>Ga0182024_10012339_pt1 | contig 16928 bp, 11 predicted proteins | sample P32metaG_FD_120480 | JGI IMG/M metagenome (GOLD analysis project Ga0182024, IMG submission 120480) | Permafrost microbial communities from Stordalen Mire, Sweden - P3-2 metaG (Illumina Assembly) | ecosystem: Environmental > Terrestrial > Soil > Wetlands > Permafrost | place: Sweden: Stordalen...
AAGGCGTCGCCGCCGGCAACAATCAGCAATTCATTTTTGACACCACCGTCATCTCCGAATACGACACGAATTGGAAATTGCTCAATTATAATCAGTCGATCTTCGCGGGAATCTACCCGGTCGGCGGTGGTGGGCATAGCGGCGATGGAGATTATCAGGCCGGAAAGATCTTCGCGCCTCTGGAAACGGATTCGGCCGGTGTCGGCGGTTGCATCGCCGTCTACGATGCGACGAAACCGGGATTGCCGTTGATTACGTCGGTGAGCATCACGAACCACCAGCATGAGTTTTCAGGCCTCGTCGTGGTGCCAAACGCTGGGACGGATGGAATCATCTTCGGCACGGCCGATTATGCCGCGAACGGCACTACTTCGGGCACTCAGTTGTGGATGTACAACTATGCGGATGGCAACGTGCTCTCGCCGACCTTCGGCGCGTATTTGGGGAACCTGCAAATACCAACCGGAGTGTCGGGCATTCAGGGTGTCGCTTGGAAAGCCCCTTACTTTTATTTCAGTGGCATTACCGGCTCAAACGGGTCGATCGTTCGCGTGCTCTATCAAAATGGCGTTCTGTCGAATCAAGCGGAAGTAGTATGGCAAGGCGGAGAAACGTTGCAAGGGCTAACGGTTTCAGGTTCCAATATCTTGCAGGCACTTCAGGGAAGTAGTGCCTACGAAGTCGTGGCGACTTTGTCGAGCGTCGGGTTTACGCAAATCACGCCCACCGGCTTCAACGCCTGGAATCTGAACGGCGGCAGCAACTTTGGAAACAGTTCGGCTTGGAATACGTCGGCGCCGAACGCCGCGGGCGCCGCGGTCTTGTTCGGCGATGGGGCCGGAACACGCGTCTACGCCGATTCCGTGACAGTTACCGTCGATGGCGCTTACACCGCCGGCTCGCTGTCGTTCGACACCACGGCCGGCACTTCCTATTCGCTTGTCGGCGATGGGCAGGCTGGCCACGGCATCACGCTCGACAGCGGCACCGGATCCGGCGCAACCGTCAACGTCTATTCCGGAAATCACTCGATCGGCGCAAATCTTGCAATTGCCGACGCCGGCGGTTTGAGCTTCGATGTCGTCTCGGGCAGCACGCTGACAATCTCCGGGAGCATCAGCGAGGTTGGCGGGCCGCGGTCGTTGACGCTCGACGATGTAGGCGAATTGGTTCTCGGCAACACGAATTCCTACACCGGCGGCACCACGGTGCGTTTTGGCACCTTGATCACGACCGGCAACGGCTCGCTGGGGAGTGGCCCGCTGACCGTCAACGCGTCTTCCGGCAGCACTTCGACCGTCGACATCGGCGGCTTTGAAACGGTCTCCGGATTGTCGGGAACGGTTCAGCAAACCGGCGCCGCCACGGTTTCCATCGGTTCGCTTGCCGCGCTCACGGTCAATCAGAACAGCGCAACAATCTTTTCCGGAGCCCTCGTTAACCTTGGATCGTTCATCAAATCGGGTAGCGGAACTTTGGAATTGGATGGCGCTCCGACGCTCGGCAATGGCAGTTCTCTTCAGGTCAATGGTAGCGGAAGTCTTACCTTCAAGGTAACGACCGGCGCCGCGACCGTCGGAACAGGCGTGACCGCGACCGTTGCCTCCGGCGCCACTCTCCTGTTGGCCGGCACCGTTTCGGCATTGTCCTCCGGCTCGAATCGGGTCAACATCACCAACAATGGCTCGACCGCGAGCGGAGGCGGCCTGATGGTCACCGGCACGAATCAATCGGTCGGCGCGGTAAGCGGCGCCGGCACGACCGACGCCGAAAACGCCACGGTCTACAGCGGCGACACCATCGTCGGCGATGGCACGAATGCAGCCGGCTTGACTGCCACGCAGATTCTGCAGAATACGCTCACGATCAATGCCGGCTCGACCGTGACGATCGTTCCCTCGGGAATCGGCATCCAGAGCGATACCGCGATCGCGGCGGGCTCGACCGTAGGTGCGACTGCCACTAGCGCCGCGAGCGACGACAGCGAAAGCGATCCGCTCTTGGCGATCCAAGCCGCGATTGCCTCGGGCTCGATCAGCGAGGCTGCCGGGCAGCGTTTGGAGAATCGCATCGTCGCGATCGAGCGGCTGGCGGCCACGGATCCGAGCCTCGACGAAAGCCTGCTGGAAAGCCGCGTTCTGGCCGCGGTGAGCCTGTCGAATCCGCCGTCTTCGTTGGTGTTGCCGTACACCGATTCTTCGCCAGTTGAAATCGGTTCGGACTTGCTGAGCGTGGACAGCCGCGAGTTTACTTCCGCCTCGAATGGCGAAACCGCATTTGCTCCGACAGCGGGCATCGACGCCAGTCCGACGACCGTTCCAGAGCCCTCGACCTTCGTTTTGGCGGTGTCGAGCGCCATCGTCTTGGTCCGCGCGGCCCGCCGACGAAAGAGCCAGGGAACGAATTCACTCTCGTTCCCCTCCCTCTCCAGCAAAGTAGCTCGACGCCTTGGAAGCGGTTGCGAATGCTGACAATGCACGTCGGCTGTGGTAGCCTGGGTAGCGGTGGCACGATCTGCCGATGCGGAGCCGTTTCGGCTGGTGGTGTTTCAGGTGTGAGGGGCAAGGCTCTAGCCGCCGGTTGAACGACGTGACTGGGCGATGCTACGTGTTGTATTGGCAAAGTCTGAGAAGCGACCGCACGGCGCCGGCAGCATCAGCCCGGATTGTTTCGTCCTTTGGATCGCCATGGAATTCGGCGACTCGCATCGTTCCTACTTTGTCGACTCCCGTGAAGTCTCTTTCCAATACGGCGAGTGCTCGTTGAGCAGACTGGCTCGTCAATAGGGGTTGCAGCCGCTGGAAGACATCGTCGATGCCGTTGCCGTAGTTTTGCAGCAAGTAAATAAGATCGTAGGCGTCCTTGTTCTCACCGCGGCCCTCGAAGGCAAGTGCTTTGAGTATCGTGAAAGCTCCGGCCTCGCACACCCACACTTCGCGACTAGCTTCCTCGTGAAAAAGAGTTTCTCCTTCAAGCGTCACGAGTCGCTTGTCTTCGAATGCCAATTCCAACCCTGGAGTTATGATGGCTGCAAAGCCTTCTTCGAGATTTCGCAATTTGCCGCCTTTGTCGTTCCCCAGCGTGGCCGGAATCAAGAAATCGACGATCACGTTTCGGTTTTCAGTTTCAATTCGCCAACGTTGGTTGGTGGGCTGGCCAGAGTCGTTGATGTCTGGCTGAAACCCTGCCTGTCGCAGTCGTTCGCAGAGTTCGTGGTATCGCTGCTGATCCAAGATGGCGACCGCCAAACCGAGATCCACATCCATCGTGCCGACGTGCGGATACCTGCCTGCGGGCAATGGAGACTGCTGGACGATGAGACTGGGAACAAGTCCGCCAACGATGACCACATCATCGCGAAGATCGCCGAGCTTCGTGGCGATATAAAGGCTCGCGGCCTTCGCCATCTGCACGGTGGCCGGCGAATAGCCTGCTGCAACGGTGGGTTCATGCTCCATGCTCGCCCCAATCGATGAGCTTTCTGCGAAGCTCGACGGCCGCGTCCTTCGACCTTTCTGGCTGGCCCTTCAAGTCCAGGTAGGTTTGCACGGCACTCACGCACCGGATGCCTCCTTGCGCCTGACTGCCGTGAAACACACCTTCGTCATCAGGAACAACGAGCCACAGATTTGCTCCCTTTGGCTCGTCCGAAAACTCCATCTCTTTCAGCAGGGAACGGGACGGCATTGACGATAGATAAACGGTCGCAAGTCGGAATGCCGCAAAACTGGTGTAAAGCCAGGCCGCACTCAAGCCAGTCACCGCCGATTCTAGCTTTTCGTGGACGATCTCTTTGACGACCCGTTGGAGCAGCTCTTCACCGGATCGTGCCGGCACATGTCCCTTGATGATACGATGGCGGTTGAAGTCGTAGGCGCTCTGCCAGGCATCGAGCAAGAGGTTTGGGTCGTGCGGTCGGACCGCTCGCTCTTCGTTGACATCAATGTAATGTTCCTCCCCGAGCCGGCCGACGATTTTGCTGACGTATCCGTCTCCCAGTCCTGTTTGACGGGCCAAGTCGGCTTGGGTCTGGAACCGTTGCGGATAAAGCAGGAGTTGACGTGTGATCCGCGAACTCTTGGCAGCAAAAATGTTTGGCGGTCGGCCACGTTCCCGGTACTTATTCGGGCGGCCCTCGATCCAAATTCTAAGTCCTGGCGCTTCGATCTTGGCATTCCCGCACAAATCGAGCCATGCGATATGTGACCGATCGCAAAGCTGCTGGCCTAATTGGCCCATGTGTGGGACGATGATGAGCGGGAGGCCTGCGTTGGCAGTGGCGTCCGCCGCGCTGTTGAGGCTAGCGATAGACGTTGACATTGCACGGGCCGATGCGTTGCTCTTGTATTCCGCCATGAACCGATGACCCGGCACCGAAATCGCATAGTCATAGCGCTTGGTGGCGCCGACCTGCTTCAATTGGATCGCCTTCGGCGAACTGCAAAACAGGTCGGCCAGCAACTCAATTATTTCCGAGGCGGCTTGTTTTTCGGTGGGCGGCTTCATCTCCTTACTAAAATAGGTCACCTGAACGGTTTGTCAAGGCTGGTATTTCTGTCAGGACGGTGGCCAGCAGGACGGGCTGAACCGCTGGGGGCCTCTAGTCATCCATAAGTCCTTGTGCTACACGGTGCAATCTCGTCGACCATGCCGGGAAGGGGACCGGAAAAAGTTCGGCGGGCGTCTTGTGGCCCCGGTCATTTCGGCGTTCAATTCACACTTCATTAGCCCTGTCAACTTGGGAGTCAACGATACGCGGGATCTCAAAGCCGAATGAGTTTTATGGATTTTGAACGAACACGCCCGTCGCTGCTTCAGATTGCCAACGGCGCGGGGTTTTTGGGCGATAATCTCGATGCGCCTCGGCTGCTCGTCGAAGGAGCCGCCGTCGATTATCTTACGCTCGAATATCTGGCGGAGTTGACGCTTTCGATTCTTGCTCGGGCGCGGGAAAAGAATCCGGCGGCAGGGTATGCCAACGATTTTATCACCGTGCTGCGACGCCTCTGTCCGGCGCTGACCGCGCAGCCGCGATTGCGAATTGTCACCAATGCCGGCGGCATGAATCCAGACGGCTGCGCTCGCGCATCGGCGGATGTGCTGCGGGCGGCGGGGATGGAGAACACGACGATCGGCGTCGTGTCGGGCGACGATGTGCTGGAGCGATTGAGCGAAATCCAGGCGTCCGGCTGCCGGCTGGAGAATGTGGACACGGGGCAGCCATTGTGCGAACTCCGGGAGCCGATCGTCAGCGCGAATGTCTATCTTGGCGCGGCGCCGATTGCCGAGGCGCTTTCCGCCGGCGCGAGAATTGTCATCACTGGCCGCGTCGCCGATGCATCGCTCACGGTCGGGCCGGCGGCTTTCGAATTCGGCTGGGCGTGGGACGATTGGAACCGTTTGGCCGGCGCGAGCGTCGCGGGGCATTTGATTGAATGCGGCGCGCAGGCCACCGGAGGCCTGTATCGGCATTGGCAATCGGTCGATCTTGCGAACGTCGGCTATCCGATCGCCGAACTGGCCGACGACGGCACTTCGACGATCACCAAGCCGGCCGGCACCGGCGGAGCCGTCACGCGGCGAACCGTTGCCGAGCAGTTGGTCTACGAAATCGGCGACCCGGCGCATTATCTGACGCCCGATGTCAACGTCGATTTCACCACCGTCGAACTCACCGAAACCGGGCCGGACCGCGTGGCGGTTCGCGGCGCGACCGGCCGCACCGCGCCGCCGAGTTACAAACTGTCGCTGGCCTATCGCGCCGGTTATTCCGCCAGCGGGCAACTTTTGGTCTACGGTTCCGATTGCGTGGCGAAGGCTCGCGAATGCGCCGAGATGATCTTGCGCCGCGTCGCCCGCGCGGGCTATACGCTTGAGGCGTCGAACGTCGAATGCTTGGGCGCCGGGGCGGGCGTTCCGGGGCTCCATCCGCCACCGGCCGATCTGCGGGAAGTCGTGTTGCGGTTGACGGTTCGCGATCCGCGGCGCGAAGCGGTCAATCGGTTCACCGCCGAATTCGCGCCGCTGATCACGAGCGGCCCGCCCGGTTTGGCCGGCTATGCCGCCGGTCGCAGCCCGGTGCGGCCGGTGCTGGCGTATTGGCCGGCATTGGTTCCGCGCGAATTGATCGTGCCCAAGGTGGAATGCCGGCGGGTTGACCAATGGATAGAATGAAGCCGAGTAGCTCGCCACTCCGTGGCGAAGTCCGTCGGCCGCGACGGAGTCGCGGTCTACGTTAGCGCAACATTGGAGTGTTGAACATGGGCGCCAAATTTCATCCGCCGCGGGTCAAAGGTCGCCCGATCGTCGGGAACATTCGCGAATTGCGGCGCGATCGGCTCGCGTTTTTTCTCGACTGCGCTCGCAAGCATGGCACGATGGTCCGGATGAAATTCGGGCCGCGCGAGCCGGTGCTGATCAGCGATCCGGCATTGATCGAGCAGGTGCTGGTGACCGAGAACCGGCATTTCGTCAAAAGCCGGCCGGTTCAACTCCTGCAGGGTGCGCTCGGCGAGGGACTGGTGACCAGTAGCGGCGCGCTCTGGCTGCGGCAGCGGCGGCTGATGCAGCCCGCGTTTCATCGGGCGCAAGTCGAAGCCTACGCGCCGATCATCGTCGCCCTCACGCAACAGCAACTTGCCAAGTGGCGCCCAGAGCAATCGCTCGACCTGCACGCCCAGATGATGCAACTGACGTTGGCCATCGTCGCCAAAACATTGTTGGACGTCGATATGACCGTCGATTTCGAAAAGGTCGGCGGCGCCATCGACGTGCTCATGGAGGATTTTGTCTACCGGCTCGGCAACTTGGCCCCGATTCCCAAATGGGTGCCGACACGCTGGAACCGGCGAGTGAAAAGGAAAATCGCCGAGATCGATCAGTTGATCTACGGCATCATCGCCGACCGCCGCCGCGAACCCCTTCGTAGCCCGCCATTCCGTGGCGGATCGGCTTCCGCGACGGAGTCGCGGGCCACGGGCAGCGATCTCCTTTCGCGCATGATGCAATCCCAAGATACCGACGCCAATGGCGAAGGGATGAGCGATCGTCAGTTGCGCGATGAAGTGATCACGCTCCTCTCCGCCGGACACGAAACCACCGCGACGGCGCTGGCTTGGACCTGGTATCTGATCGCCCGGCATCCGAATGTTGAAATGCGGCTCGCGGCGGAACTGCAAACCGTTCTGGGTGGCAGAGCGCCGACCGCCGCCGACGTGCCGCGGTTGCAGTATGTCGAACATATCGTGATGGAGGCCATGCGGCTCTATCCACCGGTGTTTGCAATGGGCCGGATGACCAAGGAGCCGTGCGTGATCGGCGGATTCGACATACCCACGGGCACGTCGTTCTTGATGAGCCAATGGGTCAGCCATCGCGATCCGCGATATTTCGATTCGCCGGAAGAATTTCGTCCCGAGCGCTGGGCGGACGATCGGATGCTCCAACTGCCGAAGTTCGCCTATTTTCCGTTCGGCGGCGGGCCGCGGCTTTGCATCGGAGCGCCGCTGGCGATGCTCGAAGCGGTGCTGATCGTGGCGACGGTTGCGCAGGCATTCCGCTTCGAACTTGCCGCGGATCAGAAGATCGAGCTATTTCCCTGCGTAACGCTCCGGCCGCGGCATGGAATCCGAGCGATTTGCCGCGCGGCGGCTACTTCTTCGCCGGCGGTTTTTCCGGCGGTTTCGCAGGCGCAGTCGCCGCGGGCGTTGCCGCAGGCGTCGGTGCCGGCTTCGGCGGCGGCGGAGCCACGTTGATCCGCAAGACCGGCGTGTAGGTCGTCGCGGCGACGGTCTTGTTGTCGGCGGCGAGCAATTCGGCCCGAATCGCCAATTCGTATTCCGACGGACGCAAATCGCCCGGGATCAGGAGTTGAACCGTCGCATCGGTTTGCGCCGCTGGAATCATCGGCGCGCCGTCGAGTCGCAGCGCTCGCTTGGGATCATCGGCTTCCTTCGGCGGGGCCTTCTTCGAATCTTTGACACGGGTCTTCTTTTCCGGCAACGGCTGCGTGCTGAAGAGCGACAATCGCACGGCACCGTTGGAAGCAACGCCCGGGCCCCGCGTGGCTTTGACGGCCAGCGGCACTTTCTCGCCCGGCTTGTAGGTCGGATCGGTTGCCGGATTGACCAGCGCGACGCCAATCCCGGGCGGCCCGGTCCGAGCGACCGCAAACTCCGATCGAAGCCACGGCTGCCAAAGCGTTTCGCCCGCGGCCGGCAATTCAGCAGTGCGAACGATTTTCGCTCCATCTTCGGTCGCCGTGCCGGTGACGGTCACGATCCCAGCGGCCGGCGCGCCGTCGGCGGAAACAAGCGACACCAGCGCCTCGTCGGTGCCGGCGTCGATCACCGCGTCTTTTGCCGTCACGCCGGCGGGAAGGCCTTGAAACGAAAGTTCGATCGGTCCGTTGTAATCGGTTCGGCGAACGGCCACTCGCAACAATCCCAGCCCGCCCGGCGGAATCTCGCTCCGATCGTCGGCCAGCGACAGCGCAAAATCCGCTCGATCGAGCCGCGACACGGCCAGATGGTAAATGCAATCCGGTCCGCCGCGTGCGGCCACGTCTTTGATCGCGACGACGACGGCGTGCAAGTTTCCCGGCACCGTGAAATCGAGGCCCGGGTCGGTCGTGCCCGGTTGATCGTCGTTCGCCGCCAACTGATTGCCATGCTCGTCGCGGATCGAGAGCACGCAATCGACGGGCGAACCGATCCGCGCGGCCAATACTTCGAATCGGAGCCGTTCGTTCGGCTCGACGGCCACGCGAATCTGATCTTCCTTCTCCGCCGAAAGCCGGCCGCTGAACCCAGCCGGCGCGACGATTTGTTGCAGCGGACTCTCAGCGGCGCCTTTGGTGGTTGCGTTGGCTGCGGCGTTGGCCGTCGGCGATTGAACGATTTCCTGCACGTCGCTCGCCAACACCACCGGACGGAATCCGGCCACCTGCATTCCGGCCGGCCAGGGAGGCGGCATGTCGCCCGAACCGGCCGGCATATCGACATCGACCTTCGTGCCGGCCGGCAAATTGGTCGCCGCGAATTCCAACGTGGCCTTCGTTCCGCGTTGCACGACCGGCGGAAAAACCATGCCGGCGTAATACCAAGAGCCGATCTTCAGCCGATAGAATCCGGGGCTGCCGGCTTGATACACCGCGTCGTGAAGCTCGATGCGAAAGGCGCCGTCGGCCGGAGCGGTGAACGTCAGCCGGGCATCGCCGCCGAGTGCCGTCATTCCCTCGGCCCAAGCCAACGGCACGCCCCGAGAATCGTACACATGAATCACCGGGTCGAGCGCTCCGCCCGACCGCCGGGCCTCGACCTCGATGGCGATTTGCTGACCTTTCTTGAGCGCGACGACGGTGTCGGCGGTTTGACCGCCGCCGAGCGTGCCGGAAAATGCGGCGGGAAGCGCCGTCGCTGGCAATGGCGTCGTCGCCGTGCCGATCGGCTTCTGCGGCAACGTGTCAATTCCGACAGCAACCGCTCCGGAAATCCCGCCGGCCGTGGAAACGCGAAGATGATAGATGCCGGCCGTGACACTAGCGTCGAGCGTCACGTCGATTTCGACATGATTCGCAGCGCCGCCGGGATGCACCGTTTGCTTCGCGATCGGCACGGGAAGCATCAACTGCGGCTGCGGCATGAGATCGGCGCCGTCGATCGCCAATGTGGTCGTCGCGCCGATTTGCAAACCGCGCAGCGAGATGTTGCTGATCGCCGGCGGCGCGGCAACCGCGGTGGATTCGTGCGCCAGAATGCAGATTGTGGCCAGAATCCATGCGGTTCGATGGATTCGCGATTTCAAAGCGGCCATGCGATTATCTCCGGCGAGAAGGAAGGCGCCCACGCAGGCTGTTGGAGATCGAATTCGGTTTCCAGCAATGAAAACCCAACGTCGCCCGCCGCTTGGCGAACAACGTTGGGCAATCGGTTGCGAATCGAGTCTGATGTTCGGAATTACTTTCCAAACGGGTTGTCGCTCTGTTTCATCTTCGGGTCGGTCGGCGTGGCGGCGGGCGCACCCTTGGCAGGAGTTGCCGGGTCATCGCCGAACGGGTTGCCGGCGGCCGGTTTGGCGGCGCCCTTGGCCGGCGGTGTTTTTGCCGGGGCTGCGGGAGATGCCGGATTGTTTCCGAACGGATCGGCGTCAGGAGTCGCCGGCGCCTTCAGATTCGGCGCGACCGACGGCACAAGCGGATTCGGCGCCCCGGCATCGGCTGGAGGCGCTGGAGTTGGGGGCGATTGAGCTGCCGGTGGCAAGATCGGAGCAGCGTTGCCCGCGGTCGCCGGAGTGGCGGGAGCCGCATTACTAGCGTCGCCCGCCACGCCCTTTTCCAACGATCGCAGGATTCCACTCAATGCGCCCGGCTTCGTCTTCGGAGCGCCGCCCGCATCGGGCGCGGTTGCCGGGGCGACCGCGCCAGGCTTGTCGGCCGGTTTCGCCGCCGGCTTTTCGGCCGGCATATCGGCCGGAGCGGCCGCTGGTTTGTCGGCCGGCTTCGGAGCATCGCCGAATGGATTGCCGGCGTCGGCCGCGGCTGGCTTGTCCGCCGGTTTATCAGCCGGTGCCTTGTCGGCTGGCGGTGCCTTGTCGGCTGGCTTTGGAGCGTCGCCGAACGGATTTGCCGCGTCACTGGCTGCCGGTTTCTCGGCCGGTTTTGTTGCTGGCTTGTCGGGCGTCTTGGCAGGCGCGCCGCCAAATGGATCGGCAGCATCCGCCGGCTTTTCGGCCGGAGGAACTACCGGCGAAACAACCGCCGGCGGAGCAACAACCGCGGGAACTCCTGCCGGACCTGTCGCCGGCACAACGGGAATCGCGGCGGGGGTGCCATCGGGAGCCGTTGCGGGCGGGCCAACTGGCGTCGCGGCCGTGCCTGCCGGACTTGCCGGCAATTCGCCCGGCTTTGCCGCCGCTGCGCCGCCGAACGGATCGACTACGTCTCCTGGCTTCGCCGCCGCTTCCGCGGGGGGCGCGCTTGCTGGCGGTGCACTCGCCGGAGCGTCACCGGCAATCGCCGCCGGCGGACTCGCGGGCGGGTTTCCCGGTGGCGGCGCTACCACTTCAGCATCGTGACGCAACAAGATCGCTTGACCCGATCCTTGTTGCGCAAAGACGTGTTGCTGTTGTTCTTGTTCTCGTTGGAAGGCGACCGTGCGGGCGTGTTCGCGGAAATTCTCCAGCGCCAATCGGGCCGGTCCTTGAATTCGCTCCAACGACAAACCGACGCGGTATCGACCGCTCCCGTCGGCCGCTTCGAGAGCAGCGCCCTTTTCGAAATCGGCCCCGGCATCGGGCTGGCGGCCCAGCCGCATCTCGGCGAAACCCCGATAATAGTAAACCCGCGGATCGCGAGTCCCATCGTGGGCGGCGATCGACAGCGTATTGTAGGCCCCGGCGAAATCGCCGCCGAAATAGGCGTGCATCCCGTTGCCGACCAATTGCTCCAAAACCGCCTCGTCGGCCCGCGCCGATCCGCTGCGTGACGGATCGCTGCTCAGCAGGCCGGTGGTCAACAAAAACGCTCCAGCGACGAAGACAATTTTCCGTACCATGGCAAACCAACTCCTGGTATCACGCCGGGCAACGGCGAATGAAAAAACTGGCGGAGCACAATTCCCCCTCGTCCGGCCCAAGGCCGGCGCCGGCCAAACCCATCGGCCCCGCCACCGCACCGTGTCATCCTACTTCCCCTGGGCTGTGAATTCAAGCAAATGTCAAGAACGATTCGGCGTTCGTCGAATCGGCTTGAACGAACGATGTCGCTGGTATTTCGCGATAACTAAGGAAGTAATTTTGACTTTGGCACAGGAGTTTGCGAGGATGGCAAGCCATCCAATTCGCAAAGGGGCTGCCGCGTGCCGATCACTCCTCAGGAAGCAATCGACGGGCTTTATGAAATTGCGGTGACGCAAGGTGCATCGCAGTCCCCATCCCGCCTCAAGACGCTGGCTGCCTATTGTGTCCACGAGCTTGAGGTTCGTGGTTTGGCGGGCGCTCGGGCCGAATGCGTAATTCCGGGCGGCGGCAGAGCTAAGGCGTGGGACGTGGGCTGGATTTACGATGGCAAATATCGGTTGGCAATTTCCCTCAAGTCGATACTAAAGAACTTGTCGGGGACGGTCCCGAATCGCATCGACGATCTGATGGGTGAAGCCGCCAATGTCCAGATACACTCGCCGGAGATCGTCACAGGCTACATCATGATTCTCGATATTGGGGCCGACGTCCATTCTGCGAAACATGGTTCAACGTGGTCTGATCTATTGCGCAAACGGCTGGGATTCCTATCAGGGCGTCGGCCGCCAGCCTGGACGATCGGCACTGTCGAGGGCTTCGTGCTTGCCGAAGTAAACTTCTCACAGTCGGCCACACTGCTTTCGGGAGCCGAGCTATTTCCGCCGTTCTTTGATCTATTGGTGGAGCACGCCCGCTTCCGTAATCCGAACGCAATTCCGTTTAAGCAGATTCCCGAACCGCCGCATCTTTGAGCCGCTTCTTAGCGATCTTGGCGTACGCCGGATCGCATTCGACCAGCACGGCGTTACGATGGCAGCGAACCGCGGCTATCCCCGTGGTCCCGGTGCCGGCGAAAGGGTCCAGAACCGTGTCTCCGTCAAAGGAAAACATGCGAACGAGTCGATAGGCCAACTCCTCCGGAAACGGTGCCGGATGTGCCTTGGTCGATGCCCCAGGAATATCGGTCCATATTTGCCGGAACCAAGTTGAATGCTCGCCCTTCGACAGCTTCGACAACTGGCGTTGAATTTCTGTCGGGCTACGGTAGGCGCCCGCCTTGCGGAACATCAGGATGTATTCCGAGTCGTTCTTGATGATCGCATTCGGTTCGTAGGGCTTGCCTAGAAATGACGAACCGTTTTCGACTTCGTAGTTTGCGTTGGCAATCTTGTGCCAGTAGATCGGAGTGAGGTAGTCGAACCCGATGCGGCGGCAGCGGACTGATATATCCGCGTGGATCGGCATAACCATGTGCCGGCCGTTGTTCTTCTTGCGAGAAAGACAAACATCGCCAACCACGCAGACAAGCCGGCCACCCTTCGCAAGAACCCGAAAGCAATGCGTCCACACCTTGTCCAACTCGTCTAAGAATTCCTCATAGCCTGCAACCGCTCCGAGTTGCATCGGATGCTCGTTGTATTTCTTGAGAGTCCAGTAGGGTGGCGACGTGACGACAAGATGGACAGAGCCGTCGTCGATCCAGTCCAAAAACCTCGCGTCGCCCACTTTGACCGTGCAATTGGGAGTCGTCATGACTGCACCACCGTTAGGGGCCTCCGAGAACGATTCACCTGTCCGCGTTCACCATTTCAGACAGTGGACATTTGACCACACGGCGGTGCCGTTTGGAAGGGTTGATGGCAAAGTTTTTCCGGAAACTCTTACGGCGGGCGAGCCAGAGGCAACTCGCTCAGAAGGGCAAATCAGTTCGATTGACGTTAATCATCCCGCTCGGCATGATGCGCCTTGATGCGGTCTGCGTGACCTCATCGGCCAATTGATTCACCAATCCAGGATCCGATCGTGACACACTCGCCAGCGCCGTCAATCGATCCGATCAAGATGCTTCGGCCGCGGCGGTCGATTGTGGGGATGTCGGCCGTGTTGTTGCCGTTTGCCGGCGGCCAGATCGATTGGCCCGGCTTTTCGGCTCACGTCGCCCGCACGGCCGATGCCGGTCTGATTCCGGCCGTGAATATGGACACAGGCTATGTCAACTTGCTCGACCGCGACACGCGGATCGAGGTGCTCCGGCAAACGCGGCTTGCACTCGGCGGCCGTCCGTTCGCGGCGGGTGCGTTCGTCGCCGATGCGCCGGGAAGCCGCTTCGATGGCGATGCCTATATGCATGAGATCGATTCGATTGTTGCCAGCGGCGGCACGCCCGTCGTTTTTCAATCGCATGGATTGATCGAACGCGCGGACGACGACATCGTGGCCGCATACGCGCTCTTGGGAGAACGGGTCGAGCGGTTCATCGGCTTCGAGTTGGGTCCGATGTTCGCCCCGTTCGGCAAGATTTACTCGCTCGAAGTCTATCGCGGTCTGATGGGCGTGCCACAATGCATCGGGGCCAAGCATTCCTCGCTGCGGCGCGATCTCGAATGGCAACGGCTATTATTGCGCGACGCGGTGCGGCCCGAGTTTCAAGTGCTCAGCGGAAACGATCTGGCCATCGACATGGTGATGTACGGCAGCGATTACTTGCTTGGCTTGACCACATTCGCGCCGGATTTGTTTGCACGCCGCGACGCGCTGTGGGCGGCCGGCGATCCGGCGTTTTACGAATTGAACGACATGTTGCAGTATTTGGGCTGTTTCGCTTTCCGCGATCCTGTGCCGGCGTACAAGCATTCCGCGGCCATGTTCTTGAAACTGCGCGGCTGGATCGACGACGATGCGACGCACCCGCGCAGCGCGACTCGGCCCGACGGCGATCGTGCGATCCTGCGCGAAATCGCTCGGCAACTGAATGTGGTTTAGAAGGCAACAGGCTGAAGGCTGAAGGCTGAAGGGACTAAAGTTCGCGGAATTCCACCGTTGTCGTTTCCACGCCTTGCCACTTTGAAAACTGCCGACGCATTTCGCGCGCGGATTGCCGCGCTCGGAATCGAGTTGCCGTTTGACGAAACGTTGGCGACGGCCGGCCATTCGCCGCTTGGACGGCCGTTTCCGCGAACGACCGGAACGGTCGGCAATCGCTTCGCCATCTTGCCGATGGAAGGCTGGGACGGCGACACCGATGGCCGGCCTTCGGATTTGACGCGGCGCCGCTGGCGACACTTCGGCATCAGCGGGGCGAAGCTGATCTGGGGCGGAGAAGCCGTCGCTATGCGCCACGACGGCCGGGCCAATCCGAATCAGTTGCTCCTCAATGAGACGACGCTGGCCGATATCGCAAGTTTGCGCGAGGAATTAGTCGCGGCTCATCAAGAACGATTCTGCCGCACCGACGATTTGCTCGTCGGCCTGCAATTGACTCACTCGGGACGCTTTTCCCGGCCGAACGATCATCGCCGCCTCGAGCCGCGGATCGTCTACCGCCATCCGTATCTCGATTCCCGCTTCGGGATCAGCGACGATCGGCCTGTACTCTCCGACAGTGAAATCGCCGAAATCGCCGACGACTTCGTTCGCGCCGCTCGGTTGGCCCAGCGCGCCGGCTTCGCGTTTGTCGACTTGAAGCATTGCCATAGCTATTTGGGGCATGAATTCTTGTCGGCCGTCGATCGGCCGGGCCGGTATGGCGGCAGCCTGGAAAACCGGACGCGGTTTCTGCGCGACATCATCGCCGGCATCCGCTCCGAGGCGCCGGGGCTCGAGATCGGAGTGCGCGTCAGTGCATTCGACTTTCGCCCCTTCGAGCCGGGGCCCGACGGCGCCGGCGTGCCGGTGGCGGCGCGGCAACCGTACCGTTATGCCTTCGGCGCCGATGCGGCAACCGGCTTGACGGTCGACTTGCGCGAAACCTCGGAGTTGTTCACGCTGCTGGAACGGCTAGGAATCGAGCTCGTCTGCACGTCGGGCGGCAGCCCCTATTACAATCCGCATCTGCTCCGCCCGGCCGCGTTTCCGCCATCGGATGGTTATCAACCTCCGGAAGACCCGCTGGTGGGCGTGGCCCGGCAGATCGCGGCGACGGCGTGGCTCAAAGCCCGGCACCCGCGGCTGACGCTGATCGGCTCGGGCTATTCTTATTTGCAAGAATGGCTGCCGCACGTGGCCGAGCGCGTCGTGCGCGAGTGCGGCGCCGACTTCATCGGCATCGGCCGCATGGTGCTCTCGTATCCCGAGTTCCCCGCCGACGTCCTTTCAGGCCGACCCCTCCTGCGAAAGCGTCTCTGCCGCACATTCAGCGATTGCACGACCGCTCCGCGAAACGGACTTTTATCCGGCTGCTTTCCGCTCGATCCGTTCTACCGAGACCGGCCGGAACGAACGCAGTTGGTCGAGATCAAGCGGAAGCGGCTGCGATCGTGATTCGCGCGAACAGGTGCCTAGCGCGCCGACGGCCTGTAGAATTTTATTCGCTTTTCCACAGCCCAGGCGTTCCACGCCTGGGCGAGCCACCTCTTGACAACGAAATGCTTGACTGCGGAACGAACCGGGATTAGATTTCGGCGATCCTCTTTCATCGAGTCTCGTCCTATTTTCCCGTGGAGGCAGACATGGCGATGCGCTCAAAAAGTCACGTGGTTGGTTCGTTCCGGCATTTCGTAAGCGGCCGGGTACTGTGGCTCGCAATCGGCGCGCTTGTAGCGATACCCGCGAGTCGGGCGGCGGCCGATGGCGCTTCCCCCGAACCGCTTAAAGCTCCGTTCAGCGAGGCGGCCGCGAAGGCCAAGCAAGCGGAATGGGCCAATTATCTCAAACGAGAAGTGGTCGAAGAGAATTCACTCGGGGCAAAGCTGGTGCTGATTCCGCCCGGCGAGTTTCAGATGGGCAACCAGGAAGACACCTCCGCCACGCTCGACAGGTTTCCGTACGTCGATCGAAAAAACATCGAAGATGAGTTGCCTCGCCACAAGGTGCGAATCACGAAGCCCTTTTACGTGGCCTCTTGCGACGTGACTTACGGCAACTATCTCACCTTCTATCACGCCTCGGGCTACAAGACCGATGCCGAACGCGACACGACCGGGAGTTGGGGCTACAACACCGAAGATAAACTCATCCAATCGACGAATTTCGTCTTCTGGAACACCGGCTGGGAGCAAACCTACGAACACCCGGCGGTCTATATTTCCTGGAACGACGCGACCGCGTTCTGCGATTGGCTCAGCAAGAAAGAAGGAAAGAAATATCGGCTGCCGACCGAAGCCGAATGGGAATATGCATGTCGAGCCGGAACCGAGCATCGTTATTTCTGGGGCGACGATCCGGAGGATATGGTCGAATACGGCAATGGGCCC
>Ga0182024_10012340_pt1 | contig 16927 bp, 14 predicted proteins | sample P32metaG_FD_120480 | JGI IMG/M metagenome (GOLD analysis project Ga0182024, IMG submission 120480) | Permafrost microbial communities from Stordalen Mire, Sweden - P3-2 metaG (Illumina Assembly) | ecosystem: Environmental > Terrestrial > Soil > Wetlands > Permafrost | place: Sweden: Stordalen...
CTAGATATTACCGAGGGTCTTGCGGGTTACAGATAACAGTTGGGCCGCAAACGTCTGACGGATCGCATGCCTATGGCTGGCAATTAAGCGAGCGCTGTGCGGTCTGCAAATGACCGGCATCACCTGACCTCGGCCGTATACGAGGAATTTCGTTCGACACTCTTCCCCTGGTAACGCAAAGCAGATCGAGCAAAAAACATCATTGACCATAGGGCAGCTCTCTCACGGTAACGGTTGCATTTACCGGCTTTGTCTTGTTTATCTAATTTAGGAAAAGCTGATTTGCGCGATTCCCTTCTTTCCTGCCATCGAGTCCCTCCCCCGAAAGAATCGACATAGGGTTTGGGGAATCACCGCTTGTGGAAGAGCATACCGGTTGGGCCAGCAGATGCTACAACTCATGGGTAATACGGGGAGGGATTGTAGTAATGCCGGGTAGTAATGAAAGCGCTTTGCTTGGTCGTGGCGCGGGTAAGGAAACTACAAAGCTCGAGCGTTCCTGGCGTCCCTGAGAGTAATTTCGACTGCCAGTAGGACAGCCTGATTGGCTTCGGTGACGGGCCGCTCACCTAAGAGCTGTTTATAGGAATCGCGTAGACGCTCCAAGGCAAAGACCAGATCGTGGTTGCTTTTCATGACACCACGGAACCACTTCTCAAGCTCTCCCTCGACGGAAGCCTGAGGTGTGGCAAACTGCAATACTTTACAAGAGGTTTTTGTTGGCATGACCGTCTTTTCTATGAATGAGTATCAAGGCCGGGGATGGCAGAAGATGTAATAGCGGCGAATCCCGTTGTTCCACTACCGAGTCCCTCCCCCGAAAGAATCGATCACAGAGTTTGGGGAATCGCCGCTTGAAAATGAGCATACCGGTTCGGCCAGAATTTACTACAGTTCTTGCGTAATACGGCGGAGGTCAATAGTAACACCGGGTGGTAATGGGACGATATTCGAAAGCGGCGCTGAAAAGCTTTGGGAAAACTCGACGGGCCGAAGAGTGAGCGTGAGAACCAACCGATTGCAAAATGAGTCCTGCAGAGCCTGCCCTGAGCTTGTCGAACGGGGACGGCTGAACTTAGCCCTGTCCAAAATTAGACTTTTCAGTTGGCCAATTTGGACAGCACAGGAAGCCTTCCCAGACCCAAAGAGGCTGGGGAAGAGAGTGTCGAACGAAGGGCACGGGTTCAGCCGTGCCGTAAACGGTTTGCGCGCTTGACGGCTTTAGATGCCGCTGAGGTACGCTTTTCGAGACATTCAGGCCGAAGTCATCTCTCTCCGCGGCTGCATTGGCCACGCAACCCAGTCTGCGGCATGGCGTAACAGGCAGCGCCTTTACGGCGTGTGGAGTTTTTCGAAGGCAGCTAACGCCTCGTGCAGCCGATTGAAGATGAGCGTGGGATCGATGACCTCGGTCAACCGATGCCGGGCGAAGTCCGCTTTTAGCCCAAAGGGCATCCGGGCAAAGCCCAGTTGCGTATCTAAACTCTTCAGTTTTTTCTGCAACTGTTCGATGACGCGAGCAGCCGAATAATCCAGATGGGTAATCGACTCGGCGTCCACAATCAGCCAGCGGACGGGCGTGGGCGGCTGTCCCACGAGACAGCGCACCTCTTCCGAGAAACGGTTGACGTTGGCGTAGAAGAGCTCCGCTTCAAACCGGTACATCACCAACCCGGGTTCAGTCATTGCGCCCGGCGTCACCGGGTTCAACTGCCAAATTCCGTCCTGCTTGAGAGCCATCACCCCCGTGTGCGGGTGATAGCTGTGCTGAACGATACGCAACAGCGATAGGATCATCGCCAGTACAATCCCTTGTTCGACCCCTGCCGCGACGACCACAACTGCGGCGACGAGCGCCAGGCCGAACTCCCCGGGGCTTTCGCGGCGCAGGGCCAGGATAGTGCGCACGTTGATCAGCCGGATCGCGATGACGAAGACCAGGGCGCCGAGCACACAACGGGGGAGGTATTGGAGCGGCCGGGTGAGAAACAGCAGAACTACGGCTACGATGGCCGCGGTTGCAAGCTGCGCCACCTGGCTTTGGGCGCCGGCGCCTTCAACCATTGCCGTCTGCGTCGGGCTTCCGTTGACGACGAAAGCCCCGCTCAATCCGGCCGCTGCGTTGGCTGCGGAAAGACCGGCCAGATCGGCGTTTTCGTCCAATGGCTGCTCATGGCGTGCCGCATACACCCGAGCCGTTGCCGCACTCTGGGTGATGATCATCACGGAACATGATGCGGCTACGGAAAGCAATGAGGGAAGATCGCTCCAACTCACTTCGGGAAGCTTGAACTGAGGGAGACCGCCTGCGACCGGTCCGATGATCGCAATCCCATGGCCGCTGAAGTTCCACACAGCGCTCGCCGTCATGGCTCCGGCAACCGCGATCAGCGCACCCGGCACCTTCGGCGCAAAGCGATGAAGCAGAAGCATGGTCACCACAACAACGACGGAAACGGCTACGGTCGGCGGATGTGCTTGCGGTAGTCTTCTCAGAACTTGGGCGAATTGCTTGACCGTTCCTCGATCGGAGACCGGAACTCCCAGCATCTCCCCCAGCACCGCAATGCCGACCTGAAATCCCACCCCGGTGAGAAAACCAGTAAGCACGGTCTGGGAGAGAAAGTCAGCGATGAAGCCCAGCTTGAGCAGGCGCGCCAACAGCAGGAACCCAGCGGTAAGCAGGGCAACTGCCCCTGCGAGAGCCACGTATCGCGCGCTGGCTGCGGGGGCCAGGCGAGAGGCTCCACTGGCGAAGATGGCCGCGGTCGCGGAATCAGCGGAAACCACCAGGTACCGAGAGGAGCCGAAGGCGGCAAATGCTACCGCCGGCAGCAACAATGAATAAAGACCGGTGACCACGGGCATGCCGGCAATCTTGGTGTATCCCAGAGCTTGCGGGATATTCATCGCCGCAAGAGCGAACCCGGCAAAGGCGTCGCGCGTGGCAGTTGCAATCTTGATTGGCCGCACGCTTTGAAAGAGCTTCAACAAAGTCGAGTCTCCACAAGAATCAGTGATCCGCAAATCCGGAGTTTACTTCCCTGCGGGTTCACAATCAGCGGATATTTAGCGTTGCCCCTGGATTTGGGGTTTGACCGGGAAATAGCCGCCAGCCTGCCGCTCATTTATGATTGCCATGCGAGTTGTCTCGAGCAAATACGGAGAGGTGGCAGAGCGGTTGAATGCACTCGCCTCGAAAGCGAACGTACCTGAAAGGGTATCGGGAGTTCGAATCTCCCCCTCTCCGCCATCCTTTAGAATCAACAACCTCCATACCCTGATACCACGCCACGTATCCTGAGCACACCTCTTGCCGTCCATGGTTACAGCCGGCCGCATTACCGCCGTGCTCACCGCGGTATACAAAAGCATTGACCGGCGATAAGCATTGCTTGACGACCACCCGGCCCCAGCTTAGGCTTTTTCTATAGGCGTCTGTTAGAAGCCTTGCCGATTAGAAGCACCGTTTCCTCCGACGGTTTTTAGCCTTGGTAACCAGGACCGGCCCCAACCAGCAAGAACGTTGCGTGGCCGACCGTATGACCGCTGTCTGTTTTTGCGCATAGACGGGCCAAACGTTACCGAGCCAACCGCGCATTTCCGGTGGAGGTTAACGTGGCTCGCCAGAATCGAATCATTCCTACTCTGGATGGGTGGCGTGGGTTTGCCGTCATCGGGGTCATCCTGTATCACGGCCGATCAGGGTTCTTCAACGACGATTCAAAGCTCATGAGATTGTCGGCTCACGGCAATCTGGGCGTGAATCTGTTCTTCGCGATTAGCGGTTTTCTGATTTGCGGCCTGCTGTTGAAGGAATATGAGAGCGAAGGCGGCATTGACCTGCGCCGCTTCTACCTACGACGCTGTTTCCGCATTCTGCCCCCGTACTATGCTGTCCTCGCCGTGCTTTGTGTTCTCTCCATCCTGGGTGCAATCCCGTTAAATCGCTCACGCCTGCCCAGCTGCCTGCTGTTTTACCGGAATTACACTCCCTTGGGGATTGACGAACAGGGCGGCTGGTACACGGCCCACTTCTGGACCCTGGCCCTGGAGGAACACTTCTATCTTATTTGGCCCATGCTGCTGATTGCCGTGAAGCCGAAGCGGGCGGGTAAGGTCGCTTTCTTACTAGCGACGGCGGTATTCACCTGGCGGGTGCTTGAAAGTCATTTCCAGTGGTTTGCCCCGGTTCTTCTACCCGCCAATTTACTGACCCGTACCGACACCATGATGGATGCGCTGCTGTGGGGATGCCTGGCTGCCATCTACTTTCCTGAGATTGTGCGCTTCAGTGCGCGCATTCGTTTCTCGCAGCTCTGGTTTCCCATCCTGGCGACATTGCTGGTGGTCGAGAAGCTTCACACCCCAGGGTTGATCGTGTTGCGCGCTGTGCTGATGCCTGCGTTGGTGCTGAGCACTGTACTCCAGCCTGCAAGTTTATTGGGTCGCTTTCTCGAATGGCGACCGCTGCGCTGGCTGGGCACCATCTCCTACAGCCTTTACCTTTGGCAAATGCTTTTCCTACCGGAAGCTTCCGAAAGGGGGCATGGAGTCTTTCATTACCTGCAACTAGCGCCATGGAACCTGCTGGCGATCCTGACCATGGCATGCCTGAGCCGTTACCTGATCGAAGTGCCGATGACCAGGCTAGGACATCGCTTGAGTGCAAACATCCCCGGTCCGGATTCGTCTCTGCGGCCCACACTCTCTCCCACCATCGCGATGCGAGGGGTTTAGTTGGCTAAGGTAGAACCATTTCGGATCCGCGAGTTGCATAAGAACGCGGATGAATCAGCGTGCGCAGAGTTGGCGTGCGCTGAACCACATCTTTTGCGGGAACGGGTAAACGCTTCACGCGGCCGCCTCGAAGCCGAGGGCCCAACTCCGCACGCATTCGCAGCGCGAGCCTCGACACCCGGGACCTCGCGTCTTTCTTACTCAGAGGCAAAAACGAATATTCTTTCCGGGCTGACGGTCGCGCTGGCGCTGGTTCCGGAGGCGATTGCGTTCGCGCTGGTCGCCCACGTCCACCCGCTGGTTGGGCTGTATGCGGCCTTCATTATGTGCCTCATCACCGCATCGTTTGGCGGCCGGCCGGGCATGATCTCGGGAGCAACAGGTTCGACCGCCGTGGTTATGGTCGCGCTTGTGGCGCAGCATGGCGTTCAATACCTCCTTGCCGCTGTTGTGCTCATGGGTTTCCTGCAGATCGTCTTCGCCCTACTTCGTCTAGGGAAGTTCATCCGCATGGTTCCCCATCCGGTGATGCTTGGCTTTGTCAACGGCCTTGCGATCCTGGTGTTCCGTGCACAGTTCGGGCATTTCAAGATCAGAAGCGCCAACGGGACTGAGCATTGGATGAGCATCTCTCAACTGCTGGTCATGGGTGGTCTGATAGCGGCGACGATGGTCATCATCTATCTATTTCCCAAACTTACCCGGGCCTTTCCGCCTTCGCTTGCTGCCATCCTCGTGGTCGCGACGCTGGTCATCTTTTCCGGTATGCATACGAAGACGGTGGGCGACATGTCTTCGATTCACGGCGCCTTTCCCAAATTCCATCTGCCGGCGGTTCCGTGGAATGTTGCCACTTTGTGGATCGTTCTGCCGTACTCCTTCGTGCTCGCGGGCGTGGGCCTGATCGAGACGCTTCTCACGCTGAACCTGGTGGACGATATAACCGAGACCCGCGGCCGGCCAAACCGGGAATGCCTGGCCCAGGGGGCGGCCAACGTCGTGTCCGGTTTCTTTGGAGCCATGGGTGGATGCGCCATGATTGGGCAAACCATGATCAACGTCGGTTCGGGCGCCCGAAGGCGACTGTCCGGCATCACAGCCGCACTTTTTCTGCTCAGTTTCATACTTTTTTGCTCGTCGCTCATCGAGCGCATTCCGATCGCCGCGCTGGTCGGAGTGATGTTCGTGGTGTGCGAGAAGACTTTCGAATGGGGAACCTTCAAGGTCTTCGGCAAGATACCGAAACATGACGCCCTGGTTATTGTCGCAGTCACCGTCGCGACCGTGTTCACGAACCTGGCAAGCGCCGTGATTCTGGGAATTTTGATTGCGGCTCTTGTATTTGCCTGGCAGCACGCGAAGCAGCTTTCGGTGCAGACGCGCATGGATGAAAAGGGGGCCAAGGTGTACGCACTGACAGGCACCCTGTTCTTCGCATCCATCGCGAACTTTCAGGACCTTTTTGATCCCCGTAGCGACCCGGCGGAGGTAATTGTCGAGTTCAAGCGGGCCAGGGTCATGGACCATTCCGCGATTGAGGCGATTGACCGGTTGGCGCAAAAATACCAGAATTTTGGCAAGCGCCTGCGTTTGCGGCACCTGAGCCCCGATTGCTACGAGCTACTACAGAAGGCGAGGTCGATGGTCGAAGTGAACTTGTTTGAAGATCCTCGATATCACGTTGCCGACAATCAGCTGAGCTAGATCAACTCTGCTTCCTCAGGTAGCTCCTACCAATGCATCACCTGGCCACCATCGACGTTGATGGTTTGGCCCGTGATTTGCCGGCTCCTCGCCGAGGAGAGAAAGACCACCATGTCTGCGATATCCTCAGGCTCTTGCCATCGGGCAAGGGGTACTACGGCTCGCACCTTTTCGTCCGCCCAGTCATCGTACGACCGTTGCTGGGCCAGAGGCTGCTGATCGTTCCACGCTTTCCAGATGCGTTCGTTTAACGGCGTACGCACCATACCCGGACAAACAACGTTGACCCGGATTCCATGGGGCGCGAGATCCTTTGCCAGGCATTGCGCAAAGTTGATGTTTGCCGCTTTGCTTGCACTGTAAGGCGGATCTGTCTGGGAACCGATTTGCCCGGCGACCGAGGCTAGGAAAACAAGAGTTCCCTCTTTGCGCGAGATCATACCGGGCGTGATTGCGTGCGCAGCGTGAACCATACCCAGTACGTTAACCTCAAGCACCCGGGGCCAATCGCTGGGCTCCAGATTGGTAAACGGATAGCCAAATTTCCCTGAACCTAAGGCCGCGGCATGAACGACGTGCGCGATCGGTCCCAACGCGGCTTCGGTTTGGCGGACTGCCTCCTGCATGGCGGAAAAGTCGGAGACGTCCACAGCTAAGCCAAGCGAGGGACCACCGAACTCCGCGGCAAGTGCGGTTGCCGCATCCTTGACCCGGGCCGATTGGTCCCACAAAGCGACGCGGCAACCCTCACGCGCGAAACCGCGGGCACACGCCCACCCGATCCCGCTGGCTCCGCCGGTGACGATAACGAGCCTTCCACCGAGTTCCAAATCCATCCAACGTTTCCTTTCTCTGCTGGACCAGCATCGACCATTCAGGGATCGACTATTCAGCTGAGCGTGGCTGGTGAGGCTCCCATGAGCGCGCTTGGAGGTACTTTACTTGCCTGGTAACGAGACTTTTTAGCCAATATTAGCGTCTCTTCAGAATTGCTGTCCGGTGGCTAACCTTCTTCATTTACAGGAACTTTGGCCTTTCATCTGAACCAATAGATGAGCACCCACCCCGACGGCCCGGCTAAGCGACCCCATTTTAGCCTAACTCATACTGTATGCTGGGCGTCGACCATGGTAGGAACCCGGCAAAACCCGTTCTGGCGAGCAAGCCTATGCAACAACCTGATGTCCGAGTCGCTGAGGCCAACAGTCTCCCAGGAGAACAGCCGGTGAAGGCAGATGCAATCAAAGCGCTGGATGCGAATGAATCGTCTACGGAGGATGGCCAAGCAAAACCGCGCATACAATCCGCGGTGCGGACGATCTCGATTTTGCTTGCGGTGGCTGACAGTCCCAATGGCCTGAAGGCCAAGGAGATCATGGAAAAGCTGGGGCTGTCACGCCAGGTGACCTACCACCTGATCCATACCATGCATGGTACCGGCATCATCAGGAAGAACGACAGCAACCGGTACGTGCTCGGCTTGGCCACAGTTTCTATCGCCGAAGGGTTTAGCAGGCAGTTGGCTCCCCCTGAGCATCTTGCTCGCAGGGTTCGATCGATCGTCGCCGCGACCGGAGAGACGGCCTACGCAGGCGGCTGGCTGGATGGCGAAATTGTTGCCCTCGCCACCGCGCGCGGGGAATCTCCGGTAGGAGCGGCCCAGGTTCCCCAGGGTTATAGCGGCTATGCTCATGCTCGGGCGGCTGGAAAGTTGCTTCTGGCCATGGTTGACGCGGCGACACGCGAAGCATACCTGGCAAAGCATCCTCTGGACGCGAGGACCAGCAGAACCATCACAGATCTCGACGAGCTCAAGAGCGAGTTCGAACGAATTCGATCGCAGGGGTATTCGATCGACCACGAGGAGTTCCACGAGGGGCTGCAGTGCCTAGCCGTGCCGGTGGAAGGCCTGGGAGGCAGATTTGTCCTGGGAATTTCCGTCCCTAAGCAACGCTTTGAGGCAAATTTTGAGCGATATTTAGGAGCTCTGCTCAATGTCGCAAAGATCAATGGTTGATTGAGGCCCTTTTCCCTGGACGGGTGCCCCATTTCGCTGTCCATGTCATCCGACATGCGATCAAAGGTTTGCGGGTTGGCGCAGATTTTGATCACTGGTGAGATGGCCGAGCCTACGACACTTCCCCGCCCCGTGGAAAATAAAATCAGGTGAGCCGCACGCGATCAACTCCGCGATCTCCGCATTGTCGTTGATGAGAGTTTATGGTCGCCGGGCATGGCTATCTTCCTTTTCGAGGGTATAAGTAGGCAGGTAATCGCTCTTCATGTTATGGAGATGTACGAGCTCACCTAAAAAGATATTCCGGGTGGCCGAACCTATCGAAACCCCTTATTTTACTATGGATTCGTTAGTAGCTATGTTGCGGCCGGCTATCTTGAATCCGAGTGGGATGTTCTGTTTTATAACAACGGTGTTCCCACCTATCTGCAAGGCTGTGCCGCCCGAGATAGGAGCTATCGCAGTGCACACATTGTCCTTCGGGTTGAGAAACAAAAGGCGGCCGTCAGTTACTGGCACATGTAACATGTTTCAGAGGATCTCATACTTGCGAAAAGCTTCGGTGCTTGAACAACCAGCCTCGATTGCTTTCCGTACTACCTTTTCTCCGCGAGCTTTTTCGAGCGCGCGTGCGACGGCTTCTTCTTCGATGGCGCGTGGCACAGCCAGAACGCCGTCCATGTCTGCAAAAATCAAGTCTCCGGGTGCGATCACTCTCGAATATTCCTCTCGGCAAGAGCCCCAATATATGAGCGTTGCAAGAGCCTGTCAACGCAAGAGCGGCAGGCTCTTGAGACACAGGATCATCATATAGTTGGCATATTGTCATATGTAGATGTTTTGCTTGACAAGCCTAAATACGACACATATATAAGGATGCGGCTCAAATCCGAGAGTTATTTCGGCGGTTAGTTGGTTGAGGGCTCCGCTTCGTATGAAGTCAAGAACTCGAAATATCTACGTCTGCTCTTTCATGTCGCTGTGCATAGTCGCCATCTTTCAAGGGCAGACTCCGAAAGATCCTGTGAACTGGAGCGACTATGGCGGAGGACTGGATTCGATGTCCTACTCCCGGCTGCAACAGATCAACAAAAGCAACGTGGACCAGCTGACGCAAGCCTGGTTTTTTCCTGTGCCGGGGACAAGCGCCAGATTCAGCTTTAGCCCGTTGATCGTGGATGGCAAGATGTACATACTCGGGAAAGGCGACGAGATTGTTTCGCTCGATGCGATCACGGGCAAGGAGACTTGGTCTCACCCGACCCAAGGCACACCAACCGACCGAGGCATCAACTACTGGGAAAGTAAAGATCGCAGCGACCGCCGGCTCATCTTCTCGGCCGACAGTTATCTGCAGGAGATCGACGCCAGGACCGGCGCGAGCATTTCTACCTTTGGCGCCGACGGGCGGGTCAATCTGCGTGAGGGTCTCGGCCGAGATCCCAAGACCATTCCACAGATTCAAACCGGAACACCCGGTCATGTATTCGAGAACATGATCATCCTGGGCTCGGCAACCAGCGAAGCTTATGGTTCCCCTCCCGGCGACATTCGCGCCTTTGACGTACTGACCGGTAAGGTGATTTGGAGCTTCCACACGCTCCCGCATCCGGGCGAGTTCGGTTACGACACCTGGCCCAAGGACGCGTGGAAGTACGTCGGTGGAGTGAACACGTGGGGCGAATTCGCGATCGACGAAAAACGACGGATCGGATATTTTCCTCTCGGATCCCCTACCTATGACTACTGGGGCGGCGACCGCATAGGCGCCGGTCTGTTCGGGGATTGCCTCCTGGCTTTGGACTTGCGAACCGGCAAGCGGCTTTGGCATTTCCAGACCGTACATCATGATTTATGGGACTACGATCCGACGACAGCTCCAAAACTGTTGACGGTGCGGCACAACGGCAAGAAGGTCGATATCGTTGCCCAAGCTACGAAGTCAGGCTTTATGTTCGTGTTTGATCGGGTGTCGGGAAAGCCGCTTTGGCCGATCGAGGAGCGGCCTGTGCCCAAGAGCGATGCGCCGGGAGAGGAGTCGTGGCCCACGCAACCGGTTCCCACCAAGCCGCCTCCCTTCGCGCGCCAAAGCTTTACGGCAAACGACGTCAATCCCTACGTGAGTGACGAGGATAAGGCGCGTTTTTTCGAGATACTGCGGAACGCCAATAACCACGGCATCTTTACGCCGGGAACCGACAAACGTGACTCCATTCAAATCCCGGCCGACGACGGCGGCGCCAATTGGGGCAACAGCGCAGCGGATCCGAAAACGGGAATGGTGTATTTGCGCACTGCGGATTCCCCCGAGCTGAAATATAAGCTGACGCAGAAACTCCCGCTGATGGTTCCCCCTGGGGCGACAGCCGAGACGCAAGGCCACGTTATCTTTTCTCAGTTGTGCCAGGGATGCCATGGCCCGAACCGAACCGGCGTGATGTCGCCCAAGGATATTGGGATCGACAAGTTCAAAAAGATTGTCACCGGCGGCGAAGGCGAGATGCCCGGCTTCTCCGACCTGCCGGCGCACTATGAAGTCGACGGCCGACAGTACATTGTGTTCTGTGCGTCTGGGCATCCAGCGGAAACTGCTGTCGCGGAAGGATTCGCGTGGAAAGCAGGCAAAGCCGAAGCGCAGGGCTACTACGTATTTGCTCTGCCTAAACAGTAGTCGTCCGCTCCCGAAAGGATTGAGATGCATTTACCAAGTTACCTCTCCGGCCAAGAACTCCACCCTTACAAAAGGATGGGTGCCCCAGGTCTCGCGTTTGAGACCTGGGATCCTCCTAGTAAAGGCTCATCGAGTCCAGCTCGTAATCACTCAACGATGCGAGTTGGGAAAAGTCTCGTTGTTCTGTTGCTTACTCTTCTCATCAGCCCCACGGTGTTCGCCAATACGCAGTCGCCGCCGGATCCGAACAAGAACCCCAATGGTGGCGAGAAGGCTGGCCCTGGCAGCTTCATGCAGCCGTCTATGTCCGTCCGTTCTGCGGATCGAGGCCGGATGCGTACCAGCGCAACCACAATCTTAGGCTGGAGATTAGGCGCGCGGCCAGATGCTTCCATCACATTCTCAGACGCAGCAAAACAAGCCGATGCCGCCGGCCTTTCAGCCGTAGAAGGTGTGAGCACGCAGCAGGTCAGTGGTGACATACTCAAACATCTCGACTACAACCTGACCAATGACGAAGTCACAACGGTGAAAAACACGCTCGATGAGTTGCGTCTTCACATGCCGGCGTACTTTCTCAATTTGCTCCCGCACGACGAGAGCTCGCGGCGGAAGGCTTTCGCTTTTGCGAAAGACCTGGGCTCGGACATGATCATCGTTCCGGCCGATCCAACATCGTTCGGTGAACTCGATAAGCTGGCGAACGAAACGGGCATGAATGTTGCCGTCGTTAGCCAAAACATGGCAGCCGCAGTGGCCGCGCTGGAACCCCTGAGTCGCCACATCGGATTGAGCGTTGATCTTGCCGCCTGGGCGAGAGCCGGTGTTCAACCACTCGATGGATTGAGGCAGGTAAAAGACAGGCTGCTCGCCGCCGACCTGCACAATGTCGAAGATGCGACCCCATTTCTCCTGGAGTTAAGCCGCCTGCAGCCGCCGGCCATTCAGCCAGACTGGCCGCCAGGAAAAGATGGCGGCGCGAAAAAATCCGAAGGCAAGCCGCTCTTCTTCACCCTGGATCCGGCGAACGGGCAACTATCGGCCGCAGCCGACGCATACGACAAAGCCGTTCTGCCGGCAATTGCCTATCGCATCGATACGCTCTCCCGCATGCAAACCATATCAACGCCAGACAAGCTCTCCGCCGACGTGAGGCAGACAATTGACGCGGCTATTCCCAGGCAAGCCCTGGTAAAACCACTGCGGCCACGAAAACTGCTGGTCCTGGATTTATGTGTCAATGGCGGTTACTATCACGCCAGTATTCCCGACGGCAACCTGGCCCTCGAATTAATCGGCAAATATACTGGCGCCTACGTGCCGACATTCAGCAATGACTTGGACAATCTCAAATACCCGAAGATCAAGGAATACGACGCGGTGTTCCTGAATAGCGTAGAGGGAGAGCTGTTCATCGATCCCGAGGTAATGCACGGCCTGATGCGCTTCGTGGAAGAAGGCGGTGGTGTGGCTGGACTCCATGCGGTCACGTTCGCCAGCGTGGATGTGCGGGAATTTGGAAACCTCATTGGCGCACAAACCGGCGCTCACAAATACAACGGCGAGATGGGGACGTTACGCGTTGAAGATCCGGACAGTCCATTCACCAAACAGTTTGCTGGAAAGGATTTTGACTTTTTCGACGAGTTCTATCACTTCCTTCCCACCGGGCCTTACTCGCGAGAGAAGCTGCACATTCTGCTCAGCCTCGATCCAGCGAAAACGGAGCAGTCGGCCAACCGCTACACCACCCGCCCGGACAACGACTACGGAATGGTCTGGATCAGCAGCTACGGCAAAGGGCGGGTCTTCAATTGCGCCCTTGGGCATAGACCGGAATTCTACGAGACGGCCAACATGGAACAACTGCTTTTGGCTGCGACCCAATTCGTCCTCGGCGATCTGAACGCCGATACCACACCGAGCGCGCAGCTCGCCAAGAAATGATGTTCAACCCATGAACACGCTGGACAGGCTAGCATGCTCGATTGCTCGATTGACAGCACTAATTTGCAGCGCCGATAATCGATTGTTTATCAACTCAAGCTCGCAAGACCGGGATTCATGTCTTTATTTACGCAGGGTTCGCGAAGGAACTCGTTGCTGGTTGGTCTGCTGATCATGTCTTCTTTTAGCGCGAGCTTTCGGGCCCATGCGCAGCAGTCACAGCCCACTCCTCCGATATACGGAGGCAACCCGCGTTCCCTGGAGTCGGGTTCGGCGACCGGCGGTGTGTTCGCGCCCGTTCTCGATTCTGAAAAAAGGCCGATCACCGCAGGCGGCTTCGTCAAAACTGGACCAATCATCTACCAGGACGTCTCCAAGAAATCTGGTTTGACCGTCTGGCACCACAAGATGGGGAATCCAGAGAAAAACTATATTCTCGAAACCACCGGGTCCGTAGCTCTGTTGGACTACGATCATGATGGGTGGCTCGATATTTGTCTTGTAAACGGTTCGACCCACAGACGTCGCGGAGCAGGCGGGAGTCACCCTCGGCAACTGGTCGAATGGCGCGAGCTTTGGCGACTATGACGGTGACGGTAAGCTGGACCTATTTGTTCCGGCTATGTCCATTACGACTTAAAGAACCCGCCTCCTTCCGGCGCCGGCGACGCATCGCACTCGTTCTGCCAGTACCGTGGAGCTACAGTCATGTGCGGTCCACGCGGCCTGGCCGGCGAGCCTGATCATTTGTTTCACAACAACGGCGATGGCACCTTTACCGATGTGAGTGAAAAGGCTGGAGTGAGCGATAAACGTCACTACTTCGGTTTCTCTTCCACCTTTGTCGATATCAACAACGACGGTAAGGTTGATCTGATCGTTGCCAACGACTCAACCCCCAACTACCTCTACATCAACAAGGGAGACGGTACATTTCAGGATGCAAGCTTCTTCTCTGGTTTCGCTTTGAACCAGGAAGCTCGTGAAACCGCCTCGATGGGGCTGGCCGTCGGAGACTATCTCAACAACGGTTTGGTCGACCTGTACACCACCACCTTTCCCAACGCAAAGTATTGCGGGCATTGTCATCAGGAGGCGCTCCACCAATGGCGGCAAGCTCTCCACTCGAATTCGTTTCGCACCCCCTTTTACCGAACCAGCGTCAACATCCTCATCCGGACAAAAGGCATTGAATTCTCCCGTCACTGCGATAGCTGTCACAACCCGGTCGCAGTGTTGGCGGGAGGACTGACACAAGACTCACAAGTGGATCGCAGTTTCGATAAGGACGGTCTTACCTGCACCACCTGCCATTCCATTCAAAGCCTCAAGTCAATCAACGGCAACGGCGGCTTTGTCATGGGGATTCCCGCCGTGATGGTGGACGAAAAAGGCAATCGGATTCCGGGCGAGGTTCCCTATGACGAAATCATGAAGTACCCGAAACGACACTCGATGGCCGTCATGAAGAGCATCTATCGGACACCGGAGTTCTGTGCATCCTGCCATAAGGCCAATCTACCCGACACGCTGAACGACTATAAATTTATCCGCGCGTTTACTACCTATGACGAATGGCAGCAATCGAAGTTCTCGCAGCGTAATCCGCTGACGTTCTACACCGCCGATTTCACAACCTGCCAGGGATGCCACATGAAGCGCGCAGCCAATACGCTTCCCGATCCCGGGGCAAAGAACGGCACCTTCGCTTCGCATAGCTGGCCGGCAGGAAACACGGCAGTTCCCTTCTACTACGGCTTCGATGAACAGCTGCGTAAGACCACCGACTACGAATATCGCCTTGACCGAAATTCAGTGGGAGAAATACGATTCTGCCCGCGCCAGCATACAGCGCGCCTTGGCTCTGAACCCGAACAACGCGCGCGCCTCGTATTACCTTGCGCTGCTGGAAAGACGGGCCGGCGACTACGAGTCGGAAATCGCCAATTTGAAAAAAGTAGTCGAGCAATTCCCTGCATCACGCGATGCTCGCCGCGATCTTGGCCTCGCCTATTACCGGCAGCACGACTACCCCGCGGCGAGAATGCAGTTTGAGGCCGTGCAGCAGATCGACCCCGATGATCTAACGGCACACTACAACTTGTCGATCATCTACCGCCGAATGGAAATGGATCAAAAGGCGTCGGAGGAACAAGCCCAGTTCATTACTAAGAAGTTCGACCCTGGAGCGCCCACGTATTCCTTCGACTTTCTGCGCCAGCACCCAGAGATATCGATCGAGAGTATTCCTCAGCATGTGCATAGCGATCTTCCTTACGAAGCGAAGCCAACCTCCGCGGGAGCCCAGTAGTGCGATTCGCCGCGTAAATGAGATATCTCACGCTAGCTCTATTTGTGCTTCTTTCTCCCCGGCCCGCCCTCTGCCAGGCGAATACCGGTTGTCCCTGGCTCAACGTGGCCACAGCCTCTGGAGTTCTTAGTAGCAGCGAGAGTGGAACCATGGCCACGCTATCCGAGGGCAGCAGAGCAGCCTGCAGTTTTGACTACCATGACACAACCGCATCTCGTGTACTTAAAATTACGGTCGAAGAGGGGAAGGACCCCGGACAAGCCATGAAAGCCTACAAGGCCCACTGCGGCGCCGGCACGACTGCTTTGCCGGCTATTGGCAATGAGGCATGTGCCGTGGAGATCAAGGGCCAGACCTATGGGGAAGAGGTCATAGGCCGCGTTCGGGATCAGATCTTCACCGTCACCATCACAACCAGCACGCGCAACGACCCCTCCATGTCCCGCGACGCGCTCGAAGAGAAAACCAGAAACATAGCGGAGCAAGTGGCAGGCGCTCCGTTCTAACCTTCAACCACGGTCGATGGTTGGCGCGTTCATCAAGCCGCAGGCTTTGCCGGATGCCACAAGCGGGAGGTAGTGTCCTTCTCGTACCCCTTGCCGTTGGGAAAACTGACCAACTCAAACTGCATGCCCCATGGCGACAGAAAATAAATCCACGTCTGCCCCGCGTTCGGCCCGGTTGTCCGCACCGTTGGCTTACCCAGGAGTTGAACACCCTTGGCGGAAAGATAAGCCACTGCGGCATCGAAATCGTCCACATAGAAAGCGAGATGGTGGCCACCGACGTCGCTATTTTTGGGCGGGGTAAGATCCTGGTCGGGAGCTTCGTACTGAAAAATCTCAAAGTTCGGCCCGAACTTACACCGGAAGAAACGCAATCTACGCATCACCGTCCTGGGGTGAACGTTGAGATGTTTTTCCATCCAGTCATCTTCCGCAACAAACGGGCCAAGCTCAAACATGTATTCGCACCCGATGACGTCGACAAAGAATGCAGTCGCCTGCTCCAGGTCAGGCACGGTGAAGCCTATATGCTCTGTTCCTCGCAGACCAGGGATGCCAGGAGAAGGCTGGATGCTGGGTTTGGACGACAAAGTGACCTCCGGTGCGTGCTTGTTCCGCGAAGGCGTTTTGCGTAAGCCTTGATGGAAGGTCGTTTATATCATAATGTTCTTTCATACAACAACGCGTTGGTCATCGAGGTAGTCGAACTTGCAAATTACAAAAGTGCAAATTGCGGAGTGCGGCATACCGCTTCCCTACGTTCTGCGATTAGGCCCAGTCGAGATACGCACACGGGACTATGTCCTACTCCGCGTGGAAACCGACGCAGGCGTGTTCGGCGAAGCCATCGGCTACCCGCGAGGGACGCCTTTGTTTGAAACGTTGGGCAGCATGGCGCGCCGCATCCTGGGCAAAGACGTTCGCATGCGGCGTCAAGTGATGTTTAATCTCGAGTACTCCAACGTGCCGGCACGCGCCGGCCTGACGCGAAGCCTCAGCCTGATTGATATCGCGCTGTGGGATATCGCCAC
>Ga0182024_10012341_pt1 | contig 16927 bp, 13 predicted proteins | sample P32metaG_FD_120480 | JGI IMG/M metagenome (GOLD analysis project Ga0182024, IMG submission 120480) | Permafrost microbial communities from Stordalen Mire, Sweden - P3-2 metaG (Illumina Assembly) | ecosystem: Environmental > Terrestrial > Soil > Wetlands > Permafrost | place: Sweden: Stordalen...
AAGCGCGTACATTCTCTCGCTGGTGAACGAGCAGGTCAGCAAGGGCGCCATTGCGGTCTATCTGAATCGTCGAGACGGAGTGCCGGGCTGGGAAGTCGGCTCCAGCATGCTCCTCGTCATGTTCTGCGAGATTTACAGCCTGATCCTTTGGGCGACCGTGGGCGTGCTGTTGCGTTGGAATAATTTCCAGCCAGCCTTCCACGTCATTCCATGGATCGCCTTGGGCGCCGCCGTGTTCTTCACGCTTTTCCAGTTGTTCTTTAGCGGAAGAATCGCCCCCGGGATCGCACTACGCGACCGCCCCATCTTTCGGGCGTTCCGGCTGGCGAAAGTGTGGCAATACGGCGTGGTTATAGCGTTGCGCGCGCCGCTCGTACTTGCTGGCGTTGTCGTCTATACGCTGGCTCTGAGACTCTTCGGAGTCTCGATAGGTTTTGGAGAGATGCTGGGCATTTTGCCAGTGATATTCTTTGGTGCGGCAGCGCCCGGACCGATGCACTCGGTCGCGATTCTTTTTTGGGTTTTGCTGTTTCCGGATCGGCCGGGCCAGATGACCGCCTTTGGCTTCGTCATGCACAATTTCTTCATCTTCTTTAATGCCGCCGTGGGCCTGCTATTTCTCCGGCGGGCGACTCGGGAGCTGTTCGGGTAGGTTTCGGAACATCAGCCGCTGGCCCATCGAAACCAGTGTGCTCAGGACCAGCAACCAAACCAGGATCGTGAGCATCGGAGCGAGAAAGCGAAGTCCCATTCGGATCAGGATGTCCATCGAGGACGGCACGAAATAAAGCATGCCATTGTAGCGGCCGAGTTTGCTCCCGCGGAGCTTGGTGTGCCGGTGAATCCAGTAGGAATCGATCACGTATTGGGCGAAGGCCGCTGTGATCAGGATGGGCAGGATCCAGGGGAACGCGCCGCGAAAGGCTCCTGCAAACAATCCGGAAGTGACGAATAGAAAATCGCTCGCGTGATCGAAGGTTCCGCTCCACGCGGTCACGGTTCCTCTTCGGCGTGCGATCGGACCATCCAGAAAATCGGTGATCAACGCCACCACCCACGCAACCAACGCGAAAATCGCCGAGCGCTCGTCTCCGCGGGCCATGTAAAGCGCAAATGGAACTACGAGAAGCAGGCGAACAGCCGTCAGTGCATTAGCCATAGCTCCGACTCGGTTCGGTTGACGCCATATAACGCCAAGAATACACTATGGATGTGCCCGAAATGGCGATCCCCTACCACGTAGAGACCGCTCTCGAACGTGGAATCGAGGGCGGCGGTCTATCGCGCGAAGAGGCGCTTTCCTTGATGGAGGAAGGCCCGCTCCAGACGCTGCTCGAGACAGCGGCGGCTGTCCGGGACCGCCTTAAAGGCCGTACGGTCAGCTATTCCAAAAAGGTCTTTATTCCGCTCACCCACCTTTGCCGCGACTATTGCGGCTATTGCACTTTCCGCGCTGACCCACAAGCCGGTGTGCAACCCTACATGTTGCCCGACGAAGTTCTCGCGGTGGCCGAAGCGGGTCGCCGTGCGGGGTGCAAAGAGGCTCTGTTCAGTTTGGGCGACAAGCCCGAGCAAGTCTTCCCGGAGGCGAAAGAGTTTCTGAAGAAGCTGGGCTTTCCGAGCACGCTCGAATACCTGGCGGCGATGAGTGAACTGGTCCTTGAGAAGACCGGGCTCTTACCGCACTCCAATCCGGGTCTGATGGGCGCCGACGATCTTCGCCGCCTGCGAGAGACGAACGTCAGCGTGGGGTTGATGCTGGAAAGCGCCAGCCCGCGACTGCTCCGCGCGGGTGAAGCGCACTGGAAGGCGCCGGATAAAGTACCCTCCCTTCGCATTCGAACCATTGAAAACGCAGGGCAGTTATCGATGGCCTTCACTACAGGCATTCTGATCGGAATCGGTGAGACGCTGGAAGAGCGCGTGGATGCACTCCTCACGATTCACTCTGCCCACCAGAAGTACGGCCATATCCAAGAAGTAATCTTGCAACCATTCCGCGCCAAGCCGGATATTCGCATGGCTCAGGCGCCGGAACCTTCCACCGAGGAGTTAGAGCGCACGATTGCGGTCGCCCGATTGATTCTCGGCGGCGAGATGAATATTCAGTCTCCGCCCAATTTGCTCGCGGACGACTATCCGGATTTGCTGAAGGCCGGTATCAACGATTGGGGCGGAATTTCCCCGGTTACCAAGGACTTCATTAATCCAGAAGCCGCATGGCCGCAAATCTCTTCACTGGGCGCGAGATCCGCCGGGGCGGGCTTCGTGCTGCGCGAGCGTCTGGCGATCTATCCCGAATTTTCCTCCAGGCCGGAATTCGTAAGCGCGCGCCTCCAGCCGCACGTACGGAAACTCCAGGCCGAAGACGGCTATGCCCGAGAAGGAGAGTGAAAACATGTTGAGACCGGTAAGTGTGGAATGGCGCGATCTTCCCTTGGACCGAGTTCTTCGAGCTGCGAGTCCAAAGGTCGCGGAGCCTCTGGAGAAGGTGCTTGCCGGGGTGGATCTGGGGCTGGAAGAGGGCGTGACTTTGGCCCGAGTTGAAGGCGAAGACCTCTTAGCGCTCGTTAGGGTCGCCGACGAGATCCGCCGGCGCGTGGTCGGGGACCGGATCACCTACGTGGTGAACAGGAATCTGAACTTCACGAACGTCTGCATTGTGGGTTGCGCTTTTTGCGGGTTTGGTCGAGGAGCGGACGCGCCCGACGCTTATTTTCACTCTGCCGACACGCTGGTGGCCAAATCAGTAGAGGCAGTGGAACGCGGCGCCACCGAGGTGTGCATCCAAGGCGGCCTGCCGAAAGATTTCGATGGCTATTACTACGTCCAGCTTCTTCGGGCCATCAAGGCACGCCTGCCCGACCTACATGTGCATGCCTATTCGCCCATGGAGATAACCTACGGCGTTGAGAAAACTCGCCTGCCGCTTCGCGAGTACCTGGTGATGCTGAAAGAAGCCGGCTTGAATAGCATACCGGGAACGGCAGCCGAAATTCTCGATGATGAGGTCCGCAGGTCCTTAAGTCCCAACAAGCTGAAGGTGCGGCAGTGGATCGAAATCATTCGGACGGCACATAGTCTCGGCATCCCCACGACATCCACGATGATGTATGGCCATACCGAGCTTCCGGAACATTGGGTCAAGCATCTGCTTCTGCGCCGAGACATTCAGAAGGACACTGGCGGATTCACCGAGTTTGTTCCTTTGGGATTCATCCATCCCCAAACGAAGCTTTTCCAGAGTGGACGCGCTCGCGCGGGCCATTCGATCCAGGAGGATTTGATCGTTCATGCGCTTTCGCGCGTTCTGCTGAACGGCTACATCCGCAATATCCAAGTCTCTTGGGTGAAGCTCGGGTTTCAAGATTCGCTAGCCTGTCTGGAAGCGGGAGCAAACGATTTCGGCGGCACTTTGATGGAAGAGAGCATCTCCAAAGCGGCGGGAGCGAATTTCGGCGAGTACGTTTCTCCCGGAGAATTCCGTGCCCTGATTCGGACTATCGGGCGCATTCCAGCGGAGCGTGCCACATCCTATAAAATTCGCAAAGTCTTCGAACTACCGGACGCCGAGGAACGCCTGCCGCTGGAGCGCATGCCAATGTTTGATCCCGCCGCGGAACACGCACCGATTCCCGCGACGGGCTACTGATCTTTCGGTTATGGCATTTTTATCGCCGGCACCGAAATGGGAACTACCGAAGAGAGCTACCTCTACTGTGCGGCCTACGGCGACGGAAGATTTATCGTGCGCGGCTTCGGTCCTGGTCCGTTCCAGGTGAACGGCTTCCGCGGCGATCGCGAACCCTGCGGTGCACAAGGCTGCGGCGGTGGGACAACCCGTGACGCAGGAGATCGCTCTTTCCGTGAAGGGCGACCGTGTTGAGTGCTCAATCAACGGAACCGTCGTTACGGGCTACAACAAGCACGCACTTGTCACGGCCGGAAGGCTAAGGTCCACCCATGGTGTCTATAGCCTTCGCTTCGCTCACAACACCGAAGTCACTGTTACGGGTTTGAGCGTGTCGAAGAACTAACGCCGCTGTCATGATCGATGCGAACCGCGCTACGCAGGGTTCACGCGAAAGACAGTCGCTGCCGACACCGATGGTACCTTCCATTGGGGATATTTTCTTCCCTTAGCCTGGAGCACGGCTGCTTTTTCAACCGGATCGTTGACAATTGACAAGGTACGGTCAAACACTTTGTCCGCTATCTTCAGGCGCACATTGGGGTCACGGATTATATTTTCAACCCACTGTCTGCCGCGATAAGAGGTCACATACAAATTGCCGTTATATACAGCGCACCAAATTATCACCGAGTGAGGCAGCAGAAACGGGGTCTGGGTCTGAATCTTGATCTGTGGAATGTTGTCTGTGAACGACCAGTCGGCAACTGGGGTAGTGACGCGTTCTCCCTTTAGCCAAAGCCCTGGCACTTTGCACGACAAAGATCTATCAGTTGGAGGGCAGTCCTTAGGTTCGAAACCAGTGGCGCTCAGTAACAGCAGAACCGCGACCAAGCCAATTACTATTGACCCAACAATCTTTATCAGTTTTCTCATACTGGGCTCCTAAAGACTATTCCATGATGTATCCGGAATTTACGTTTTGGCTTTCCTATCAGATGATTCTACACCCAAACCCTCAGTTTCGTTTTGTCGCTTGATTACCGCCTTCACGACATCGATCACTCTGTTCGCCGACGGAAGCAAGCGAATTCTGCAGGCTATGGAACGGCTATGACAGAGGTTTCAGCCAGCAGATTGCGTCAGGTCGCGTCAGATGAAGGGCCACGGCACAAAATCCGGGCGCAAGAAGGAAGCGGCATTTGCCGCGCTCCTCACGCCCCGCAACCTCGAAGAGGCAGCGCGGGCGATAGATGTGGTCCCCAACACGCTTTGAGATGGCAGAAGGAGGCCGAGTTCGACGCTGAGTACCGGCAAGCCAGACGAGCTGCCTTCGCTCAGACGATCAAACGGCTTCAGCAGGGTTCTTCGGCCGCGGCTACGACCCTGATGAAGTTGATGCTGGATGCGGCCACTCCGCGGCTGGCGATCCGACGTGCGCCTTCGCGCCGGCATACATATCCAGCATCGTGAACTTGTGCAGCGTATCAGTGACGGCCTAAAGAGCGAGTCGAGATCAAAGCCGTCGACGTTTCTTTCGAACTCTGGATCAGCGAGTACGGAGAACGCGTCCGCATCCAGTGCCGTTGTTCCCAGCGACCTCTCGATCCCGGCGACGAGTCGGGAGGGCTCTGCCTTTTCGATCGCGAGATCCCTCCTCAGATCCAATCGCCGCTAATAACCCACCTTGAGGTACTACACCAGAACGATCGCGGCTCCGATATACGATCAGCAGGTTCGTCTTGTCCACTTGCACGGTCATTCACAGCATTACTTCGCGTACGAATCATTTTCCTACGGTTGCCACTGAGTGGAGCTTAATGTCGGCCGAAGAAGAGCCGATCATAATCTCCACAGGGCCAGATTCAACCTCCCAACCGCCTTGCCCTGCATTCCACCATGCAAGCGACGCGGCATTTAGCGGGATTCGCACGGTCTTAGCCTCGCCAGCAGCCAGCCTGACCCTCTGGAACCCTTTCAGCGCTTTCAATGGGCGCTCGACAGCCGACTTGGGATAGCGTACGTATAATTGGATTACCTCATCTCCAGCGCGTTTCCCTGTGTTCTTGACCTGCACACTTACGTTGATCGCACCGTTCTTGGATATGTTCGGCGAACTGAGCTCCTGGCTGGAGTAGGCGAAAGTCGTGTAGCTGAGCCCGTAGCCGAACGGATAGAGCGGTTCGCCCCGGACGTACTGGTATGTCCGCCCGTGGCGGAGATCGTAGTCCTCTATCGGCGGTAACTGGTCGAGGGACTTTGGCCAGGTTTGGACTAAGCGGCCCCCCGGGTTGTAATCGCCGAAAAGCGCGTCGGCTATGGCCGCCCCCTGCTCCTGCGCCGCATGAGTGATGTGGAGGATCGCTGGCACATTCGCCTGGCTCCAGTTGATCGCATAGGGGAAGCTGGAGATCAGTACGACGATGGTCTTCGGATTGACCGCATAAACCTGTTTCACCAATTCCTCCGAGGGAAGGTCAATCGAAAGCCTGTCACGTCCTTCCCGGCCCTCGCCGGGCACGGAGCAGGGCTTGCTGGAAGAATCCTGCGGGTTGAAGATCTGTCCTACGTCCTTCAGGTCCGCGCCGCACACCGGGTGGTTGCCGACAACCACTACAGCCACATCCGAAGACCTGGCCGCGTTCACCGCCGCACCGTCATCATTGTTCGCAGCATAGTTGACCGTGATCCCCGCGCCCGCTTTGTCGCGGATTCCTTGAAGTACGCTGACGGTGTACGGCATCGGGCCGCTGTACAGATCGCTAAGCACCTCGGCAGCCCGTGGACCGACGACAGCGATCGACTTTACTCTATTCCGATCGAGGGGCAGCAGGCCGACCGCGTTCTTCAGCAGGACAATCGATTCGCGGGCCACCTCGCGCGCCACCACCCTGTCTTTCTCCGTATTCCAGGGTTCGGGCTCGCCTGCAGCGCCGATTTTCGAATAGGGAGACATGCCCGGCGAATCGAGAAGACCCAGCTTGAGGATCGTCTTGTACTTACCTTTGATGGCCGCGTCAATATCGGATTCAGTCAACCGCTTGTCATCAAGCGCCTGCTTGATTGAAGCTGCCGTGCCACCACCGAGGAATTGATTGAGTCCAACCTTGATGGCAGCCGCCGTCACTTCCTCCTCGGTCTTGAGGTACTTGTGCAGAGTCACGACGTTCCGCATCGCTCCCGCGTCGGAGCTGACGATCCAGTTCGCGCCCCACTCCTTGGCCACGATGTCTTTCAATACCGGGTTGACGGTCATAGGGACCCCATTCCACGCGTTGTATGAAGCCATGAACGACTTCGCTCCGGCGCCTAGGAACACCATGCGAAACGGAACTGAGTAGTATTCACGCATCAATCGCATATCGAAATTGGAAGAGGATCCGCCTCGGGTGGACTCGTTGCTATTGGCAAAAAAGTGCTTGAGCAATGCGGCGGCCTGCCAATACCTTGGGTCGTCGCCTTGGATGCCTTTAGCGAGGGCGGTAGCCATTGTTCCCGCCAGGAAGGGGTCCTCGCCGTAACTCTCGTCATTGCGGCCCCAGCGGGGATCGCGCGCCAAGTCCGAAGTCGGACCCCATAGAACCAGGGTCGGCCGCTTGTACCTTTCGTTTTGGGTCACATAGCGGGCTTCGTAACCCATGACGGCCCCGGCGCGCCGGATAAGTTCAGGGTCCCATGTTTCCCCCATGCCGCAGACTTGTGAGAAAGAGGTTGTTGGAATGCTCATCCCGCCCCCAAAGCCAGCTCGCAGCACGACCTGGTGGATACCTTCCGCGCTTCCGAAACCCGGGATATTGAGGCGCTTGACCGCGGGGTTCGCGAACGCCGCGATCTTTTCCTCCAGCGTCAAGAGGGAGACGATGTTGTCCGCGCGCTGCTCTGCCGGCAGGTTAGGATTCTGAAACGGGAACTCGTATTGCTGTGCAATCGAAGTGGTGGCGCCCGCCAGTAGAATCAGAACGCCCACGCGCCGCGCTTTCTTCACTTTCATCCGCGTCTCTCCTTTTCGACGGCCGATGCCACGCCGCAACGAGTGACGCGTTCCGTAGTCGCTGGCGGCTAGGTAGTGGTTTACGGCGCATCCCGAAACAATCCACATGAGCGGGAAACGCCCAAACCGCGAATTTGCTTAAGGGGCCCCCTTCGAGAACGCTACCGATATTGCTTGATAATGCTACCTACGTGAGCCGCCCCCCAGCATACACCCGGCGCGGCCCGTCGGCCCGGCGACAAGGCCACCCCCGCAAAGCGGCGCTTGTCTGCCGCTCCGGCGGACCGCTCGCTACGGCGCCGGACTGCCGGGCGCGCGGCTTGGAGCCGCCGGAGCACCCGTATCGCAGCGCGGATCGGCGGCGCGAACACGCGGTGCGGGATGCGGTCACAGCATTTTGTGACGTGAGCGGCGTGTCACGGGATCTATCCGGCGGTTGGACGGAAGAGCTGTTTTCGCCGGCGCGAACAAACTGTTGCCTTCAACGGGCGCCTCGAAACCTCGGTCGAGCACGCCGTGAGCTTCCCGCCAAACGCGATTCCCGATGCGGACACGTGCTGGCACTCGACTACATGAAGCGCACCAAGAAGCTGACGCCGGAGGTACACGCCAAGGCTGAGGGATTCATTGCCAATGGCTACCAGCGTCTGCTGACGTTTGAGGTTCCCGGTGGCGGTTTCTCCTGGTTCGGCCAAGCGCCCGCGAATAAGATCCTGACCTCATACGGCCTCATGGAGTTCAGCGATATGTCGAAGGTCCACGACATGGATCCTAGGGTCATACAGCGGACGCAGAGGTGGCTCGCCAGCCAGCAACAGCCCGATGGAAGCGGGAAACCGGACACCACCTTCATCAATGAAGGAGCCACTAACCGGTACAACACCGATCTGCTGCGCATCACCTCGTACGTCGCCTGGGCCCTCGAAAACACTGGATATGAGGGGCCGGAGGTTGAGAGGGCGCGCCAGTTCATTTACCGGAACCGGAATGGGAACCCGGACGCCTACACACTCGCCGTTCTAGCGAACTTGGCCGCGGAGTCGCAAAATGACCGTGCCTTCACGCACCAGGTGATCCAGCAATTGCTCGACGCACGCACTGAAAAGGATGATCAGGCATGGTGGACGGCCGAAGAGACTGGCGTCTACGGTCGCGGTGCGAGTGCCATGGTCGAGACCACCGGGCTTGCGGTGCAGGCCCTGCTGAAATCCGGCGAGGCGCCCGCAATCGCGCGTAAGGCCCTTAACTTCATCGCGGCCAAGAAGGACGCTGCCGGAACGTGGGGCACCACGCAGGCCACCATCATGGCACTGCGGGCGTTATTGCTTTCAACCGAGAAGGGCTCCGCTGATGTCCGTGGAACAGTCGAAATTACGCTGAACGGTAAGCCCGCTGAGAAGCTCACAATCACGCCAGACAATGCCGACCTGTTCCACCAGTTCGTTTTCAGGGCCGTCGATTTCAACGGCCCGAATGACGTTGCAATCCACTTCGAGGGCGAGGGCAGCTTGGCGTGTCAAGTGGTCGGGCGCTATTTCGTGCCGTGGGCCGAGAGATCGACCGACGAACCGCTCTCGATCGATGTGAGCTACGACCGTACGCGTTTGGCCGAAAATGATATCGCCACTGCGGTGGCCACCGTCAAGAGTCATGTGCTGAAGACGGCCAACATGGTGATGTTGGACCTCGGCGTCCCTCCGGGTTTCGAAGTGCTCAGCGAGGACCTCGAGGATTACCGGAATAAGAACGCCGGCCACAAAAGCGGCCGTTTAGAGAAATTCAACCTGACCGCAACACAGGCCATCCTGTACTTCGATTCGATAGCTGCGGGCGACACGGTCACGCTACGCTACCGTCTCCGCGCAAAGTATCCGATACGCGCCCGAACGTTCCAATCGCGAGTGTACGAATACTACGATCCCGAAGTAAGCGAACCCTGACCTATTCGCAGAAGGAACCCGAATTCCGCGAAACGGTGCGCGCCACAGAGACGCTTTCCGCAGAGCGGCAGAGCAGCAGCGCGAGGAGATCTCAAAGCACGGTTTAGCTCTGAAGACGGAGCGGATCTTCCAGAGGATGCGGCGCCACGCGCAACTCCGGAAGGTTCAGGGAGCCATCGCGAAGTGGTTCGAAGATGGCGCAGTCAAACCACGGCAAAACTACCTGGACGGCATCGGCAAAGCTGCTGGCTTGGTCTGCATCCGGTACAAAGGCAAGGACGGAGATGTCCCGGAATTCGCGATCAACACCGCCATGCTCCAGGGCTACGACGAGATCGAGCGGGATATCGCCATCGAAGTGGGCGATTGGAAAGAGAAGCGCGAAATCAGCGTTCCGCCGGAGCCACCCTCGGAAAAGGTCCTGGCCCTTGCCAAACTGCCCCCGGACGTTTCTGAGGGCCATCAAAGCCCATTTCGAGATCCAGATCCAAACCGAAACACCGCAGGACCCCCCAAGTGATCGATCGTTGTACTCCGCGAAAGGATCCATTCTATAGCGCGTGCCCGCGCCTGTTGAGCGCCATCCCATTGGGCGTCGGCCGCGCAATCGCGTCCAGCGTCACGCGATTTTCAGAAACACTTTTCGCCCAAGCTCCGTCCGCAGTCACGCTCCTGAACCGCGAAATCCGCCGATCGTTCGGTGCGCCTATCGCTGGCAATGTCAGTATTCCGATGGCCAAACAAAGGATCCAGGCGGCCCGGTTGGTCCGACGGAAGGCTAGCCGGCGCACAAACTCCCGCTTCCTCCCAGCTCACTTGCTCGACTGGCCGGTCCGCGCCTTTGAAGAAGCTCGGATTCGAGCCCATCACGGCTTCCCACTGCGCGTGGGTCACCTCATATTTTCCCATCTCGAACGGCTTGGTGATGCGCACGCGATGGGCGGGCTGAGCGGTTGGCTGGCACAGCGCATAGGTTCCGCCCGGCATGTACGGCGATTCGCTGGGTGAGCAGCCCATGATTAACTCACCTAGCGCGATCTTGACGAATTCCATTGGAGGGGATTGTGCCAGCGCGGATGCCGTCAACAGCGGCGCTACCAGCAATTCGTGAGCGAACACGCTGGCTATCATACGACGTGCGGCTCCTCCAGGGACCTTAACTTCAGAACTTTTCACTGATAGGATCGTCTAAAGCCAGAAGGAGGAGCGCCGGTACGCGCGACTTTATGACCACCACGTGGCAGGACATTGTATACGGCTTCCGGATGCTGCTGAGGAAACCGGGGTTCACCATCGTCGCGGCATTATCGCTGGCGCTGGGCATCGGCGCGAACACCCTCATCTTCAGCCTGATCAATACGACGCTGCTACGGCCACTGCCCTATGCGGACCCGGACCGCCTCGTGGAGGTCTGGTCGGTGCCGAAGGATCACAAGGATCAGCGGAATTGGGTCACAGCATACAATCTGCTAGCGTTTCGGGAACGAGCGAAATCCTTTGAAGCGATGGGCGGCACGCGTGAGCAGGTGTGCAATATCGGCTCGGATCAGTATGGACAGCCGCCGGAAAGGGTCGACTGCGAAAACATGATGCCGTCGATGTTCACGACGCTCCGCATCAAGCCGATGTTGGGGCGGGTGCTGGCGGAAGACGAGAATCCAGTAGACAGTCCGGCGCCCGTGCTGTTGATCAGTGAGAGTTTTTGGAAGCGGCATTTTAACCGGGACCCGAACGTCGTGGGCAAGGCGCTGCGGGTGGATGGGCTGGTTAAGACCGTGATTGGCGTGATGCCGAAGAATTTCTACTTGTTCGACGATCAGGCCGATTTCTGGACCCCGATGAACTGGACGCATACGGAAATGGCCAGCATGCAGTACGCATTGGGCACCATGGCGCGGCTGAAGCCGGGTGTCTCAATCCGGCAGGCGCAGGCGGAGATGGAGTCCCTGGCGGCGCAGCAAGCGGCAGCCGATCCGGTACGGAACAAGAATCTAGGCGTGAAACTGCAGTCGATGGCCGATGCTTTATACGGTGACTTACGGTCGCCGCTGTTGCTGCTGCAGGGCGCGGTAGCGCTAGTGTTGTTGATCGGGTGCGCGAACGTAGCGGGGCTGCTGCTGGCACGGGCGGCTTCACGGCGGACCGAGATCGCAGTGCGAACGGCGATTGGAGCGGGACGATGGCGGATCATCCGGCAATTGGTCACGGAGAGCTTGCCGCTTTCCTTGTTGGGAGGCGCGTTAGGGGTTCTGTTCGCCTGGGGAGGATTGAAGCTGTTCATTGCGGCCGCGCCACCGGGGTTTCCGCGCTTGAGTGAACTCTCGCTCGACCTGACGGTGCTCGGATTTACGGCTGGAGTGGCGGTATTGACTGCGCTCGTGTTCGGCATCGTGCCGGCGATTCAGGCGTCGAAGGCCGATCTGGTGGGGTCGCTCAAAGAGAGCGGGCGCAGCGGAACCGACGGAGTCGCTCGGCAGCATCTTCGCAGCGCGCTGGTGACGCTCCAGATCGCAATGGCGCTGGTGTTGCTGATTGGAGCGGGGCTAATGATCAACAGCTTCGTGCGCATCGAGCGCAATCCGCTGGGAGCTGATCCCAAGAATCTGCTGACGTTCGATTTCCGATTCGCTCGCGACGAGGCGATCAAGCCGGTCGCGCGCTATCGCAACCAGGGATTGTGGGAGGTGAATCCGAAGACCACGCAGACCTTCCAACGCGTGTTTGAGCGGCTGAAGACGGTGCCCGGCGCATCCTCGGTAGCGGGAGCGAGCACGCCGCCCCTATCCGGATCGCTGGGGATGGGCTTTTGGATCGAAGGCCGTTCGGCGGTGCCGGGGCCGGATGGGATGGCTCCGCAATCGGCCAGTTATATCGCGGTGACCCAGAATTACTTTTCAACGCTAAAGTCGCCTGTGGTTCAGGGACGTGATTTCGATGATCGCGACACCGCGGCCGCGCCGTTTGTAGCAGTCATCAATGAGACCATGGCGAAGAAGTTCTGGCCGAACGAGAGCCCCATCGGCAAACAGATCCGGCTGGATTACGTGCCCGATGAGCCGCTGCGCGAGATCGTCGGCGTGGTCAGGGACATTCGCATGAGCCTCCAGCAAAGGCAGTTTTCGCCTTGCATTTACGTTCCCTATCTGCGGCAGACACCGCGTTGGATGGGCGCGGGTTATGGCTTACGCGCAGGAATGTACTTCATCATACGTACAGCGGGCAAGCCGATGGCGATGGCAGAAAGCGTCCGCCGCGCAGTGGTGGAGGTGGACCCTGACCGGCCCGTGGCGGATATGCGCACGGTGGAACAGTACCTGGATCGACAGGTCCAGTACGTTCACCTGTATGTTCTGCTGCTAGGGATTTTTGGAACGATTGCGGCGGTGCTGGCGGCCATTGGCATTTACGGCGTGATGGCGTTTGCGGTGGCGGAGCGGACACGCGAGATCGGCATCCGGATGGCGCTGGGCGCCAGCGCGAACGACATATTCCGACTGGTGGTGCTACACGCGCTGATTTTGCTGGCGATCGGTTTAACCCTGGGATTGGCGGGTTCCTTCGCGCTGACGCGTTACCTCGCCAACCAGTTGTACGGCGTTACCGCCACTGACCCGGCGACCTTCGCCAGCGTTTCCGTGGGACTGGTGCTGGTAGCGCTGCTGGCAAGCCTGATTCCGACGCGCCGCGCGGTTAGCGTCGATCCGACAGTGGCATTGCGTTATGAATAACGCCATCGCGGTGTCTCGCTGGCTCTCGGGATCGCGCGAACACGGTCATCTTCAGCCGTATCAGCACTACCACGCCAACCGTTTGGCGACGATATGGGCATCGGGCGCGGTGGCGGGCTGCGGCGGCGGAATGTGAACCCATCAATATTACGTTGAAACCGGCCAGACATGGGCCCCGTCATTCGCAAACAGCGCCTTTTCCGGTGACGTCGAGGTATAAATCGCTAACAAGGGCAGATGACAACATTACGGATCGCCGTTTGGTTAAGTCGAATAGCGAACGAGGTGCGGCCATGGACGTTTCGCCCAATGCTTCCGTGCTTGGCGCCGGCGCTTTGGATGATGTTTATTCCAGGGTTGGCATTCGCCCAGTCTGCAGAGGCACAACGGAGCACGCCCGGCGCCATCCAGGGCGCCGTGAAGGACAGCTCCGGCTTGGCAGTGGCGGGCGCCATTGTCACTTTGGAAACTGCCGCCTCCACAAGTCAGCGTACAGCGATTACAGACCAAGCCGGGTCTTTCCGCTTTTCCGCCGTGGACCCCGGAAATTACAAGATCACGATCGCCGCCTCTGGATTCGCGGTTTGGACCGTGCCGGACGTGGCGGTCGCTTCGAGCGATAATCAACCGTTGCTATCCGCGGTATTGCAGGTTGCCGCCGCGTCCTCTTCGGTGAATGTGACTCTTCCGCAGCACGAACTTGCCGCCGAGCAACTGAAAACCGAGGACAAGCAGCGTCTGTTGGGCGTGCTTCCGGATTTCTTCGTCAGCTATGCACAGGATGCGGCACCGCTGACCGCGGCTCAGAAATTTCAGCTCGGCTGGAAAACGATCATCGATCCGGTTTCGCTCCTTGGCACCGGCATTTCCGCGGGAATCCAACAGGCGCGGAACAACTATCCTGAATTCGGCCAGGGGACGGAGGGCTACGCGAAGCGTTTCGGAGCTCAATACGCCAACCGGGTAAGTCGCGTCATCATTGGCCATGTGGTCATGCAGTCGATCTTTCACCAGGATCCCCGCTACTTCTATAAGGGTACCGGCAGCATCCGCTCGCGAGCGCTCTACGCCATAGAAACCGCATTCCTAGCCAAGGGCGATAACGGGAATTGGCAGTTCGATTATTCCGATGTTTTGGGGGGTATGGCGTCTCACGAACTTTCTACGCTGTATTATCCATCCACCTCGCGGCCCGTGCGGAAGCTTGCCGATGACGTCCTGCTCGGATTCGCCGGCCGAGCGGAAAACAATCTGCTCCATGAGTTCATTCTGCGCCGCTTGACCACTCACGTGCCCAAAATCGCAGCGGGACTCTCCCGACGGATTCTGCCCGACGGAACGCCGATCTCGCTGATTTCAGTGGACGACTGGAGTTCAAAGACTGCGGAAAGCGGCGGACCGATCGTCTTCATGCTGGCCGCCGATCTTCAAGTGGACGGAGTCTTCGTAGCTCCCATCGGCTCAAAAGCGTGGGGCCATGCCAGTTTCACCGGCGGCGAGGGCAAGGCGATGGAGGTGGGACTCGATCAGGTGCGCCTCAAAATCGGCGACACGGATGTGCCGCTCAGAAGCACTCGGCTTCGCGATGGCAGCGCGCCATTGGAGTATCATCGCCTCGAAAACTCCGGCAGGATCGCCATCGTGCTATATGTGGCCGGGAACGTCACGCTTCCGCCGGCACGGTGAGCGACGTTCCATTTGCTGAGACTTATGTCTCCGCACCGGCCGAAGACCTAGCTGGCATGTCGATCATTGAAATCGCCTGCCGCTGCTCGCCGGACTCCTGCTGCTGACTTACGGCACGGCAACACCCAAACCAACGTGCTGACGATCTTCGACCAGCATCCCAGCGTGATCACAACCTACTGGATGGAGCGCGAGGTGGACGAGATTCTGGCCGGCCTGGTCGGCTCACCTGGTGGCCAGCCAACCCCCGCCGGTCTGTTGAGCTCGGCCGCGACCGCGTTCTCCCCGCGTGCCGCCGGCCGCACGCCTCACGCTTGCTGCGCGGCAGTTCCGCCACGCCGGCGCTCGCGCTCCGCGCTCGTCTGCCGCACCGGGTCCCCGCCGACGCGCCGGAAGGTGGGCGCGCGCAGAGAGGTGGCGCCTTGCGCTTCGGAGTGCGAATCGGCGGGCGCGGGCCAACCTCGATTAACCGCACTTCAACGCGAACGGATCGTCAATCTTACCCTGCAGTGCGCGTGGCGCTAATTGCCCACCAAACGTTCTACATCGATATTAGATTCGTTGCACACGTACTCATGAATCTCCCAGGTCGTGCTTAGAACGTGAGTTCTGCGGAAAGAATGCGGCTTGGTAAATGCCCCTGGGTCCTCCATAGTGATATCGACGACAAGATGCCCCAGGTCCGGCCGCTGATAGCGTTCCACCACGTGCAACTGGTCGGTGTGGGGCGCGCCTCCGCCGGTCAACCAGGTTTTGTCGTTAAAGTTCACTGTGTCCACAACCAGCGTGTCGCCTTCCCACTTGGCAATAGAGTCGCCCATCCAACTGGGGTCCAAATCCTTGGGATGCTGACGACCACCCAAATACATCAGCCGATAACTGTGAACATTGCCCTCGAAAAGCATCACCACCAGCTTCGGCGTCTGCACAAACTGAAACGGATACGGCGTAATCCGCGGTACTCCTGCGGGTAAGCACCTGGCCTCCGGATCTTCTTTACCCCGGGTCGCGCGGCGCTGGTCGGCGAGCTTCTGAGCCCAAGGCTGTAGCGGGAGCGGGCCGCCCATGTTTGCAAAGCTGTAATTGCCAGACAGCCAGACGCCGGAGAGATCTGGCTTACCATCCGCAGCGCGGGGTGTGGGTCCTTCCGGCGGCGGCGGCAGGTTCTCGTCGCGCACTCCGTTTACGGCTAGGACGCCACCGGGGCCGCCCAAATCCTGCACGCTCGCTTTACCACCTTTGGGCGCGCTGGATTGAGCAGTAGCTGGCATCGGTGCAAACGCCAGGCTGACGGCTACCGCCGTGGCGGAAGCGATCAAATTCCAATAAGGCATGCTCATCTTCTTCCTCTCGTTGTGGCGTCATGCGGGCTGCCGGCCGGCTATTTCCCCGGTCCCCCATCGTCAGAAGATGTCCCCGCAAACACCCTCGTACCATCGGCGAGCGTTACCAGTCGGGCATTGCCATGGGTGGACCCGTCTGCAAGCGGGCGAGGATCCTTTGACAGGTAGCCCTGCACGGTGACCGTCTCCCCCGGTTTCAGCGAGCTCTTTTTCCATCCGCGCCGGAGAAGTGCGTTAGGGCTACTCGTTTCAAAAGCGTATCGTATGACTTTGTCATTAGCGTCTTTCACGTCGACATAGATGTAGGTATGAGGATTCACCCATTCGACTTTCGCCACGACTCCTTTCACCTCAACCGGTTTATTGGAGTCATACTCCGCGGAAAACGAGTGGTGCGCCAGCACCGGTACAGTGAGGATCAACGAGCCAACAATCGCGGTCAGGACACGGGTTTTCGAGTCCATTAAGAACACCTCCATACGAACCCCTAGCAGGTTGCGGAAAAAGGGTATTTTGATCCCAGAAACGGTTCGATTTGGCGCTTGGTCGAGTGTAGAATCAACCACTTGCAGATGTTAGTAAGTGCCATTGTAAGTGCCCCAGGGACT
>Ga0182024_10012342_pt1 | contig 16925 bp, 16 predicted proteins | sample P32metaG_FD_120480 | JGI IMG/M metagenome (GOLD analysis project Ga0182024, IMG submission 120480) | Permafrost microbial communities from Stordalen Mire, Sweden - P3-2 metaG (Illumina Assembly) | ecosystem: Environmental > Terrestrial > Soil > Wetlands > Permafrost | place: Sweden: Stordalen...
GAGACCGGCTTCCTGAGCTTTAATAATCAGTTCTCGGAGGTTGCCGAGCCCTCCACGTTCGGTTTAATTGGCACCGCGCTGGCCCTGTTCGGCGCGCTGACACTCCGCACGCGTAAACTGCAAGCCTAGCGGATCTCTGGCCGGGCATGGCCCGCGCCACATAGACTGCAGGTTATTGATTGGCAATTGTGGGGCGGGGCCATGCCCTGCCAATCGATCGCGCAATTTCCCCTCTTGACCCCTCAAAATTTGCTCTCCATGAAAGTAAGACCATAATGGTCCGGTATGGTGTATGATCGTTATTAAAGAACTACTACCTGCAAGCGGGTTTCGTATAGTAGGTTGTGGAACAGCAACGCTGAGGCCAGAAATGCAAGTGAGTTTCAAAAAGAAAGCACCCTCAAATCACGGTCGAGCCAGAAACCTGACCGAACTGAAGCCTGGTGAGGCGGGTGTGCTCGAAAAACTCGATCTGCCGGAGGACGACGCGCGGCGCTTGATGGAACTGGGTTTCTTGCCCGGACATTCGATCACGCGAGGGCTTTCCGCACCGGGCGGCGACCCAAGAGTCTTTCGAGTCGACGGATCAGAAGTGGCGTTGCGCCGCGAGACCGCTCGCCGGCTCATTTTGAAATAGGACGATATGGGCGATTGCCACGGCTGCCCCGCTAATTCGCTTGCCACTCTCCCGCCGCCTCCCGGCTTCGGCGCGCCGCCACGCCGGCACATCGTCGCCATCGTTGGACCGCCGAACTCCGGCAAATCGACCCTGTTCAACCGCCTCACCGGCCTCCGTCAGAAAGTCGCGAATTTCCCCGGCGTTACGGTCGAGCATCGCATGGGACGGGTAAAGCTGGAGCGCGGCCGCGATGTTTTCGTAGTCGATCTGCCCGGCGTCTACAGCCTTACTCCCCGCACTGAAGACGAGCGGGTCACCCACGACGTACTCTCCGGGCAGATGAAAGATATTCCCCGTCCGGACGCCGTCCTGCTGATCCTCGATTCCACGAATCTGAGCCGCCACCTGGTGCTGGCCGCGCCGGTGTTGAGCCTCGGCCTGCCGACTCTGGTCATCCTGAATATGGCCGACGATCTGAAGAGCCGCGGCGGCGAATTGGACGTTGCGGAGCTCGCCATGCAGCTGGGCTCGCCGGTCGCTCTGGTGAGCGCGGCGAAAGGCGTCGGCCTCGAAAAGATTTTCCAGTTCCTCAGCGGAGCGACGCTGGGCGCGGCTCCGCAAGCGCCTCTCATTCAACTGCCGGTGATTCAGGACATCCCGAAATGCCGCGCCTGGGCCACCAGTATCGGAAATAAAACGGGCTATCAGGCTCCCGCGCCGCCCTTATGGACCCGCCGCCTGGACGCGTTCTTTCTGCACCCGGTCGCCGGTCCCCTGGTTTTTCTGTTCGTCGTGCTGGCCGTTTTCCAGACGATTTTCAAGGGCGCGAAACCTTTGATGGATGCGATCGATGAGGCGATCAAAACCTCAGGCCACTGGATCGGACATTTGCTGCCGAATGAGGCTCTGCGCTCCCTGGTGGTCGACGGAGTGTGGAAGGGCGTCGGCTCCGTGGTCATCTTTCTTCCGCAGATTTTATTGCTGTTCCTGTTCATCGGTATTCTCGAAGACTCCGGTTATCTGGCTCGCGCGGCCCTGATCGCGGATCGCACCATGGCGAGGTTCGGGCTGCAGGGAAAAAGTTTTATTCCGCTCCTGTCGGCGTATGCCTGCGCGGTGCCCGCAATTATGGCGACGCGCACCATTGAGAGCAAGCGCGACCGCATCGCCACGATTTTAATTGCGCCGTTCATGACCTGCTCGGCCCGTCTGCCTGTATACATCCTGATTATCGGGGCCTTCATCCCGGACCGGCATGTGATCGGCAGCTTTCTCGGGATGCAAGCCGCGGCGATGCTGGGTCTTTACATCCTTGGATTCGCGGCCGCCATGCTGACCGCGCGTCTCCTCAAATCGACAGTGCTCAAGAGCAGACGTTCGTCCTTCATGCTGGAAATGCCGCCTTACCGTTGGCCCACCGTTCGCAGTCTGGCGCTGCGCCTGGTGGATCGCTCGAAGGTCTTCCTGTACCGCGCCGGAACCGTAATCCTGGGCGTTGCCATCGTGATCTGGGTGCTTTCGAATCTGCCCCTCAACCACGGAAAGCCTCCCGCCATAGAACACAGCATCACCGCCGGGATCGGACACTTCGTGGAACCCGCGATCAAGCCGCTGGGATTTAATTGGAAAATTGGAATCGGTCTCATTACGTCGCTGGCCGCGCGCGAAACCATGGTCAGCTCCCTGGGTACGATTTATGGAATTGAAGGAGACGAGCATTCGCCGGGTCTGCAGCAGGCCTTGCGCCAAGACCTGACTCTCGGCGGAGCCATCGGACTGCTCGTGTTTTTCGCTTTCGCCATGCAGTGTATGTCGACCAGCGCAGTCGTACGGCGCGAAACCGGCGGATGGTTTTGGCCGTCGGTCCAGTTCGCCTATATGACCGGCCTAGCCTACATCTGTGCATTTCTCGCCAATCGTATTGTTGCCTTTTGGTCTTAGCTCCTTCTCAACTGATTGAATCTATTGACCGTTGAATCCTCGAACGTCTTAGGACTAGTACGCCCATGGTCCTTGTACCCGGGCTTGTTTTAGGACTGGAAGGACCCCAGTCCCATTGGTAGGCGCGGCCTGGGATGAGATTCTCCTCACATCCGAGGAGGATCTTAATGAAATCGTTTTTCAAAGCGGCAGTGAGCGGATTATTGTGGCTCACCTTTAGCGCTGCTGCATTCGCTGACACCTTATATTTCACCAGTCAGAAGGAAAATGTGGAACAGGGTGGGCAGTTCACCGCGTACCTGGCATCGAATCCGTCACAGGAGCTCTATACCTACTGCGTAGATTATCTGAACGACATCTCCATCACCAGCCCGCCGTCGGGTTATCCGGTTAACGTCACCGACCTGGCGAATTCATCGATGGTGGCCTTGAACACCCGTTATGGACAGACGCCCGCCAGCGGCACCGGCGGCTTCAGCACCAACACGGTCGTCGTTCCCCCTTCGATCGGCACCGCGCAGGACCGTTACGCGATGGCCGCGTGGCTCATCACGCAATACAATTTCGGCTCCGGCGTCACCAGGGCCGACGACCAGATTCAGAACGCCATCTGGACACTGCTGGATACCAATAACGAAACCTTCACTTCGAACGGTGGGATCGGCACCTATGTTACTCAGGCCGAGACCTGGATCAACGGGGAGATTAGCGCCGGCACACTCGCCGCGTTCGAGAATCACGTTGTTATTTACTCCTCAACCTCTATTCCGGGTACCCCCGATCCCGGCCGCTGGTGCGTAGGCGACCAGGAAATGATTGGATTCGTGCCGGAACCCTCGAGCATCGCTCTGCTGGGAGGAGCCCTGCTGGCGCTCGGAGCGTTCCGCAAACGCATCAAAGTCGGATAGGCGGGTTTCAAGACAGTTTCTCCTTTCAGCGAGCGGTTCCGCGACCTTCCGCGCGGCCGCTCGTTTTTTATTGTTAGGCCTCCGCTTGTTACGATGTAGTGTGCGAAACGTCATCATTCTGGGCTCCGGATGCGCCGGAAATACCGCGGCGATCTACACTGCCCGAGCCAACCTGAAGCCCCTGGTCGTCATCGGGCATGAGCCCGGGGGCCAGCTGTCACTCACCACCTCCGTCGAAAACTTTCCTGGATTTCCCGGCGGCATCAACGGCCCCGATCTGGTGGAGAACATGAAGAAGCAGGCCGAGGAATTCGGCGCCGAATTCATGTACGGCTCGGTCACCGAAGCCGATCTTAAGGTCACCCCGTTCCGCATCAACGTCGACGGCGAGTGGCATGAGACCCGCACGTTGATCATCGCGTCCGGTGCGTCGGCAAAGTGGCTGGGGCTGCCCAACGAACAGAAGCTGATCGGCCATGGCGTCAGCTCCTGCGCGACCTGCGACGGGGCGTTTTACCGCGACCGCAAAATCATGGTGGTCGGCGGCGGCGATACGGCGATGGAAGAGGCGAATTTCCTGACGCGCTTCGGCTCTGAAGTGTTGCTGGTGCATCGGCGCGACGAATTTCGCGCCTCGAAAATTATGCTCGACCGGGCCAAGGCGAACAAGAAAATTAAGTTCCTGATGAGCACCGTGGTCGAGGACGTCTACGATGTTTCAAAGAACGAGGTCAGCGGCGTGAAGCTTCGCTCCCTGACCACCGGCGAAGCCTGGGACCAGGATGTGGATGGATTTTTTCTAGCCATCGGCCATATCCCGAATACCAAGCCTTTCGCCGGGCAAATCGAGCTCGATCCTGACGGCTACATTATTTCGAAAGGAGGCGCGCGAACCAACATTACCGGAGTCTTCCACGCAGGCGACGTGCAGGACCGCGTATACCGCCAGGCCATCACCGCGTCCGGCGCCGGATGCATGGCGGCGATCGAAGCGGAGCGCTATTTGGAATCCGAGGGCCACTAGGAATGCGTCTGACGTACAGCGCGCGAAAACCGGGACTGACTACTCTGTCCCAAGGCCCCACAGACTCCAGCGAGAACGCTCCCGGCGTCGGCGCCAGCGGACAGAGCGGTCTGTCCCGGTTTTCGCCCCATTAACGACGATGACAAAAACAGAAATACTCCGCGCCCTGCATCACGGCCCAGAAATACTGGTGCTCCCGAACGCGTGGGATTGCGCGAGCGCAAGGATTTTCGAAGAGCTCCGCTTCCCCGCGATCGCCACCACCAGTGCCGGCGTCTCATTCGCGCTGGGATATGCGGATGGGCAGAATATTCCCGCGAAAGAGATGCTGGCCGCGGTGCAACGAATCGCGCGATGCGTCGATGTTCCTGTAACAGCCGACCTCGAAGGAGGCTATGGCGACGCCTCCGAAACCGCCGCGGCTTTGCTCGAAACAGGCGCCGTCGGTCTCAATATCGAAGACATCTCGGATTACGGAGCTGAGACTCTAGCGTCGATCGACCAGCAGGTAAGTAAAATCGCCGCCCTCCGTAAAACAGGACCGGTGGTGATCAATGCCAGAACCGATGTATATCTTCTTAAAATCGGCGACGCAGCCACGCGATTCGACCGCGCCTGCGAACGCCTAAAAGCCTATCGCGACGCAGGCGCCGATTGCCTCTTTATTCCGGGAATCGTAGAGGAAGACCTGATTGCGCGGTTCGTGGAGGCGCTCGAATTTCCGATCAATATCCTGGCCGTAGCCGGTATCCCTCCGATCGCGCGTCTAAAAGAACTGGGAGTGGCGCGCATCAGCGTGGGATCGGGAATGATGAGGTCGGCCATGGGCCACACCCGCCGCATCGCTGAAGCCCTGAAGAGCACCGGCGACTTCGGCAAAATGATCGAAGGCTCCATCCCCTACGCCGAAGCCAACGCTCTGTTCAGCTGAAGCGGTCAAAGCTGGTGGTCCGTCGCACCTTGTGGGGCGGCCAATTTTGGCGGCAGCCTGCCTCCGGCAGGCTTCTTCGCCCGTTCAAGATAGCCGCCTGTGAAAACGCGGCTGCCGCCAAATTCGGCCGCCCCATAAACAGTCCGGGTGCAACGCTCAGGCCAACGCTCCGGAGAAAAACAATACTAGGGTAGTGGGACCACACGGAATGAGCATTATGTTATATGTGGCACGCGCCTCCAGGCGTGCCGCGTCGACATTCGTGTCGACGGCGCGGGTCCCTGAGATTGCGTAGTGATAAAGCGCAGACCACCTTCAGCCAGACGTCGATACGACTATCGACACTGGCGGAATTTCCGACGCACTCCACTAGTTCGTCGTCCGCTGCTTCTCGTACTTCTGCGCCGTATACTTCGCGGCCTCATCAAGCGCGCCCTGCGTGTTGTCCTTGGTGCGCGCCGCTTGCCGATACTCGTTCAATGCGCGATCTCTTTGATCGCTGACGTCGAAAATTTTCCCCAGATAGATGTGCGACCATACCTCGGTCCACTTCGGCACCAGATCGCCATTCAGAGACTCGCGAAACTCGTTCGCCGCGGGCGACCAGTTTCCTTCGAGGAAATGCACCTGGCCGATCCGGAAATGCGCCAGCGAACTGTTTCGCGCCACATCGAGAGCCTTCTGATACTCCTTCAGTGCCGAGCCGTAGTCGGCGATTTCGACAAACTGCTCGCCCTTCCTGATCGCCACCGCCACGCGAGCTTCGGTCGAGAACCGCAATACCAGCCCCTTCGGATCCAGCACGATGTTTTTCGGCTTGCCGTAAGTCTCGACCACGAATTCCGACGAAGTGCCCACCACCTCGATGGTTTTCTCCTCGGGATTTCCTTCCGTCTCCACACGCAGCGTGACCGGCATGCGGAACAGATCCAGGTCCTGCGAAATCTTGCCCATGACGCGGAATCCCTTCTGCGTGCGGAACACCGTGTACTCCATCTTGAATTCCGGCGCGCCGCTCGATTCCACCCACTGCTGGAAGAACCAGTTCAGACTCTGGCCGTAGGCTTCCTCGCAAATTTTGTGAAAATCGTCGGTGTTCGCCGACTTCCATGCGAAGCGCGATGGATATTCCTTCAGCACCTTCATGAACCCGTCGTCGCCCAGCACGTTGCGGAGCATCTGCAGCACGGCCGCTCCTTTGCCTCCCGTGGTCGCCCAATACTCCGGCGAATAGTCCTCCAGCCGAGCCGCCTGAATCATCGGTGGCTGATCCACCGTCAGCGCTTCGACATAAGCATCGTGAATCTCGTTGTCCATCGCGCCTGGTCCGTTCACATGCTCTTCGTAGAGGATCTCGGAATACCGCGCCATCCCGTTTTCAAGCCACATGTGATTCCGCGTCGTGGGCGAAACCAGCGTCCCGAAATATTGCCGCGACACCTGATTCGCCACCAGCTTGACGTTCACCTGCTTCCCGATTCCATTTGGCGAAAGGAACAACAAACCAGGCGCGGAGTAGCCATTGGGAGCGCCCGCTTCGGTCTCGACCACGGCCAGGCTTAGCCGCGGAGGAACGCCGTAGATGCTGGTGAAAAACGAAATGGCTTTGCCGATCTCCTCGCCATAGGCCTGCGCCATCGCCGCCGAATCGCGCAAATAGAAATAGGTCTTGATCCCGCCCGGTGCCACCATTTGCGCTTCGCCCCGAACTACCGCGAAGCTCCCCGGAAACGACGGCTGGTCGAACTTGAACCGCCGCGTGGTCTGCCCCGCCGGTGCGTTCTCTTTGGTTTCCGTTCCGCTCGCGACCACGTTAAATCCATCCGGCACTGTGACCTTCAGATCGGAGCTGAAACGGTCAGTCGAATAGTCGTTCACCGGGAACCAGCGCGATGGATACAGCAGGTACGACGCCTCCGGATGAATCGCCGCGAATTTGATCCCGAATACCGGAGACTCCTCGTCGCCCGATAACTTCCCGTCGTATACAAAAGTCAGCGCCGCGACCTTCCCCCGTTTGAGCGTTTGCGGCAGGCTCAATTTCACGCTCATGTCCTGCTGCAGCCGCGAGGAAGGCACCTGCCGCCCATCCTCGTCGGTCACCCTCGAAATATTCAAGGCGTTGTTCAGCTCGAAGGTCACCTGCGACGTGTCTTCGAGCGGAATGAACCGCACCATGACCGTCGCATTCAGCGTCTGCGCGCGCGGATCCACCTGCGCATCGATCATGTAACTCTGTACGTCGATCTTCTGCTGCCGCGCGGCACGGTCCTGCGCACTCGCCAGCGCGCCCACCATCAATCCACTAATTACGACTAACTTTTTCATGCACGACCTTCTCTACCCATTCCGCCGCAATCTCCATCGGATCGCGTTCACTGGCGAGCTTCGCCGCTACTTCCTTCAGGCCGGCCCGCATCGCGTCCATCGCCGTCTCGTCGTCTAACAACCGGATCGCCTCTGCCGCGATTCTTTCACCCGTCATCTCACCCTGAATCAACTCCGGCGCGATCTTCCGGCCGGCCACCAGGTTCACCATGGATAAAAACGGCACCCGCACCAGCCAGCGTCCCAATATCCAACTTAACGCGTTTACCTTGTAAAAGGTCACCAGAGGGCAACCGAGCAAAGCTGCCTCAATGGTAACGGTCCCGCTCGCGGCAAGCGCCATCTCTGCATGGGCCAGCGCATCCCAGGTTGCATCTTCTATTACTTGGTCTTCTTTACTTTGGATGGCCGAGCGGCGAATACGTTCCCTAAAAGTGTTGCCGAATCCGCCCGGGAGTGCCAATAAAAACACCAGATCCCGTCCGCCCAACCGCTTCTTAGCCTCCAGCAGGCCGTCCAGATGACGCTCAATCTCGCCTCTCCTGCTTCCCGGAAGCAGTACGACGATCTTCTTTCCGGCCGGGATCCCGAACTTCGAGCAAAATTCCTCGCGCGTAAGCGATGCCTTCACGATCCTGGCCAGCGGATGTCCGATGTAAGTCGTTGGAACCCCGTGGCGCGCAAAAAATTCCTCTTCGAAGGGGAAGATGCAGAGAAGACGGTCGACCGTCGCCCGTAGGATCTTAACCCGCCCTTGCCTCCAGGCCCAAGCCTGCGGCGCGACCAGGTACACCACAGGCACCCTTTGCCGGCGCAGGAATTTCGCCAGGCGCAGATTGAAATCAGGCGAATCGACTAATACCGCGACATCCGGTTTTTCCAAAACGATGGCCCTTTTCAGCTTGCGAAATTCCCCATAAATCCGCGGAATGTGCGCGATCACCTCCACCAGCCCCACCACGGCAATGGATCTGGAATCGACCACCGCCCGCACCCCGGCCGCCTGCATCCGAGCCCCCGCACACCCAAAAAATTCCGCCTGCGGCATCGCCTCAACCAGCTTCGAAGCATACAAATCCCCCGACGCCTCCCCGGCAGAAATAAAAATGCGCACCCGTTCAGTGTAGGGCGGACCCCCTGGTCCGCGCCGGACCCCCGGTCCGGCTCCGTGACATCCCCAAGCGCAATTCTATCAGGCCTCTTTTCAAACACGTCGCGCTTTCACCCACTCTGTCCAGCCGAAACCCGGAGTAATTTCTAGCCAAGGAGTTCAGGTGCTCTGCCAGCGGAGAACGGAACCGGCCATGAGGAGACACACTAGTCACTGTCATCTCGGGCCTGCGTGCGTTGGATGTCGACCGGTACATGACCGGTGCTTAGCCGTTGCGGCCGCAAGTTAAACGGATCTTCGTGCTGGACGAAGTGAAACACTCTGGCTAAAGGACGACCCGGGCGTCCGATAAATTATGTTCTTTGACATGTTTTATGGGCGAAGGGTGACCTGGTAAAGCTCGCGATCGCGATAACCGGTGGTCATATTTTTGAGCAGTCGAATGTCCGCGCCATCGGCATCAAGCTTCCGCAGCAGCCAGTCCTCCGGATGCCCGCGCGTACCCAATACCAGGAACTGGCGGTTGCGGGAGGCAAAATCGCGATAGGGCGCAACGTTGGCGCGAATCGGGAATAACTCGCGCAGAATGGGCAATCCTTCAAAGATGTTGGTGTGATAGCGCAGCGCCGATTCTCTGTCCGTCAGATAGTACAGACGGCTGATAAACGCGGGCGCCTCGCGATGATCCATCTCGAGAAACGTCAGTCCGCTGGCGGTCACGAAAGGAAGGTCCGGCCGGATAGGCCGATAGGCCGCAGTCGTATTCTCATACGTCGTGAGCAGCGTTCCCGTGCCTGCCCTGGTGACACCGAACAGAATCAGGATCAGCCCCGCGGCCGCAACCGCCGCGCTGGAATTTCGCCTGGTCGCGAACGCGAGCATCGCAGTCAATATCAGAGCAGCGCCCAAAATCGCCCCGATGCCGTACCGGCCCCAAATGGGAGCGCCACTCCAGTAGGAATAGCCGATCGTCACCAGAGGAGCGAGCACGGCCGCGATCGCGAATGCGATCTCGTGCGGCTGTGCCAGTTCGCCTATGTGCACTCGCCGCCCTCTTCCGTAGCCCGTCAGCCAGAACAGCAGGATCAAGCCCATCGCGGGCAAAAGAGGAGCGAAAATCGCCAAATACAATTTGGGAACCGTGATCAGGGTTGCCGCGAATTCCGGAGGACAGCGAAGCGCCCGCGCGTTTCTGATTAAAGGCAAATAAAGCGGCAAAATGCACAGCGGCGCAAGCAACGCGGCCCACACCTTTTTGTCGATCCGCCGCGAGGCGATCGTGCGTACCACTTCTCCAACTCCAATAGCGGCTGCGAAGGGCGGGGAAAAGCAATGCGTAAGAAACATTGCGCCAATAGCGAGGGCCACGCCGGCATGCCACGCGGTCCAGCGATTCGCCTGCGCAGCGTTCAGCCAGCACAGCATCGCGACGCTGAACAGTCCCAGCAGCAAACCGTAGGGCCTCGCCTCGACGGCGTATGCAGTCAGCCAGGAGGACCAGCAGATTCCCAGAGCCGCCAATCCTAATCCGCCGCCGAAGCGTCGCGTGACCAGAACATATACGATGAGGCTCGCGGCCAGAAATCCCAACATGGACGGCAGACGAGTGACGAACGGTGAATCTCCAAACAAGGCGATGCCGGCGCGCACAAACAAAAAACTCAGCGGGGGAGTGGGGTCGAGAAAGCGCGTGCCGAAAAAACTCTTTAAGGTAGGCGCGGTCGAGACGTAATACGTCAGCAATTCGTCGAACCACAGCGGTCGATGCGCGGCGCGCCACAGCACCGCGAAATAGGCAGTGATCCAAAGAGGCAGCACCGAGGCTGGACGCCGATCAATGAAACTCGCCAGCCGGTTGAAGAACGTCGCGAGTTTAACACCGGCAGGAGCCTCCACCTCGGTCGATATCGTCACCTGTTAGAGGAATCGGCCCACTCCTGCGATCGCATTAGTGGATTCGCCAAATCTTCGCCTACCACCATCTGACCTGAGGCAACCACGTACGGCTGAAGTAGTCGCTCAAGGTGAAAGTGAAGAGAATCGCCATCCAGAAGAATCCCGCCACAACGAACAATTTGGTCAGCGTACTGGCCTGCTTTACATGCATAAAGAACAGGATGACAAGAGTCGCTTTAATGACCGCGATGATAATGGCAACAACGAAGTTAAACTCACCCAACTCGAGCTTGGAGACGAGGACGGTGGTGACGGTAAGAGTGATGAGCGCCAGGAAGATTCCGACGTAGACCTTTATGGGAACAACCGGGTGGCTCATTTCGTGTGTCCTATCAGGTATAGCAGCGGGAAAAGAAATATCCACACAATATCGACGAAGTGCCAGTAAAGGCCGATCATGTCGACAGGGGTGTACCAGCGCGAGCTAAAGCGATTCCGCGAAGCCATCACGATCAGAGTAATAAGAAGTCCGGCGCCGACAATCATGTGGGCAGCATGCAGCCCCGTCATCGCGAAGTAGAGGAAAAACAGAATTTGAGCCTGTTGGGCGAAACGCGGTTCCTCATACTGAAAGCCGGGACCGGGAATATGATGCTCCACATATTTTTCGTGGTATTCGTCGGCCTTCAGCGCCAGGAAAACGCCGCCTAACGTGAGGGTGGCTATTAACAACCAGATCAGCGCCTTTTTCTGCCCAAGTTGCGCCGCCCGCACGGCCAGCGCCATGGTGAGGCTGCTGCAAATCAGCACGCCGGTGTTGATTCCGCCGATCGTGACATTCATGAAGCGGCTGGTGGATTCAAATGCGTCGTGATAGGCATGGCGGTAAATGGTGTAAGCGCAAAACATTCCGCCAAAAAATAAAACCTCCGTGGCTAAAAACGCCCACATGCCGAGAGTGGAGGCCTCGAGCTGCTGGGGCGCATCGTCGAAGTGATGCTTCAATTCAGGCGGATGCAAAGCAATGTCGCTGTCAGCCAATCTCGGCCTCCTCTCCTGAGTAGTTGTAAGCCGCCTCCGTGACAACAGGCGGCTCGATAAAGTTAAAGGTCGGTGGAGGCGTTGGTGACTGCTCCCACTCCAGCCCCTTCGCGTGCCACGGATTCTGAGGCGATATGGGACCGAAACGCCAGGCCCAGGCCAAGTAGATCATTGGAATGAGATAGCCGATCCCAAGAATCGAAGCACCGGCGGTGGACATGACGTTCAGTGTGTGAAACTCATCGGCATAGGTGGCATAACGCCGCGGCATCCCCAGATAGCCAAGAATGAATTGGGGGAAGAATGTCAAATTAAAACCCACGAAAATCACCAGCGCGGCAAATTTCGCCCACGCCTCCGGATACAGTCTGCCCGTAATCTTCGGGAACCAGAAATGAATCCCTCCCAAGTAAGCCATCACCATCCCGCCCACCATCACATAGTGAAAATGCGCAATGACAAAGTAAGTGTCCGTGACATGTACGTCGATTGCCATAGTGGCAAGGAAAAGACCCGTTAGACCTCCAATTGTGAACAGGCCAATGAAGCCAAACGCGTAGAGCATAGGGGTGTCATAGGAAATGGACCCCTGATACATAGTGGCGGTCCAGTTGAATACTTTGATCGCCGAAGGCACGGCGACCAGGAAGCTAATGAACGAAAACACCATGCTGGCGTACATCGATTGACCGGCGACGAACAAATGATGCCCCCACACCAGGAACCCCAGCACCGCGATCGCGACACTGGAAAATGCCACGAATCCGTATCCAAAAATCGCTTTTCGTGAAAAACATGCTACCAGTTCGCTGATCACGGCCATGCCCGGCAGAATCATGATGTACACGGCTGGGTGCGAATAAAACCAGAACAAGTGTTGAAATAAGACCGGATCGCCCCCTAAACTCGGATCAAAGATTCCGGTGTGCAAGACTCGTTCCAGGCACAGCAGAAAGACAGTGATAGCGAGGACGGGAGTGGCCAATACTTGAATCAGTGCGGTGGCATAGTGTCCCCAAACGAACAATGGCAATCGAGACCAGTACATGCCGGGACAGCGCATGGTGTGAATGGTGATGATAAAGTTGAGGCCGGTCAGGATCGAAGAAAAGCCAGCGACAAACACTCCCATCGCCGCGAGAATCACGTGAGTGTTGGAATAGGTTGAGCTGAAGGGAGCATAGAAAGTCCATCCAGTATCGACCCCGCCTCGCACGATGGCGGCCAGAGCCATGACTCCGCCCACGATGTAGATATACCAGCTGAGGAGATTAATGCGCGGGAACGCAAGGTCCCGCGCACCGATCATCGGCGGTATCAGGAAATTTCCCAGCGTAGCCGGAATCGAGGGCACCAGGAAAAAAAAGACCATGACGACGCCGTGCATCGTGAACAGCTTGTTATAGGTGTCATGCGCGAAGATGCCATTGGGAGAAAGCAGATTGAGCCTCATCATTACGGCAAACGCCCCACCTACAAAGAAAAACGCTGTAATAGAGAACAGGTAGAGTAAAGCGATTCGTTTGTGGTCCGTCGTAAACAGCCAGGACTTCCACCCATAGTCGGCATTAAGATAGTTCGTTCGCACGTCGAGATCAGGATGTGGAAGGGTGGTGCTCATTTAGGTACCTCTTGGCCGAGTTGTGCACTCGTGGGCACTGAAAGACTCTTGATGTAAACGATCAGTTGCAATAGGGATTCTTCGCCAATCTGGCCTTGAAAAACCGGCATGATGTCGGGATGATATCCCTTTACGATCTTCGCGTTGGGATTGAGAATCGATTCACGAATATAAGCCTCGTCGGCCAGCACGGATCGTCCATCGGCAAGTTGAACCGGTCTGCCAAATACATTCCGTAAGGACGGACACCTCCCTTGCTGATCCAGCACATGACAGGTGACACAACCGTACTTTTCAAATACCTTTTGACCCAGCTCCGCCATCGATTCCCCAGTGCCTCCTCCCGATAGCCAGGTTTGGTAACGCACCGGGTCCATCACTGTAACCCAGCCGATCATGCGGGAGTGATTCGTACCGCAATATTCGGCACAGAAAATGTGATAGCGCCCAGGTTTGGTGGGCTCAAACCAGAAGGTCTGATAACTGCCCGGCACGACGTCATGCTTAAGCCGAAAGGCGGGGATATAGAAACTATGAATCACGTCTTCGCTCGCCAGAGTCAGCTTGACTGCGCGCCCTGTGGGGACATGCAACTCATTGATCTCGCGCTGACCGCCCGGATACTGTATCTTCCACATCCACTGTTTTCCAACGATATAGATATCGAGTGTGTCGCCGGAAGGTGGCGTGTAATTTCGAAAGTAAAGCTCGGTTCCCCAGCCGAACATCACCAACATGATAAGGAACGGAATCACACTCCAGGCAATCTCAAGCGGAATCGAGCCGTGAATGGCCCGGGGCCGATCCTGAGGGCTTTTGCGACGGTATTTGATCGCGAAAAGAAACACAAAGAAGAATATGAGCACCGTCATGCCAATGCCTACCAGCAGCAGGTAGGCATACAGCGCGTCTACTTCGCCGGCTCCGGCTGAGGCACGTGGCGGGAAAATGGAGAAACTACCCATCAGGCCGCCTTCCAGTCCCGGCGAAACATAATGATCATAAACGCGGCCAGCGCCGCCACGGTCGCAAATCCAGCCAGGCGAAGCACATTCATGATCACCATTCCATACTTTCCGTTGGAGGGATCGTAATGATAGCAATACAGCATCACCGCGTCTACAACTGACCCGATGTGATGATTTGACGCCTCCACCAGGCCTAGCCGAAGGTCGCGGGCTGGATACTCGATGCCGTAAAAATAACGGGTAACGCGGCCTTCCGGTGTTAGAAGCATGATGGCGCTGCCATGCGCGAATTGATTGTTGAGTGCGTCGTAAGCGTAGTGGAAGCCGACGGATTCGGCGAGAAGTGTGCTCGATGCCTGGGACCCTGTCAGGAAATGCCAGCCCCTTTCCGCACCGTCGCGGTTATAGCCTTTTACATACGAGACCTTTTTCGCCGCGGCCATTTCCCATGTCTCGCGAGGATCGAAACTAACAGCAACGATATCGTACTGATCGCCGGCAGTCATCGTGAGATTCTTGACACTCCGAAGGACGCCGTTCAGTACCATGTTGCACAACGACGGACACTGGTAATAAACCAGAGCCAGAATCACTGGCTTTCCCAAATATTGGCGTAAAGTAACCGGTCGGCCGTACTCATCGGTGAAGGGAAGATCAACAGGCACTTGAGCGCCCAGCTTCTGCTCGATTCCAACGCTCTTCAGCAGCGCCGGACGCCAACCCGTTTGAACCTGTCCCCACACACCAAACCCTGCGAAACAGGCCCACCAAATTAGGAAACGCTTCATTTCTTGGCCGCCTCCTTGCGCACTGGAAACCCGCGTTGCAGCTGCAACTCCATCGCCCGATCGATCGGAATCCGCACCACGCCTGCTTTCTTATCCATCCAGCCGTACGTCGAAAGTATCCGATCTTCCTGCGAATGAAGTTCGGTTATTTCGTTTGCTGGATGTTCTTGGATCCGTGGAGAAGGAGGAAAGTGTTGTTCACCGGTCTCGGCCAAGGGACTGGCAGGTAAAATAGCGACTTCATGATGAAGGAGAAACCGAAACAGTCCATAAATCATGAGAAAGACAACCATCACTCCAACAGCCAGGACGAGTCCAGTAATGGTAACCGCACGGATGTCTGTGTTCTCCGCCTCATGGCCAATCGAATTGTGCGTCGCATCCGCCATCGATATCTCAGAATGCAACTGTCTCCCGAGGCGCGCCGAGCAGTCGCGGATCTCTTAACGGGACCAGCGGTCTGGAGTTCAGTTGCCAGAAAAACAGCGCCAGCCACAATCCACCAATCGCGACCGGCGTGACGAAATCCGTCCAGTAAATGATGAGTTGCTGATTATAAAAGGCAGGCTTGACCACCCAATACACATCCACAATTCGAATCACGATCATCAACAGGCACACTTTGATCAAACGATCTGCGTGGCGCTTGACTTTGCGCATCAGTAATAAGACGAAGGGGGTAGCGAAGTGAAAAACCACCAGGATCAGCGCCACCCATTCCCAGCCTCCACGAAGCCGGCGGAGATACCACGGTATTTCGTCGGGCTGGTTGCCCGCCCAGGTAATAAGAAACTGCGAAAACGACAAATATGCCCACAAAACCATGAATGCGAACATCATATTGCCGAGGTCATGAAGGTGCTGCACCGTCACATGCTCCTTTAGCGGAGGCCACTTCGAAAGGACGATAACCAATGCGATGACAAAGGCGAAGGTCTCCAACACCTGGCCGATGAGGAACATCACACCATAAATAGTAGAGAACCAATGGGGCTCCAGAGACATAATCCAGTCTATGAACGCAAAAGTGGTAGTGAATGTAAAGACTACTAACCCGGGAGCGCTCACTGCGCGCATCTTGGAAATCAAACGCTCGTCTCCGGTCTCATCCTGCTCAAGCGACCACTTGCTGAGCCGCCACGCGTAGAAACTCCAAACCAGGAAATAGACTACTGCACGAGCCAGAAAGAACGGTACATTCAGATAACCCGCTTTGGTCTGAATGTTGGCGTCGTGAATGGCGTCCGGGCCCGCCCACGGGTACAAAAGCCGGATACTCAGTAGCACGGGAATCAAAAGAATCGCCATGTACGGCAAGGTGCGGCAACCGGCCTCGCACATCCTACAAATCAGCATTCCCCATTTGCCGCCGACGGTGTGATGTAACAACAAGATCCCCATCGAACCTAAGCCCATCCCCATCCAATAGAGATACCCGAACAGATAGGAACGCAGCGCTTGCTCGCGATTGAGAAGAAGGCCGACAATCACCAGCAGTCCACCAGCTATACCAAATAACAGTGATGTGCGCTGCCACTGACCGATCTGTATGCCGACAGAATCGCGGGGAGTCATCGCGGAGATGCCTCCAGTCCGGAGCGCTTATCTGGAGGCACGTCCTGAATCGTGGCATTCTCGCTGAGTTGAAGAACACGGATATAGGCGGCAATCCGCCAACGATCGTCCGGTTGGACTCTTGAGGCATAGCTAGGCATTGCGCCGAAACCATTGGTTATGACATCAAAGAAA
>Ga0182024_10012343_pt1 | contig 16925 bp, 18 predicted proteins | sample P32metaG_FD_120480 | JGI IMG/M metagenome (GOLD analysis project Ga0182024, IMG submission 120480) | Permafrost microbial communities from Stordalen Mire, Sweden - P3-2 metaG (Illumina Assembly) | ecosystem: Environmental > Terrestrial > Soil > Wetlands > Permafrost | place: Sweden: Stordalen...
CGTGACCGTGTCGGTCGATACGCCCTCTTCGCGGGACACCACAGCCAGCGCAGCCGCCGATTGCGCGGACAGGCCCGTGAGCTGCGTAATCTTCTGAATGCTGAACGCCCACTCCTCGGTAGCCTCCGCAGCATCCTTGAGAAAATCGACCACCGCGCGCGTGGCAAGGAAATCGATTACTGCGTCTTTCGCGGAAGTGAGGGTTTCGGTCAGCGACGATACCGAGCTCGCCGCCGTGTCCATCGACGTGCGGAAATCAGCGACGTTCGCCGAAAGATTGACAACTAAATCCGCAATGTTAGGAATGGCAGTCCCCTCCTAATTCCCGAGCCGCGTGAATTGGCTGACGATCTCTTCGCAGACGGCCTTCAATCCCGGCATATCGAGCGCGCGCAACCGCGCTCGGGCTTCCTGGATGAATTCCTCGAAGAGCTTGGCTGCCACCGGATACATCGTAGGCGATAGACATTCGGCTAATTCGGTGATCCGTTCGCGGGCTTCGTCGATCGGAGCCATGACCGTCGCCATCACTTCCGCAACCGCTTCCTGGTTTTCGATCCGTGTATTTTTCTGAGCCACTTATGCGTCCTCCAATTCGAGACGCCGGCGAAGGAGGTCGATTTGAGCCGGGCGCGCGCGATCCTTCTCTGCCAGGCGCCGCTTGCCCTCTTCCCAAATCGCATCGAACGTTCGAACTTTTACGTGGTCGCCCGGCGCTCGGTAGAGCGGATACGATGCAGTTTCGATTCGGTTTTCCATGCGGTCATCCTCCGATTTGATTACGCGCGCCCACGTTCCCGGGTAGGCAGCTTCGTGTGGAAAAAATAAAAGCGAGATCTCACGGATTCTCGCGGCGGTAACTGTACGGATTGTCTCTCGCTGCAGCGTGTCGTATCGCCAATCCTGCAAAGTGAGGCCGACGGAGATGCCGGAAATCAGGCCGCATCGAACCAGCGCTATATACCGTTTGGCATTGGCCTCGATGTCGAGCTCGAACGAAAGGCCGTCAGTGGTCTTGAAAAGCCGCAGGCTTCGATTTGTCGTGCATCCGATTTTTGTCTCCCATCGGTGATTGACCAAAGCGAAGGCCTCGTCATCGCTGGCGAGCGCTTCGTCGAAGGCGGTTTGCGTAATCCGCTCGCGAAGAAGTTCGTCCGAAAACTTCACCCCTACTGCCCGATAAGTATGAATATCGAATGGCACAGCGCAGCCTTTGAGCTTGGTGGTCATGGTCATCGAACCGCGAAGGCGCCCCGGTTCTTTTTGAACGCCATCGGCACTCTCAGACCGGCCGGCCCGTTGCGCTGTTTCCCGACGATGATATCGACCTCTTCCCATTCGTCGTAAACCGGCGCTGCATCTTTCAACGGCGGCTTCTGCCATACGAAAAGCACGTTGCTGGCGTGCTCTTCGGTCGCGCCGGTATCGCGAAGATTCGAGAGTGACGGCGGCTCGTTCTCGTTGGTTTCGCGATTAAGCTGGCTGAGCACGAGCAGCGGAATTCCGAGCTCACCGGCGATTTCCTTGAGTGCCAGAATCGCTTCCTGCATCTCGCGCCAACGCTCGCGCTCGCGGCGGTCACCGCGCATGAGGTTGAAGTAGTCGACGATCGCGAGCTTCAGTCCGCCCATCTCGCGCGCCAAGCGCCGGCATTCCAGCCGAAGATCGCGCGGCCGCATCGACGGCCGGTAGAGAATTTCGAGCGGAATCCGCTCGAGGAGTTTTTCCGCAGCCTCGATCCGTTCGCGCTCGCCACCCCGATAGCCGCGGCGCCGGGCGCTGAACATATCGACCTGAGCCTCGCATCCAAGTGCGCGCAACCACATCTCGTCGGTCGTCATTTCGAGCGTGAAAAACGCGGTCGGAATTCCGGCCTTGGCGGCGTTGATGGCGATGTTTGTGGCAAAGGCGGTCTTGCCCTTGCTGGTGCGCGCCGCGAGCATCGTCACGTGGCCGACGTTGAAGCCGCCAAAGTTGCGGTCAACGGTCGCAAAACCGGTCGGCACGGCGCTTTCGACGCCATGCTCAAGGTTCCATAACACCTCGGACAGCGTGGCGGCCTTCCCGCGCTCCGGCTTGCGAATCTGCTTGCTCGCGACCTGGGCGACTTCGTATTCGGCGACCGCGAGAAGTTCATCGGTCCATTCCGGCGACCATCGCGCCGGCGCTTCGGATGCCCGGCAGGCGATCTCATTCCCGACAGTGACCAGGCCGCGTTGGATCGATTTCTCGCGGACGATGTGGGCGTGGTGGATGGCGAAGGCCGTACTTATAGCGGCGTCAACGCATTCTGCGAGGTAGCCTATTCCGCCGATCGCTTCCAATTCGGGTCGAAGAGCTTCCGCCATCGTGATGGCGTCAATCGGCTTCTTGGCGGCCGCCAGCGCGCAGATCGCATCCCACATGACCCGATGAGTCTCTCGGTAGAAATCGCTGGTTTCCAGAATCTCGGCGATCGCATCGAATAGTGCGTTGTCGATTACCACCGCACCAATCAGGGCCTGTTCTGCGGCGAGGTTTTGCGGCGGGACGCGAGTGAGAATATCGGCGTTCATGCCCTGTGGCCCCCGTAATACTCATCGGCTGTCGGCGGAAGCGCGGCCGGCGCTTTCCCATTGCGGTGCTCCGATCGCCGTGCAGGCGCCTGACGGTACGCGCCATCGGTCAGAAAAGTGCAGAGTCCCGGAAAGCGACCGCTCTCGGTCCACACCGGCCTCCAGGGTTCGATCTGCTTGAGGAAGGCATCGAGCTCCGCGGGGGACGGCTTCTCTCTTCGTAGAAAGGCCAGCGCGGATTTCTGCTGGCAATGTCCTTCGGTTGGGAACGCGGATAGGAGGCTTGTAGTAAACCAATGCTCGTACTGATCGGGTTTTTTCTGCGCTTTGGATCTGCCTTCCTGAGTTTCCTGAAAGAGAGATGGCGCGTCAGCGCTCTTCTCTTTCTTTGAAGATGAAGATGAAGATGAAGATAAGGATGGACTTCGATTGGACGGGTCGTGGACATCAGGCGGACAATCGGCGGACAACTGGCTTCCCGTCTCGGGATGACGTTGTTGCCGCTTCTGTTTCCCCCATACCTGACGCTGCTTTTCGTCTCTAAGCATTCGGCGCGACTCAATGCGAATCGTCTGCGGACAATCGGCGGACACTTCGCGGACATTTGCGAAATTGAGGCTCTTCGCTTCACTCAAAAACAGATCGAATTCATCGCGGGTGCATCCGAGCAGCTTACAAAATTGATCGGCCGTGGCCGCGAGCGCACCGCGTTCTTTTGCCTCGAACATTGCACAAAGAAGATCGATCCAGATGCCCTTGCTCGACATGCTGGCCATGCGGAGCTGAGGGTCTTTCAGCCAATCGCCCGGGTAGAACTGGAAGGATGGAAGCTTGGACATTTCGCCGCCGACTAAGCCTCTGGTCCCGCACCGGTAGGACGATCAGTGGCCTGTAGATCGATGACTTGTGCAAAGGTTCTGGCGGCTTGCTCTAAACGCTTCGCGCGCTCTTCTGGCGGCCACTCAGCGATCTGCTCCACGAGCCGTTCGAATGTCGAGGTGACGTTCATCGCGCCCTCCATGTCGTGCACAAGCGTCCAGTCACGTGGCAGGCACGCTCGCCCGTGCGAACGACTAGCCCCGCGCGTTCAAGCTCAGGAAGCCTTCGAGAGAAGAGATACCTGTCGATGGTCGGGGTCGCCGCCGCGGCGAAGCGGGTGAGCTCGGTAATCGTGCAGTCCGCATGTGCCTTCACGCATGCCAGCGCCAATGCTGCCTGCTTCGCATTCGCGCCTGACGCGAGATGCTTGCGATGTGCAGCATGGCTCGTAGCCGCGACCGACTTGTGAGCGCGCCGATCGAAAAGGCCTACCTGCCCGGCGGCTTCGGCCGTCACCGCCGTGGGGCGCGTCCAGCGTCGCTGCATTACCGATCCCTCAGCACGCTTCCGAGGCGATCTTTTCGAGGGCCGCCCGCGGTATGCGCAAAAGTCCGGCCAATTTGACCGAAGGCAGCGCGCCTTCGTTGACCATCGAATAGACCTTTGCGCGGGAACAATTCAGCTCAGCCGCAACGTCGTCGACCTTTAGGAAGAGCCGCTTTTCTGGCTGCCGCCCATCACTTGCGTTGTCTGTCTTCATAGTCATCGAGCGTAGCTTCCGTACTTGCTATTGTCCACGCTTGTCGATATGCATACTAAGACAAATCGAGCAGAGTAAACGGTCGCTAACCTGAGACATGAAAGTAACGCCAAAGACATTCCGTGCGCGCAGAGGTCGAAAAGCCAAAGCCGCAGATCTCACCAAGCTGGCAGCGGACGAGGACGCGGCCATGCGCGCCGAAGCGATTACAGAGGCCGATGACGGTTGGACAGGCGAAGGAGATGGTAGCCTCCGAAGATTGTTGAGTAGCGCGCGTACTCAATTCGCGGCGGCGTCGCGAAAGGTGGGCCAAAAGCCGACGCAACGTTTGCGCTGGCTGATCGATGCTGTTCAAAGACCGCGCGATGAGATGATCGAGGAGTTGCGACTTTCGTCCAGCAATCTTGCATTCGAGTTGTGCGTTTTTGCCGGAATCGCCGATCCGAGAGAATATCGCTCCCGCTTCGTTGAGCTCGTCCAGGCGATCGAAACGGTCGATCGGAGCGCCAGGAGACTTGCTCAGGAAGGGCGCTGGTTGCTCGAATTTCCGGGCGACGTTTCCGGGCTCGTCATCGAACGCTCGTTCCGGCAAGTTGGCGTCCGAAGGAGAGCGCACAAGCCGCCACGCGGCGAAGCATTCTTCGATGCGCGGGACCCGGTCGTTAAGGTTCTTTTCAGAATCGACGAGCTAATCGCCAGCGATGGCGCCCGCGTTTGCGAATGCCTCTCCGCAACCTGCCGCTTGCTCTTCGTGAAGGTTCGGCGCGCCGATTTCTGTAGTGAACGATGCGCGCTTCGGGAGCGTAAGCGTCGTTATCGGAGCCGACTGAAAGAGCGCGAGCGCGTAAACCATCAAAATAGTGAGGAAAAATAATGAAGGGTCGGCGAGGTCACAACGAGGGATCCATCACAGAACGTCGCGACGGGCGCTGGGAAGCACGCATCAACCTCGGCTGGCAGCTTCGCCCGGATGGCAAGCGGCGGCGTCATCGCAAGTGCTTCTATGGGCCGACGCGCGCCGCATTTCAAGCCCAGCTCACGGCCGCATTGCGTGATCAGGATCAAGGTCTTCCGATCCCGACTGACCAGCAAACCGTTCGCGCCTTCCTCACTCACTGGCTAGAAGATTCCGTGAAGCCGAGCGTGAAGGAGCAAACTTATGATCAGTACGCGCAATCAGTGCGCCTATATCTGGCGCCGGACGATGCGCTCGGCAAAATTCGAGTGACGAAGCTCGCACCCGCTGACGTTCAACGCCTTATCAACGCGAAGCTTAAAGCCGGGCTTTCGCCGCGAACGGTACAGCTCGCGCTCGTCGTTCTGCGGCGCGCTCTCGAGCAGGCAGTTCGATGGAACCTTGTCGTGCGAAACGTCGCCAAGCTTGTAGACCCGCCCAAAATGATTCGCCCGAAGGCGCGCCCGTTCACGCCAGGCGAAGCTGTGACCTTCCTGCAGGCGATCAAGGGCAATCGGCTTGAGGGGGTATTCACGCTCGCCCTGCTCGGCCTTCGCCAAGGAGAGCTGCTCGGACTGCGCTGGCAAGATGTCGATCTGGAAAAGCGGACAGTGACGATCGCGCAATCGTTGCAGCGAATCGGCCGCAAGCGCCACGAGGGCGATAAACGAAAGAGCACCCTTCGCTTCGTAGAGCCGAAAACGGATCGGAGCCGCCGCACGCTTGCGTTACCCGACTTCATCACGACGGCGCTCCGCGCTCACCACGTCCGCCAGCTTGAGCAGCGCCTCGCCATGGGCCGGGAATGGCGCGAATCAGGCTTGGTGTTCACGACAGGGATCGGTACGCCTATCGAGCCGCGCAACCTTTACCGGGATTTCAAGCTAATCCTCGCAAAGACCGCCCTGCCCTCTATCCGCGTTCACGATCTTCGACATTCATCGGCCACGCTTCTGTTGGCGCGCGGTACGCCTATGCGCGCGATCATGGAATTGCTCGGGCACAGCCGCATCGGCGTGACGATGGATACCTACGCCGCTGTGATGCCCGAAATGATGCGCGATGTTGCGAACACGATGGACGCATTCCTCGGAAGCGGCGCGAAAGTTTGACGACCAAAGTTGACGACCAACAGCGCGGATAAGGGTGACAAATGAGGACGCGGGCAGAATCTGACTCAGCAAAAATGCCTGATTTTGTTAACGGTGAACGCCGGTAGACGTTCTAATCGCAAACTGAAAATCTTCGTGTCGGCAGTTCAATTCTGCCCTGCCCACCAAAAAACACAGCAAAATTGCCGACCTACGAAGATCTAGCCCGTGATACCCGTTTAGGTGCCTTTGAGCACGGCTGTCGCTTTATCCAGGCGGTCACTATAGGCGTTGAGAGCGTCTGCTGTAAGTTTGGCGTATCGATCGGCGTCGGACCACCGTTGATCTTCGATCGCCTCGCGGACCCCGGGCAGTGTCTTGGCGCCATAGCCCGTGAAGCGACCGGGCGCGTAAATGAGATTCTTGTACCAGGCCCGGCCGGGCAGACCTAGGTCGGGCGCGAGCGTCTGGTCGATGTCGGACATCAGCATCTGCAAGCGAGCGAGCCGGTCGCTTGACAAAGCTGAGGCGCTTTTCACCAGCGCATCGTCATAAGCCTTGGCGCTGCGCTTGAGTCGATCAACCGCATCTTCAAGCGCTGCGAACTCGATATGCGGGACGCGCTCCAGAGGTGTGGGCAAGCCGCTCGACTTCGTGGGATCCGCCGCGAGCTGGTACGCGCGGTCGCGTAGGAGGCCAGCCTGCGTATCGGCCTCTTCTCGCTTGTCATCGGCCAACTTCTTCACTTCAACAAGATAGTTCGAGACCGCATCGGCAAAGCCGACCGCATGCTGAACGGGAGCGCTGGACTCGACCACGCGCAGCACCATCCGCCCGACCGTTTTGGCTAGTAGCGCATCGTAAACGAAGCCTGGATCGACGAAGCGAGTATGGTGCTCGAAAGTATCGTAACGGGAATGGTAGACGCCGCGGATTTCGCCCTCGTCCCCGAAACCCGCGTCCAACGCTGGTACGCCCAGATGCTGAAGAAAGCCCGAAAAGTCGGAACCTGAACCTAACGGCTCGATGAGAAAATCCTTGTCCGGATCCGCCGCAATCTTCGCCTCGGCCTTAACGTGCTCCTTGGCATCAGGCTCGAGCGCATCGATACGCATTTTCGCACGTAGCCGTTGACCGACAGGTACGCCGGTTTCGGGATCGATCACGTCGTCGGCGATCTCGTTCACCAGATGCTGGAAGTCACCACTACCCCCGACACTCAGAAATCCCCGTCCGTTGGTGTCGGAGTTTATATAGAGAAGCACCCTCTTCTTAAGTTCGCTTGCGTGCGTTTCCGTCCATTCCGTCGACCCGAGCAGCATCGGCTCCTCACCGTCCCAACTCGTGTATACGATGGTGCGTTTGGGTTGCCAGCCCTGCTTCACGAGCGCGCCGATGGCCTTCGCCTCAGCCAGGAGTGCAACCTGCCCCGACAGCGGGTCGCTGGCGCCGAACACCCAACCGTCATGGTGATTGCCACGAACCACCCACTGGTCGGGATAGCTCGCCCCCTTCATGGTTGCGATGACGTCATAGATCGGTTTGAGGCTCCAATCGGACTTGACCGTCAGATGGACTACGGCCACGCTGGGCCCGACGTGGTAGGTGATCGGCAACGTGCCGCGCCAGGCTGGCGGGGCCACGCGGCCTCCCAACGCCTCGAGGAAAACCTGTGCGTCGGCATAGGAGATGGGCAGCACCGGAATCTTCAGGATCGTGGGCGCCTCGGATATTTTCAGCCGCTTGGCGTTCTTGGTCGCGCCGATACCGGGTGTCAATGGATCGCCGGGATAGATCGTCATGTCGGAGACTGAGCCGCGTTGCACTCCACGGGGCGGCCGCATGGGGCCGGAGGGATAAGTCTCGTCGACCGAGTAGCCGTCTTCGGCCGGATCAGAATAGATGATGCAGCCGATAGCGCCGTGATCCTGCGCGAGTTTCGGTTTCAAGCCGCGCCAGCCGGCGCCATAGCGGGCAATCACGATCTTGCCCTTGACGCTGACGCCTAACCGCTCGAGCATTTTGTAGTCATCCTGCATCCCGAAATTAACGTAGACCAGACCGGCCGTGACATCACCATCGCCCTGGTATTCAACATAGGCGGGAAGCGCAGGCTCGGTCGCAGTCGCGCTGGAATCGCCCGCGATCGGAGGCTCCTGAAGCGTAGCTTTGAACGGTTTAGGGCGCACAAGTTCTAAAGTTTCCACAATCGGCGTCGGATAGAGCACCCAGAAAGTCTCGATATGTGCATCCCAACCCCAGCCTTTGAACCAAGCCAGAATTTGTTCCGCGTTGGCCTTGTCGTGCGGCGAGCCGACGTGATTCGGTTCGGCGGCCAGCAGCTTCATCCAGTCACGCAGGTCGTTAGGCTGAATTAGAGTGTCGAAGTTGCGCTCAAGCACTGACTCATCGGAGGGCGCAGGCGTTGATGCACCGAAGGAAATACGAGTGCAAAGAAGTCCCACGACCGCGAGCGAGATGACAATGCGGATCGAAACGATACCTTTCACTGGACTGCTCGCTCCTTCAGGCACATGCGGTATACGGACGACGATAGCCACTAACTGAGGCAGCGTAACCTTGCCGGCCAATAAAATCTGAATCAACCTTAACGACGCGCGGATAATAAAGATCAAGCGCCGTGTAACGAAACAAGAGCATCCGGCGCCGATCCGAGCGCGGTCCTGACGACTAGGCTGATGCTTCGTCGATAGGCTTTCGCCGCTATACGGTATGGGAGGACAATCCAATACCCGAACCGATGCAGGCAGCCAAGCTCAAGTTGGTTGCCGACATCGCGCACCGAATATGGACCTAGCTTAAGCTGCGCTTCGTGAGCCGCCGGCTCGTTCGCGAACCCTGCTTAGATGTCGTCAAGCGGAAATACCGGACGGCGAATTCTGCTATACGGCAAGCGTGCGATAACCTGCGTTGCCAGCCCGGGCGCGTCGACGTCGATGAAAGTGCGCGCGATACCCGCGAAGCCCGCGCGATGCTGCATCTCGGCCTTGCATACCAAGATCTTCCGCTCGGTCGGCTCGATACCGAGGCTGCGGAAATGGTTGGGCTCGAAGACCAGCACCGGCCGCGAAGTCAGGATAACTTCGGTGCCCTCGCAATCGACTACCGCGGTCAGCCCTCGATGAAACGTGCCGGCATTGAAGCGCGTCGACGCGCTGAAGACACCGTCGTGAATCATCCGGACGCGGCCGCTGATCTCAACCGGCTCGCCGTGGAACTTGTCGACTTTACCGCCGACCGTAATGGTAACGCGCTTGCCCGCTCCCGCTTGAACCGCCTGCTGAACGGCGGCCGGATCGGCGATATTGCCGACGACCGCGCGTTGCGCATTGTGCTTGAGTAGCTCGGCCAGAATCGCGGTGCCATCGCCGGGGGTGCCGGCGCCTCCGCTGTCGGCGGGATCGCCAAGCACAACCGGCCCCTCCTCGGTGTCGATCGCTTCGCGCACCGCCTCTTCAACCGATACCATGTCAGTGTGAAATGAGTGACGCTTCGACCAGCATGCGTCCTTGATTTCCTCGGCGATGTCACGCGCCAGGTTGCGCTCGCCGTCGGTCGTCACGACCACGCTGATGCCGGTTTCGCGGCGCTCCGAACAGAAAAATCCGCAGAGTAACGAGACGTCGAGTACGCGCGAATCGCGCGCAGCGCAATTGTGTGCCAGCCGCATCAAATGTTCCATCGGCCATCCCGGCGCGATGTAGAGCTTCTGCAACGCCGGTGCCATCGCAGGCTGCGCCCATGCGCTCGCGGGCGACAGCGATCCGTCTGCCATCCCCGCCATCACACGCGCACCGAGACGCCCAGTCGACGCGAAATCGTAATGAGGATTGGTCTTCACGCCAATCAGCATCGTCGCCTGCTCGACCATCCTCGGAGTGACATTCGCATGGCCGTCGAGGGACACCATAATCGGAATTTTCGGCCCGACCAAGTCGCGAATTGCCGCGAGCAGGTCACCTTCACAATCCTCAAGATTGTCGCTGGCGGCCGTGCCGTGCATTTGGAGGAACAGACCGTCGAGCGGACCGGCCGCGCGCAAAGTCTTCAGGAAGGTCTCTTTGGCCCATTCATGGGCGTCGTCGGTGACCTTCCCCATGATGCCGGGAAAGACAAAGTGGATCGGAACGATCTCCCAATTGCGCTCGCGTGCGCCTTCCATGAAGCCTGCAAAAGCGCTCTCGCCACGGCCCAGCCTGAGCACCGCGTCTCCGGACAAAAGCGCGCGCTGGAACAATTCGAGGCCCATGCGTTGAGTCGCGAACGTGTTTACCGCTACGAGATAACCGCCAATTCCAACGCGCATCTAGCAATCCTCCCCGGTGTTAATGCGGGCGACTGTTCCAGTGGAATACAACCGCTTGCACTCCAGTTCGTTCGCGGCCTTGCTCGCTAACCACTACTGCTACTGCACTATGTAGCCGCCATCAACCGGTATCGGCAAGGTCGATAGATCGCTTGGGGATGGCAATAGACGATCGCCGTCTACCGCCATCCCGGGTTCGCTCGAAGAGCTTTGCGACGCCGATCGCCGTCCTCCTGATTTTGGTCTGCCCGGATTTAGTTACAGGTTGATGTCACATCCACGCTGGAACTGACTTCCGACTATAGCCGTGATGAATGCGTTTGACGTTGATAGGGACATGGGCTAAAAGATGCAAGATTTTGAGAGATAAAAGGGAAATTTCACGTGTCAACTAAGAAAATGATCCCGGCACTCGGAATTCTTCGCTGAACCGAGGGAAGCAATAGATAGATACCGCGAACGACGCGTGGAAGGCAGACTTCCGCTCATTGTCTTGGTTTCCTCCGCGGGACAAGTTGAGCGCAGGAGAGGAACAAGTTGAACAGGTTAATCATGGTTTGGGTGATCGCGTCGATGGTAATCGCCGTCACCGCCGTCACCGGCAAGACCGCTGAGATCAGTACGCCTGCAAGCCAAGCCTCCGCTCTCGATGCCGCCGCAGCCATATCCGAGAGCGTACTGTGGAGCTTCGGCGCAACAGGTGATGAAGGCACGTTTCCTTTTGCCGGTCTGATCGCCGATAAGCATGGCAATCTTTATGGAACGACCTCCGGCGGCGGGCGCGAGAATTGTGCTTCTTCCTCCAACGGCTGCGGCACAGTATTCGAGTTGAGTCCGCCATCAGGCAAACAGAAACAGTGGACCGAGCATGTGCTGTGGAGTTTCGGAGCGACCAGTGGTGACGGCGAGAACCCTTTTGCCGGCCTGATCGCCGATCGGGAAGGCAATCTTTACGGGACGACCTTCACCGGCGGCACTATCGGTTTCGGCGGCACGGTGTTCGAACTGAGTCCGCCCACCGGCAAGCAAACTCAATGGACCGAGAACATACTGTGGAGCTTCGGCGCGAGCGGGGATGGACTATCACCTAACGGCGTCCTGCTCGCAGATAAGAGTGGCAATCTTTACAGCACGACCGTTGGTGGCGGCGCGAACGGTGCCGGCACGGTCTCCGAGTTGAGTCCGCCAGCCCGCAAACAAACGCATTGGACCGAGAACCTATTGTGGAGCTTCGGCGAGACTAGTGATGATGGCACGACCCCTACTGCCGGCTTGATCGCTGATAAGGGGGGCAATCTCTACGGAACGACCGCAGAAGGCGGCGGCACGCATAGCATTGGCACGGTATTCGAGCTGAGTCGTCCATAGAGTCCAACTGAAATCGTTGAAGATATGGCACCTAAGTAATCAGCGGCCTCGGCTCGCAAGTTAACGGGATAAGGGTCTTTGGGTTTAGTGCTCCTTTTGCCGTTTTTCAGGGATCTCCGACTGCAATCATCGCTAAAGTGGGGTCGTTTTCCCATGGTCTAATGACAGTTTTTGGGGCCCCTCTTTTCTAATTTCCTACCAAGAAACTTCATGTAGTTAATCTGCTTTGCGAATTTGGACTTCGTAACCAAGGTCTTTGATTCGACGCGCCAGACGCTCCGCGGTTCGGTCCTGGTCGATGCGTACGAAATAGAGGGCTCCGGGATCCCGATAAGGCACCTGGTTACGAAGTAAGTAATAGACGGTGGTAAGGATTGATGCGGCCACCGCAATAATGGCCTTTTTCGATCCGCGCCGCGCTCTGATTCTTACGAACTGGGCGTGGAGATAGTTGTTCTTGTTGCGGGTGGCCGCCCATGCGCACTGCACCAGCACGGTTTTGAGCCATGGAGCTCCATGGCGCAGGCGGCGCGACATGACCTTGCCAGCACTCTGGTGGAGTTCCGGACACAGCCCCGCCCATGACCGCAAGTGCCCAACCTTCGCAAACCGGCTCATATCGACGCCGATCTCTGCGATGATCACGTGCGCGGCCGTCGCGCTGACTCCTGGAATAGTCACTAGGTTCTCGATCCCTGCGCGAAAGGGCTCGACCGCGGCCTCAATCTGCGCCTCGAACGCCGCGATGGTTTGCTCCAGGTCTTCGCTGGTCAGCCCATCAAGCCGTGGCCCGCATCGCGCTCCGCCTGCGCTACCCAGCTGCGCATCGAATGGGCCGTCGGCTCGAACTCCTTCGCGAGTTCGTCGGGACTACGCCCGGCGCGCACCAGCTCTACCATTCGGCGTCGGTATTCCGACGCATACCCTGCATGACTCTTGGGCATCGTGGTTCTCCTTCATTTTCCCCACTCCGCCTCTGTCCTCGAAACCGGGGTCAACTCCAGGTCGGACTATGATCGCGCCTTGAATTTTCGATTACCCGTCGGCGTGCGCAGCACCAACACCCGGCTAGATCAGCGTTGCTCAGAGTCGTAACGGTCGTATGCGCTTCATTACGTAGCGCGGTCCTTGCAAATTTTAAATTTTAGGGGATTAGATGATCTTCGCGGTGAGTTCCTGATCAGAGATAGCATCGACTGGAGAAACTGATGCCAGACAAGACTTATACGACCGTCGATGTGGTTGGCGTCTCGGAAGAGAGCGTTACTCAGGCGGTTCGCAACGCAATGACCAAGGCTGGCCAGACGCTTCGCAATATCGGCTGGTTCGAGGTCAAGAACATTCGCGGCGTTCAAGAAAAGGGCGTACTGGTCTTTCAGGTAGAGGTGAAAATCGGCTTCAGGCTCGAAGGTACTGCCGCCAGATAACGGGTCTTGCCGGACCTCATACCGGTCGCCTGCCGCCTTTCGCGAGCGGGCCCGCTGGCTCGCCACCCTAAGGGAAGCTCTGCACAAGTTTTCTTGATTTCGCGCCGCTCGGACTCGCTCGAAGAGATTATGCTGTTTAAGATGGATGTGCTGCGGGAACGACGGGCCACAATAAGGGGAGCCCAAGAGCTGCAAAGTCTTTATTTACAAAACAAACTACATTTTCCCTAGCACTTTCCTACACTTTCCCGATTTGGAGGCCTGCAAACCACCAACTTTGAGCGTCGCCAGGCACCTCTCCGAGCCGTTCAAACGAGGTTGGGATGTAGGCATCTGATCGAGTTATAAAGAGAGGTCGTCCAAAATGTCCCTCGATAACGATGAAACCGATCGGGTGCTCGAAGAGGAGCATCCTGGCCCCCACGACCTTGAGTCGGCGTTGGTCACGATCAAACTCGGCGACGTCGTTGAGCACACGCCGCTAGTGGTTGATTTAAACTTCAGTCTGGCGGCAGTAATCGAGGCAATGCAGCGCGGAGACCGCGGCACCGCACTGGTGGTTGAGGCCGGCAAACTGGTCGGCATTTTCACCGAGCGTGACGTGCTGATGAAGGTGGCGGGACATCCAATCGATTTAGCGAAAAGCAAGGTCAGCGCTTTCATGACGCCCAACCCTGTCACTCTGCCGGCTGATTCTGCCGTGGCCTATGCGCTCAACCGGATGGTGCTGGAGGGCTTCCGTCACATCCCGCTGGTGAACGACGACAATCGTCCGGTGGCAGAAGTATCCATGCGCAACCTGATCGAATACCTTAGCGACTTCTTCAATCGGGACGTGCTCAACCTGCCCCCCGACCCGCATGTCAAGTCGGTCAAGCGCGAGGGTGCGTAGGCGGTAGGGTGACGTTTGGCCTGCGCAACGCGAGCACCTTCGTTCGCGCTCGGTCTCCTAGATTTTCACGTGGGATTGCGCTCGTTATGATGCTCACACAACGATCCCCGCGTGCACTTGTGCTAGTTGTGATATTCGCACTGTATCCGACGATAACGGGCTTCAATCTATCTCGTCATAGCGTGCCGCTCGACCGGATTATCTCGACCCGCGGTTCGATGGCTGGGATCGACGCAATCACGAGTCCGGCGTTCGTCACCGCGTCCAAAGCCGCATTCCTTGCTCTCGACGATCGCGTGGTCGGAGTGCTTATCAACGGAAAGGTGCGCGCCTATCCGCTCAAAATTCTTACCTGGCATCAGGTGGTCGATGATTCTATTGCGGGCGATCCAATAGCTATTACCTATTGTCCGCTTACGGCCAGTACGTTCGTTTACGATCGCATGCTCGGAAAAAGCATGCTTGTGCTGGAAACCTCAGATCGGCTCTACGATAGCAACTTGCTATTCTACGACCGGGCGACGAAAAGTCTATGGTCGCAGATTAAAGGTGAGGCAATCGCAGGACCGTTGACCGGCCAGCGCCTGAATCCGCGGCCCAGCGTCGTGACCCCATGGGGAGTGTGGAAGGTCTATCATCCCAACACAGTAGTATTGAATGCGAGCGCGTCAGATACCCAGAATTTCGCGCGCGATGCCACCGCTCGCTACGAGCAGGCACCGGGCATTGTGCTGCCGGTCAGCACACTCGATCATCGATTGCCGCCGAAAGAGCGCGTACTAGGATTGTCGATCAATGGCGCCGACGAAGCGTTCCCGTTTATAAGCCTCGGCGATTCTAAGCCGCCGGTATCCACCAATGTAGGTGGCACGCCGGTGACGATCGCATACGATGCGGCTTCAAAGACTGCCGGTGCGGTAATCGCGGGAAAACACGTAGCCGCCTATACCGGATTCTGGTTCGCATGGGCGACGTTTCACCCCAATACCACGATTTGGAAGAGCGACGGAGCATCGATCCCGGTCAGCGCGAGTACCGCGGTTACACCCGCTCCCGCCGAATAGTGACTCGCCGCGCATGGCCAATCGTTCTCTGATTCAAAAGCGCCGCTCAGGAAAGAAAAAGGAGAGTGGTTCAAGAACGCAAAACCTTTAGTTTTTTCAGACACTGAAACCTCACGAGGTTTCAAGCGGCCCAACAGTCTTGACCTGACTTTTAGGACTGGACTTCCCTTTGGTTAAAGATGCGGGCTGCGCCCTGCAAAAACCTCATGGTGATTGACCAGCAGCGCAACGATCTTGGGTTGGCGTTTGGGATTGCATCTGCCATTGGGCCAAGCGGCAAATCGGTCTTGCGACGATTATCAATGAGACCCTCGGTCGACGAGTAAGCGCGCTATCCCCAAATCGGCGCGCGCCAGAACCGCCCACTACCCGCGCTTCCATGAGCCTCGCTATTTCCGACTATGAGTCGAGAGCGCTCGGAAGCGAGCGTCAATAACCAGGCGGAAAGTGAACGTCAAGAGCTAGCCGGGCACGGCAGCGAGCGTCTTCAAATCGTAGTCTATTAGAGCGCCGATACGCTCGATCGTAACGTCGGGGGCGGGATACTTCGCTAGCTCATTTGGATCGAGTGCGTAATGGCCCTGGCGCGGAAAGACCGTCGTGACGCGTGCGCCCCAGACCTGCTTGACCGCACTCAGAATGCGCACTTTGTCGTCGATGAGGACGTAATGCGCGGCGGGATATCGAGCAGCAATATCCTCTAGCTCGAGTTCCTTGTGGATATAGATAAGAACGTTGCCGTCGAAGGCTTCGTGCAATCCCGAACGGCGGACCTTGAGCGGCTGAAAGACCACGTCCCCATCGGAGACGATTACTGCGTCACCGAATTGCCGGCAGCGTTCGACCGCGTCGAGCGAATTGGGATAAAGGCGGTTCGCGAACGGGTAGTTGATCAGGAATTCGGACACTTGAAGGATGTGGAAGTCGCGCGGGAACTCGACACGATAGCGCTGGAGCGCGCCGAGGTAATCGGCATAGCCGAGTTGCTGCCGCAGTTCCTCGAACAACTCCCAGTAGTGCCGATTGCGTTCGGCGCCGATCGCACGTTCCAAGTGGGTCGCCATATCAGCCTGAACGCGATCGTTATCGACCAGCGTATTGTCGACATCAAAGAGGTAGACCGTCTGATCCGAAGCCATCCTTGATTCTCCTGCCGGTGCGCGCTTAAGTCCCGCTGCCAACGCTCCCCGCTAACTGCTTGCTGGCTAGATTATCAGCCTGCGTAGGCGTCCAGTAAACGCAGCCAATCTATAAGCAAATACCGGCGAAAGTAAGTATCAGCCCTTCTATAATAGGATGTAAGTGCAAGCTGAGTTTGCTCAAGGCTTGCAAATTCGACGCTAGATTCAGGATCTTAAACCAGAACGACAGGGCGAAGGTCCGGCGATAGCGCGCCCGAGTCTCTACCTCGGGCGGTGCGGCAAGAGATCCTCCCAACTTGCCCACAGTTTAAGTTCTTCCATCGTCGGTGGTTTATGGCCTTGACTCACAGTGACCCAATAGAATTCGTCCATCAGTTTGGCGAAGCTTGATCCCGTCCTTCCGACAATACCTGCAATTTCCTTGGGGGCGATTCCGAAACGGGCTGCGTCTGCGAGGAGGCCCTTAGCTTCAGGGATGACATGCCCTTTTAGGAACTCGGAGTATGACATTTCTGATTTGCTACC
>Ga0182024_10012344_pt1 | contig 16925 bp, 12 predicted proteins | sample P32metaG_FD_120480 | JGI IMG/M metagenome (GOLD analysis project Ga0182024, IMG submission 120480) | Permafrost microbial communities from Stordalen Mire, Sweden - P3-2 metaG (Illumina Assembly) | ecosystem: Environmental > Terrestrial > Soil > Wetlands > Permafrost | place: Sweden: Stordalen...
AGCGATCAGGAATTGGCGGCCTGCCACATCAAACGGCACAAATATCACGGCGAATGGAACTATGAAATCCACCCTCGAAGTTGATCGCGGATTTCGGTAAGTTATTTTGGCGCGGCTCCTAACACGGTGAACAAAGGACTCGTCACAGACAACAACGGCGACGGCGTAATCGACGCGGGCGACCTGCTCCGGCCCTGGTCACAGGGCGGCTGGGACAACAACGGCCAAGACACCAAGGACGGCGACACGGCCCATCCCGACGACTTCTTCGGCTGGAACTTCGTCGACAACAACAACGATCCGCTGGATGTGGCGGGAGGCACCCATTCGGGGCACGGCACCAACGTCGCGGGCACCATCGGGGCGATGGGGAACAATGGCGTGGGTGTGACCGGGATCAACTGGCAGACGCAGCTCATGGCGGTCAAGGTGTTCGACTCCGACGGTTCTGGAGCCGATAGCAACATTGCTCAGGGCATCGACTATGCCGCTCTTCATGGGGCGCGTGTATCAAACAACAGCTACGATACCCCGTACGACGATCCGGTTCTACAGAATGCCATCGACTACGCGGCCGCCATGACCTACGGCCAGGGCCAAGGCACCGGCATGGTGTTCGCTGTCGCGGCCGGGGAGCCTAACCTTACCGGACCTGGGGTCAACATCGACCTCCCAGGCCAGCAGGTCTACCCGGCATCGTTCACGGAGTCGAATATCATCTCCGTGGCAGCGACGGCCCAAGAGAGCGCCAACCTGGCATCGTTCTCCAACTACGGGTCAACGTACGTCGATGTCGCCGCGCCAGGCGTCAACATCCTTGGGCCCGACCTCGGGACCGGCTATGACAGATGGTATGGCACCTCGCAGGCGACGCCGTTCGCGGCGGGCGTCGCGGCCTTACTGCTACAAGAGAACCCCGGTTGGTCCGCCACCCAGATCGTCCAACAGATCGAGAACACGGTAACGCCGGACTCCGCCCTGAACGGAAAAATAAAATACCCCGGCATCGTCAACGCGGGGGCCGCGCTGGAGGACCTGAACTGGACCGGCGGCGGCCTGACCGGGCCGGCCACGGTCAACAGCGGGACGCCGTTCACCGTGACACGCTCCTACAACGTCGTCGGCGGCCCCATCCTCCCCAACTTCGCCATCTCCTACTACGTCGGGACGAGTCCCACGTTCAGCAACAGCGACACGCTTCTGGCCACCGAAACCATCAACACCGGGACCGGCCTGGCCGCCGGCCTCCACACGGCCACAAGCCCGAACTTGCAGATCAGCCAGACCGGCGGCTTTTACATATTCGCCGTATTGGACTCGGGCAACGCTGTGTCTGAGACGAACGAGAACAACAACACCGCGTCCACGGCCGTCACGGTGACCTCGCCGGCGGGCCAGGGGACGCAAGTGGACCTGAGCGGGTATTTCGCCCGCGCGGCGATCTTCAACGACGGCGCGAAGTTCGCCAACAACGCGGGGTTCGACGGCAGCGGCCACGCCCTGTCGGAGAACTTGCTGGGCTCCTCGGTCACCTGGAATAACCTGTCCTTCAACCTCGGCCCGGCCAACACCCGCGACGCGGTGGCCCCGGCCGGCCAGGTAATCAACCTGCCCGCCGGCTCGTACTCCAGCCTCAACCTGCTGGCGTCCACGGCCTGGTACGCGGCGACCAACATGACCTTCACGGTCACCTACGCCGACAACAGCACCCAGACCTTCACCCAATCGCTGAGCACATGGACGACGCAGCTGCCGAACAACGCCGGCGAGGCCGTCGCCGCCACCACCGGCTACCGCGACAACTACGACGGCACCACCACCGCCGGTTCCTATTACGTCTACGGCTACAGCTTCGCGCTGAACCCCCGCCTGAAGGTCCAGAGCATCACGCTGCCCAGCGACGGCCGCATCAGCGTCCTCGCCATTACTCTCGCCCCGCCCGTGAGCCAGGGGACGCAAGTGGACCTGAGCGGGTATTTCGCCCGCGGCGCGATCTTCACCGACGGCACGAAGTTCGCCAGCAACGCCGGCGCGGACGGCAGTGGCCACGCTCTGTCGGCCAACTTGCTGGGCTCCTCGGTCACCTGGAATAACCTGTCCTTCAACCTCGGCCCGGCCAACACTCGGGACGCGGTCGTCCCCGCCGGCCAGACGATCAACCTTCCCAACAACGCGTACTCCAGCCTCAACCTGCTGGCCAGCACGGTCTGGTACGCCGCGCCCAACATGACCTTCACGGTCACCTACACCGACAACAGCACCCAAACCTACACGCGGTCGCTGAGCACGTGGACGACGCCGATGGGCTACGCCGGCGAGGCCACCGCCCTGACCATGGCCTACCACGACAACTACGACGGCACCACGACTAACGGCTCCTGCTACGTCTACGGCTACAGCTTCGCGCTGACTCCCCCTCCCGGCCAGACGGTCCAGAGCATCACCCTGCCCAACGACGACCACATCAACATCCTCGCCGTCACCCTGGCTTGACGAGGCGGCGACGGTCCCCCGGTATTCTGCCGGGCGTGGCGTTCGGCTTTCCAGGGCCGGGGCCGGCCGGCCGCGATCTACTTAACGATTGCGGCCGGCCGGCCGCCGTTTGTCCTCACGTCCGGCGTTTGTGCTGGGCTTCGTGGGCGTCCGTTCTATGTACGGTCACGACGGTAAAGGCCCGCGGCGATCGCGACGCGCCCGATGGGCGGAGGCTTGACCGCGAGGCCACGCGGGGTAAACTGCCTCCACAGAAGCCATTCTCGAATTCGCTCCCTTTCCTCACCGAGGGTCTACCGCCATGGCGCAAGCCACGCTGAAACGCCCCGCCGCCCCGGCCGTCAAGGAGACGCGCCTGTTCATCAACAACGAGTGGGTCGAGCCGGCCGAAGGCAAGCACTTCGACGCCATCAACCCCGCCACCGGCGAGGTCATCGCCAAGGTGGCCGCCGCCACCGCCCCCGACGTGGACAAGGCCGTCAAGGCCGCCCGCCGCGCCCTGGAGTCCGGGCCGTGGGGCAAGATGGACGCCGCCGACCGCGGTAAGCTCCTCTTCAAACTCGCCGACCTCATCGAGAAGGAGTCGCGCGAACTGGCCGCCCTCGAATCGCTCAACAGCGGCAAGACCATCACCGACTCCGTCGGCGACATGGAAGGAGTCTGCAACACCCTCCGCTACTACGCCGGCTGGGCCGACAAGATCGAAGGCAAGACGGTGCCGGTGCGCGGCTCCTTCCTGTCGTACACGCTGCGGCAGCCGGTCGGCGTCGTCGGCCAGATCATTCCGTGGAACTTCCCACTCTTGATGTTGGCGTGGAAGTGGGGCCCGGCCCTGGCCTGCGGCAACACCGTCGTGATGAAGCCGGCCGAGCAGACGCCGCTCACCGCCCTGCGCGTCGCCCAGCTGGCGGTGGACGCCGGCTTCCCGGCGGGAGTCGTCAACGTCCTCAACGGCTTCGGCGAGACGGCCGGCGCCGCCTTGGTGACGCATCCCGACGTGGACAAGATCGCCTTCACCGGCCACGTCGATACGGCCAAGATCATTCAGAAGGCCGCGGCCGACACCCTCAAGCGCACCACCTTCGAGCTGGGCGGCAAAAGCCCCAACGTCGTCTTCGCCGACGCCGACCTCGACGCGGCCGTGGCCGGGTCGTTCCACGCCATCTACTTCCACGGCGGCCAGTGCTGCACGGCCGGCAGCCGGCTATTTGTCGAAAAGAAGATCCATCAAGAGTTCGTGGAGCGGCTGGCGGAGAAGTCGAAGGAGCGCAAAATCGGCGACCCGATGGACCCAACAACGGAGCAGGGACCGCAGGTGTCCCAAGAGCAGATGGACAAGATCCTCGGCTACGTCGATCTCGGCCAGAAGCAGGGCGCGACGCTGCTGTCAGGCGGCCATCGCGTGGGAAACAAGGGCTTCTTCGTGGAGCCGACGGTCTTCGACAACGTCAAGGACGACATGGCCATCGCGCGGGACGAGATCTTCGGGCCGGTGGTGAGCGTGCTACCGTTCACGTCGGTGGAGGAGGTGACGGAGCGGGCCAACAAGACGACCTACGGCTTGGCCGCCGCCGTATGGACGAAGAACATCGACAAGGCCCATCTGTTCGCCAAACAAGTGAAGGCCGGGACGGTGTGGGTGAACTGCTATCACGTCGTCGATACGACGACGCCTTTCGGCGGCTTCAAGATGTCGGGTCAGGGCCGCGAGAACGGCGAGGCGGCGCTGGAGCACTACACCGAAACCAAGACGGTGACGGTCAAGTTGGGGTGAACGGATCGACCGCGGCGGGGACGCGCTCCCGGTCGTCGGGAGCGTCCCCGCCCCACGGACGGCGGTATAATAATCCGGGGAACTGCAGCCGCGTTCTTTTCGCCAAGGGTGACCTGCCATGACGTGGACCCCGCAGCAGCTGGAAGAGATCCCGGAAGTGTATCGGGATTTCATGGTGGTCCTGAAGCCGGTCGTTGATTCGCGCGCCCCCGGCGTCCTTCTCAAGATCACGGGCATTCCCTTTCGGATGTTCGTCAACGTCCTCTCGTCCCGGCACGACTATGACGCCGAGCAGGTGTGGCAGGTCGCGCAACGACTGAAACAACAGGGGCTGGTCGATGTGGACAGGTGGGGTTTCTACACGCCGACCGGGAAAGGGGAGGCGCTGATCCAGGCCTTGGCGGGATCAGGCGAAGCGGCGCCGCGCCCTGTTCCACCTCTGCCGCAGTTGTAGGAAGCGCCCATGCCGAAACGTCGTCCGAAGTGGTTCGTGGCACAAGACCCGGCGGCGATCCGTTATGCTTACTTCATCTCGCACGTGGGCGAGGACGCCGACGACGTGAAAGAGTTGAAGAACGAAATCCAGGCGCTGTCGGGCCGCGGCGGGCGAACCCCTTTGGACTGCTTCCTGGACCGGCACGACTGGCCGGGCGGCAATGAGAGCACCGCCGTCATTCAGGAATATCTGCTGAAGTCCCGGCGCGCCCTCGTTTGGGCGACTCCCGCGTATCTTCAAACGATCCGCGGCTGGGTTTGGGTCGAACTTGCCTACGCGGAATTGATCGAGGCGAGCATCAATTTCTACAGCTTTGGTCGCCGACCTTTTCCGTACATCGTCCCCGTGTTCCGCCAGGTGACGGTTGAACAGATTGAGCGGACACCCTTGATCGACTACTGGTCAAGCAAATTGGTCAGGCCCGACGAAGACTTGTCCATACGGGACGTGGCTCAACGGCTCGTCGAATTTCACGAACGGGAAACCTAGCACAGCAGCGTTAAACAGATCTCACTTGTCCGACTTCTCTGCCGCCCCGTCGTCCTTGCGGTTGGCCGGCTTCACCGTGGAGTCCGCGACCCCCTTGTACAGCGACTGGCCCGGCGACGCCTCGGCCCCGAGCACCTGCTCCAGGTCGAACGGGTTCGTTCCCGCCATCCCCTTTTCCACCTTCTTCAACAGCTCCGTACACACGTCCGCGACGCGGCCCGCATGGGCGTTCTTCGTCTGCGCCTTCATCAGCTCCAACGCCTCGATCAGCCGGCTGGCCTCGACCCGCCACGGCTGGATCGTCGGCGCGTCCGCTTCGCCCTGCTTCCCCTGGCCGTAGTGGGCCACGAAGTCCGCCACGAACAGGCCCAACTGATGCGCCGCGTAGTCCGGCTGGTAGTCCTTGTCGAACTCCGGCTGGGCACGGGCGACGCCGACGGCCGCCTCCACCCGCTCGTCCATACGCGGCTCCGGCGCCACGCCGTCGCGGGCCACGACCTTCAACAGCACCAACGTCGGCTGCGTCTTGTCGGCCAGCGTGGGATACCGGCCCTGGGCCAGGGCCGCCAGCGCCTCGCGCCGCAGGTAGCGGTAGCCGTCGATCTCGTCCGGCGGCGTGCCGGGCGGAAAGGGTTTGTTGCGGTCCTGGAGGAACTTCACGACGGCGCCCAGCGCGGCCTCCTCCTTCTCACGCGGCAGGGCCGGCGGCGTCGGCTGCGGCAGGGCCAGGAGCAGACGCAGGGACCGGAACGCCCAGAACCGCGCCGCGTCGATTTGCGCCGGATCTTTAATGATCGCGGTCAGGGCGTCGGCCAGGTCGCCCTGATTCGTGCCGGCGAGACGGGCCAGCACGTCGGACTGCGCTTCGGAAGCATCCTTGTTCTGCTCCACAATGCGGGCCAGGATGCGGGCGGCGTTGATGCGCGCCACCGCGTTATGGCCCTGCTTCACGACCTCCACGGCGTGGGGGATTACCTGCTTGATAAACAGCTCGCCCGCCTTCTGGCCCCGCTCCTTGGCGCCGCGGATGGCTTGCAGGGTCTCGCCGAATTCGCGGTAGGCTTCACTCAGTTTGCCCGGATCCTTCTCCAGCCCCCAGTCGAAGCGGTAGGTCGCCCATTTGGCGGCCGTGTCGATCGCCGCCAGGTGCTGCGCGTCCGCCGGGTCGGCCGCGGGGTTGCCGTTGATTAAATTACGCCATAGTTCCCCCCTCACGTCGTATTCCGAATGGAGGGCGTTTTGGCCGTCGCCCAGCTGCGCGTCCGCCGCCCGGGCGCTGAGAGGCGCGGCGGCGACGAGAAGGGGAAAGAGATAGAAGAAGGGACGGCGGAAGCATCGACACATGGCGGCGGCCTCGGCGGATAGGGGGAATACGGCGGCGCGAACGGAAGGGCGGCGGACGGCCGCCCCCAGTTGGAAACCTAGCAGTCCGGCGCCAACGCTGTCAACGGGACCGCCGGCGCCAAGTCTCCGTAAGGAACAACCCGGCCGGCGCCTCGGCGTTGGCGCTATTTCCGCCGCGCCTCGGCTTCCAGGTCGCGGACGGCCAGTTGCAGGCCGCGTCGCTCCGTCGGCGTGAGGTAGCTGAACGCCGCGGCGGAGTCGGCCGCGCGCAGCCAGCGGGCGGCAGGCTGACGCTGGGCCAGGTGCGACCAGACCGCGAACAGATACCAGTACGGCCGGGCCTCCTCGGGCCGTTCGCGCCGGGCCAGCGTCAATTCGCCGGCCGCCTTGCACAGCAAACTCTCCGCCGACATTTCGTCGTCGTCGTCCGGCGACGGCCCGCGCCGGTCGGCCAACAGGTAGAGGCCGATGCCGCGGTGGAGGTGGGCCGCGTAGTCGTCGTCCTCCTTCTCGGCGATTTCCATGAGCCGGCTGTGGCAGTGGACGAGTTCGTCTTTGGCCGCGTCTTCGTGTTCCTGCACGTCGGCGTCGAAGCGCTCGTATTGCCGGCGAGCCGCCGGGTAATCGTGCAGGCGCAGCAGCAGTTCGGCGTAGTGGGCGCGAACCGCGAAGTGGTCCGGTTTGGCCGTGAGGTAGCGGGCGAGGTGCGGCGCCGCCCCCTGGTCGTCGCCCTTATCCAGACAGGCGGCCGCGAGGCTGAGGTGGTTGTTGACGAGGGCCGGGTCGAGGGCGAGGCTCTGTTCGTAGCAGCGCACGGCCTCATCGGTGCGGCCGTCGCGCATGGCCTGCTGGCCCTGTTCCCAGAGGCGCTGGGCCGGCGGCGGGGCCGCGGCCGGCTCCGCCGCCGAAAGCCGTCCCATCGTCAGACACAATAGCAGCACGCCGACGCCGTGAAGACGGGTCGTCATGGGGGACTTCTCCGCGGGTATCGGATGGGAGGATTCTACGATGTGTTATCGTTTGCCGCGGAGGGTTGGAATGAGAGAAAGTGGCTCAGGAGTGGCGAGTGGCGAGTGGCGAGAAAAGACAAGTCGGTCTTCCCTCGTCCCTCGTTCCCAAACTCCTGTTTGGGAACGCATTCCGCGAAACGGAGTTTCACAATCTCGCGTGCCCAAACAGGAGTTTGGGCACGAGGGGGAGATGCCGTCTACTACTGACTACTCAACTTGCATACTCTCGCTGAGTTTACCGAGCGCCTCGCTCTCGATCTGGCGGACGCGCTCGCGCGTCAGGCCGAGGCGTTCGCCGATCTCCTTGAGCGTCTTGGGTTCCTCGTCGTCCAAACCGAAGCGCATTCGGAGCACGGCGGCCTCGCGCTTGTCCATCTTGCCCAGAAGGTCCAGGACGTGGTGCAGGTCGTCGGCCTCCACCATTTCGGTGTCCGGCGTCTTGGTGTGGCCGTCCATCACCATCTCGTCGAGCGACCAGCCGTTGTCCGTCTGGTCGGTCTGCGGCGCCGAGTTGTAGACGCGGATGGCCTTCTTGATGATGCTCAGCTTCTTCTTCGGCAGGTCCAGGCTGCGGGCGATCTCTTCCTGCGTCGGCGTGCGGCCGAATTCTTCCTGGAGTTTGGCCGACGCCCGCCGCCACTTGGCCAGAAGCTCCACCATGTAGGCGGGGATGCGGATGGTCTTGGCCGTGTTCACCAGGGCGCGCTTGATCGACTGCTTGATCCAGTAACTGGCGTAGGTGCTGAAGCGCGTGTTCATGGACGGGTCGAACCCCTCCACGGCGCGCAGCAGGCCCAGGTTGCCCTCCTCGATGAGGTCTTGCAGACCCAGTCCCTTGCCGGTGTAGGCGCGGGCGATGTTGACGACCAGGCGCAGGTTGGCGCGGACCATGCGGTCGCGGGCCTGGCTGTCCCCGTCCTCGATCCGGTAGGCCAACTGCTTCTCCTCCTCGGCGTTGAGGAGGGGCGTTTCGTTGATCTCCCGAAGGTAGGTCTCCAACGGAGACTGGACGGATTCATTCCGTAGCCGGCGCGGTCGGGTCATGGGGAGTCTTCCAGCGCGTTGTGGGACCGAGTCTACCGTAGCTAACTTAGGTCACGTTCATCCGGAACGCCAAGCGGGGACCGCGCCGCTGCGGCGGAGGCGTTCCGGGAAAGGGCGTTGAAACACCCTGACAAGGACAAGTATCGACCGGCCCCCGGAATGGCTGGAGGGGCTGGGAGAGGTTGCGGCGCGCCGCGTCGCCCCCACGCCGGCAGAGGACGGGCGACCGCTAGAACCCTTCCGGGAAGGCGAGCGCCGGAAAGGGGGTGGAATCGGCGCTCCCGCACGGCCATCGCTGCGTATAACATTATGGCGAGCGGGGGGCGTCAGCCCCCTGATTGAGCATTCTGCCGCCGACCGCATGAGGAATCAGGGGGCTGACGCCCCCCGCTCGCCAAAAAGTTAGTGCCTCTTGATCTTACGTAATCTCGCGTCCATTCTCCCAGGAAAGACTCATGGCAGCACCCGGCGAACCTCCGACCTCGACGCAGACGGAGCCGGACGCATCTCCCCAGCAGACCGCCGACACGACCGTCCCCGACCGCATCCCCCTGCCGCCGCCGACCGCGGCCCCACCGCAGGCGCCGCCGCGCCGCCAGCGATCCTGGCTGGATGCGTTTCTCGTCCTCCTCGTCGTCGGCTTCGCCTTTCTCGCCGCCTCCACGCCGGCGCGCAACAGCGACCTGTGGCTGCACCTGGCCACCGGCCGGGCCTTCGTCCACGGGCAGTATCACTTCGGCGTCGATCCCTTCGCGCAGGGCACCGAGAACGTCTACTGGGTGAACACGAATTGGCTCTACGATGTGCTCACCTACGCCATTTTCCAGGGTTTTGGCGCTTTCGGCGGCGCCGCGCTGGTCCTCCTCAAAGCCGTGCTGGTCGGCGTGCTCGCGCTGGTCCTGGTGCGGCTAGGGTGGTGCGGCCGCGGCCTGTGGGCGCCGGCCGTCGGCGCGGCCTGGGCGGTCCTGGCCCTCAGCCCGTGGCTGATGCTCCACCCGATGATCGTCTCGTACCTCTTCCTGGCCTTGACGGTCTATTTCCTGGAACGGCCGCACCGGCCCGCTCCGGAGGACGATCCGCTTGCGGCAAGGCCGGTCTCCCTTGTCGGTTACTGGCCCCTGCTTCCGCTGTTCGCCCTGTGGGCCAACCTGGACGCTTGGTTCCTGCTCGGCCCTTTGATCGTCGCCCTTTACCTGATCGGCCAGGTGCTCCAGACGAAATTCGGGCCTGACCGCGACGGCCGGGCCGTCGGCAAAGGGGAAACGGCGGCCCTCGGCCTGGCGCTGCCCGTCTGCCTGGCGGCTTGTCTGCTCAACCCGCATGGCGTGTACGCCTTCCTGACGCCGCCGGCGCAGCTCGGCCTGTCGCCCGCGGCCCACGTCCTGGAGCAGGACGCCGCGTTTCAGGGACTGCAGCTGTCGCCATTCCAGTCGGCCTACTACTACAACCCCGGCCGCGGCTGGACCGCGGCCGGCCTGGCGTTCTACCCGTTGGCCCTGTTCGGCGCCCTGTCGTTCGCCGTCAACTTCGCCGGCTGGCGCTGGCGGCGCGCCCTGGTCTGGCTGGCGCTGTTCCTGCTCGCCGCCTTTCAGGTCCGGGCCGTCCCGTTCTTCGCCGTCGTGGCCGGGCCGCTGCTCGCGCTGAACGTGCAGGAGATCCTCGCCCGCCGCTACGCCGACTGGACGCACGGCGGCGAGGCGGCGCGCTGGGCCGCGGCCGGGCGCGTGGCGTCGCTGCTGGGCGGTCTCGCCCTGCTCGCCGGGGCTTGGTCGGGCTGGCTGCACGCGGAGTCTTACGAGCCGCCGCGCTGGGCGGTGGAAGTCGATCCCTCGATCCGGAACACGGCCGAAACGATCGGCCGCTGGCGCGAGAAGGGCCTTCTCGGCGCCGACGACCGCGGCTTTAACGTCTCCGCCGACGCGGCCAACTACTTCGCCTGGTTCTGCCCGAGCGAGAAGGGCGTTCTCGACGCGCGGCATCCGCTGTTTCCCGTCGCGGCCGCCGCCGACCTGATCCGGGTGCGCGAGGAACTGTCGGCCCCCGAAGAACCGAAGACCGCGGAGGACGCCCAGGACGAGTTTCTGCGACAGGCCCTCTGGCCGGAAAACGGCGCCGACCCCGGTCGCCTGGGCGGCGCCCCGATGGCCGCGCTGCGCAACGTGATGCGCAAACGCGGCGCCGACCACATCATCCTCTACGACAATGACGCGCAAACCGCCCTGGCCTGGGTGGAACGTCTGCAACACTACCCGGCCGAGTGGCCGTTGTTGTACCTCGACAGGCGTGCGGCCGTCTTCGGCTGGCGCGACCCCGAGGCGGTCGGCTCGCGCGGTGCCTTCGCGGACTTGGTTCTCGACCTGAACCGCCTCGCCTTCGATCCGCCGGACGACCGCAAGGCCCCGCCGGAATGGCCGGGCCGCGAGCCGCGGCGGCCCGAATGGACCGACGCCTTCGTCAAATACCGCGCCCCGCGCTCGCCCCAGACGAAGGAGGCCCATCTATATCTGCGCCATTTCGACCAGGAATCGCCCCGTTACCAGTTCCGAACCGCGACCGCCTGGGGAGAGGCCGTGCTGGCCGGCGCCGTCGGCACGGCGGCCTGCGTCGACGGGTCGGTCGTCGCGCCCTACGAAACGATCCTGCGTTTTCACCTCCTCACCGACCACCCCGGCGCGCCCGTCGCCGCGGGCCAGCCGTATCAGCCGACGCCGATCGAACAACTCGCCTACCACGTCCAAGAAGACTACCTGGCGCATCAGGACCAGGGGCCGACGGCCCTCCTTTACCTGGGCATACGCGCCGCCCGGCGGGCCGTCCACGACAACCCGGACGACGCGCAGGCCTACCTCGTTTTGGGCGAGGCCTACCGGCGGATGCTCCAGAACACCAAGGAACAGACCTGGGACCCGCCGCAACGCCTCTGGAACAAGCGGCCGCCCCGATTCCCGCTGCTGTACCGCGTCCGCAGCGCCCAGGCCGCCGCCTACGCCCACGCCCTCGTGCTCAACCCCAACCTCGAGCAGGCCCACATGGGCCTTATTTCCCTCTATCAGGACCTGGATTATCAGGATGAGGTCCTCGCCCACCTCAAGGAAGTCCTCCGCTGCAACGAGGTCGCCGGCCGGCGGCCCGGCGAATCCGCCGAGCAGTTCCGCGCCCGCCTCCTCGACCTGCGCGACCTGGTCGATAAGAAGGCCAAAGGCGTGGCCGACCATCTGGACAAGTTCGAGGTCAAGCCCGCCGGGATGTCGGTGTTTCAGAAGGCCGAGACGGCGTGGCAGGAGTTCGGCCTGGCCGGCAAGGCGCTTTCCATCCTTCTCGCCTCCGATGTGTCCGTGTTCGACAAGGCGGGCATGGCCCTGGAGTTGGAGTTGCTCTTGCACACCGGGCGGACGGCCGAGGTCCGCGACTGGCCCGACGCGGTCAAGGCCCGCGACCTGTTGGGGACGCAACGGTATCTGGAGGTCCAGGTCCAGCTGGCGGCGGCGTCGGGCGATTACCGGCGGGCCGACGACGACCTGGAGGAGTTGGCCGAGGAGGTGCATACCGTCGAATCGCCCGGCGGCGGCGGCCTCCCCATCCGGGCTGCGGAGGGCGTCGCGGTCGGACAGGCGCTGTTAACGGCGGCGCCGGGGGACGGCCACCTGGCCTTTTTGTTCCGCACGACCTTCTTCTACCCGGCCATCATGAGCCGGGTGGAGCAGATGACGCGCGACATGAGCGCGGAGGCGGACCTCCTGACGCTCCGCGGGCTGCTGGCCGTGGAGTCCGGCGAGGTCGGACGGGCGCGGGACTTCTTCCGCCAAGCGCTGTCGGTCTGGGGCAGTGAGGACGAGGCGCGCGGCGGCGGGGGACTGGACTTCCCCGCGCGCATCATCGCCCAGGACAGTCTCAAAACATTGTCGGGGCGTGGACCTGCCGCCGACGAAGGGAAAGGGCCATGACCCCGGACGGCTCGCAGTCCGGGGCCGGCCGGCCGCGGCCGAGCCGCCGGACGGTCCTCCGGTGGGCCGCGGCGGGGGCCGTCGCGGCAGCGCTGGTCGGCGCCGTCGTCTTCTGGGTGGTGGCGGGGCGGGGGAGGCCGCCGCCCGCGCCGCCCCTTCCGACCTCGCCCCCCGTCGAGGATCCGCGCGTCGCCTACGCCGGCCCGTTCCTCAACGTCCGCCCCGAAGTCGGCTACGTCGGCGACGACCGCTGCGCCGAATGCCACCGGGAAATCGCGGCATCCTACCACCGCCACCCGATGGCGCGGTCCCTCACGCCCATCGCCCCGCTCGCCCCGGAGCAGTTCTACGGCACCGACCGGCACAACCCCTTCGAGGCCGCCGGGTCGCGCTTCCGCGTGGAGCGCGTCGGCGACGGCGTGCATCACCGCCAGACCCGGCTGGACGAGTCCGGCAGGCCGCTCTACGAGAACGACATGGAGGTCCGGTACGCCATCGGCTCCGGCGTCCACGGCTATTCTTACCTGACCGACTGGGGCGGCCGCGTCGGCGGATTCATCTTCCAGACGCCGATCAGCTGGTTCGAGCAAAAGAAGATTTGGGACCTGTCGCCGCGGTTTCCCATACAGTACGTCACCGGCCGGCCGGTGCGCCCCGACTGCCTGTATTGCCACGCCAACCGCACCCGGCCGGTGGCCGGCGGCGTCAACCATTTCGCGGAGCCGTTGTTTCAGGGATACGGCATCGGCTGCGAACGCTGTCACGGGCCGGGAGAACGGCACGTCCGCGACCCCGGCAAAAACCCGACGGCCCTTTTCGACGCCACCATCGTCAACCCGGCGCGGCTGGGGCCGTCGCTGCGCGAGTCGGTGTGCAACCAGTGTCATTTGGAAGGCGTCGCCCGGATCGCCCGCCGGGGGCGCGACCCGACCGATTTCCGTCCCGGCCTGCCTCTGGGCGAATTTTTGGCGGTGTTCGTCCGGACGACCGCCGGCGGGGCGGATCGGCGGGCGGTCAACCACGTCGAACAGATGGAGCAGAGCGGCTGCTTCCGGGGCGGCCCCGCGCGGGAACGCATCGGCTGCATCTCCTGCCACGACCCCCACGTCTTCCTGGCGCCGGAGGAGCGCGTGGCCCATTACCGGCAGGCGTGTTTGAATTGCCATGAGGCAAAACATCGGGGTTGCAGCGTGCCCGTGACAACGCGGCGGCGGACCAGCCCGGAGGACAGCTGCGTTCAGTGCCACATGCCTTCCTACGCCGCGGCCGACATTGCCCACACCGCTTCCACGGACCATCGCATCCCGCGCCGTCCAACGCCGTCTGGGGAATCCGAGCCGGACTCTCCGCTGTCGTTGGCCCTCCTGCACCGCGACGGCCGCGACGAGGCGGATGCGGAGTACGGTCGAGACCTGGGCCTGGCCCTTGTGGAAAAGGTCCTGGAAAAGGGTTCGTCCGCCGCGGCGGCGGACACGGCGAAGGCGGTCGCGTTGGTGGACAAGGCCGCGAAGGACTTCCCCGACGACGCGCCGACCCTGGAGGCGAAAGGGCGTTTGGCGATCCTGCAAAACCGGCCGGCCGACGCCCTGGCCTCCTTCGAGGCCTGCCTGGCGCGGGCGCCGGAGTGGGAGACGGCCCTGATCGGCGCGGGCCTGACGGCCAAGGCGCTGGGCAAGCCGGACGCCGGCCTCGATTACTGGCGCCGCGCCGTGGAGGTCGATCCCTATTCCGCCCTGTCTCAGGGCGAGCTGGCCGGCCTGCTGGCGACGCGCGGACGGTGGGACGAGGCGGCGGGCCACGCCGAGCAGTGGGTCCGCCTCGATCCGGATAATTCGGAGGCGCGAAAGCTGTCGATCCGCTGCCGGCTTAAGACCCGCGACCGGGCCCGGGCGGAAGCGGAATTAACGACCCTCAAGGGCTTGCAGCCCGGCTGGGACGCCGACCTGGACCACTGGTTCGATTTGCAGCAGCGCTAAGGTCGATTTGTTTCCGGGAGACACATGCCATGACCACGCCGACCGACGTGCTGTGCGCCGGCCTCGTCGTCGCCGACCACGTGAGTTCGCCGATTTCGCACCTGCCGGCGGCCGGCGAATTGGTGCTGGCCGACCAGTTGTTGCTGACCATCGGCGGCTGCGCGGCCAACGTGGCGGTGGACTTAGTGAAGCTCGGCGCGACGGCGGCGGTGGTCGGCCGGGTAGGCGGCGACGTGTTCGGCCGGATGGTGGCCGACATGCTGCGCGAGCGCCGCGTGGACGTGTCGGCCCTGCAAACGACGCCAGGCGTGGACACCAGCCAGACGCTGATCGTCAACGTGGCCGGCCAGGATCGGCGCTTCATCCACAGCTTCGGCGCCAACGCCGCCTTCCGCGCCGCCGACGTGCCGGCCGAGCGGGCGGCGCGTTGTCGGGTCTTGTACCTCGGCGGCTATCTGCTGATGGGCGGACTGCGGCCCGACGAGTTGCGGGCCGTGTTCGCCGCCGCCCGCCGCGCCGGGGCCAGGACGGTGCTGGACGTGGTGACGCCGGGGCCGGGCGACTACCTGCCGCGCCTGGAGGCGGTGCTGCCGGAGGTGGACGTGTTCCTGCCCAACAACCACGAAGCGGAGCTGATAACGGGGCAATCGGACCCGATGGCGCAGGCGGAGACGTTCCACCGGCTGGGGGCGAAGACGGCCATCGTGACGCTGGGCGACTGCGGCGTCGTGCTGGTCACGGAGGGCCGGCGGCTGCGGGCCGGGGCGTTTTCCGTGCCGTTCGTGGACGGCAGCGGCGGCGGCGACGCCTTCGCGGCCGGCTACATCGACGGCGTGTTGCGCGGCCTGGACGCCGAGGGTTGTCTGCGCCGGGCCAGCGCGGTCGGCGCCAGCTGCGTCCGCGCCATCGGCACGACCACCAGCGTCTTTACCGGCGAGGAGTGTGAGGCGTTTTTGCACGAAAACACGCTACGGATTGAGGAGATTTGAAGTCCGAGCCGGAAGCGTGAGCGACGGATTTTTCTCCGTCGCTCACGCTTCCGGCTCGGACGGCGTCGCCAGGTGCGCCAGCAGCCGGTCGAGGAACACCGCCTGGTCGGGATGGATTGCCTGCCGCGCCTTTTCCAGCGGCAGGAAGCCGGCCTGGTCCACCTCCCACGAAGTGGGACGAGGGGCCGCCCCGGCGGGCGCGGGGCCGGCGAAACAGTGGACGCGCTTGCGGCTTTTGCGATAGTCCATGTAGCCGAGACCGACCAACGCGCCCGCCTCGACGCCGGTCTCCTCGCGGGTCTCGCGCCGCGCCGTCTTCTCCAGGTCGGTTTCGTTTTCGTCCGGCTCGCCCTTGGGAATGCCCCACGGGGCGCGGCGATTGTACGGCCCGGACGGATGCACCAACAGCACCACCAGCCCTTCCGCGCCCTCGCGGTACAAAAGCGTTCCCGCCGATAGTTTCATTCGCCGTCCCCCTAATCAGCCCATGACGCACGGTCAATGAAGCCGTCGGTCAACGTCTCATGGATCAGCCGTTCCACGTCGGCAACGTCGTGGATGGCCAGAAACCGCAATGGATAATGCGGGTGGACGCGCCTCCGTATGGACAAGTTGCGGTCGCTCGTCCAGGCCAAAACTTTTTCCGCGAATCGGCGAACCGGCATCTTCCCCGCGCCGCCCGGATCGCTCATAATCATCCCTGACCCTCCGCGGCCCCTTCCGGGGGCCGCACCAGGACCCCGCGAGCGCCCGCCTTCAGGAGATCGTATGTTCAAATCTAGGGTGCGATGGTACGCCGTCGGCGCGGCGGCGTTGCTGCTGGCGGCCTGCGCCGGCCGGGGCCGCGGGGCGGACGCGGCGCCCGAACCGGAAGACCTCCGCCGCGGCCTCGTCGCCGTCTTCCGGGACCAGGCCGAGCCGACGCCGGCCGAGGTGGTGCGCCTGGAGCCGACCGTCGCGCTGGCGCTGGGGGCGGGTGAGGCGGCGCATCCGAGATTGCAGGCCGACGGCGGGACGGTCGTTTGGAGAGGATACCTCAACGTACTGCGGGGCGGCAACTACCAATTCCAGGCGAACCTGCGCGGCAAGTTCCGGCTGACCGTCGGCGGGAAAGAAGTGCTGGCCGGCGACGTTGCGGACGCAAAGCCCGCGCTGAAGGAAGGCTCCGAATCGCGGTTGGACTCGGGGGTACTGCCGCTGATCGCCGAATACACGCGGCCGGCGGGTGCGGCGCGGGTCGAGGTGTTCTGGAAGGGGCCGGGCTTCCGTCTGGAGCCGCTGCCTTTTGACCACCTGGGCCATCTGCCCAAGGAGGCGCCGGCCGCGCTCGACGCCCAGGCGAAGGTCGAGGAGGGCCGATTCCTGA
>Ga0182024_10012345_pt1 | contig 16925 bp, 10 predicted proteins | sample P32metaG_FD_120480 | JGI IMG/M metagenome (GOLD analysis project Ga0182024, IMG submission 120480) | Permafrost microbial communities from Stordalen Mire, Sweden - P3-2 metaG (Illumina Assembly) | ecosystem: Environmental > Terrestrial > Soil > Wetlands > Permafrost | place: Sweden: Stordalen...
GAAATCCCGGATTCAAGCAGGGGGCGCAGCCAGCCGGGGAGGGTGGCGAGCCATTCGGGTTGGGACGGGGCTCCGAGGCCGATGCCAAGGGAGACCGCCACGACCAGCGCATCGCGGTGGGTGAGGCCCCGGCTCTGGATCAGCCGCAGGCCGGAAACCGAAACCATGCCGAAGAGCAGCACGGCCATGCCGCCGAGCACCGCCGGCGGCATCGCGGTCACCCAACGGCTGACGGCGGGGAAAAGTCCCAGCAGCGCCAGTTCGAGCGCCATCCATTTGCCGATCCGCCGGCTGGCGACGCCGGTGATCTGGATCACGCCGTTGTTTTGGGCGTAAGTCGTGCTGGGAAAGGAGCCGATCGCCGCTGCGACCATGCTGGTGATTCCGTCGGTGAACAGGCCGCCGCGCAGCCGGGCCGCGTGCTCCGGGCCCTGGGTCTTCAGATGGGAGAGCTGGGCGGTCGCCGTCATGTCGCCCAGCGCCTCGAGCAACGACACCAGGTAGATGAAGGCGAATGGCAGCGCGAACTCCCAACGGAACGCCAGGCCAAATTTAAACAAATGCGGGACGGCGATCCAGGCTCCGCCCGCGGGCACCTGGAGCCAGCCGCAGAGCCCGCACACGAGATAGCCGGCGGCGACGCCGAGCAGGATGCCCACCAGCCGCAGGCGCCGGCCGCCGATCGCCTGGGCCACCACCACCGCGGCGATCACGGCAAGCGCGACGGCGGCCCCCGCCCACGCCGGCGCCCCGGGAGCGGGGGACGCCGCGATCCCGGTCATTGCCTCCGGGATAATGGATAGCCCGATCAGGAGCACCACGACGCCGGAAACCAGGGGATTGAACACCCGCCGCAAGCGCGGGAGAAATCCAGCGAAGATCAGGATGGCCGGCGCGGTGGCGAGCGACATGCCAAACATCAGCGCCAGGCCGCCCACCTTGCCCGCGTTGATGAGGGGCGAAAGGAACGCGAAACTGGTGCCGGTGACGCTGAGCAGACCGGAGCCGATGGGCCCGAAGCGCGAGGTCTGAATGAAGGTGCCGAGGGCGGAGGCGAGGAGCGCCATGCTCACCAAGTACGCGGTGTCCTCGGGCCGGAATTTCAGGATCTGCGCCAAGAGGAGCGCAGGCGTCACGACGCCGACAACCATCGAGGCCACCTGCTGGCAGCTGACGAGCAACGCCGGCCCGAGCGGCAGGCGGTCCTCCAAGCCATAGACGAGCGGAGCGGGCGAGGAGGAGGAGGGTTCCACGGGGTCAGGGCGGGGAGGGAGGGCGGGCGAATTCGGCGACGAACCGGCGCTCCAATTGCGGGATATCAATGGCGCGGACGACCGTCACGATCGGCTCGCCCAGGCCCGGATTGAATCCCTCGAACCAGCTGAGAGTCGCGCCGTAGTTGGCTCCGTGATCGATATCGACGTCCATCGCCACCCGGTCCGAGCGGGTGATGATCGTCGGATCCAGCCAGACGGCGGCTCCGGTCTCATCCCACATCGGGAAACCGGTCTCATGGCCAAATTGGGCGAAGTATCGGGCGGCGGGGGTCGCCCCCGCCGCGACCTGCGCGGCCAGCGCCGGGGTCATTTTGGTGCCGACCGTGGCGTCGGTGGGCACCACGACGATCTTCCGCCAGGGGGCGTGGAGCATGATGCGCGCCGCCTCCGGGTCCCAGCGGATGTTAAATTCTACCCGCGGGCTGTTGATGAACTGCCGGGAAAATTCATCCAGACTCGAGGCGTCGGGATTGAAGCTACCGCCCATGATCACCAGCTCCTTGGCGTTGGCCGCGAATTGGGGATCCAGCTCGATCGCCAAGGCCAGATTGGTGAAGGGCCCCAGGGCAAGAATGGAGATTTCTCCGGGAGCCTCCCGCACCTTGCGCACCAGGAATTGGGCGGCGCTTTCGGCGATCGGTTTGGTCGTGGGCTCGCCTTCCTCCAGCGGCGGCACGACCTCGGCCGCATGGTAGTGGGGCCGGTTCGCCGTATTGTAGGAGGGCCAAGTCTCCATCCAGGCGCCCTTGTAGGGCATCTTGCCGTAAAGCTTCTCCCAGCGTTTCGTCGCTTCCTCCGAGTTGAGCAGGGGATAGGTCGCGCCGGCGGCGACCGGAATGTCCGTGCGCCCGATCAGTTCGAGCATCCGCAGCGTGTGGGCCACGCTCTCCTTCAACCACCCGTCGCCGCTCTCGATCGTCAAGCCCAGGACCTCGGCCTGTGGATCCTGGATCACCATCACCATCGGGTCGATGTTGACGCCGCCGAAGGCGTCCTGATCGATGATCACCAGGCGTTTTCCGGGGTCCGCCGCGAGAGCTGCGGCGCTGAAGAGGAGCGACGCGACCGCGGCGCCCGCGAATCGCGAGCGAAGGCGGGCAGGGAAGATCATCGATCGGTTTCAGCCCGGCGACGACCGCCCGGCCGGGAATCAAAGTTTATACTTCAACGTGATGGTGGCCATGGTCCCCGGTTGCGACATGATTCCTTCCAATCCATAGACCCCGGCGTTGGGCTGCCAATTGTGCTGATTGGTCAGATTGCTGACCGAGCCGCGAATTTCCATGTGCTTGTCGACCTTGTAAAACACCGCGGCGTCGACATCGTATTGCCACGGGATGACCAAGTAACCCCAGTAGTCATTGTTCATCGGGCTGGTGATCACCGTGTTGACCTCGAAGCCGAAGCCATTGTTGAAGGTGTACTGCATGAGACCGTTGATGAGATCCAGCGGTTGGCCGGGGGCCCGCAGCGTGTGCGTGTACGGGTAGGCGGCGGGATCGGCGAACGGATTGGGCGGGCCGCCCGGTATCTGGTTGGTGTCGTAGGCTTGGAAGATATAATCCGAGGGCGATGTCGGGATGCTGCCGTTGATCCAGGAGTAGCCGAAGGTGGCGTAGAAATTCTTGTTCGGCTGATAATTGGCCGAGAACTCCAAGCCGTAGTATTGATCTTGGATCACCGCGGAGCCTTGGGACTTGCTTTGCCGGTCCTGCAGGAAAACGTCCGAAGTGACGAAGAGCTTGGAATTGGCGAGGGAGGCTTTCCAGCCGTACTCGAACAACTTGCTCTCCTCGGAAAAGAGACCCCGGGTGAGCGTGGGCGCGCCGGTGCTGGTGGCGCCGAGGGCCAGGCCGCCGCCGTCGGCCAAGGCGCCGGAATAATTTTCGCTGAAATTCACCGTGCCGTAGGTGGAGATGGTCGGCGTGATCTTGTAGACCAAGCTGACATTGGCATTGGGTTCCGCAAAGCCGAGCGAGGCGGCCGCATAGGGCCCCAGCGGGTCGGTGACCGCGGCGTGGAAGAAATCCATCCGGGCGCCCATCAGCAGCTTCAACTGGTCCGTCAGCTTCCACTCATCCTCCACGTAAGGTGAAACGCTGCCCAGTTCGGTATTGTTCGTATCGCCGGCTTGGGCGGCAGAATTGGCGTACCGGCCCGGCCAGCCCGGGACCGGAAGGAAAAATCCGATTGAGCTCTTGAAGGCCGCCGCATTCTGGAAATTGATGTCGTTGCGCAAACTGGGGCTGGAGAGATCCCAGGCGTTGACGTACTCGAAGTAGAAATTGGTGAGATCGACGTCGTGCTGGAAGCGCTCCTCCAAGCCCACGTTGATCTGCTGCGTGCTCGTGCTGACGATGAATTCAGTGCGGTTGTCGAGAAACCAGGTCGGGTCGTCAATTTCGCTATAACCGTCGCCGTTGTACGTGTCGCGCTTGGTGTAGGCGAAGGCGGAGTTGTTGATGACTTTGAGCGTGGGGGAAGCGGTGAAGGTTTGGATCGCCTGCCAATTGTATTCCTGGCCGTGGGCGTGGCTCAGGGGGCCGTTGGCCGAGGTCCGATAGTCGACCGGGATCACCGGGCCCCACGCGATCGTGTCGTTGCCCGTGATATTGACCGTGTTCTGCGGATCCGCCGCCGTCGCCGTCGTGCCATTGTTGATATTGGTGCCGGTCTGGTAAAGCCCGTTCGAGATCAACGCCTGGGTCGGGCGATTGATGCCGAAATTCTCCCGGTAGTCGGCGACGAAGACGTTGCCCGTCATAAACAGATCGTAGTTTTCGGACGGGCGGTAGTCGATCGCGCCATAGAGCGCCGTCGTCTCAAATATCCGGTCGTACCAGAAGGAGTCGGTATCGTCCTCCCCGGAATAGCTGAAGCGGTAGGCCAATTTCGGATTGATCGGGCCGCCGACATCCACCGTCCAGCGATCCGTGCCATAGGAACCGGTGGTGGCGCTGATGAATCCCTGCGTGCCGTCGAAGAACGGCCGCTTGGTGATGACGTCGACGTACCCGCCCACGTAAGGGGAGGCCCCTTGCACGACGGTCGCCGGACCAGGGACGATGTTGACCGACTCGAGCGAGTTGAAGTCCACCGGCATGCCATCGCCATTGTCACCGATGTGCTGGCGCATGCCGTTGGCCATATAGTCCGCCTGCTGGCCCCGAATGGTCGGATTGGCCGGCGAACCGAAGTCCGAATCGGTGTATGAGCTGGAGGTGAGCTTGCTAAACTGGGTGACATCCGTGATATCGACGTCATCCATCTGCTGGCGCGACACGATCGTCACGTTGCGCGGCACATCGAGAATGTTGTCGTCGAAGCCGAAGACGGAGTTGAAAGGCCGGGCCGTCGGCAGAATCTGCTGGTCGATCGGCACGTCCGACACCTCGTATTTTTGCATCGTGGTCACCGAGTTGTCGGTGGCCACCGGCGCGGTGGCGGGCGTCGCCGCGGTTTGCGCGGACGCGATCGTGGTGATAAAGGCGAGGCCGACCGCGGCCCCCAGGCGGTTGTGTTTGCTCATAGTTTGCTGGAGAAAACCCCCGAGCATCGTTCGTGCCAGCTGGCCGGTGCGCAGGGGTGGTGGGGCGCGATTTCCGCTCTATATAATTCATCCATCGCACTACGATCATGAATACGGGCGGGCTCCGAACTTCAGACGCCGATCCCCGGCGGAAATGACCGGCACGCGCCGTGCTGGCGTGAGGCCATGAGAAGTTCCTGGGCTGCGGCCCTTTTGATTTTGGCGGGAGGGCTCGCGGCCGCGCGGGCGAACGCGAGCGACCGCATTCCGGTGCGCGTGATGATTCTGGCCGGCTTCGAGGTGGGCGACGACACCGGAGATGCCCCCGGGGAATTTCAATTTTGGCGGGAACGGGAAAAATTGACGAAGTCGATCGCCGTGCCGGGCGCGAGCCATCCGCTGTGCACCAACGGCCAGGGCTTGTTCGCCGAGGTCGGCAGCAACACCCGCGACCCGGATCTGACGCCGGTGCGCGTGAGCGAACTGGTGATGGCGCTGTGCCTCGATCCCCGCCTCGATCTCACCAAGACGTATTGGATCGTGGACGGCATCGCGGGGATCGATCCCGCGATGGGCTCGATCGGCAGCGCGGTGTGGGCCGAGAACGTGGTCGATGGCGACGCGCTGCGGGAGATCGACGACCGGCAGGTGCCAGCGGACTGGCCTTCCGGTCTTTTCGCGATCGGAACTCTCCGGCCGAATCAGCTTCCGGCGGTGCAGGCCCAGCCCGGCGGGTGGGGCGGAGCCCAGCTGGCGTATCAAATGGTGTTTCCGCTGAACGCCGGGCTGGCCCGGTGGGCCCGGCGGACCTCCCAGAACGTGCCGCTCATTGACTCGCCGGCCTTGGCCGTCTGGCGGAAACGCTACACCGGTTTCCCGCTCGCGCAGGAGCCGCCCCAAGTGTGGCTGGGCGACGCGCTGGGTTCGGTCCGCTACTGGCACGGTGATCGCCGGACGCAGTGGGCGCGCGATTGGGTGAAACTCTGGACCGGGGGAAAGGGCACCTTCGGCACCACCTCAATGGAAGCGCAGGACTACGCCGGCACGCTGACACGCATGGCGGCGCTCGGCTACCTGGATCTGCGCCGGGTGATGGTCCTGCGCACAGCGAGCAACTACTGCATGCCCCCGCCGGGCGAACCGGTCACCGCGACGATTGGCGACGAATCCCTGGGGACCAACGCTTCGCTCGAGGCCGCCTACCGCGCGGGCGCCGCCGTCGCCCACGAGTTGCTCAATCACTGGAGCGTTTACAAAAATCAGGTTCCGCAGGCGCCGGCGAACTAAGGCCGCGACGCGAACCCTACCCCACGTTACCGCCAACTCCGCAACCGATTCTCATGCGTGACCAGTGCCTGCCCGCTTCGTCTGCTCCGCTGCGGCGGACTCCGCCCGTGATCGTGCCGGGAATTGCGACCGCACGACTCCCACGGCCGCGGGCCGGATCTAATCTGACACTGGTGCTCGGCGCGATTCCGCACGAATCCGAGATGGTCGAGCGCGCGCTGACCGGCCGGCGCCGGGGCCGCCTGGCGGGATTTCCGTACCGCGAAGGCCAGGTGGCCGGCCGGCGCGTCATCGTGGCGGTCACGGGGATCGGCAAGACGAATGCGACCCTGATCACGGCGCTCTTCGTCCACCACTTCCGGCCCCGGGCCGTGATCATGACCGGCACGGCTTCCCGGATCAATCCGGCCGTGCGCAATGGCGATGTCATCGTCGGGGCGGTCACGTGCAATCACGATTTTGGCTCGCTGGGGCCCCGTTTCGCCATGGATTATTTTTCCGCCGAAGGCCCCCTCGGGGACCAGATGCCGATCGTTTATCCGGCCGACCCGGGCCTCTTGGCGGCGGCCCACCGGCTGATCCGCACCTATCGGCCGGAGCCGGCCATCCAGCACTCGCCGCCTTACGTTCCCACCGTCCGCCTCGGCCGACTCACCTCCGGCGATCAGTTCGGCATCACCGCCGAGCGCATCGCCGACATCCGGCGGCAGTTGCGGCCGGATCTGATGGAAATGGAGAGCGGCTCGGTCGCGCAGGTCTGCGCGTACCTGCGCACGCGTTTTCTCTGCATCCGGGGCGGCAGCAATCGCACGCAGTACCAGCCGGATGACGACTATCGCAAACTGTCGTCCTTCGCCGCCCGCCAGGCGGCCCGGTTCACGGTGGCCCTGCTCACGCAATTGGGGCGCCCGCCCCGCGCCGCATGAGGCTGTTCAGCCGCGGGGACTTTGACGGTTTCTGCGCGATCGCGCTGGATAACCTGGTTCAGCTGCTGCTGATTCCAACGCTGTGCATCGGGGTTTTGGGCTTCAACCCGGCCCTGGTGTTCACGCGGATCCTGCCCGGCATCGCGGTCTCGTATGTCGCCGGAAACTTGTTTTACGCGTGGCAGGCCCACCGGCTGGCGCGCCGCGAGGGGCGGGCCGATGTGTGCGCGCAGCCGTTCGGCCTGAATACGCCCAGCGTGATTGCCTATGTTTTCTTTGTCATGGCCCCGGCCAAGCAGATCGCGATCGCCCAGGGCGCCGCCGATCCCGACCGAATCGCTTGGCGGGTGGGGCTCGCCGCCTGCCTCGCCTCCGGGGTGATCGAGTTTGCGGGCGCGTTCTTTGCCGACCGAATTCGGCGGGCCACGCCGCGGGCGGCGCTCCTCGCTTCGCTGGCCGGGGCCGGCTTCACATTTCTGACCATGAATTTCCTCTTCAGCACCTTTGCCCACCCGATTGTCGGCTTCGCGACGCTCGGCCTCGTGCTCCTCTTTTATTTCGGCGGCTTGCGCCCCCGGGGCGGCGTGCCGGCGGCGCTGGTTATTCTCGTGGTGGGCGCGGCGTTGGCGTGGGCGACCGGCCTCGCGCCGGCCGGGGAATGGTCGAGCGCCGACTTGGGGCTGCGGCTGCCGCGGGCGGCGTTCGCCGATCTCAGTTCGGGCCTGCGTGCCGGGAGCGTCATCCCTTATCTCGCGGTGATCGTGCCGATGGGACTCCTCGACCTGATCGCTTCGCTGCAGTGTATAGAGTCGGCGGCGGCCGCGGGCGATTCCTATTCGACGGCCGCCTCGCTGGCGGTCAACGGCCTCTGCACGTTCGCGGCCGCCTGCTTTGGTTCGCCGTTTCCGACCTCGCTTTATATCGGCCATCCGGCGTGGAAGCGGATGGGCGCCCGGGCGGGCTACTCGACCGCCAACGCGCTCTTTGTGACCGCGCTCTGCCTGACCGGAGGCATGGCCCTCGTCCTGTGGGCGGTGCCGCCGGATGCGGGTCTGGCGATCATGATCTGGATCGGATTCATCATCACGATCCAGGCCTTCGAGGCGACCGACCGGCGCCATTGGCCGGCCGTGCTCATGGGCATGGTTCCGGTGGTGCTGGCCTGGGTGACCTTCGCGATGAAGACGGCCGTGCGGCTCGGGGCGGGGGCGGCCGGGGCACCGTTCTCAGCGGCGCTGATCGCGAGCTTCCACCGCGCCGGTTTCGTAATTGAGGGCGGATTTGCGATCGAGCAGGGGACCTTTGTCTGCGCGCTGATTCTCGCCGCCATCACCGTTTTCATCATCGACCGAAAATTGGTGACGGCCGCCCTGTGGTCGCTGGCCGCCGCCGCCCTGAGTTTGCTCGGTCTACTCCACGCGTGGAAATTGCAGCCGAATGACACCGTGGGCACGATTCCGCTCTTGGAGCGCTTGGCCGGCCGGCCGGCCGCGGGGGCGGCGCTGTTTCCGGCGGCCGCCTATGCCATTGCCTATGCGGGCCTGGCGGCGATTCTGCTTTTGGCGCGCTGGTTCGCGGAGCCGGTTGAATCCGCGTCCGATCCGGCGGGCGCGCCGCCCCGATGAAACCCCACACCCTGCTCGTCCGCCACGCCGACCTGGTCGCCACCATGGACGGATCCCGGCGCGAGATCCGCGACGGGGCGCTGCTGATCGAGGGCCATCGAATCCTGGCCGTCGGCCCGACGGCGGACCTGCCGGATTCGGCCGACGAGATTCTCGACCTAGCGGGGCACGTGGTGATTCCCGGACTGGTGAATACCCATCACCACATGTTTCAGAGCCTCACCCGCGCGATTCCGAGCGCGCAGGACTGCGGGCTGTTCGGCTGGCTGAAGACCCTTTATCCGATTTGGGGCCGGCTGACGCCGGAGATGATCCGGGTGTCCACGCTGACGGCCATGGCGGAGCTTCTGCTCTCCGGCTGCACCACCGCGAGCGACCACCTGTACCTGTTTCCGAACGGCTGCCGGCTGGATGACAGCCTGGAGGCGGCGGAGGCCATCGGCATGCGCTTCCACGCCTGCCGCGGCGCCATGAGCGTGGGGGAGAGCCGGGGCGGCCTGCCACCCGACCGGCTGGTCGAGTCCGAAGCGGCGATCCTGCGCGATGCGCAGCGGCTGATCGAAACCTTCCACGACGCGGGCCGCTTCGCCATGCGGCGCATCGCGATCGCGCCCTGTTCGCCGTTTTCCGTCAGCCCGGATCTAATGCGTGAGTCGGCGAAGCTGGCCCGGGCCTGCGGAGTATCCCTCCACACGCACCTGGCGGAAAACGACGACGACGTGGCCTACAGCCGCGAGCGCTTTGGGGGGACCCCGGCGGAATTTGCCGAGGAGCTTGAATGGATGGGGCGCGACGTCTGGCACGCCCATTGTGTGCGGCTGGACAGCGGCGGGATTCGGCGCTTTGCCGCAACTGGGACGGGCGTGGCGCATTGTCCGTGTTCGAATATGCGCCTGGGTTCGGGCATCGCGCCGGTGGCGCAGATGCTGCGGGCCGGGGTCGCGGTCGGCCTGGGGGTGGATGGATCGGCGTCCAACGATTCGGGGCATCTGCTGGCGGAGGCTCGCCAGGCCATGCTGTTGCAGCGGGTCGTCTTTGGACCCGCGGCATTGACGGCGCGGCAGGCGCTTGAACTGGCCACGATCGGGGGCGCGCAAGTCCTGAACCGGGATGACATCGGCGTTCTCGCGCCCGGCATGGCCGCGGACTTCGCCGCATTCGACTTGCGGGGGCCGGCGTTCGCCGGCGCGCGCCATGACCCCTTGGCGGCGCTGATCTTTTGCGGCCCGGCCGCGGCGGCCTGGAGCGTGATCAACGGGCGGGTCGTCGTCCGGCAGGGGCAGCTGACGACGATCGACCTGCCGGTCGTGCTGGAGCGCCACAATCGGCTCGCCCGCGACCTGGTCGCGGGATAAACCACGCGTTGAGAAACGTTGTCGGCGGCGGGACGTCATTCGGCGTGCCGACCGGTTCCCATTCATGCCCGCATTCCATAGGCTGTTCTTTGCCCTGTCCGGGCTGGCGTTGGCCAGCCTGGCACGGGGGACGCCGGCGGATGACATTCAACATGAGCTGCTTACTGGGCAGGATGTGGCCGCGGTGGATCAGGCGGGAACGGAAGTGCGCCTGGCTCCGACCGACGAAGACCTGCAGGTCCTTTGGGTCCGGGCCCTCCTGACCGAAGGGCGGTATCCCGAGGCCGATAAAGCCGCCGCCTCCGCGTTGATCTGGTTGCCGGACAGTATCCGGGTCCGCTGGATCGCCCGGGAGTCGTCACTGGACAACGGGGAGCCGGAAGCGGCGGCCAAATTGGCGAACGAAATTCGGGAGTACGTGGCGAGCCGCCCCTACCTGTATCGCGACCCGCCCAATCTGGTGACCTTCGGCCGCGTGGCTTTGCTGCTCGGCGCCGATCCGAAGGACGTCATGGACAAGGTCCTCACGTTGGCGGAACAGGGCAATCCGGCGCTGCGCGAAGTCTATTTGGCCAAAGGGGAGCTGGCGCTGGAGAAGCACGACTTCGATCTGGCGGCCAAGGCCTATCAGGCCGGCTTGAAGCAATTTCCGGACGATCCCGATTTTCACTGCGGCCTGGCGCAGGCATACGCGAGCGGCGACCGGACCGCCATGCTGGCGGAGGCGCATGCCGCCCTGAAGATCGATCCCCGGCATGTGCCGAGTCTCCTGCTGCTCGTCGATCAGGCGGTGGACTCGGAAGATTACGCCGGGGCCGACGCGCTGATCACGGAGGCGCTGGCGGTCAATCCCTGGCAGCCCGAAGCCTGGGCTTATCGGGCGGTGCTCTCCCACCTGCGCAACCAGCCGGAGGCCGAACGGGTGCAGCGCGGCAACGGGCTGAAATTTTGGCCGCACAATCCCCAGGTGGATTGGCTGATCGGCAAGAAGCTGGCGGAGAAATACCGTTTCGCCGAGGCCGCCGCGGCGGAGCGGCAGGCCCTGGCGTTCAATCCCCGCTACCTGCCGGCAAAAACCGAGTTGGCCAACGATCTTCTCCGCCTGGGCCAGGAGACCGAGGGCTGGCAGCTGGTCGAGGAGGTTCGGGCGAAAGACGACTACGACGTGGAAGCATACAATCTTTCGGCGCTGCACGACACCATGGCGAAGTACGCGACGCTGACCAACGACGACTTCGTGGTGCGGATGACGACGCCGGAGGCGGCAGTGTATGGGGTCAAAGTGCTGGACCTGCTCAGCCGCGCCCGCCGGGTCCTGACGCAAAAATACGGGGTGGAGCTGGCGCGCCCGACCTACGTGGAAATATTTGGCGATCAGAAGGACTTTGCCGTGCGGACCTTCGGGATGCCGGACATCGGCGGATTCCTGGGCGTCTGCTTCGGCCGGGTCGTCACGGCCAACGGTCCGGCGGCGAACGCGGCCCAGCCCGCAAACTGGGAGACCGTGCTCTGGCACGAGTTCTGCCACGTCGTCACCCTCCAGCTGACCCAAAACAAGATGCCCCGCTGGTTGAGCGAGGGCATCTCGGTTTACGAGGAAAGCCAGGCAGACCCCTCCTGGGGCATGCACATGAATGCCCGCTACCGGGAATTGATCCTCAACGGCGAACTGACGCCGGTGGGAAACCTGAGCGCCGCCTTCCTGACACCCCGTTCGCCGGAATACCTCCAATTCGCCTATTTTCAGTCCTCGCTCGTGGTAGACTATATCATCTCCCACTACGGCGTGGAATCGCTGAAAGCCATTCTCCGTGATTTGGGCGATGGCCGGGAGATCAATTCGGCGATCGCCGCGCACACCGTCGCATTGCCGAAGTTGGAGGCGGATTTTGCGGCTTACGCCCGCGCCCGGGCCGACCAGCTGGCTCCCCGGCTCGACTGGACGCGCCCGGACGCCGTTTTGCTCGCGCCGGGCGAGGAGTCCCAGCTGGGCGATTGGGCCCGCCGCCATCCCGACAATTACTGGGCGCTCCGCTCCCAGGCCCGGGACCTCCTGGCGGCAAAGCGCTGGGCGGAGGCGGAGGTCCTGCTGACGCATTTCCTTGCCCTGTTCCCGACCCAGATCGGGGCGGACAGCGCCTATGGGCAGCTGGCCGCCGCGCAGCGGGCCGAGCGGGCGAGCGAGGCGGAAAGGGCCACTTTGGCAAAGTGGGTCGCCCTCGATGACGAGGCGGCGGACGCTTGCCTGCGCCTGATGGAGCTAACCGAGGCGGCGCGCGACTGGCCGGCCGTGAAACAATACGCCGAGCGGTTTATGGCCATAAATCCGCTGGTGCCCCCGCCGTACCGCTACCTGGCAGAAGCGGCGCCGCAATTGGGCGATCCGGCGACGGCCATTGCGGCCAACCGCACCTTATTGCGCCTCGGAGCCCCCAATCCTGCCGAGGTTCATTTTCAATTGGCGCGGCTCTTGCACCCGGCCGATGAGGTGGGCGCCCGGCGCCAGGTATTGGAAGCGTTGGAAGACGCCCCGCGCTACCGCCAGGCGCTGGCGTTGCTTCAGGCTATCGATCGCTCGCCGGCGGCCGCGGCGGCGACCGCGCCACCCTCCTTTCCTTCGCCTGCTGCTGTCTCGACTCTCCCTGTCCCGATCACCCACCCATGAGCTCCCTGGTTCCTCCCGCCCCGCGTTCTTCCCCTTCGCCCGCCGAAGCGATCGCCCTCGAGCGCGCCACGGCCGAGCAGCTGCTCGCCGGCCGCATCCGCATCGAAGCGGAACTGGCCAAGGTGATCGTCGGCCAAAAGGCGGTGATCGAACAAATCCTGCTCGCGCTTCTGGCCGGAGGCCACTGCCTGATCACGGGCGCCCCGGGACTGGCGAAGACCCTCCTAGTCAAATCGATCGCCGAAATCTTTGACCTCAAGTTCCAGCGGATCCAATTCACGCCGGATCTGATGCCGGCGGATATTACCGGCACCGAAATTCTGCAGGACACCGGCGGCCAGCGGAGTCTGGCATTCGTGCGGGGGCCCATTTTTGCCAATCTGATTCTGGCCGACGAAATCAACCGCACGCCGCCGAAGACCCAGGCGGCATTGCTGGAGGCGATGCAGGAACACCAGGTCACCGCGGCCGGGGTCCGGCACGCGCTCGAGGAACCGTTCTTTGTCCTCGCCACCCAGAATCCGATCGAAATGGAGGGCACCTATCCGCTCCCGGAAGCCCAGCTCGACCGTTTCATGTTCAACGTGGTGATGGACTATCTGCCGGAAGCGGACGAAGTGCGGGTGGTGACCCAGACGACGGCGGGCCGCCCGCCGGCGATTGCGCCCCTGTTCAGCGGCGATGATGTGCTGCGCTTCCACCGGCTGGTCCGCTCCGTGCCCGTCGCCGAGGAGATCGTCCGCTATGCGGTGCGTTTGGCTGCCGCCTCGCGGCCCCAGCAGGCCGGCTCCGCCCCTTACATCAATGAGTGGGTCAACTGGGGCGCCGGTACCCGCGCCGGCCAGTTTTTGGTGCTAGGGGGCAAGGCCCGCGCGCTGCTGCAGGGCCGCGCCCACGTTGCGGCGGAGGACATTCAGGCCCTGGCCTATCCCGCGCTCCGGCACCGGATTTTGCTCAACTACCGGGCCGAGGCCGAAGGCATCACCGTGAGTGAAATTATCCGGCGGCTGCTGGAAGGGGAGAAGCCGCCGGTCACTTCATGAGCGATTTGGCCCACCGTTCGCCGCTGCAGTCCGCCGCGCTCATCGACCCGCGGGCGCTGCTGAGCGTGCGCAGCCTCGAGTTGCGGGCCCGGCTCGTCGTCGAAGGATTCTGGAAAGGGCTGCACCGCAGTCCGTACCACGGCTTTTCGGTGGAGTTCACCGAGTACCGGCAATACAGTCCGGGCGATGACCCGCGGTACCTCGATTGGCGGGTGTACGCCCGCAGCGACCGGTATTTCATCAAGAAGTTCGAGGATGAGACCAACCTGCGCTGCCACCTGCTGGTCGACCAGAGCCGGTCGATGAGTTTCGGCTCGGCCGGCTACACCAAGGGCCAGTACGCGGCGACGCTCGCCGCCACGCTCGCCTATTTCCTGCATTTGCAGGGGGATGCCACCGGCCTGCTGACCTTCGACGAAGCGGTGCGCGAATACCTGCCCGCGCGCCACCGGGCCGGGCATCTGCGGCAACTGATGCTCGCGCTCGAGAAACCGGCTGGGGGGCGGTCGACCGATTTGACCGAGCCGGTCGGCCGGTTGACCACCCTCGTGCGCAAGCGCGGGCTGGTCGCCTATCTGTCCGATTTTCTGGCGCCGATCGAGCGGCTGGAAACCAGCTTGCTCGCGCTGACTGCCTGCGGCCACGAGGTGACGGTCTTCCAGGTGCTCGATCCGGCCGAGCTGACGCTGCCTTTCGACCAGGCGGCGATGTTCGAGGACCTGGAATCGGCCGAGCGGGTGTACATCGATCCGGCCGCCGCCCGCGCCGACTATGTGCCAAAGATCGAGGCCCATTGCGCCGCCGTGCGCGCCAGCTGCCAGAAGCTGGGCATCGGCTACCACCGGATCTCCACGGCGCAGCCGCTCGAACTGGCGCTGTTTGAATTTCTGCAGGAACGCCGGCGACGCGGCCCCGGCCGGCCGGTGGCCGGAAAGGGACGGCGATGAATTTTCTGGCGCCCTTTTTTCTGGTGGGAGCCCTGGCCGTGATCGGGCCGGTGATCTTCCACCTGGTGCGCCGGTCGACCCGGGAGCGCACGATTTTCAGCTCGGTCATGTTCCTGCCGCCAACCCGCTCGCGGCTGACCCATCGCAGCCGCCTCGAGCACTGGCTTTTGCTGCTGCTGCGCTGCGTGGCCCTCGGGCTCCTGGCGATCGGGTTTGCGCGGCCGTTCTGGCGGAAAGCCCCCGCCGCCGGCGAGCCGGCTTCGGCGGTACGGCGCCTGGTGGTGCTGGTGGATGTCAGCGCCAGTATGCGGCGCGCGGGGCTGTGGGACGAGGCCAAGTCGCGGGCGGAGGCAATCCTGCGCGCCGCCGGGCCCGGCGATGAGGCGGCACTCTATCTTTTCAGCCGCCAGGCCCGGCCGCTGATCAGCTTCGAGGAATGGAAAGCGGCGCCGGCCGGCGAGCGGGGCGCGCTCGTGGCTACCCGCCTCGCGGCGAGCGCGCCCGGATGGCTGGACGATCGCCTGGGCGATGCGTTGATCACGGCCGCCGAAGCCCTGGCCGACACCGACGCCGAGAAAAAATTCGGCGGGGCGCGCCAGATCTTCCTGGTCAGCGACCTGAAGGCGGGCAGCCGGCTCGATTCCCTGCAGGCATACGAGTGGCCGAAGACGATCGCCTTGCAGGTGGAGGCCCTGCCGGCGCGGCATCCGACCAATGCCGGCCTGCAATTGGTGGCCGAGGCGGCGGACGCCGACCGCTTGGCCGCCCCCGCCATCCGGGTGCGGGTGCGCAATGCCGCCACCTCCACCCGCGAACAGTTTCGCGTCGGCTGGGCGGGCCCGGCCGGCGCTGCGCTCGGCGCTCCGATCGATGTTTATGTCCCTCCCGGTCAGAGCCGGGTGGTGGCCGTTCCCGCGCTCGGGAACCCGGCGGACATGCGCGAACTCGTGCTTTCGGGCGACGACGAGGATTTCGACAATACGGTCTTCGTGGTGCCGACGCAGAAGCAGCACTGGAGCGTGCTCTATTTCGGAACGGAGGCGGCCGATGATAGCCGCCGCCCCCGCTTTTTCCTGGAGCGGGCGCTGCCGGACAATCCTCACTTGGCCGTGCGGCTGGTGGCGTGCGCGCCGGCGGCGCTGATTCCGCCGGCGCAGTTGCAGGAGGCGAAGCTGGCGTTTGTCACGGACCCGCTGGGCGCGGCGACCGCGGCCCAGCTGCGCGGCGCGATGCTGGCCGGTCAGACCGTCTGTTTCGCCCCCACCGGCGCCGCGGCGGACGGCACGCTGGGGGCGCTCCTCAACCTCCCCGGACTCACCCTGGTGGATGCCCAGCCGGCCGACTACGCGATGTTCGGAGAAATCGACTTTCAGCATCCGCTGTTCGCGCCGTTTGCCGATCCGCACTATAGCGATTTTACCAAGATCCATATTTGGAAATACCGCCGCCTTAGCGCGGCGACCATCCCGGGCGCCCGGGTGCTCGCCCGGTTCGACGGCGGCGACCCCGCGGTCATGGAAGTACGGGTCGGACAAGGCCGGCTGCTGCTGCTCTTGACCGGTTGGAATCCCGACGACAGCCAATTGGCGGTCTCGTCCAAATTTGTGCCGATGGTTTCGGCCCTGCTGGAGCAGGCCGGCGGATCGACCGATGCGCCGGCGCAGTTTGCGGTGGGAGAAGCCATTCCGCTGGACCGGTCGGGGGGCGAAGAGGGGCCCGCCACCGTGCGGGAGCCGGATGGGACCACGATCGGGCTGCCGGCCGGCGCCACCGGGTTTACCGGCGCCTTGCAGCCGGGAATCTACCTAATGACGAGCGGCACCAGGTCCACGCGGGTGGCGGTCAATGTCGCCGCCTCGGAGAGCCGCACCGAGCCGCTCGCCGCCGACGAATTGGAACGCTACGGCGCTCCGGGACCGCAAGCGCCCGCCGACCCCGCCGCTAATGCGCGGCGCCAAGCGCTCTTGCAGGACTCCGAGGTGGAGAGCCGGCAGAAACTGTGGCGGTGGCTGCTTGGGGCCACTCTGGGTGTGCTCTTGCTGGAATCGGCGCTGGCCGGATGGACAACCCGCGGGAGGGGGGCTACGGTCACTCCTCGAAGCACCCCCACCTGATGGAAAAGATCCTCCAATCGAGGCTCGATCGCGCCATCCGGCGTCAGCGCTGGGAAACCCTGTGCTGGCGCCTGGCGGCCAGTTGGTCGCTGGCGGCCGCGGCCGGCTATGGCTGCCGGTGGGCGCAGGATCGGCTGGGCTGGGCCTCGGCAGCCAC
>Ga0182024_10012346_pt1 | contig 16924 bp, 19 predicted proteins | sample P32metaG_FD_120480 | JGI IMG/M metagenome (GOLD analysis project Ga0182024, IMG submission 120480) | Permafrost microbial communities from Stordalen Mire, Sweden - P3-2 metaG (Illumina Assembly) | ecosystem: Environmental > Terrestrial > Soil > Wetlands > Permafrost | place: Sweden: Stordalen...
CGCGGAACGGCCGCACCTCGACGTCGGCGGCGATCGCGTTCGAACCTGTCTCCATCGGTGCCATTCTACCCATTGACAGCCTTCGATGGAACACACTAGGATGCGAGCTATTCAATCGACGCTCATCGATAGGAGGTCTGGTCACCATGAACTGTGATTGCGGCTGTGACTGCGACGGCACCTGCGATTGCGACTGCTGCTGACATGGGACGGGTGCAACTCGCGCTCAATGTCAGCGACCTCGATGAGGCGGTCACGTTCTATTCGAAGCTCTTCCACACCGAGCCGGCCAAGCGCCGGGCGGGCTACGCCAATTTCGCGGTGGCCGACCCACCGTTGAAGTTGGTGCTCTTTGAGAACCCGGCGCAGGCCGGAACCCTGAATCACCTCGGCGTTGAGGTGGGGACGACTGACGAGGTGGTGTCGGCCACACGCCGGCTTGCGGCGGAAGGGCTGACGACCGAGGTCGAGGACGGCGTGACCTGCTGCCACGCGCTCCAGGACAAGGTCTGGGTCGCAGGCGCCGATACCCGTTGGGAGGTCTACACCGTGCTTACGGACGCTCCGGTGAGCGACGCGCCATCCGTTATAGACGGCTGCTGCGGCACCTCGGCACCGGTCGAATCCGGCGGCGTCTGTTGTGACCCCGAAGCGACCGGTATGCACCTCCGTCTCGGGGACTGATTCCAGTAGGCGAGCGTCCTCAGGGACGATGGTGATGCGGCGGGCCGTCGTGCGGGTGCGGTGGCGCCGGCCCGTGCTTCGGAGGTGGAATCGAGTCGATCCCCGGAGCCTCGTCCGGCCAGACGAGGAACACCGCGCAGGGGGCATGGTCGACCACGAATCGGGTCGCGTGGCCGAGGCTCTTCGGTCCCAGCCGTGAGTGGTCACCGTCACGCGCAACCACCAGGACATCGACGCCCTCTGCCACGACGGTCACCACTTCGCGCTCGATGCGGCCGCGCCGGCTGACAAGCTCGGCATCCGCACGGCCGAGCCGTGCTGCCGCCGCGGCGAGCAGGTTCGTCGCCTCGTCGTCCGCGACATCGTCATATCGTCGGGCGGGCTTGCGCCCGGGGGAACCTCGGCCGAACAGCCCCACGGTTGCGGCGTCGGCAGCCTGGGTGACATCGGAGGGGGTCACGTGCAGAAGTGTGAACCGCGAATCGGACGGAAACTGCTCGCGGGCCGCGTCGATGCATCCCTCCCACGTGCCCTCGACCACCCAGACAACGATATGCATCGGCATCATTAACCCACGACCCGCAGCGAAATCCAAAGGGCGATCGTCGCCGAGACAAGCACCGGTGGCACGGTGATGGCCCCGAGACGGAGAAATTCCGAGATCGGCAACTCCTCGCCTCGGCGGATCAGGACCCGCCGCCAGAGGAGGGTGGCAAGCGAGCCGACGTACGTCAAGTTGGGTCCGGTGTTCACGCCGATGAGCACCGCAAGCACCGGTCCCGCTCCCGCGCCCGACACCGCGGGGAGGAGCAGCAGGGCCGCAGGCAGGTTGTTGATGACGTTGGAGAGCACCGCCGCAACCACCGCGATGACCAGCAGCGATCCGAGCCCCGAGCCGCCCGGCACGACGTGGGTCACCACCGTGCCGAGCCCATGCAGCGAGATCGCCTTGACCACGAGGCCCAGTGCGAGGACGAAGGCGAGAAAGGGGACGTCGATCGAGAGCGCGACATCCTTGATGGTCGTCCGCCCGCACGCGACCGCCGGAACGGCGAGAACCAGCGCGCCCGCGAGCGCCGCAAACGCGGGACTGACGTTGAAGGCCGAGGTCACGAAGAAGCCGACGAGCGTCAGCGCAAGAACCGTCGCCGCGAACACAGGGACCGGAAGCGGCTTCACGCTTCGAGTGTCGCCGTGGCCGACCAGGTCGTCCGCGAAGAACCGCCGCAGCACCAGCCATTCCATCCCGATGGCTGCCAGCCACGGAAGCGCCATGGTGGCGCCGAAACGCGCGAACGAGAGACCGCTCGCGCCGAATGCCAGCAGGTTGGTGAGATTCGACACCGGCAGGAGGAGTGATGCGGAGTTCGCGAGATGCGTGCAGGCATAGATATGGGGCTTTGCTCTGAGCCGGATTCGCGCGACGGTCGCGAAGACGACCGGCGTCAGCAGGACCACGGTCGCGTCCAGGCTCAGCACGGCGGTGACGACGCTCGCGACCATGAAAACGAGCGCGAGCAACGAGACGGGCCTGCCCCTGGAGCCGGCGGCCATCCACGAGCCCGCCGCCTCGAACAACCCGTAGCGATCACAGAGATTGGCGAGGACGAGGACCGCGGCGAGAAACCCGATGGTCGGGCCAAGCCCGCCAGCCTCGGTGCCGGCCTGACCGATTGGGAGGACCCCGAGCAGCAGGAGGAGGCCGGCTGCCGGAACGGCGACCGCTGCCTCCGGCAATCCTCGGGGGCGGACGATGGCGCATCCCAGGGTCGCGACGAGGAGCAGGACAGCCAGCGTCTCTGCGATGGGAGTCGGCACGTCGAGCGAAGCGTACGCACTCGGTACGGTGAGGCGGACCACACAGGCCGGCGACGCTCGCCCTGGGAGTCGCGGGCTGCCGGGGCGTTACAGGATCGCGAAAAGTACGCCAGGGCGGTGTGACGATCCGTTCCACCGATATTCAGGCTCACGCGTCACGTTGATTGCAGAACTTTTGCTCACCCAGGAGATCAGCATGGAGCACCTGTATCTGCGTTGCCGCGAGTTCGTACTGGAAGAACTCAGCAGGCTCGAGAAGCGTCCCGAGAGCGGCCAGGGGATGGTTGAGTACGCGCTGATTCTCGTGCTCATCGCGGTTGTCGTGATCGTCATCCTGACGACCGTCGGCAAGCGGATCAACAACGTCTTCTCGAACATCAGCAACGGTCTGAGCACCTAACATCGACCCGCGCCGAGCACGGCCTCGCCGGCGCATCTATGGTCCGAGCCGTGGAGAGCGAGGATGGGGTCGTCCGGGTAGTCATCGTCCAGCACCCGCCGCCGCTTGCCAGACCTCCGTCCGCGCTTCACAACCGGTTCACATCTCGCAGCGAGAGTCATGCACGTACCGTTCAACCCTCCACGAGGAGAATCGACATGTATCGTGCAGGACGCACCGCCTGGGGGCTCGTGGCCATCGGGGCGGCAACCGCGGTGGGCATCACCACGCGGGACCCGGGGTTCATCGTCATCACGTTCATCGGCACGCTGGTGGTGCCGCGCGTGCTCGGTCTGACGCCACGCCGGAGGAGCTGGCGCGGTTTCGGGCCGGCGCAGTTCGGCCGGCATGGCAAGGGCTGGGGTGGCGGCGACTGCGCAGGGCAGAAGACGCCGGAGCCTGAGACGACCACAGCGGCCGCGCAATTGGTCTGACTGAGAACGGAGCGGCGGTGCTCGCCGCCCCTACGATGCGTTCGCCATGACGAGAGTGCTCATCGTCGACGACGAACCGGCGATCGTGCGCCTGGTTCGCGACTACCTCGAGCGCGCGGGCTTCGAGGTGCTCACCGCGAGCAATGGCGAGGTTGCGCTTGAGGTCTTCGCCCGGGGGCGCCCGGACCTCGTGATCCTGGACCTCACACTGCCCCCCTTGGACGGGCTCGATGTCGCCCGCGCGATGCGGCGCGCCGGCGATGTGCCGATCATCATGCTCACCGCGCGAGCCGAAGAGGCCGATCGCGTCGCCGGCCTGGAACTTGGCGCGGATGACTATGTCACCAAGCCCTTCAGCGCGCGAGAGATCGTCGCGCGAGTGCGCGCAGTCCTGCGGCGGGCGCACTCGGCGGCGATGCGCGACGACGTCATCCGTGTCGGTGACTCGATCGAGCTCGACGTGCCGCGTATGCGGGTGCAGGTGGATGGACATGATGTGCTGCTGACCGCGACGGAGTTTCAACTGCTCCTGTATATGGCGCGTCAACCGGGGCGCGTCTTCACGCGTGCGCAGCTGCTGGATGCGGTCCACGGCGTTGCAGTCGAGTCGTTTGAGCGCGCCATCGACGCGCACATCAAGAACATCCGCAGGAAGATCGAACGCGATCCACGCTCGCCACAGCATCTGCAGACCGTCTTCGGAGTCGGCTATCGCCTCGCGGACGGCAGCGGATGAGCTCGGGGCCGCCGTGGGGGAGACGCGGTGCCGGCGGCAGCCCGCCCTGGTGGCCGGAGGGTGAGACGGGACCCTGGCGCGGGGGCCCTCAATGGCGGCGCCACGGGAGACGTATCGCCCGGCGTGTGGGGTGCTTCCTCGGCGTCGCCCTGCTTCTGCTGGTCAGCGCAATATTCGGCGTTGTCTGGCTGGTGCTCAGCGCGTTCGGCGCGGTCAATTCGGCACCCTTCGACACCGCCGTTGCCGTGACCGCGCTGGTGCTTGGGGGGGCCGCCATCGTGGTGGCGCTCCTGGTGCTCCGCCGACTGGCAGCGCCGGTCGGTGCGCTGATCGACGGAGCGCACCGCATCGAGGCCGGCGATCTCTCGGCACGGGTGCCGGTACGCGGACCGTCGGATCTGCGCTCTCTGGCTCGAGCGATGAACAAGATGAGCGGCCGGCTCGAGGCGGAGGAGACCCGGCGCCGCTCCGTCCTCGCCGACATCGCGCACGAGTTGCGCACGCCGCTTTCAATCATCCGCGGTCAGGCGGAGGCGATCACCGACGGCATCTATCCGGCCGATGCCGAGCACATGGCCCCGATCGTGAGCGCGACCGAGTCGCTGGAGATGCTCGTGAACGACCTCAGCACGCTGACGCTCGCGGAGAGCGGCGCGCTGCGCCTCCATCGAGAGCCGGTCGACGTCGCGGTCCTCGTCAACGAGACGCTCGATGCCTTCGCCGCCGAGGCGAGGGCAGCCGGCGTGCGCCTCACGGAGAGCGTCGACGCCGGCACTCCGGTCATCGATGCGGACCCGGGCAGGATGCGTGGCGTTTTGGGCAACCTCGTCAGCAACGCGCTGGCGCATGCGCATGCAGGTGGCACCATCGGCGTCAGCGCTATGGCCGACGGTGGATGGGTGCTGCTGACCGTCCGTGACGACGGAACGGGCATTCCCGCTGACCTCTTGCCGCGCGTCTTCGATCGGTTCGTGAAGGGAGGATCGTCCACCGGCTCGGGACTCGGCCTCGCCATCGTCCGGGATGTCGTGGAGGCACACGGCGGATCCGTCACTGCCACGAGCTCAGCGGCTGACGGCACTGCGATCACCCTGAAACTCTCGGCGGCGCCTCCACGGTGATGTGGTACATACCGCCGGCATGAGCACCCAGACCGTCTCCGTTGACTCCGCGAACTGGCTGGCACGATGGGACGCGCAGCAGCAGCGCCACATCCCGGACCGAGAGGAACGCTTCGCCGCCATGGTCGACGCGGTTGCGGCATTCGCCGGACCGGAACCGCGCGTGCTGGACCTCGGGTGTGGCCCCGGATCCCTCAGCGCTCGTATTCTCGAGCGCATTCCGGGCGCCCACGTGGTGGCGATCGACGCCGATCCCGTTCTGCTTGCCATCGGCCGTGGCGCCCTCAGAGCGCAGGAACGGCTGCAGTTCGTGGACGCCGACCTGCGGGCCGGCTGGGTGAGCGCCCTGCCGTCGCCCGGCCCGTACGACGCTGCGGTGTCGACCACCGCGCTCCACTGGCTCGGACTCGAGCAACTGCTCCATCTCTACCACACGCTCGCCGGCGTGCTCCGCCCGGGCGCGCTCTTCCTCGATGGAGACCGCCTCGACTTCGACCACGATCAACGCGTGATCGCGATGGGAGCGCAGCAGGTGCGCCCTGAGTGGCCCGATGCGCCGGAGGGCGCCGAGGACTACGACGCCTGGTGGGAGGCCGCAGTCGCGGAGCCGGGACTGGCGGTCGAGGTTGCGGAGCGGGAGCAGCGATGGCAGAAGCACCCGCACGAGGACCAAGCGCACAGCTACGAGTTCCACCGTGCCGCGCTGTTCTCGGCGGGATTCGCCGAAGTCGGAACACTGTGGCAGCACCTGGCGAATCGCGTGCTCGTGGCGATCCGCTGAAGCAGTCAGCCTGCATCGCGCCCGAATCATAGTGGCCGCCCGGTTCGGATCCTGAGCGAGGCCGGAGGGCCGCCGCACTGTCGCGGCATGCCGCGGGCCGGTAACAAGCGGGCTGAAGCGGTGGTGCGCGCCAGGAGACCTTCCTACCATCGGGATGTGAGCGCCCTCACGTCCGCCGCGGGCTGGCGACGATCCCGCCCGCGCGAGGGCTTGTTGCTCTTCGGGGGCGTTCAGCTGCTCGCTTTGTTGAGTGTGCTCATTCCCAGCGGTCCCCAGCGGGTTGGGTGGTACATCGCGGCAGTCGGGTTGACGATATCGGTCGCGGTGCTTCGCTGGGCAATTCCCAGGGGCCGGGTGCCGAGGTGGTTCCGGGTGGTCCCGCTGCTCGTCGCCACCGCGGCGATCGGGTGCCTCATCCATTCGGCATCGACATCGACGGGGCTCGCCTCACTTCTGCTGCTGCCGCTCATGTACTCGGCCTTCTACGGCGCCGAGTGGGAGTCCTACCCGCTCATCCCCGCGATCGGCCTGACCCAGGGATTGATCGGCCTGTCCAACCATGACAACGCAATCGTGCTCACACGGTTGCTGGTCTTCTGGGTGGCGTTGCTGGTGATGATCAGCCTCGCAGCCCACGCGCTCCGCCGGCATCTGCAATCGACCGTCGACAACGCGAAAGAGGAGGCACGGCAGAGTGCCGTCGTGGCGGAGGCGACCCGATCGCTGACGGTGTCACTCGATCCCGAGGAGGTCATCCAGAGCGCGACCCGCCTTGCGGCAGACCTGGGATCGTCGATCCGGATCTCGCCGCGTCGCGGCCAGTACTTCGCGGTTGACGGCGAGACGTTGCGGATCGCGGCGGACAGTGACCCCACGGGCATGACAGCCGCCGGAGTGCGCCTCCCCGTCGCGGAGCACCCAATGGCACGTGCGGTGATCGCGACCGGCCAGGCCGTCAATGGACCCCTGGAACTCGACGCATGTGGGCCCCAGGTGCGCGCGATCCTCGAGCGGTTCGGGGTCACCCATGGCGCATACGTTCCGATCAGCCTGCACGGGAAGCTCACGGGAATCCTGAGTGTTTCCGGACGCGGCGAGGCGATCCAACCCGGTGTCCTGGAGCGTGTCCGGCTCATCGGAAGCCTCACGGAGCTGGCGCTCACGAACGCCTCCGCGCATCGGCACCTCGAGGAGCAGGCGCTCACCGACCCCCTGACGAAGCTGGCGAACCGGCGGGAGCTGGAGCGTGCCTTCGCGCGACTCCCCGAGCGTCTGCCGTTCGCCTTCGTCGCCGCGGATCTGGACGATCTCAAGGGGATCAATGACCGGTTCGGTCACCCCGCCGGCGACGCGGTGATCGTGGCGGTGGCGTCGGCCGTCGCCTCGCTTGCGCGCAAGGAGGATACGGTCGCCCGAGTAGGCGGGGACGAGTTCTCCGTGCTGATGCTCGATACGACCGCCGACGGGGTGGAGCGGCTCGCCAGCCGGATCCACGACGCGCTGAGCCACATCAGTCTGGCCTCCGGCACTCCGCGATTGAGCATCGGCGGGTGCGTCGCCCAGCCAGGGGCCGATACCGGGTTGGTGCAGGGAATGGCCGACGTTGCTCTCTACGAAGCCAAGCACCGCGGCGGGTCACGGACCGTGATCAGGATCTTCGAGCTCGCGGAGCCCGTGCTGGTCGCATAGGACAATCGGGTGCCTATGGCACCATTTTGGGCGTGCCCACATCTGACTTCGACCTCGAGCTGACATCGGGGCGCGTGCACGCACGACGCCACGGGTCGCCCGATGCGCCACTCGTGCTCGCGATCCCCGGCATCTCGGCAAATCTGACGGGCTTTGAATTCCTCGCCGAGCGCCTCGATCCGACTGCCGTGCAACTCGTCGCCGTCGACCTTCGCGGCCGAGGCATGAGCGATGTCACCCCGCCAGGCACATACGGATGGGTGAGGCACGCGGCTGACATCTTTGAGATCGCAGACCAGTTGGGGGCCGACTCCTTCTCACTCATCGGCCACTCCATGGGTGCGGCGGTCGCCATGGCTGCTGCGCATCAGAACGCATCGCGTATCGACCGCATCGTCCTCGTCGACCTGTGCGGCACTCCCGACCCGGCCACGGCGATCCCTATTGGCGCGTCGATCGCGCGCCTCGGTGGGCTGTATCCGTCGATCGAGGCGTATCTCGATCAGATGAAGGGCACCGGCGTCATCCGGCCGTGGAGCGAGTACTGGGAGCGCTACTTCCGATACGAGCTCCAACCCGATGCGGGCGGCGGCTTCTCGGCGCGCACCAGTCGTGCCGCGGTCCTCGAGGACGCGATGTTCGGTGATGGGGCGTTTGCGTTTGGGGACAAGGCCGGCGTCTATGGCCTCTGGGACTCGCTGACAATGCCGGTGCTGCTCCTGCGCGCAACGCGCGAGATGTTCCCGGGCACCGGGTTCCTCGTGACGCAGCGCGACCGAGACCGTTTTCCGGAGATGGTTCCTCATGCGACTGCGGTGGACATCGATGCCAATCACTACACGATCGCCACCAGCGACGACGCCGTGACGGCGGTGAGCCAGTTTCTTCGGGTCACTTGATCCGGGCACCACAAATCCCCCTGCAGGGGTATGGCAGAGGCCTGGTGATCGCTGTACCCTGCGGGCACTCATGGGGTTGAACGGGTCGCCATAGGCGTGTCCGGAGAGACACCAGGCGCAACGTCTGTCGTGCTCGAGGTCGCTGGGATCGATGTGCGCTTCGAAGGCGTGGTCGCTCTCGACGGCGTCTCGCTCACCGTGCGCGCCAATCAGATCGTCGGCGTGATCGGACCCAACGGTGCGGGGAAGACCACGCTCTTCAATGCCGTCTCGAGATTCGTGACACCGGTGGCCGGGACGATCACGTATCGCGGCGAATCGCTGCTCGGTCTACCGGCGTGGAGGCTGGCGCACCTGGGCATCGCCCGTACCCTGCAGGGACTCGGGCTCTGGCCGACGCTCACCGTGCTCGAGAACGTGGTCGCCGGCGCGCCCTCGCGCACGCGACTGGGTGCCGACATCCTGGCGTCTCCCGGCGCGGACCGGCGAACCGCGGCGCTTCGCGAGGAGGCGATGGCGCATCTTGCCGAGCTTGGCGTTGCGGCTCGCGCAGCCGCATATCCGGGCGCGCTGCCCCACGGCGTCCAGAAGCGGGTCATCATCGCCCGCGCACTGATGACGCGACCCTCACTGCTGCTCCTCGACGAACCTGCCAGCGGGCTGTCCGTGTCCGATGTGAACGAGCTGATCGACCTGTTGCGCTCGCTGCGCGCGCGCATGGCCATCGCGCTTGTCGAGCACCATGTCGACATGGTGATGGCGGTAAGCGACACCATCACAGTGCTCAACCTCGGTCAGGTGATCGCGTCCGGCTCGCCGGAGGAGATCCGCGCGAACAGTGACGTCGCCAACGCGTACCTCGGGCAGAAGGTCGCGCATGCTTGAGATCACTGACCTCACCGTCGCGTATGGTGGCGTGGTCGCGCTCGACAACGTGTCGCTGTCGGTTCCCGACGGCAGCATCACGGCGGTGCTCGGCGCGAACGGCGCCGGCAAGACCACGCTGGTGCGAACCATCTCCGGACTGGTGAGACCACGGCTCGGTTCCGTGATGCTCGGCGACCAGCAGCTGGTGGGCCGGTCTCCGGAGGCGATCGCCCGACTCGGCATCGGCCACGTTCCCGAGGGGCACGGCATCGTCAGCGAGCTGACGGTGGAGGAGAACCTGCGCCTCGGTGGGCTCTGGCGACGCGACCGTGCCGACCAGCGGGTCGCGATCGAGGAGGCGTACGAGCTCTTTCCGCCGCTCAGGGTGCGTCGAAGTGTGCATGCATCAAGTCTCAGCGGAGGCGAGCGACAGATGCTCTCGATCGGTCGCGCGATGGTTGCACGCCCGTCCGCGCTGCTCCTCGATGAGCCCTCGCTCGGGCTCGCGGGCGGCCTGCTCGCCCAGATCATGCAGCGGCTGGTCGCACTGGTGGCCGAGCGAAAGCTGAGCGTGCTCCTCATCGAGCAGAACGCACGGTCCGCGCTGTCTGTGGCCGACCAGGCGGTGGTGCTATCACTGGGGCGGGTGGAGCTGCGCGACAGCGCCGAGCGCCTCGCCGGCGACGACGCGCTGCGCCATGCGTATCTGGGCTTCTGACCATGCATCTCTTCGTGATCTACACGGTCGACGGCATAACCAACGGGATGGTCTACGCCGCGGTGGCGCTTGCGCTGGTGATGATCTGGCGCGCGACTCGGATCATCAATTACGCGCAGGGCGCGATGGCGATGTTCACGACATACATCGCGCTGGTGGTGATCAGGCACGGTGCACCGTACTGGATGGGATTCGTGGTCGCGCTGGCAACCGGGTTCGTGCTCGGTGCGATCATTGAACGCGTCCTGGTGCGTCCCGTCGAGTCGCGGCCGCCGCTCAACGCGGTGATCCTCAGCCTCGGAGTGCTGATCCTGCTGGAGGCGATCGCGCCGATGCTCTTCGGCGGACAGACGCAATCGTTCCCGGTACCCGTCTCGAACATCGACCTGGTCGCGGGCTCGACATCACTCGACATCTCGCCGTTCGCCCTCTTCACGATCGCTGCCGTCCTGGTTGCGATGCTCTTGCTGTTCCTCGTCTTTCAGCGCACCACGCTCGGTCTGCGCATGCGCGCCGCCGCCTTCAACCCGGAGATCGCGCGCATCCTCGGAATCAGGGTCGGCAGCATGCTCACGCTCGGATGGGGACTGGCGGCCCTGCTCGGCGCTCTGGCCGGTCTGCTGGCGGCGCCGGCGGTATACGTCTATCCGAGCAACATGGACGAGGTACTCGTCTTCGGCTTCACCGGCGCGATCATCGGCGGTCTCGAGAGTCCGGTGGGTGCCGTGACGGGGGCGGTGGCTGTCGGTCTCGCGCTCAGCTACGTCAGCGGCTACATTGGCTCTGATCTCGCGCCACTCGGCGGCTTCGTGATTCTCATCGTGGTGCTCATGATCCGTCCACAGGGGATCTTCAGCTTCGGGCGGCAGCGCCAGGTATGAGCAGCATGCTGCGCGGCTCGACACTCGTGCGCCACGGGCTCTTCTTTCTCGTGCTGGCCGTCGTCCTGCTGCTCCTCACGTCATTCGTGTTCGATCCCTACACGAACTACAACGTGACCGAGGTGGCGATCTACGCCATCTCCGCCGCCGGCCTCACCGTGCTCACCGGCATCAACGGACAGGTGTCACTCGGCCATGGAGCATTGATGATGATCGGCGCCTATGCGACATCGGTGCTGCTCACCTGGCATGCCGACCTTCCACTCATCCTTGTGGTTGTCGCTTCGATGGCGATCACCGGCGTCGCGGGCGCGATCGTCGGGATCGCGGGGGCACGGCTGCGCGGACCGTATCTCGCCGGTGCGACGCTCGCGCTCGCCGTTGCGCTTCCCCAGGTGCCATCGCACTTCGCCAGCATCTTCGGTGGCAACCAGGGGCTCAGTGTTCCGACACCAGAACCGCCTGCATTCCTGGGCGCGAACTTCACCTCGGGGGAGTGGTTGGCGTGGATCACACTGGCTGCCGCGGTCATCACGTTCTTCCTCCTCGCGAATCTCGTGCGCGGCGCCACGGGAACGCGGTTCCGCATGGTGCGCGACAACGAGGTGGCGGCGCGACTTGCGGGGGTCGATGTCGCGCGCACACAGGTGCTTGCGTTCGTTATCAGCGCGGCCTGTGCCGGGCTCGCGGGATCGCTTTTCGCGTACTGGGTGACGGTGACATCGCCGAGCGGGTTCACCCTCAACCTCTCGCTGGCGCTGCTCACCGCCATCGTCATCGGAGGGCTCGGGAGCCTCAGCGGCGCGGTGCTAGGATCGTTCATCCTGGTGTATCTGCCCGTCTGGACCGGGGGGTTGGCGAGCAGCCTCAACCTCACGAGCAACGTGGCCAACAATGTACCGCTCGCCATCTACGGCATCGTCCTCATCGTTGCGATCCTGGTGTTCCCGCGCGGGGTCGCCGGCGGAGTAGCCTCGATCGTCCGCGCGGTGACGCGGATGGTGCACACGAGCCGGAGCAGCCCTGCGCTGCCTGCGGCACCCGAGACGCGTTCCCAATGACACCGGCAACCGTTACGCGTCCATACAAGGAGCACACGCATGCGACCAGAGATCAGTAGATCGAGGACCTTGGGGGTGGCCGCCGTGGGTGGAGCAGCAGTGCTGCTGACCGCAGCCTGCGGCAGCTCCACCACCGGCGGGGGCAACACTGCGTCAGCACCGGGAATCACCGCGACCTCGGTGACAATCGGCAGCACCCAGCCACTCACAGGGCCCGCGGCACCCGGATATTCGGAGATCGCGCCGGCGGCCAACGCGTACTTCAAGTACGTGAACGCCAAGGGCGGAGTCAACGGTCGAAAGATCGACTACACGTACCTGGACGACCAGTACAACCCGACCAGCACTGCGACGCAGACGCACAAGCTCGTCCTCCAGGACAACGTTTTCGCGATCTTCCAGGCGCTCGGGACGCCGACTCACCTCGCGGTGGTGAGCTATCTCAACTCCCAGCACGTTCCTGACCTGTTCGTTGCATCCGGCTGCAACTGCTGGAACAACACGTCGCAGTACCCCGAGACCTTCGGATGGCAACCGAACTACACCATCGAAGGCAAGATTCTCGGCCAGTACATTGCGCAGAACTTCTCGAACAAGAAGGTGGGTTTCTTCCTCCAGGGACCCAACGACGAGTTCGGCACCGACGGTTTCCAGGGGGTCTCCGACGCGCTGCAGGGCAAGGGACTCAATGTCGACTCGAATCCCGCGTACTACACCCCGACAGCTGCGGGCGCGATGGCCGTGGGCGCCGCAATCGCATCGCTGCAGGCGCAGGGAGTCCAGGTGATCGTCAGCTTCTCCGTGCCGCTGTTCACAGCGATCGCTGAGGCTAGCGCCGCAGGACTCAACTATCACCCCCAATTCGTGGTGAGCAATGTCGGCTCGGATCCACCGACACTGGCCGGAATCCTCACCGGCGGGTCACTCGGCAAGAAGCTGCCCGCGGGCCTCATCGCCGGCACGATCAGCGACACGTACCTCCCGGTGTTGACGGACGCTTCCAACCCCTGGGTCACGCTCTTCAAGGGCATCGAGGCCACCTACGCGCCGTCGCTGCCGTGGGACGGCAACGTTGAATACGGCATGGCGGAGGCGTACACCTTCGTCCAGGCATTGAAGGCTGCTGGGCAGAATCCAACCAGGGCGAGCATCGTCGCCGCGGTGCAGAACAGCCACTGGACCGACGGGCCGGGACTGACGCCCTACGCGTATTCATCGAGTAATCACAACGGGTTCACCGGTGTCCAGATGGTCACGGTCGGTGCCACCGGCAACATCACGACCCTCGGACCGATCGAGACCACCGATGACACGCCGACCGGCACGATCACGACGTACTCGGGGGCGGCATCCACACCCCCAACGAACGGCATCCCAAGCGACTGAGTGACTGGAGGGGTCGCGAGGCGGCTCGCGACCCCTCGACCCCCAGGAGGCGACTGAGACACGTCACCGCCACGGCGGCGCGGCGGCCTGCCTCAGTCCTCCGGGGGCTTGTTTCCCTTGAGTTTGCGATGGACCGACAAGTACGTCCTGCCCCGGTAGCGGCTGTCGGGCCGCGGCCGGGTCGGCGGCAGGCGCATCCCCCAGAGGATCAGCGCACAGGCGCCGAGCCCGAGGACGAGCAAGAGGACGACGCCGGCCATGCTCCGAGTGTAGGTCTCACCGGCGGGTTGCCTGTGACGCCTTGACACCACGACTGCTCGCGATATATCGTCTCAAGGCCAGGATTGAACGACCATCGGAGCAGCGGATGACCAAGCTCGCCTTGAATCCCAGAGCACGGGTTATCGTGGACGGCGGCGTTCCACGCCGAATTCCCCTCCACGGAGCGAGCATGACCGTCACCCTGTCCCCGGATCGAACCACCGCACCTGCAGCGGTGGGCGACCGTCCCACCGTGATTCGCACGGTGGACCTCACCAAAATCTACACCGGGACGGTGAAGGCTGTTGACAGCCTCAACCTGACCGTCTTCCAGGGTGAGATCTTCGGCTTGCTCGGTCCAAACGGAGCCGGCAAAACCACCACGGCGAGCATGCTCACCACGCGCACCATCCCGACCCGCGGACAGGCTTTCGTCGGCGACGTGGACGTGGTTGCGCATCCCGCAATCGCCAAGCAGCTCATCGGAGTCGTGCCGCAAACCAACACCCTCGACCGCGCGCTCACCGTCTGGGAAAACCTCTACTTCCACGGCCGGTTCTTCGGCATGGGAGCCCGGGCGTCACGCGAGGCAGCCGACGAGATGCTGGTCCGCTTCCGGCTCACCGAGCGTGCCAAGGCGCCGGTCATGGCGCTCTCCGGTGGCCTCGCTCAGCGCCTTATGGTCGCCCGGGCAATCCTGCACAACCCGGCGGTGCTCTTCCTTGACGAGCCGACAGCCGGTCTCGATCCGCAGAGCCGGATCGCGCTCTGGGAGATCCTCGGTGAGTTGCACACCGGCGGCCAGACCGTCCTGCTCACAACCCACAACATGGAGGAGGCCGACAGCCTCTGCGACCGAATCGGCATCATGGATCACGGACGGATCCTGGCTCTGGACACGCCGATCCGCCTGAAGGAGACGATCGGCGCGGACACGTTGGTCACGATCACCGCCGACGGCGACCTCGACGCCCTCGCAGCGCAGCTGCGTCAGGACGTCGCCGGCGTTCAATCGGCCGCGACCCGCAAGGGCAGCCTTCAGCTCGCTGTGCGCGGAGGCGATCGTGTGCTGATCCGGGTCATCGACAGCGCGGACCGCGGAGGTTTCGTTGTTCGCGACGTCCAGGTCGCCGAGCCGAACCTCGAGACCGTGTTCATCAATCTCACCGGAAAGGAGCTGCGCGAATGACGGCGGTCGCCACCCCGGTGCAGGCCAGCACGACGACGGGCTTGCCGCCGCTGCGATCGTCGATGACCTCGTCCCGGATCGCGTTCGGTGCGCTGCTCCTCCGCGACCTCGTGGTGCTGAAGAAGCGGCTCCGCGAATTCATACCGCGCACGGTGATCCAGCCGTTCCTGCTCTGCTTCGTGTTTCTCTACGTCTTTCCAACCATCGGCCAGGGTGTCGGCGGCGGCCATGGCGCAGCAGGGGAGTCGGCCTTCGCCACGATCCTGGTCGCGGGCGTCGTCGGGCTGTCGATCATGTTCCAGGGGATTCAGGCGGTGGCACTTCCCATGGTCCAGGAGTTCGGTTACACCAAGGAGATCGAGGACCGCGTTCTCGCACCGCTCCCCGTGTCGCTCGTCGCGATGGAGAAGGTGCTCTTCGGAGCCATCCAGGGACTGCTGGCGGCCGCGATCGTTTTCCCGATCGCAGCTGTCGTCCACGCGAGTGGCGTGCACATCGACCTCCAGGTCCACTGGCTTGAACTCATTACGCTCATCCCGCTCGCCTGCATCGCCTGCTCATCGCTGGGCCTCACCTTCGGGACGATCTTCGACCCGCGGACGGTGCCGCTGCTCTTCGGGATCATCATCCTGCCGCTGACGTTCCTCGGCGGCACGTACTACTCGTGGACGACGCTCGCGCCGGTGACGATCGGCGGATTCCACTGGTTGCAGGTGCTCGTGCTCGTCAATCCGCTGATCTACATCAATGAAGGGATGCGGGGCGCGTTGACCACCGCGCCGCACATGTCGCTCTGGGTGGTCTACCCGGTGCTGCTCGCCTTCAGCGCTTTCTTCCTGTGGACGGGGACGCGGAACTTCCGGCGCCGGGTGATCAGCTGAGCCGAGGCGAGTTCCTCTCGTGGCTGCGCACCCATGCGAGGCCGTGCACGAACAACCGCCACCCGAAGGTGGTGAGGCCGATGAAGAGCAGGGTCACGATGACGAACGCGAGCGGTGTGCTGCGATGGGTCACCGCCGCCCGCAAGATGAGGCCGATGGTGCTTCCCAGGACCCACGTGCAGGAGAGGATCACCCATCGATCCACCGGCGCCTTGTACAGCTGGAGCACGAGGGCGACCACGAACCATCCGACCAGGAACGGCCAGAGCACCGTGAGATACCAGTCAATGCCCGAGGCGATGTCATGACTCGCCCGGCCCAGGGCGACAAAGATGGCGAGGCACAGCGCGTCGACGCCGACGGCGAAGGCGCGAGCGGTCCAAGGACGCATGACGCGGCGAACATAGCAGCCATGGAGGCCGCGCCGGACCATCAGTCACGCGTCCGTGTCAGCTATGACGCCGTCACGGACGCCTACATCGACCGTGTCCTCGACGAATTGCGCCACAAACCACTCGACCGAGCACTGCTGGCTGCGTTCGCCGAGCAGCTCCAGGAGAGATTCGGTATCGGGGCCTCGATATGCGATGCCGGGTGCGGTCCCGGACACGTCGGCGCCTTCCTCGCGGGCCTTGGACTCGCGGTCACCGGCATCGATCTGTCGCCTGTGATGGTGTCCCGGGCGCGGACGCTCTACCCCGAACTCACCTTTGAGGTGGGAACGATGACGGGGCTCGCCGCCGCAGACGGACGATGGCACGGGTTGATCGCCTTCTACTCGATCATCCACCTCACCAGCGACACGGAGCTCCGGGCCGCGCTGCGCGAGTTCCACCGCACCCTCGTCGAGGGCGGCCTGGTCCTGATCGCCGTCCACGCCGGCGAGCGAGGGGACGCCACGGTCCACTCCGACGAGATGCTCGGAGTCGGCGTCGACATGGACTTTCGCTTCTTCGACGTCGAGTGCCTCCAGGCGGAGGTGGTGGCCGCGGGGTTCGCGCTCGAGGCGCGGCTGTTGCGCGCCCCCTACCCAGACGTCGAGGTGCAGACCACCCGCGCCTATCTTCTGGCTCGGCGGA
>Ga0182024_10012347_pt1 | contig 16924 bp, 13 predicted proteins | sample P32metaG_FD_120480 | JGI IMG/M metagenome (GOLD analysis project Ga0182024, IMG submission 120480) | Permafrost microbial communities from Stordalen Mire, Sweden - P3-2 metaG (Illumina Assembly) | ecosystem: Environmental > Terrestrial > Soil > Wetlands > Permafrost | place: Sweden: Stordalen...
CCTCTACGAGGATGGTCGTCCAGGTGAGCTTTTCATCACCATGGCCAAAGAGGGAAGCACCGTCGGCGGTCTGATGGACTCGTTCGGCACCGCGGTCTCGATGAGCCTGCAATATGGCGTGCCGCTGGAAGTCTACGTGAACAAGTTCTCGCATACGCGGTTCGAACCGATGGGGCACACAAAGAATCCCGATATTCGAATCGCCAAGAGTATCGTCGATTACATCTTCCGCTGGTTGGGAATTACCTTCTTGCCCGGTTACCGCGAAGCGTCGGTATCCGGCTATGTCGAGGAGGCGTCGGCATCTACTGCCGACGACGCGGAAACAGAGACCAAGCCCGCCGCCAAGATGGTTGGCGGGCCGACCAACCGGCCAGGACTGGCCACGAAATCTCCGGCCACCAAAGCGCCGGCCGTCAGTGGTTTCGCCGCCAGTAGCTCGGGCACGAAGGTAGCCAACGGTTCGGCGTCTCACGGCACCGGTACCAATGGCAGCGGCACCAATGGCCATAACAGCGCCGGCGCGAATGGGACTGGCACCAACGGCAATGGTCACAACGGTGCCGGCAAACTCTTGCACCGGGTGACAGGTGCTTCGGCCGTCAACGCCGATCAGTTGCAGCGGGCCGGCGTCGCCATGAAGGTCGAATCGGGAGTTGGTTTGGCCGATCGGACCGAACAGTTCGCCCGCTTCCAGACCGACGCACCGAGTTGCGACAACTGTGGTGCCATCACGGTCCGCAACGGGAACTGTTATCTATGCCACAACTGTGGCAATAGCATGGGTTGCTCGTAATGGATTGTCGGGTGGGATGCCCGCGAGCAACCCACCTTCTAAGAAACGGGTGCCGTCCATCAGTGGCCGACGGCACCCGTTTTCTTTTTTTCAACAGCCGGTTGTGTCGTTCGCGATCCAGGCGATGCGCGATGGTCGCGCCGCCGCGAGCGCAACGCATTAACTTCCAAGCATGCGTTCGTCCGGCATGGAAAAGGGGCGAATGCGGGATACCGCAAAGCCGCCTGCGCGAAACCGCAAAGCGCAAAAAAAAGGATGGCCCCGGTGTGTTCCGGGGCCATCGATCGATGGGCTATTGTGCGAGAAAAGACTAAGGCGAACCAAGGGTGGGGACCGCCTCGCCTCGAATCTTTTCCCGCGGTTGGGTCGGACTTCATTATACCTAGCCACTCGATTTTCGCGCAGCTTTTTCGAAAAAAAAGCAAGTGCGTGAACGATTTCGCGACTTTACTGGCCCAATCGGGGGGTGCTTGGCATCGGCTCGCACGCCACGCCGGCCCGGCGGTTCAAAACACCGAGCATTGCCAGAATGCCGGCCAGTGTGGCCACCGCGTACCAGCCGTTGTACTGGTACCGCTCAAAAACCTCTCCCTCCCCGACGACCGCCGGCGACCGTGGCTCGGTCTCGAGGCCGTAGCGGCTGGCCATCGCCGTGACCCGGATCAGGTGAATCACCGGTACGCCGGCCGCCAGGAAGCGGGTCATAACCGAATCGATGTTGCGCGCCCGTTTGGGCAGCCACCTGTGGAGGCCCGAGTGGAACTGCTTTTTGCCCAGGCTTTTGCCGACCGAGGTGGCGCCGCCGCCGATGTTGATATAGCATTTGATCGGCTTAATGCCGGCCTGATCGTGGTAGAGCTGCATTCGCTCGTCGACGCTTTGAGTGAAGTTGCCGGCCTCGATGGTGGCCAGGCCATTGCGGGCAATGCCCTTGCGAAGCGTTTGCTGGGTCTCCTCGCTCATGCCCAGCCCGCGGTCTTCCACACCTCCCAGCGAAGCCGCCCGCGAGCGAAAGCGGATCTTCCCCTCGTCGGCGAGCGTCCGCTCCATATCCAACCAGAGGAAGTTTGGCAAGTTGGCGCCCCACTGGCTGGCGGCGGCGCTCGAAATGCCAATCGGCTCGAGATCGAGCGTTTGCACCGCGGCCTCGACCGCGATGTTCAAACCGGGAAACGAACCGGAATAGCCGATCGCCACGGTGTCGCCGGGCTGCACCCCCGCTCGCTTCAACAGAGCGACGACGACGGCGGCAAAATTGGGATTGGCCGAGATGCGTTTGGCCGCCAGCCGGCCGGCGGTGCTGGTGGCCGGCGTCATGGCGGCGCCGATCAAACCGGTTTCGGCCGGATCGATCGCCGGATCGATGGCGTAACCCAAGGCCATCCGCCGCTGCTTGATCGTCTCCATGCAATCGGCGGCCAGTCGCGCCGCGGCAACTTTTTCTTCGTAGTAGCGCTCGGGAACGCGGCGGCGATGCGACTCGACCAGCAGCAATCCGCCGATCGACAACAAGGCCATCCCTACCAGCGCCGGCCGGCTCGCGCGATGCGGTTGCCAATAGACGCTTTTCATGGCAGCGCCTCGACACCGTAAAGCAGAATCAACAGCAATCGGACGACAACCGCGGCCGTGAGCAACGTGCAGACCGTTTCCACCAGGCCTTGGCGATCGATCCACGTGCCGATCAGGCCCGGAATCACATAGCCAATCACACTCACCTCGGCCGGATGTGCCAAACCGTGCCTGCCGAACTCCAGCGGCGCGCCGATCGCCAGCGTGTCGAGCGTCATGCCGAGAATGTACCCAACGAGAATCGTGACCACGGTTCGCCGTTTGCCATCGAGAATCGTGCATTGGCCCAGGGCCATGGCGCAGGCGGCACTCGCGATGCCGACCCCGATCGTCAGTGCCACGTCGAGCGGATGCGACAGGCTCAGCGCGATGTAGCCCGGCACCACCAATCCGCCCGCGGCCAACGCGAACAGTTCGGAAAACAACAGGCCGACGGCCAAACCCAAGCCGATCGAGACGGTCAGCAGTTCCATAAGTCGCTTTCGAGTCGGTGTGCCTGGGGGATGCTGGCGGCGCTCGACCGGCCATTTCCGCCGCGCGCGCCGCGGCTTTGGAACAATTTCACCAGTTCGAGCCCCAGTCCGCCGATGTTGCCCAGGCCGACGACCAACGTGGCACCGTCGGCCAGGGCGCGCAGATCGGCAAAGATTTCTTCGGCGCTGCGGCCGCGCGCCAGCACGACTCGCCGCATATCCAAACCGGCTTCGCCGGCGGCCCGCGCAAAATGATGAACGCCGCCGCCGACCAGCAGATAGTGGTCTGCCGGTTGCCAGGCGGCACAAGCCTGGCCCAGCCGCCACGATCGCTCGGGCCGATCGGCGCGGCAGTTGAACAGGGCAATCCGCCGCTCGGCCTGGGGAAACCGCGCGAGCGTAAGGTTCCAAATCTCCTGGCTCGATTGCGGGTCGTTGGCCGCGAATCCGTTGACCAGCCAGATTTGCCTTTCTCCTTCTTGCCAGTGCCAATCGGCCAGTGCGCCGGGATCGGGCGCAGCCTGCCGCATGCCCAACAGCGCCGTCGCACGATCGACGCCCAAATCCGCGCACACCGACAGTGCCAGGGCCACGTTTTCGGCGTGCTCGGTGTAGGCAAAGCCAGCCAGGTCGGCATCGCTGATCTCCGCCACCTCGGCCGGCGAGAGCATCACCAGCCGGCTTCCCCGATCGTGGGCGGCGTAGCGAAAAATGTCGCCGTGGCGCTGATCGGCGGTAAAAACCGCGCCTCGGGGCGGAATCGTTCCGGCCAGCGCCCAGGCAACGTCGCGCTGGGTGGGGCCCATCACATCGAGGTGATCTTCGCGGGCGCCGGTGATTACGGCATGCGTCGCCCGGATCAACTGCCACTCGCATAACCACTGCAGGCTCGGCGTCAGGGCCATGCATTCGACCACCAACGCCTCGGCCCCCGCGTTGGCGGCCGCGCGCACGACACCGATCTGTTCCAAAACGTTCGGCCGGCACCCGCGCGCGATCGGTCGTTCCTGCCCGTCGGGCAGAATCAAGCGTGCCAGGGTACCGGTCGTCTTGGCGCAGGTGACCATGCCCGCGGCTCGCAGTCCCGCGGCGATCAATCGCGTGACGCTCGACTTACCCCGGGTTCCGTTGACATGGATCCGAATTCTGATGCGATCGAGCCGGCGGCGGTGCTGTCGGCGCTCGATCCAGCCCAAGGTCGCCAGCAGGGCGAAGAGCCCGATGAGAATCCAGACATGTTTCATTTCGCGTCCATTCCCCGCTCTCAGCCTCGCGCGCGGGCGTGCCGCCGCAGCGACAAAATAGCATGCAGCGTTGGGCAGCGAAACCGGCGCCCGCCGTTTGACCTGCCGCACGTGCGCCGACGCGGTGCCTATCACCACGATCGTTTGATCGTGCCAAGCAGTCGCGTCAGCCCGGCCAACTGCTCGGTCGTATGCCCCGCGCTAACGCTCAGCCGCACCAGCGATTCGCCGGCCGGAACCGACGGCGGGCGAATTCCGGGAGCCCAAAATCCCCCCTCGCGCAGCAGTTCGGCCAACCGCATGGCGCGATCGGGCCGGCCCACGATGAGTGGAATGATCTGGCTCGCCGAGTTGCCGATATTCCACCCCTCGGCTTGCAGCCACGATCGCAACTCGGACGACTTGGCCAGCAGTTGCTCGCGCCGCCAGGGTTCGGTGGCCACGATGTCCAGTGCGGCCGTCGCCGCCGCGCTGGCGGCCGCCGGATGGGCGGTCGAAAAAATGTAAGGCCGAGCCCGATTGGCCAGCCAATCGATCAGCGGCGCGCGTCCGGCGACGAAACCGCCCGACGAACCGAGCGCCTTGCTCAGTGTGCCGACCCGTATGTGAACGTTTTCGGCCAGGCCAAACTGTTCCACCAGTCCGCTGCCGCGATGACCGAACACGCCGGTCGCATGGGCCTCGTCGACCAACAACATGGCATCGAAGTGCGAGGCCAATGCCGCCAGGTTCGCCAGCGGAGCGATGTCGCCGTCCATACTGAACAGCGAGTCGGTCACGATCAGTTTTCGACCCAGTTTGTCGGCACCGGCGAGCATCGCTTCCAAGGCCTGACAGTCGCCATGAGGATAGACGAAGACTTCCGCCCGCGACAAGCGGCAGCCGTCGATCAGGCTGGCGTGGTTCTTGCTGTCGCCGAAAACCGCGTCGCCGCGGCCGACCAAGGCGCAGATCGTGCCGACGTTGGCGGCGAAGCCCGAGGGCATGACGATGGCCGCTTCGGTCCCCAGCAATTCGGCCAGCCATTCTTCGAGCCGCACATGCGACGCCGAATATCCACTCACCAGTGGACTGGCCCCCGCTCCCCAGCCTTCTTCGGCGGCGGCGGCGTGGGCGGCGGCGATCAATCGCCGATCGGCGGCCAATGCCAGATAGTCGTTCGAGGCGAAATTGACGAGCTGCCGGCGATCGCTCTCAACCGTCGCTCCTTGCGGGCCGCTGCGGCGCGTCAAGCGCCGGCGCAATCCTTGCCGCTCGAGCGTTTGCATCTCATCCGCGATCCAAGCCAGTGGGTCGTGAGCCATGGCAGATTTTCGCCCTTCGAACCGAACGACCGTGAGCAGCGAGTTGAAAAATTGGGACAGGCACCTGGCCACGACCGTTTTTCTCGGGGTTGGCTCGATGCGGCTCGGAGCCAGTCCCATTTTTCAACGGCCTGTTTGACCGCTGACTTCAGCCGCCGCCTTTGAATCGCTACCGTGCCTTGGCCGGGCGTCGGACTTTTTTGGCCGTGCTCGTCTTGGCCGCGGCGCGCCTGGCGGTATTTTTTGTGGCGGTGCTTTTCTTCGCTGCGCTCGCCTTTGGAGATTTGGGTTTGGCCGTTGTTTTCACGGCGGTTGATGCTTTCGCCTCCGCGGCCAGACCGAGCACAGTCTCGAACTCGGCCGCGGTGACCGGCTGGACGCTCAAACGCGATCCCTTGCGCAAAAGCTCCATCTGTTTGAGCCCTGGCACTTGGCGCAGCAGCGGCAAAGCGAGTGGCTCGTCGAATATCGTTTCCAGGCGAATGTCGACCATTTGCCAGATCGGATTGTCGGGCGAGGCTTTGGGATCGAAATGATCGACGTCCTTGGGATCCCAAGCGGTGTGATCGGAATAGCCCTCGCGCACCACGACGGCCGTTCCGGCGATGGCCGCCGGCTCGGCATTCGAATGATAAAACAGGACCCGATCGCCCAGCGCCATCTGGTCGCGCATGAAGTTGCGCGCTTGAAAGTTGCGCACTCCGCTCCAGCAGGTTGTTTGCCGCGGAGCAGCGGCCAGATCGTGGATCGAAAAACAGTCGGGCTCCGTTTTCAAAAGCCAACAGCGCTTGGACATGATGGTCCTTTCCCCCAATAACAACCGATGCTCACTCGTTTCGCAAGGCGGCCGGCAGCATCGTACAAAGATAATAGGCACGCGGCGCGGCGAGATCGAACAAGGTGGCCAGGCTGCTACCCGACAAATTGCCGCCGCCCAGACCGAATCGCGAGCTGCGGTCTTGCGAGCCGACCAGAAGTTGATCGAGCAAGCCGACCGGCTTGTGATATTTGACGACCCGCGCGGTCTCGGGCGTCAGTTTGGCCAATTCGACCGCCCGCGTGACGGCATCTTCCACGAATCCGATTTCGTCGATCAGGTGTTGCTGTTTGGCTTCGCCGGCGGTGAAGATGCGGCCGGTGAAGACGACTTCCTGGCTGGCCGGGTCGGCTTTCAGTTCGGGCCGACTGTCGAGCACGATCTGCTTGAACCGGTCGAACGTGGCGTCGACCAATTGCTTGAGGATTTTCTGCTCTTCCTCTTTGTAGGGCTCGGGCAGATTGGCCGTCGGGCTGCCCATCTGTTTCAGTGGATGGCTGGCGATCGAATCATCGCGGATGTCCCACTTGTTGAGCAGTGCCGAAATGTTGTAATGCGGAATGATCACGCCGATCGAGCCGGTCCAACAGCTCGGCTCGGCATAGATCGTTTTGGGATTCGGTCCGGCCGCCATCGCCACGTAATAGCCGCCGCTGGCGGCAATCGCCCCCATGCTCACCACCAGCGGAATTTTCTTCTCCGCCACCAATTGGGTCAGGTGGTGGTAGAGATAATCGCTGCCGGTCACGGTGCCGCCCGGCGAGTCGATTCGCAGCACGACCGCTTTGACGTGGTCGTCGTGACGGACCGCGTCGAGTTGCTTCTTGAGAAAGTTGTCCTCGGCCATGATCGTCCCTTCGAGCGTCACGATGGCTACTTTGTCGCTGGCCGTTTTGCTCAAAGAGTGATATTTTTCGTGCAGATCTCCCTCGGGCTGAAGATAGTTCTGCAGGCTGCCGACGAGCGAGAAGTTGATGAAGATCGAAATCAGCAGCGCGCTCCACAGCAGTCGACGCCCCAGCTTGCCGAATCGCCGCGGCTCTTCCAGCACAACGCGCAGAGGTCCGCCCTGCGGTTCCCACACCACTTGTGGACGAACGGGCTGCGAGCCACTGGGCGGGACCGGGGGAATCGCTGAACTCATGGGTCAACTCCTCTGCCTGTGCGCTCTTGACGCGCGAGTGCTTTTTTCCGCGCCGACGACTCGTCACGGTGCCGCCGCTGGGCGGTTGCCACCCCATTATTGACGCTGGCGACAAAAAGGGAACGCCTCTTCCGCTCGCCACGCGCCGCCAGGGCTCTCGCCTGGCTCGCCGTGCGGCCGATTCGCCACCCCGCTCAACCGCTGGAAACGCGCTGGTAGAGATCGATGTGCCGCGCGACCATTTGTTCCAAGTTGAACTGGCTCGTCATCCGCTGGCGGCCAGCCTCGCCCAAGCGAGTCCGCAGCCCCGGATCGTTGATCAGCCGGTTTGCATAGCGTGCTCGGCCGGCACGATCTCCGACCGGCACCAAAAAACCGGTCTGATCGTGGATCACGAGTTCACGATTGCCGGCCGTATCGGCCGCTACCACGGGCACTCCGGCGGCCAGCGCCTCGATCACGGCAACCGGCGTGATCCCGCTTCCACCCCCCTGCCAAAGGTGATTGAAGTGAGGGAGTAGTTGCGCGACGTCGGGCCGGCGCCCAAGGAAATGGACGTTCGGGCTCATCGTACACAACCGGGCGAAGCGCTCCAACTGCCCACGCTGTCGCCCATCGCCGACGACGACCAGATGCAGGTCGTCGCGCACACAGCGCAGAATGTCGAGCGTCCAGATCACCTCTTTCCATCCCTCTTCGATTTCCAGACGGCCGGCGATCCCGATCAGATGCACGTCCGCCGGCAAGCCGATTTCCGCGAGCAGTTCGCACCGCGTCGTCTGGCTGGCTTCGGCCGGCGCTGCAGCGGGAGGAATAACGACGAACTTTTCCGCCGGCCAACCGTGCCGCACGAAATAGTCGCGCACCGTGGCGCGCGGAACCACGATCGCTCGCGTCTTCGACGCCAGCAGCCGACCGAGAGCTAATCGGTGCCACGCGGGCCAGCGGTTTTCTGCCGGTTCGCTGGCTACCAGGTGGGCTCGACCGGCGACCAGCGCCGCGAGTGGCCCGTAGGCACCCGAATTAAAGCTACCGGTGTGAACCACGTCGGGACGCAGGCGGCAGAGCAGTCTTTCCAACCGCACCGCCGCCAGCGGGTCGAGCGGCCAGCGCTGCCCCGCGCTCGTGATCGGAATGCCGGCTGTCGCCAGGGAGGAATCCTTTGGCTGGGTCGGGTCGAGGCAGCAAACGTGGACGTCGAAGTCGGCGTGCGGAAGGCGTGCGGCCAACAGCGCAAGTTGCTGCTCGGCGCCGTAGCGATCGAGGCTCGAAACAACATAAAGGATGCGGGTGCTCAAGGCGTGGCGTCAACGCCGGCCGTCAGGCGGGCAAAAAACGGTCTATCGGGGAAGTCGATCATTCTAATTCCCCCGCCACGCAAATCGCAGGGCCGTTGCGATCAAATCCTGTATAGGCTATGTCCCGGGGCGTCGATGCCGGCCTCAGACCTCGAACTGCATTTGCCATCCGTCGGGTTAATCGTCAGTACTCTCGATCGTCCTGGCGAGATCGGATCTCTGGCCGCATTCACCAGTTTGCCACGAGCATCCGTGGCAAAGCGGACATGCTGCTACAGCCGTGAGAGCGGTCAACCATTACCGTACATGGCGTCGAGGTGTTGGTTGGCAAGGGCGAGGCCCTTTGGAAAATCGGTTCGTCCGCCGACGACTTCGATGTAACAAGCCGACTCGCCTCGACTGGCTTTTGCGAGCGCTGCGTCGAGCTCTCCTAACGTCGTTACTTTTGCGGTGAACCATTCTTTGCAGCCGAGGGCGGCGGGCAAAGTGTGGTAGTCCCAGGGTGCCAGGTCGTTGTATTCCCAGTTCGGATCTTTTTCGAGCGCGCGCTCGATCATGTATCCACCGTTGTTGAGGACAAAAATCACGGGCTTAAGCCCGTTGCGGCCCATCGTTCCAACATCGACGGCGGAAAGTTGATGCGAGCCTTCGCCCGTAAAAAGCACGGTACGGCGTGAGCGGTCAGCCATCGCAACGCCTAAGGCGGCGCCTGTGGCCCAGCCAATCGAGCCCCAAAGGCTCTGACCATGAACCTGCGCCCCGTCCGGCAAGGGGAGTGGCACAATCCCGGCGCTGGAGCTGCCGTTTTCGATGACGATTTGGTCGTCAGGCTTGAGGAAGTCTCGATATCGCTCGTACATCGCGTCAACGGAAATGCGATCGCCCGAGTTGCCACTTGGTTTTGAACGGGCGGCCTTCTGCGGGGCTTTGTAGCCAAGATTCTTGCGGACTGTCTTGGCCACGCCATCGAACACATCGCCCATGCGCAAGGGGTTGAAAACCCGCTCTCCGACGCGGACATAGTCAACGGCGATGGTCAAGAGCTTGCCTGGCGATATCTGGCTAGTGTAGGCGGCAGTATTGTTGTCGTGGAACGAAACTCCCCCGGCGTCAATGACAAGATCCGCACCTTCGACCGCTTTAAGTACCTCCGGAGAAGAGCCTGCCCCGGAATACATTCCGGCAAACTGAGGATGCGATTCAGGGAGGATTCCTTTGTCCATGGCCATGGTGGCGAAGGGACAGCCCAGTTTTTCGATCAGCCCGCGAAGGCTGGTTTCAAGCTTGAAGCGGGACACCGTGTAGGCGGGCAACACGGCGACAGTACGCGCTGCCTCGATACGCTCGGTGATGGCGGCAATGGCGCCGGCAAGGTCAGGGCCGCTCGCGGGCTTTGGATAGGGCTGCGCGTCGCAAGGCGTCACCGGAGCGACCGCATAATCGGAGGCGACCAGGATGTAGGCTGGCCGACTCTCCGCTCTGGCGGTCGCGATCAAGCGCTCCATCTCAGGGATGCAGTTGTCGGGGGTAATCACCGCCGAAACACAAGCCGCTTGCTCGGAAATATTCGCAAAGTTCTGGAATACACCGTCACCGAGCGTGTGGTGGGTGATCTTGTGGACCCGCTGGTGCCGCATCGTTTGCATGCCCACCAGGTGAAATACGCATGAGTGTTCGGCCTTGGCGCCCATTACCCCGTTTAAAGCAGACAACTCGCCCACGGCGTAGGTGGTCATGAGCATTGCACAACCGCGGACGCGGGCATAGCCGTCGGCAGCGTAGGCGGCATCCAGCTCGTTCGAGCAGCCAATCCACTTGACCGACTCGTTTCGAACGACGGCGTCGCAAAGCCGAAATGCATAGTCACCCGCCACGCCAAAGCACTCGGTGATTCCTTCGCGAGCTAACCGCTGGATGATGTAGTCGGCGACGGTCGTGTGTTTGATCATGGCAAGTTGCTCCCTGCTTGCGACGCGATGGTTGCTCGGGCCAGGTTTGCTACTCCCAGAATTGTACCACTCTGCGTCCCGCAGTCGATCGCTTCCTCGTTGGGTTGCCTGCGACACAACTCTCGGGCGGCGGTGCTGCTGGCGGACGGGAAGCGGTTCGTCCGCCGCGCTCAATCGCGCAGCTCTGCTTCGTCCAGTTGGGCCACATAGGGCAAGTGGCGATAGGCGTCCTGATAATCGAGCCCATAGCCGACAACGAATACGTCGGGCACTTCGAAGCCAACGTAGTCGGGCTCGAGCTTCACGGCCTGCCGCCCCTGCTTGCGCAGCAGTACGGCCGAGCGCAGCGAACGCGGCTGCTGCAACCGCAACTGGGAGACCAAAGCGTCGAGCGTGTGACCGGTGTCAAAAATGTCGTCGACCAGCAACACGTCTTGCCCAGCGATCTCGGGGAGCAGATCCAGGTGCAGTTCCAATGTGCCCGGCCGGGTCGCCGCTCCTCGATAGCTGCGGGCTTGCACCAATCCGATCCGCAGGGGCAAATCGATTTGCCGCATCAAATCGGCCAAGAAGACCAGGCTGCCGGTCAGCACCCCGATCAGGGCCGGCGAGCGGCCGGCATAATCGACGGCGACTTGCCGCGCCAGCCGGGCCACGCCAGTACGGATTTGTTCGGCATCCAGCAATATTTTCACAGTAGATTCACGGTCGCGTGGGTGTCCGAATGAAATACAAGCGGGCGGAGGCACGATCGCCGATCCCTAGGATCGAGCGGAGCAGCCGGACTTCATTTCGTATAGCTGAACAAGGGAGGTGGGTCGGCGATCGGGGCCGAAAAAGGACCGTCGGCCGGCAGGCGGATGGAGAACGTGGCCCCCTTGCCCGGCGTGCTGTAGGCCTGAATATCGCCGCCGTGGGCTTGGACAATCGATTTGCAGATGCTCAGGCCCAGCCCGTTGCCGTGCGCCGATTGTTCGCGCTTGCGAGATTTATCGCCCCGGTAAAACCGCTCGAAGACGTGCGGCAGGTCGATGGGATCGATGCCCATGCCGGTGTCGGTAACGCGGAGCACGACGTGGCGCAGAGCCGGCTGGGGTTGGACTTCGACCCGCACGGTGCCGCCACGCGGAGTGAATTTCAAGCTGTTGTCGATCAGGTTGTTGACGACCTGGCGCAGTCGATCGGCGTCGCCGTTGACCGACGTTTCACGCGCACACTCGGCAACCAATTGGATGCCACGCTCCTCGGCCGCGCCGCGAAACATATCGACCGACCGTTCGACCAGTGCATCCAGGGCCACCGGGTGGCTTTCCAGCACGAAGCGGGCCGTGTCGGTTTCAGCCAACAGCAGCAATTGATTGATCAGCACGCTCAACTGACCACACTCGCCGGCGATTTCCCCCAGCAAGTCCTCGTATTCCTCGACCGAACGGTTGGTGTTGAGCGTCACGTCGACCGAACTTTGGATCGCCGCCAGCGGCGAGCGCAACTCGTGGGCGGCGTTGGCCACGAACTCGCGATTGCGCTCCAGGTAGTCGGCGATCAGGTCCAAGAAACGGTTGATCGTCAGCGACAGCTTGTCGAGCTCGTCGCCGCTGCCGCGAATCGGCAAACGCTCTTCCATGTGGCTGGGTCGAAGCCGGGCGGCCGTGGTGATGATACGGGCCAACGGGTGCGTGGCCCGACCCGACAGCCAATATCCCCCCAGCGGAGCCATGAACAACAGTGCCACGCCCGCGTACGTGGTCAATGTCGTCAGCTTCGAGACATCCTCATCGACCAGTTTGAGCGACGAGCCGACGCGCACCGTGTAGGAGGGGAGTCCTTGCTTTCCAGTTCGCCACTGTGCCAGCCGAAAGCCAGGAATGTCGCGGAGCGGAGATTGATTCGTCGCCGGCACGGCGACGCCGGAGAGCGGCGGGGCGTTGTCGCTCAGCCAGATCTCTTTTTGGTCGGGTCCCAAAAGCTGCACGAACAGGCCCTCTTCGCCGTGTCCCAGCACCATCCGCTTCATTTCTTGAATCGTGGCATCCAGATCCGGATTTGGCGTCTCGAAGGCCGCGCCGATCTCTTTCGCGTTGCCCAACAGCGCTTTGTCCATCTCGTTGATCAGGCTCAGTCGCAATCCCTCGTGTACGCCGAACAGCGCAAGCAACACCGTCAGCAGCACCACGGCGGTGTTCCAAGCCGTCAGTCGGAACCGGAGCGAGCGGAAAACCGCCTTAAATTGCTCGGAGCGCATAGCCGCGGCCTCGGACGGTCTGAATGATCGATTCGTCGAAACCCTTGTCCAGCTTGCCGCGCAGGCGGTTGATGTGGACTTCGATCACGTTGGTGGCCCCCTCCCAGTCGGTCTCCCACAGATGTTCGCAAAGCATCCGCCTGGTGACCACCTGGCCGGCATAGCGCATCAGCAACTCGAGGAGGCTGAATTCGGTCGGGGTCAGTTCGATCTCCCGTTCGGCGCGCGTCACTCGCCGCGTCGCCAGGTCGAGTGTCAGCGAACCGGCCTGAATCACCGCCGCCGGACGCGTCACGGCCCGCCGGCAGACGGCCTCGACCCGGGCCATCAGTTCGACCAGGGCGAACGGCTTGACCATATAGTCATCGGCGCCGGCATTCAAACCGTCGACGCGTTCCTCGACCGAGCCAAGCGCCGTGAGCACGATGACCGGCGTACGATTTCCACCGGCGCGCAACTGCTGCAACAGGTCGATTCCGGGCAAACCGGGAAGCATCATGTCGAGAATGATCGCGTCGAACTGTTGTCCGGCGGCCAGTTCCAGACCGCGCTCCCCCTCTTTGGCCCACACGCAACCGTGGCCGGCCTCGATCAGTCCCTTGCGCAGCGATTTGCCAATGACCGGATCATCTTCAATCACCAGCAGTTCCATAACGAGATTCTCCGCGGCTAGCCAGGGCCCCGTCGATCAGTGGAAACCGAGAATGTAGCGGGCCGATGCGGGTCTCGCCACCCTGGCTTGGATCGGCGTCGCGCCCCTTCCAGCAATCATAGCAGCGACCGAGCGGCAAGGAATTACTGAAAGCCCACAGTTTAAACTTACAGAATTGTAACCGAGCCGCGCTGGCCAGCAGAACGATAAGGGAACTATGTTAATACGCGTTGACGGTCGCGGTTGGGCATGGCGGTTTCTTCGCCCAGGGAACGACTACTCAGCCAGAATGCGTCCACGAGCAGGCGTCCACCCGTTTGAGTCGCCCGAGCGGACGCGACTGCTGTCACGCTGAGTTTCAACGAAATGCCTCGGTAACCCTGCGCTCTTGCAAAGCGGCGCCGGGCCGGCCATGTTGGCGTCGAGGTAGAGGCGGACGTACGGTTTAGGGCGGAATTTCTCGGTTCGTCGCGTCTCTTGCGTTCATAGATTCAATGGCCCGCGCCGATGCTTGGTGGATGAGAAATCACCCAGCACGGTCAGACCAGGCAAGCCAGCTAGAGGTATCCGATGCCGGACATCATTCTGTCCTTTTGGGAAAATTTTCGCCACAACCTGTTCAAGCCCCTGCTTCTGTTCTTTTACATGGGCTTTCTGGTGCCGGCGCTGAAGGTGCCGTTTGAATTTCCGGTGCAACTCTATCAGGGATTGACGATCTTCCTGCTCGTCGCGATCGGCTGGAAGGGGGGCGAAGAGCTGGCCTCCTTGTCCGGCGCCGAGTTGCGGCAAGCGCTCGGCTTCATGGTTTTGGGCTTCATCACCAACTTTATCATCGGCATCGTGGCCTATCAGGTGCTGCGGAAGGGGACCAAGCTGCGGCGGATCGACGCTGCCACGGTGGCCGGCTATTACGGCTCCGATTCGGCCGGCACCTATGCCACTTGCGTCGGCGTGCTGAGCGCGGTGGGAATCAGCTACGCGGCCTATATGCCGGTCATGCTGGCCATCATGGAAATCCCCGGCTGCCTGGTCGCCCTGTTTCTGGTCTCGCGGTTGCGGCAGCAAGGAATGGATGCGCTGGGCCACATGCCCGACGAAGCAGGTTACGATCCGCGCGCCCGCCGAATGGGGACGGATCACGGACACGGACATGGTCAAGGCGAACCGGGGCACAGCCACGCCGCTCCACCAGCATCAGGAGCCGGTCACGCCTCCCATGCCACGGCTGGAAACGGCAAGCGCGAACTGAGCGGCTTTATCAACTGGAAGTTGCTCCACGAATTGTTCTTCAATCAAGGCTTGTACCTCCTCTTCGGCGGCATCATCATCGGCTTCCTCAGCCGGCTGCAGGGTGAGAAGGTGAGCGCGGTCGATGATCCATTGTTCATCAATTTGTTCCAGGGCTTGCTCTGCCTGTTCCTGCTGGAAATGGGCATCACCGCCTGCCAGAGATTGAAAGACCTCAAGACCGGCGGTTGGCAATTCGTGGCGTTTGCCATCATCGCACCGAACGTCTTCGCCACTTTCGGCATGGCCGTGGCCCACGGCTACAGTCTGGCGATCGGCCAACCGCTGGAGGAAGGGACCTATGTCCTGTTTGCCGTGCTTTGCGCTGCGGCCTCCTACATTGCCGTTCCGGCGATCCAGCGGCTGGCCATTCCCGAGGCCAGTCCCACGCTGCCGCTGGCCGCTTCGCTCGGCTGTACGTTCTCCTACAACGTGACGATCGGCATTCCGGTGTATATTGAAATTGCCAAGGTGCTCGCGAAGCTCGGTGGCGAGGCCGTCTAACCGAGATCGCCCGCCCACCGCAGATTTTTGACATTTCCAGCGCCTGGTGGATCGCCAACAAGGAGCGTTTTATGGCCGAGTGGGCTCAAGTCCGACGCGTCGTGATCATCGTCGACACGTCGATCGAATCGCTGATCTTGGAACATGTCATGAAATCCGGCGCGCGCGGCTACAACTGCGTCTACTGCTTCGGCAAGGGCCGGCACGAAGTGCTGGAAGATCCCTTTACCGGCCGCTCGCGTGTCCGCATCGAGGTCTTGGTGCGCGAGGAAGTCGCCGAGGCGATCATGGATTTCGTCCACGAATCCGAATTCGCGGCCTATCCCATCACCGCCTTCATGGATACCGTCGAGGTCCATCCGAACGACGAACACTATTTCTAATGTTCGTCGCCACGGCAGTGGTGTCGGCGACGTCTCAGCGCGGATCGCGCGCTACGATCGATGTCGCCAGCATTTCGATCAGCCGCCGAGCGGCGGCCTCGGCGAAGGCCGGATCGTTGATGTGGCAGTCGAGCTGCACCAGTTCCACCTTTCCCCGGTTGGCCGCAATCCCTGCCAGTAGCGCCTGCCGCGCCGCCCGATCGTCGAACGCGCCCCCCGCCCCGTCGATGGCCGAAACTCCGCCGAGCGGAAAAAAAATGCTCGCCGGTCCCAGCGATCCCGCCACCTTGCGGCCAATCTCCGCCCCCAACCGAGCGTTTTCCTCCACCGTGGTCCGCATCAGGGTGACGTTGGCATTGTGCGCGTGAAACTGCCGGCCGCGAAATCGCTCGGGCACGCTTTCCGGTCCGTAGAAGTTGACCATGTCGGTCGCACCGACCGAAACGACCTGGGGCACTCCGCACTCGGCCGCGGCCGTGAGCCGCGTTGGACCGGCCGAAAGAAAGCCCCCCACCAGCTCGTCGGCCAATTCCGTGGTGGTGATGTCCAGTACGCCCTGAATCAATCCCTCCCGGGTGAGCGATTCCATGGCCTCGCCGCCGTTCCCCGTGGCGTGAAACACCACCACTTCATAGCCGGCTTGTTCCAGCACCGTTCGCGCCCGCTCGACGCAGGGCGTCGTGACGCCGAACATCGTCGCGGCGATCAGCGGTTTGTCGCTTTCGCCCGCGCGATCGGCGGCGTGGCCCACGAGCCCGGCCATCGCCCGGGCGGCCTGATCCAACACGGGCCGACTGAGGCGGTTGACTCCCGCGATGTCGACCACGCTGTTGAGCATGAAGATATCTTTGTTGCCGACGAAATGCCGCACCTGTCCCGACGCCAGCGTGCTGACCATCACCTTGGGCACACCCCAGGGGAGTGCCCGCATGGCGGCAGTGCCAATCGTCGTTCCGGCCGAGCCCCCCAGTGCCAGCACGCCGGCGACTTCGCCACGCCCATAATCCGTGGCCACCAGCGTCCGGGCGCCGTCCGCGGCGGCGGAAACCGCGGCACCGCGATCCCCTTGGGCAACCAGGCGGGCCGGGTCGGCGCCGGCGGCCGCGAAGACCCGCGAGCGGGCAATGTCGGCTGTCGCCCTCGGCTCGCCCAAGCTGCCGACATCGATCAGCCGCGTGGCGATGCCACACTGTCGCAAGCGATCGGCAATGTAGGCTGCCTCGATTCCCTTGGTGTCCAGCGTGGCCAGAATGTAGACC
>Ga0182024_10012348_pt1 | contig 16923 bp, 11 predicted proteins | sample P32metaG_FD_120480 | JGI IMG/M metagenome (GOLD analysis project Ga0182024, IMG submission 120480) | Permafrost microbial communities from Stordalen Mire, Sweden - P3-2 metaG (Illumina Assembly) | ecosystem: Environmental > Terrestrial > Soil > Wetlands > Permafrost | place: Sweden: Stordalen...
CATGCACTCACCGAACACGTCCGGCCCCATTCAAAGTACATAGGCTTCCCTGTGGGCGGCTTCCTTCAAGTCGCTGTATCAGAAGCGCCCTCCCAAAGCGCGTGCAAACTCGAACTATTGCGCGCGGGCGCTCCAGATACAGCACTAGGACATATGGGGACTAATCCTCTGGCATCTCCGCAAGTGGCGCAATTCAAGTATGTTGCAGTTCTCTCTGCAGAGGATCTGCCTCTTCTTCATTATTGAATCCACTCATTGAAACCCACTCCACCTCGTTTTCGTGCCCCGGCTTGACCGGAGCGATGTCCTACAGCAACACACTGATGCTCCAGTCGTAGATAGTTTCATATCAAGTTCACCTCGGAGAAATTCGGTTCGGCCCTTAGGCACACCACACTTCCTGATGATCTCCAGCACTACCGCCCCGTAAACGTCGAAAATTCCGGGTTTTGGTCAATAGGGCTCATACGTGGGGATACGGGTGGGGCTAAGGTACTGGACAACGAGGAGCACATGCATTGCCCGGTTCAATTCGAATATGCACGTGCCTGACGAAGGTGCTTATCTATCGGAGGTAACAAATGAGGCACACAGCAGGTGGATTTCGATTTGCATCGCCATGGAGCAGCGGGATGCTCCTGGGAATTCTGATTCTCTTACCCGGCTCTGCCATCCAGGCTCAGGAATTTCGGGCCGTTATCACCGGGCAGGTGACTGACCCGTCGGGTGCCGTGATCAAGAATGTCGCCGTGACGGCTGTCAACAATGCGTCCGGCACATCCTATACGAACAAGACAACTGCTCAAGGGGTCTACTACATTCCCTATGTACTTCCCGGAACATACACTGTTACCGCTAAGACGAGCGGATTCAAGGCGGCGGTTCAAGACAACGTCCTCCTTACTGCGTCCCAGTCATACGCGCAGAACTTCAAGCTGGATATGGGATCGATCACCGAAACTGTGGAGGTAACTGCCGCTCCACCGGAGATTGAGACCGCCAGCGGCTCCGGCGGCACTGTGATCGACTCGCGGGAATTGGAGAGTGTTCCACTCAATGGCGGCCAGGCTTACATGTTGATCGGCACTACTCCCGGCAGCCAATTTACCACAACCTCGTTCGGGCCTGGGGTAGGGAATTCCGGAACCCGTGGCTGGGACGTCACGAACTCCTACACCATGGGGGGAGGAATCGTCGGGAACAACCAGTTCACGCTGAATGGAACCAACATTACCCAGCAGACTGGCTACCACAATCAGAATCCGGGCGCCTGGAACGTATCTCCCAACATCGACGCCGTTCAAGAAGTCAACGTGATGACCACCACGTACGACGCCCGTTACGGCCGAACGAGTGGCGGGACAGTCAACGTGGTGACCAAGAGTGGAGGCAACAAGTTCCACGGCAGTTTGGACGAGGCCTACGAAGGGGCCTTGATGAACGCCGACACGTTTCAAAACAACCTCGCGGGGCTTCCCAGGAATGGAATGGTTCAGAATCAGTTTCATGGGACGGTTGGCGGCCCGGTCCGCAGAGACAAGCTGTTTTTCTTTTTTGGTTTCGAAGGGTACAGGGAATCGCTGGCGTCAGTTGTAAAGACGCACGTGCCTCCAGCTTATCTGCGGCCGGGACACAACGGAAACGCGGGTGTAGATTTTGGCCTGGTCGGGACAATGGATCCCTCCGAGTTTCCGACAGGTCTACCTGTCTTTGAGCCCGGCAGCGCTTACTGCCTCGATGGCGGTCCGGTATCCGCCTGCAATGATAACCATATAGCCCAAGTGCCTTTTCCGAATGACACGATTCCCGCAGCGCAGATCAATTCCACAGGGCTCGCGATCCTGAAGTACGCTCCGTTGCCGAACATATCCGGCGCCCAGAATCTGGCCAGCGGCGGCAACTACCTGGGGCCTACACCCGATCTTTACAGGTATAACCAGCCCATGGTCCGCGTAGACTTTAACCTGACACCAAATACTAAGCTGTACAGCTTTTTCGAGTGGCAGCCTGGCCATGAATTCCGCAGTAACAATAGTCTCTCCGGCGTTGCCGCCAATGGCAATATCAACTGGATAAGAGAAAACTGGGCGGCCACGCAGGATATAACTCACGTCTTCTCACCGACCCTACTCGGCGATTTCAAGTTCTCGTTCACTCGCTTCTGGACTTCCACACCGGATGGGAACCTGGCCGATGCAGTGGATGCCAGCACAATTGGACTCAACATGCCACTTCCACCAACCACTTCGCAGAAAGATCTGCCGGAGATCACTGTCGGCGACAACTGGGGCTCTGGGATCATCGGAGGAGGCACCATTTTTGGAAACCAGCCCGGAGTGGATGCCACCAACAACATCGGCTTTGATTCGGACTTCACGAAGACGTGGGGAGCGCACAATCTGCATGTTGGCGGCTCAGCTTATGAATTTCAATACGGCGATCCAGGCTTCGTCGGTTCCGCCAACGGAAATTTTGGCTTTGGCTCGGGATTTACCCAGTACAACCCCCATAACACTGGCTGCTACCCAGCTACACCGGGCGGCGGGAACCCCAATAACTGCACGGCCCAGGCAACCGCGAACGGTTCCGGATTGGCTTCACTCCTGCTTGGCTATCCCACTGGCGGCGGCATCGACTGGAACGGTACCATCTTCGAAGGCCAGCCGGTATTCGCGATCTACGCTCAGGACGACTGGCGCGTGAATCACCGCCTGTCGCTCAATCTGGGTGTGCGCTATGACGTGCAGCGCGGCTTGCGGGAGCGGCACAATCACCTCAATCGCGGCTTTTGTCTTACCTGCGTGAACCCCATCACAAGCGATTCGACCTACCAGACCAATATCGCCAATATCAACAACAATACCGCCTGGGCTGCGGCGGGGATCACCGCCCCTTCGACCGTTTATGGGGGCATCGAATTTGCCGGCACCGATGGCCAGTCGCGGGATGCCTACGACACAGATTGGGGGAACGTTGGTCCCCGCGTCGGGTTTGCATTTGCCCTCGACCCAAAGACAGTAATTCGCGGAGGCTTTGGCATAACGTATTCGTTCGGTTTGGAAGGCGGGTCGAGTCTCGGCCAGACACAGTCGACGGGCTACATTGACAGCCTGGATGGAAACAATCCCACCAATTACTTTCAAGGAGGGTCACCCTTCCCGAATGGTCTGGACAAGCCCCAGGGCGACACATTGGGGCTTTTGACGGGCGTTGGAAGTTGCTGCCCGCAAGTCGATTTCCCGGACCGAAAGATTCCGAGGGAAAAGATATTCTCATTCGGCATGCAGCATGAATTTCCGGGAAGGGTGGTGCTGGACGCGAAATACGCGGCAAATTACTCCAGTAAACTGCGCACCTTTCTGTGGATAAACGGCACAGCGACTCAAGCGGCGGTGAGGGCCGCGATTGCCAATCCAGCCATCTGGGACCAGCAGGTGCCCAACCCGTACTACAATGTGGCCTCCATGATTCCAGGAGGATGCGGACAAGGTACAACCGTAGAGGCGATCGATCTGATCCTACCTCTTTCGCAGTACTGCTCCGCTGGCGGCTCTACTCTTGTCGGGGAATACAACGCACCGCTGGGGCACAACTGGTATAACGGCCTGGAGGTCAAATTGACTCGGCGAGTCTATGGCGCCGCAGGCCGGGGTCTCACATTCCAGGTCTCATATACCTGGTCAAAAACAATCAATGGCGACGGCTACCAGAACGGCTGGCCCTACCAGGATGCGGCACAGCAGCACTGGATCGCAGGTTCCGACCGTACGAATGTGGTGGGCATCACCAGCGTATGGGACCTCCCCGTTGGGAAGAGTTCCATGTTCCTTTCGAATCCTCCCCGACCCCTGGGTCTAATCATTAACGACTGGACCCTGAGCTCGGTGTTCAGCGATCAGAGTGGAACTCCGGTGGGGATTGACACCGGGCAGTATTACACCTGCTCCCACGGCTATGCTCCCGACGGGAAAACGTCGGTTGGTCAAGGGCGCTGGTTCTACGCCAACCCAAGCTGCTGGCAGGGTATCCCGCAATGGGGCCTCTCGGATCTTGAAGGGGAGACCTCTCAGTTACGCAACCCCATCCTTGCGAACGTTGATCTTTCCCTGCAAAAGTCCACGCCCATCAAAGAGCGTTTGAACTTCGTGCTTCGCCTGGATGCTTTCAACGCGCTCAACTCCGTGCTATTCCCGGGACCGAATACAAATCCCGGAGCCGGGCCCGCGACCTATACGCAGGGAGCTGGCTGGAGCGGTTTCGGCACCGTGAACGAAGTTCAACAGAACTTCCCGAGAGTCCTTCAGGTCTCCGGAAAAATCGTATTCTGAAAAACTCAGTGTCCCCGGCTCATGCGTCCTTTTCTACAATTGCAGGAGCCGGCGCCTTATCGCCTGAGCTTCGTGCTGATTCAATTGGAATTTGGGCACACGGGACAGACATCATGCTGAAATGGTTGGCGAGACAAGCTGTGACTTTGGGCGGACTCTGCGTCCTGTGCGTGGCAGCCAATGGCGACAGTGGCTCTTCCGGATCGCCCGGTTATTCTCAACAAGCAACCGACGGGATCCGCACTCTGCAACAATGGTACTCACAAAGCTCCGGCCTCTATGCATCGCCATCAGGTTGGTGGAATGCTGCCAACGCAATTACCATGCTCGCAAACTACTCCAGAGCCACCGGCAGCACCCAATATCTATCTGCAATTTCCAACACATTCAAGAACGCGAACAAGGCAAATGGCACCACGAACTTCATCAACACATACGACGATGACGAAGGCTGGTGGGCGCTCGCGTGGATTGACGCCTACGACCTTACGGGTACGCGCGCCTATCTGACAATGGCCGAGACGATCTTTGCTGACATCGCCGCGGAATGGGACACGACAACATGCGGTGGAGGCGTCTGGTGGCAAAAACCCAACACTTACAAGAACGCCATTGCAAATGAACTCTTTCTCACTGTCGCCGCCTCGCTGGCGAACAGAACCACCAGGAACGAATCGGCGGCCTACCTGGAATGGGCTCAAAAGGAGTGGATGTGGTTCAAGGCTTCCGGCATGATCAACTCGCAAAATCTGATCAATGACGGGTTGACCGTGACCGACTCAGGCGCATGTACAAACAACGGCAAAACAACATGGACATATAACCAGGGGGTCATTCTAGGAGGGCTGGTTGAACTCTCCAAGGCTGAACATGATCCAACACTATTGACTCAAGCGGCAGCAATTGCTAACGCAGCAATTGCCAACCTGACAGTGAATGGCATTCTGGTTGAGTCGACGATAAACGGAAACGATGCGCCGCAATTCAAAGGCATTTTCATCCGCAATTTAGTGGTTCTGAATAAAGCCGGTCCCAATGCCGAGTACAAAAAGTTTGTCGATGCAAACGCCAACAGTATCTGGACAAACAATCGCGGGCGCAGTTATGAGTTGGGAGCTGTGTGGCAAGGACCATTTGATTCAACCGACGCCATTCGTCAGACCTCGGCGCTGGATGCACTGGTTGCTGCAGCGGAGCTTCAATAGCAATGAGAGATTCCTCATTGCGACACGTATATGAACCGAAGAATTCTTCAAGGCATTATGCGTTTGGAGGAGTTGCAATGCACAAACTTTGCTCGACTTTGATCGCGGTCTTACTGCTTGTGCTTGCTGTGCCCGGTTTGGCAGACGCGCAAACCACGGATGCGCCGGACCTCAGCAAACAGCCGACGCTCTATGTGGTTGGGTACGCGCACCTCGACACAGAATGGCGCTGGGAGTATCCGCAGGTAATCAACGAGTACATTCGTAAGACCATGGAGGATAATTTCAAGCTGTTCGAAGAGTATCCGCACTACATCTTCAATTTCAGCGGGTCGAACCGTTACCGCTTCATGAAGGAATATTTCCCGGCCGATTTTGCGAGGGTGAAGATATACGTAGACAAAGGACGGTGGTTTCCCGCCGGTTCTTCAGTAGAAGAGGGCGACGTGAACGCGCCCAGCGCGGAAGCCATCATCCGTCAAATTCTGTATGGAAATGATTGGTTTCGCCGCGAATTCGGCAAAGCCAGTGCGGAATACATGTTGCCGGACTGCTTCGGATTCCCAGCCTCCTTGCCAACAATCCTGGCTCACGCCGGTGTAAAGGGCTTCTCAACGCAGAAATTGGTGTGGGGTTCATCGGCCTCTGCGGGAGGCTTGCAATCGCTTGAGAAAACGCCGGAAGGAACGCCGTTCAATGTGGGCATCTGGGTTGGACCCGATGGCGAAAGCGTCCTCGCGGGCCTCAATCCTGGTAGTTATAGCGGGGGCATCGAGGCCGATCTCAGCAAACCGCTGCCTTCGGAACCGAGCAATCCGGCGGTTGCGGATCTGGAGAAGAAGATCGGTGCGTTGCAGCGGAAGCTGCAGCAGGCCCAGCAGAGCGGTCAGCCGTTCGATCAGAAGGACGTTGAGGAGTTCTACAGCCTGCGCAGCGAGCAGGCTGCTCTTCTCAGGGGACAGCGGGATCGTGATCATCAGCGATATCAGGGCGATTGGGCCGCTCGCGTCGTGCGGAACGGCGAGGTCAGCGGTGTGTTCACCGACTATCACTACTACGGAACGGGCGATATTGGTGGGGCTCCCAATGAAGAATCGGTGGAACGGCTGGAAGCCATTGTCACAAAGGGGAGCATCAATCTTCCCCCACAGGAGGGGTTCTTCGCATCCGGTCAGCAGCATCCCGATGGGGCTATAGCGAAGGTTGGTGATGGTCCGGTGCATGTGATTTCCGCGACCGCCGACCAGATGTTCCTCAATATCACGCCCGCTGAGGCCGTCGGACTCCCGCGTTACACCGGTGAACTGGAATTGACGAATCACTCCGCCGGCTCCCTTACGTCGCAGGCTTACCAGAAGCGTTGGATTCGGCATGAGGAACTCCTGGCTGATGCGGCGGAGAAGACGTCGATTGCCGCGGAATGGCTGGGGGCGCGGCCGTATCCGCTGCAGCGCCTGAACAATGCCTGGACGCTTGCGATGGGCGCACATTTTCACGATCTTGCGGCTGGAACCGCTACACCCAAGTCGTACGAGTTTGCATGGAACGACGACGTGATCGCAATGAATCAGTTTGCGGGCGTGCTGAACAACGCCATCGAGGGCGTTGCCGCAACACTGAACACCGAGACCAAAGGGGTGCCCCTGGTTGTTTTCAACCCGCTCAATATCGCACGTGAAGATGTTGTGGAAGCCAGCGTCGACTTCCAAGGCGGACCGCCTAAGGCAGTGCGCGTAAGTGCTCCGGACGGAAAGGACGTTCCGGCGCAGATTTCGGGTGGCAAAGTGATCTTCGTGGCCAGCGTGCCATCGGTCGGCTATGTGGTCTATGATGTCCAACCCGCCGTCGGGGTGGCTGATTCCTCATCGTCCCTGCAGGTATCGAAGGAAGGACTGGAGAACGAGTATTACCGCCTCAGACTGAATCAGGACGGAGATGTTGCAAGCATCTTCGATAAGAAGAACGGCAGAGAACTGCTTTCGGCTCCAGCGCGCCTCGCCATCTCCTACGATAATCCCGCGCAGTGGCCGGCCTGGAATATGGATTGGGAGCAGGAGCAAGCTGCGCCGAAGGCGTTCGTCGCAGGCTCGGCCCAGATTCGAGTCATCGAAGACGGCCCGGTCCGTGTGGCGATAGAAGTTTCACGAGAAACCGCGGGCTCGCGGTTTGTTCAGACCATCAGTCTATCGGCGGGCGACGCAGGAAAGCGCGTCGAGTTTGGAAACGTGATTGACTGGAACACTCGGGAATCGAATCTAAAGGCGACTTTCCCGCTCACAGCCTCGAACGATATGGCCACCTACAACTGGGACATTGGCACAATCGAGCGGCCCACGGCAGAGCCGAAGAAATTCGAAGTGCCGTCGCATCAGTGGGTTGACCTGACTGACATGAGCGGGGAGTTCGGAGCGACGATCCTGACTGACTGCAAAAATGGATCGGACAAGCCGAACGACCACACCATTCGCCTGACACTGATCCGGACCCCGGGCACAGCCGGAGGGTATGCGGACCAGGGTACGCAGGATATTGGACATCACGAGTTTGTTTACGGCATTGCCGGGCACGCTGCTGGCTGGCGCGAAGCGCAAACCGACTGGCAGGCGCAGCGATTGAACGCTCCGCTCACCGCCTTTGAAACATCGAAGCACCAAGGCGCGCAGGGCCGGATCTTCTCCTTGCTTAAAGTCAACAACCCTCGAATACGGATTCTGGCGGTCAAGAAAGCGGAACACGGTGACGAGATTATCGTGCGTCTCGTGGAACTGGATGGCAAGCCCCAATCCGGAGTCCGAGTCTCCTTCGCTGCTGCGATCACCGATGTGCGCGAAGTAAACGGGCAAGAACAGCCGCTTGGACCAGCGACCGTGACCGGCGGCGCGCTAGTGACGTCGTTCGGCGCCTACCAGCCGCGCACGTTCGCGGTCCGGTTGACCGCAACAGCCGCCAAGGTCGTGGGCGTGCGCTCTACCCCGGTGGCACTGTTCTATGACCTGGCGACAGCCAGCAACGACGGTGATCGCTCGACAGACGGTTTTGACGGCAAGGGCAATGCGCTGCCGGCCGAGATGCTGCCCACACAAATCGTTTTCAACGATGTCCGGTTCCAGTTGGCTTCGGCGAAGACCGGCGCGTCCAACGCGGTTGTGGCGAGGGGGCAGGCGATCGACCTGCCATCGGGCCACTACAATCGCGTCTACGTGCTGGCAGCATCGGCCGATGGCGACCAAACGGCGACGTTTGAAGTTGGCGGCAAGAAAGTCGATCTGAAGATTCAAGACTGGGGCGGATTCATCGGCCAGTGGGACGACCGGCAGTGGAGTTCATTAGACGCCTCACATGACAACTATGGCGAGATGACGGGGCTGACGCCCGGCTACATCAAGCGTGCGGACCTGGCATGGTATTGCAGCCATCACCACAACGCGTCGGGGCAGAATGAAGCCTACGCCTATTCGTATCTGTTTGGGTATGCGATTGAATTGCCGCCCGCGGCGAAGACCATAAGGTTGCCGAATAGCGACAGGATCCGCATTCTGGCAATCTCGCTGGCCGAGGAGAATCCGGAAGTGAGGGCGGCACGCCCGCTCTATGACGTGCTTCCGTCGCTCAATGCCGGGCCCAGCAACTTTATCCTGTCTGCGTCGTCGGCAGGCATATCGGTTCCCCAGGGAAGGGCCGCCACCACCAGAATCATCGTCATGCCGAGGGGCAGTTTCAATGGCACGGTCAATCTCGCTGCTTCGGGACTTCCGGCAGGCGTGACCGCTGCATTCAGCCCCGCCAGCACCACCGGAACCAGCACCATGACGTTCACCGCAAGCAGGTCGACGCCCCCGGCAACCACCGCTGTCACCGTAACCGGTGTGTCGGGCAGCTTATCGCACACATTCACAACTGGCGTGGCGGTAACTCCAGTTCTCGCCGGTACCGTGCCCGTCGATCTATCTTCGGCCTATAACATCAAGGGCATTTATCGCGACGGCTCGACATTTTCGCCCTCAGCCGGTCTCGACCACGGCGGCTACGCCTTTTCCGAACAAATGCTCGGTCCCGAGCAGGTAGGGGACGGCGTCGTCTTTCGCATCGGACCAGCAAATGCTCCTAATGCGGTCACGGGCAAGACAGTGGCGCTCCCGGCCGGCAAATTTGCCAGCCTCAAGATCCTCGCCGTGGCCGTCGACGGCAATCAGGAGCTGCAGACCTTCACCGTCAACTATACCGACGGCACATCTTCTTCGTTTACGCAAAGTCTCTCCGACTGGGCCGCCCCCGGCAGTTTAAGCGGCGAGTCCGTGGCCGCAGAGATGCCCTATCGCCTCACCGCGGATGGCTCAAAGGACGCCAATGCATTCTATGCCTACGCCTACTCCTTCGCGCTCGACAGCGACAAGGTTGCGAGCAGCGTCAACCTGCCGGCCAATGCGGATGTTCTGGTGCTCGCCGCGACCCTCGTGCCATCGGTGAAGTGAACGCCTTTAATGCGCTCCTGCAACACGGTGTGGTGGGCGCACTGCTGCAAAGTGGCCTTTTCCTTTACCGGGCCCCAAGCAACCGGATTCTGGTCGGTGGGGAAGATGGAAAGGCCGCCTTTCATCGCCCTCGGCAAATTGGCCTGGAGCGGTCGCTCTCCAAGGAGCGCGTCTTATTTTTACCGTCCGCTTCCTGAAACGGAGGAATAGTTTTCATGATCAATACGTGTCCATCGGCCAGATGCCTGGCCATAGTTCTGCTGTTTGGATGTTCCCTGGTTCCCTGGTCGTCGGCCCAACGCGTGCCCACTTCCGGCAAACGGCCTTTCGATTACGCAGACGGCCTGGTCGGCACTGCGCCGCTCGACGATCAGAAGTTAATCGGCAATGCGCCGCCGCCGGGCGAACAGCTTTATTCCGGCTTTACATCGCCGGGAGCGGTGCTGCCTCACAGTTCAACAGAACTGGCGCCCATCAATGCAAATCTGGACTTGAACTACCCGGCCGGAGTCAGAGCGCCCTACTTTTATCCGAACCGGATGATCGTAGGCTTTTCAAGCGGCGCTGAAGACGGCCCGACTGTGATGCCAGTGGTTGGCAACTGGACGGTTCCTCCAGAACGCAGCGCATCTTTCTATGACAAAGCTCGGGAAAAGTCCTCGGCCGGATATTACAGCGTCTATCTCGATGACTTCAGAACCAAAGTTGAAATGACCGCGACCACTTGGACCGGGATTTACCGCTTTACGTTTCCTCAGGCAGACAATGCGCACCTTCTGCTGGACCTTGGCCGTCACGGAGGAGACATCGAGATCGTGGACGACCATACCGTGCGCGGAAAGTCCAAAAGCGGCACTTTCTTTGTAGCGGAACTTTCCCGATCGTTCGCGACATTCGGCACATTCAAGGAGATTCCACCCACAAATACGGAAAGGGGCCAGTCGTTGCTCGGAGACAACGATGTGGAGCCGGGGCAACGCACGATCTCAGGGAAATATGCCGGAGCGTATCTGCGGTTTGCCACCGCAAAAGGCGAACAGTTGCTGGTAAAGATTGCATCCGGACTTAGCTTTCGGATGGCCGAAGACAGAATCCATGCCGAAGATCCGGGCTGGGACTTCGATCGCATACGAAACCAGGCCGAGCAGATATGGGCCAGAACGCTCAACCAAATAGAAGTGGAGGGTGGCACAGAGAAGGAGAAGATGCTGTTCTATTCCTGCCTTTATCACTCCTTTGCGAGCCCGCGCCTGGTTGCAGCCAAAGGGGAACAGTTTACCGGTCTGGACGGCAAGGTCCGAACCGCCGCCTACGACCGATATGGTCCTGTACCGTTCTGGGATACAGGACGCAATCAGATTGAGTTGCTTACCATCGTTGAGCCTGCGGTGAAGCTCGATATCCTTCGTTCGCAACTCGACATGGCTCGCGAATCTGGGTACATGGGTACGTCATTCCATGGAGACAATGCCGTTTTCATGTATCTGGGAGACTGGGAGCGCGGTCTGAACTTCGATTGGGCCGCGACCTACGACTACCTCCGCAAGAATGCGACGGATGCACAGGGGCCCAGAGGTTATCTGGCCGAATACTTGCGGAACGGCTGGATTTCGGATGTCATTCCCAGAGGCAATCCCAGTCCTCCCTATGCCGGAGGCAAGGCCGGCGTCGCGACGACCCTCGAATACAGTTGGGATGACTATGCGCTTGCTCTCTATGCCAGAAAGCTCGGCAAGGAAGACGATTACCAGATGTTTCTGAAGCGGGCGCACAACTATCAAAATCTGTTCGATCCCGCCGTCGGTTTTATGCGTGGCAAAACCGAGGACGGCCAGTGGATTTCGCCCTTCGATCCGCGTGAGCCCTATTACAACTTCATGATGAAGGAGGCCTCCGGCTGGTCGACATTATGGCTTGTTCCTCACGATGTTCGAGGACTGATTGACCTGCTCGGGGGGCGCGATAAATTCTCGGCCAAACTGGACGAGTTCTTCAACACGCCATACAGCGCAAAGGGCATCTGCCGGGACTGCACCGGCGTGATCGGGCAATACGTGCAGGGCAACCAGCCCGACCAGCAGGTCGCCTATTACTACGACTGGAGCGGTCAGCCCTGGAAGACGCAGGAGCTGACGCGCAGAATTCTCCGCCTGATGTACGGCAGTGACAAATACGGGTTGGCATTCCCGGGAATGGACGACCAGGGCTCGACCTCGTCGTGGTATGTGATGAGCGCCATGGGCTTCTACACAGTCGACCCATCCAGCCCAAACTACATCCTGGGAAGTCCGATCTTCGATGAGGTGACTATCCATATGGGGAACGGAAGGGATTTCGTAATTGCCGTCAAGAGCAACTCAGGAAAGAACGTGTATATCCAGTCGGCGACGCTGAATGGAAAGCCTTGGAATAAACCGTGGTTCAGCCACGCGGATATGGCGAACGGCGGAAGCCTGGTGCTGAACATGGGGCCTCTGCCGAACGAAAAATGGGGCAGCGCACACGATGCGGCGCCTCCATCGATGTCCGAGGCAAAAAGGTAGCAGGGAGGGAGGACGTGCACGTCGCCAAAAATAGCAGCCGTTCAGATCAACTCGAAAGCGATTTCCTGCGCCCCCCTGAAATTCTAGAGATTCGCCTGGTGCATGACCAATTAGAAGCATGGGATCATTCCGCTAGGGTTACGCACCTGAATACAACCGAAATATACCCGTCTCGACGGACGAGTCCAATGCGCTCATTCAGATGAGGGGTGTGCTGCGCCATTCTGGCTCCAGCCGGATAGGTATCGGCAAACGCCGATAGAGCCAGGAGTGATCCGGGGCATCACGCCAAATCGCCAACCCACCCGCCGACCAAGATCTGGAACTCCTATGAGACCGGCAATTGAAATAGAGCCATCCCGCGTGGTCGTGTTCATAAGGCCGCAGGGTTCCATTAACGCAGAGCCGATGTGTCTCCCTGCGAGCCCCATTCCTTATCACTTCCCGCTCTTCCACTCCTCAAATGAGATACGGGGAATCGTCATGAATGCGTCGCGTGTGCGGACGTAGTTCCCCAGCCCGTTCATGCGGCCGATGGAATGCAGTTCGTCGGCCTTGATGTAAGGCCCAGCCGGATCCACGAATCTGTCCTCAACATAAATTGAGACAACGCGCCCCAGGATGATTCGGGAATGGCCGATCTCCATAGTCGTGTACTCGCGACACTCCAGGGCGGCGTGGGCCCCGGCCAGCCGCGGCGGCTTCACGACCTGAGACGGCGCGGTAGTAAACCCGGCAAGCTCCACCTCGCTCATCTCGGGAGGGAAGTCGGTTGCGCAGATGTTCATCTTCTGGGCGATGTCCTCAGTGACCACGTTGACCACAAACTCCCCGGTTCGGCGGATGTTGCGGGCAGTGTCCTTGGGAACAAACGGCTGACTCGGGCGGTTGGTTACGCCCACGCCGATGATGGGAGGGTCTGTGCAGAGGTAGTTGTAGGCGGAGAAGGGCGCCGCATTCAGCCGCCCATCCTCATCCATGCTGGTGATCAGTGCAATTGGCCGAGGGGCCACCAGGCCGACCAGTAGTTTATAGGCTTGGCCGGCAGGGCCACTTTCAAGATCAAAATTCATCGGTCGGAGTACTCCTTACGGTTCGATGGTAGCCGTCTCTCCTCGGAGGCGCTGATTTTCCCGGTTTTATTGAGAATCCTATTTTGTGGTCGAAAAATCATCGCACGTGAAATCGCCAGCCAAACAGAAATCTGACTACCGGAATTAAGGGTATAGAGCCACAAGCAACAAGCTTGCGGCTCGGGAGCGATAAATGAAAAAAGGAAAATCAAAACTGCTTGAAACCCTGCGTGTCGTCCGCAATGAGCTGTACTCTGCCGTACAAAGAGAGTTGGCCGACGAGACTCGCACATATAAGGACATTGCCGCCGCGAACGGCGTTAGCGTAGCGACCATTCAGAGAATTGCCGAACGCAGCGGGATTTCACGTCAAGTCGGGCCACGGCCACGGCCGAAGGGTACCGCTGTTTTGGAGGTTCCCAATGAATAGCGAAGAGAAATATATCGAATTGCGCGTGGCCAACTCCGGCAATCCTTACGTGGCTGTGCTCGGCGGGATTTGCGCGAAGTACGGCTTTGAGCGAATCTTCAATCCGTTTCGCGGGCGCAGTATCCGCCATCCGGATGGTCGGAAAGAGCAAGTCCACATGCTGCCGGGCGCGACCCTAACTTACGAAATCAAGGAGATGCGTGATGGCAAGCAGGTCACTTGGTACGCGGCTACAGTCGAGGGCGATTCGAGAATCCATCGCATCAGCCGCTATGGAGCAGAAATGGTCGCGAAGAACGCGATGCCCATCTCACGGGTGATTGACGGGTATCCGGAGATGCCTCCCATCGAGGTGGAAGACGAGTAATGGCAACTCTCTCACACAATCGGGATTGGCTTCCGCTTTCTGCATCGCCGCCATGAGCACAGATCCGTCGAGGCAGCCCCACGCACAATTCGGCTCCACCAACCAAACCCATTTCACATAAGGATACCTATATGACAAATAATGCAGAAGCTTTACTCACTCGCATCCGCCAACAGAAGGAGGAGGCGGGTGTCCTCAAAGAACTCTACTCCGACCTGTTCCCTCCCGAGTTCGTGCCTGAAGACCGCCAGTTCCTGATTTGGCTCCAGCGGTATGACATGGAAACCATCGCTGCATCTCTCGAACGCACTGTTGCTTGGTACAGCGAAGCAATGCAAAACATTGAGGAGTTCGAAGCCAAGGGTAAGAAGATACCGGATGCCCTGTACAAGAACAAGCTCGATATTTTGAAGTACGCCTCCGGTGTCATGAAGGGCAAGGCCAACGAGGCGCTTAAGCAATGACCGATAAACAACTCAGTCAAATAGAAGAGTGGCTACAAGGCCAGAAGCGTTACAAGTTGCTGGATACGGAACGGAAGGGACTTCTGCGCCTCAAAGGTGCAAAGCTTCAAGTGTGGCTGGCTCAGTACATGTGTGAGAGTGACGAACAGGAGTCGTGGCTCTCACTTGCTACCCTGAGGCGTTTGACCGGCCTCTCTGAACCTGCAATAGTACAGGCGCGTCAGTGGCTCCAAGCTAACGGGTGGATGCGGGAGACCGGCGGGGTCGCGGCGGACAAGTACTCCAAGCCTACACGGGGAGCCCACAAAATCAAGGTGCTGAGTGTGGATGCCCCTAAACTTTCTTTAGACCCCCCTAAAGATTTATTAGGACAAAAAAGTTTAGATAAGGTTTACGGTTACGGTTCTGGTTCTGGTTCCGCTTTACCTTACGTTCCATTACATTCCAAGTACAGTTGCAATTGCAAAGTTGATTCGTCTTCGACTCATTCTTCGCTTCGCTCAGGGGAAAAACCCGAAGAACAACCAACGGCAGAACCAACAACAAAACCAAAACCAACACCCGCCTGTTCGCCAGTCTCCGCTACGCGGAAGAAGGCGGCTAAGGATGGCACTCCTTACCCGCCTGAATTCAACAGCTGGAGTAACCTCGGCCGTTGTAATTGGCTGGATCAGCATACCCCTCCCGTTCTTCCCGTTCAGTCCGATGAGAAGTCCGTCTCTCCCGCACAGAAGGAATCTAAGCTCGTCCCCGTTCGGGAGAGAGAGGATTCCGTCCCGCTAAAAGTCAAAGAGGAGCCCGTACAAACCCCGAAGGTTCAGCCCCCCAATTACGCGCCACCCCCCGAGAATGTTGAGCCGGAGAAACCCGCCCCAGCCAAAGCGGCTCTCCCGGACAAGTCTCCGGCTCCTGCTGAACCGGCTCCGCCGGTCACGCACACTTTGGAAAAGTCCGATTCCGAATGGATGCTCCGCACGGCCAAAGGTCTGGTCAAGTGCCTGAAGAAGTTCAACGCCGGCTTTCAGCCTACCAAGCACTGGGAGATCATTTGGGTGAACGAACTGGCACCTATCCTGACGGACATCAAGGCAAGGAATCCAGCAAAAGAGTGGGCAATTGTTGATGTGACGGCTCTGGCCGTGACGAAGTATCCGACCAAATACACAACTCCGGCCTTAATCTTGGCCGATCTATCGTTGCTCGAAGCCGAGGCAGACGAGATGCGAAGCCGCGAGGACGTCTCCGAATGGGTTACCCTATGGGACAAATTCGAAGCGGCAAGAGATGACCATGATAGATAACAGCATAGCCGCAACTTTGGGCTGTCCGGCCACAAAGAGTGAAGCTTTAAAGATTTAGGAGAATTGCCAGCAATCGCGTCGGGCGCCGTTTTTAGGGGTATGGGTCACCAGGTACAGCTGAGGGGCGCTGGCTTGGTGCGTAACTCGACGCAGACCTGTTGTAGCAGACTGGCGTGGTCCTTTACGCGCAAGTGCTAGTAGGACTACCCACAGGAGAGCCGGAAAGGCCCCCGTGATGGTGACCGCCTACTTGCCGGTCTCCGAGTTGCCCCGGCCCCGGGAGGCTCTTCTCGATTGTCCAATCGGCAGGTGGTTGCGACGGGGGCAGGCCGACCGGCCACCGAGTTTACCTCTGCAGCTGCTTGCCGGATTCACCAGGGATTCGGATTCGGAATTGAAACAGAAGGGTCGCGCGGACCTCACAGCGGGCGCGAATCATTAGATTCCTGCTCACTTCATAACGCATTCGGAAAGCCTTTAAAAGCACCGCTCTCTCGGGCGTTTTCCGATGAGGTTTTCCGCTCACTCCCACATCCGTGTATGCGGGCTATTCCGCACCTGTTTTCTGGGAAGTGTAATATCCTCAGCAAAACGAGGAAGCGTTGTTGCTGGATACCAGGAACAGCCATCAAGGTCGTGGAATGGCGCAAAAAAGGAGAGACGAACAATGGAGACCGGCGGAACAGTGGCAATCAGAAATTCAGGAGATTGAAAATGATTCGATCGGCATTCTTTTTTTC
>Ga0182024_10012349_pt1 | contig 16920 bp, 10 predicted proteins | sample P32metaG_FD_120480 | JGI IMG/M metagenome (GOLD analysis project Ga0182024, IMG submission 120480) | Permafrost microbial communities from Stordalen Mire, Sweden - P3-2 metaG (Illumina Assembly) | ecosystem: Environmental > Terrestrial > Soil > Wetlands > Permafrost | place: Sweden: Stordalen...
GGGTGAGCATTTCTAAAAACTGCTTTTGAGTGCGCATGTCGATTGATTCCGAGACCAGCTTTCCATCGCGATCGTATACGAAGCTTTTGGGGATGCCTTGTACTTCGAAGAGGTCGTTCACTTTTCGGCCGGGGTCGAGAAGGACGGGATACGTAATGTTTCTCTCGGCTATGAATGGCTTCACTTTGGCGAGGTCTTCGTCGGAAATCGCAAGTATCACGAATCCCTCTTGCTCGAAGCGGTGGTAGAGCGACTCGAGATCGGGCATTTCCTTGCGGCAGGGCGGGCACCAGGTGGCCCAGAAATTTACAAGGACGACTTTCCCGTGCAGATGCTGCAGGGTCCAAGACTTTCCGCTCAAGTCCGTGAGGGTGAAATCGGCGCGCTCGCGGCGCTTGTCGGCTGTTTTGATTGCGGCGATCGCTGCTGCAAATTGCGGATCGGCGGGAGCGGCCTTCATATGTTCGTAGCGGACGAGTTGAGCAAGCTCCATGTAGGCGAGCGCGGGCTTGCCGTTTTGCGTAGGGAGGGGGTGCTCGTGCAGGGCGTTGGACAAGGTCGTCGTCACTTCCTGTAGCGTGTCGCGGCCGAAATCGCCTTCGGTTGAAAGGCTGGCGAGATCGTTGGCAAGAGTTACTTTGTTCGGCGTCACGGGAAGTTGCCGGATCTCGAGCGCGAGTTGCGCGGTCGCGCGAGCCCTTACGTCGTCCGAGAGGTTGCGAAGACCCCCCAGTTGTTTCACGATCGGTTGTTCCTGTGCGTTCCATACAATTTTTTGTGCGGAAAGCCGGGCGGGGAAAAAGATGACAGGACTGCCCGCACAAAGACAAAAAGCAGCCGCGCAAAACAGGCTCGCGGAAATTCGATGGTGTGGGCGCCGAACCATATGGGTCATCATACTTTCGTCACGCAACAGTTACGTTTTGACGATTCTCGTCTTATAGTGCCAGGCAACGCAAGATACATCTTAGCGGAGGACGGCGGGCAACCGAAGCGTTCGCGCAAGTCCAGTCGAGGGAGTTTTGCAATGATGCGATTGATACTTTTGGCGGTTCTTTTCACGGTGAGCATTCCCGGAAATGCCGCCGCAGCAAGGAATGCCGCGACGGGCACAAAAGCAGTTGCGGATGCTAAGAGTGAGGTGCTGCAAGCCGAGGAAAGCAGGAACCAGGCTCTCCAGAAGGGCGACGCGGATGCGCTTGCCAAACTGTATACAGACGATCTGATTTACACGAATGCGCTCGGCTTGGTGCTCACCAAGCAGCAGCACCTAGCGGATATTCGGACCAGAAAATTGCAATTGACAGCGTTCAAGCATAGCGACGTGGAAGTCCGCGTCCACGGCACTACCGGGTTCGTGACGGGGACAAGCACATCCATGGTGAATTTTCACGGCAACGCATCCGACAGCCCGCGCAAGTTTCTCAATGTGTACGTGAAGGAAAATGGTGTCTGGAAGTGCGCGGTGCACTTTGAAACGCCCGCAGCGAAGCAATAAACGGACGCCTACCAGATCAGTTTGAAGGCAAATTGAATCTGGCGCGACGTGGTCTGGGGTCGAGGTAATCAGGTCCGCGCTCTGGACGGGCACACCCATTCTGGTCGAAGACGACGTTATTGCCGGTCGCGCCTCTGAAGAGGTCAGCTTCAGCGAAGATTTTCAGGGCTGGGTAATCATCGGCGTTCAGCAGAACCATTGGCAGTGGCGGTTTCGTTTGTTTGCAAAATTAGGAAAACCGAGGATGGAGAGAATATGCGAAACAAATTGTGCCTGACTGCTGACGATGCGAGCAAGATTGTCTCTGCCGCCAGAGCGGAAGCGCAGAAGAACAAGTGGAATGTGACCATTGCGGTTGTCGACGATGGCGGGTTTTTAATGCATCTCGAGCGATTGGACGGTGCTCCAGTCCAAAGTGCAACGATCGCGACCGGCAAGGCATGGACCGCGGCTGCTACGCGGACGCCCACGAAAACGCTGGAGGACATCGTCAAGGAGCGGCCTGCTACGGCTGCGTTTCCCGGAAGAGTTCCGGTGCAAGGCGGTCTGCCGATCATGCATCAAGGCGAGTGCGTCGGGGCGGTGGGTGTTTCCGGCGTGAAGTCACACGAGGATGAGCAGATCGCGAAGGCGGGATTGCAGGCGCTTCCGTAGACGTCTCGAATGCTAACGAAAGGCGGAGCGGCCGCGATTCAGGGTTTGCCGGCGGGCTCTTGCTTTTTGGACGCTGCAAGCTGAATCGCTTCGGCGAAGTGAATCGCGCGGCGCCCCGTGGCTTGGAAGATTTGCTCGCGGCAACTGAAACCGTCGGAGATGACCAAAGTATCCGCTTCTGCCTGACGCACCGCCGGGAAGACGACTCTTTCCCCTACCGCTTGTGAAACGGCATATTTGTCCTTCTCGAAACCGAATGGACCGGCCATGCCGCAGCAGCCTGAATCGAGAGACTGCAGCTCGGCGCCCATTTTGCGGAGAAGCGACTCCTCGTCTTTCATCTTCATGAGTGACTTGTGATGGCAGTGGCCATGCAAGAGGACTTTGCGTGCGAGTTTGGGCGGGTGAAAATCCGGCGCATGGCGCTCGAGGAATTCGCTGAGCAGGAATGTTTGATTGCGGAGCCGCTGGGCGCGTCCGTTTTCAGGGAACAGGTTGCAGAGTTCGTCGCGAAAGACGGACGCGCAGCTCGGTTCCAACACAACGACCGGAAAGCCTGCGTCGATCGATTCACCGAGGGAATCGAGGATGCCGAGCAGATAAGACTTCGCTTCGTCGAGCATACCGAAATCGTAGAGTGGGCGGCCACAGCACAGCGGGTGGCGGGGGACGCGGACGTTGAATCCCGCGCCTTGGAGGATTTCAAAGGCCGCGTGGGTGGTCTCCGGGTGCAAATAGTTGTTGAACGTGTCGAGCCACAGGATGACGTCAACCTTGGTATCGCCACCGGTGATCGATTCGCGCGCCCCCGTATTGCTGGCATCCGGCAAACCATTTTTTTGCGCCCAGCGGCGGAAAGTTTGGGAGGCTAGCACGGGCATCTGCCGTTGAGGCGCTAGGTGCAAGATGTTGCGCATCAGGTGGCTTAAGATCGGGGCGCGATTGAGGAAATTTACAGTGCCGGGGGCGATTGAGCCGAGGCGAAACCATTTGTCGACCATGCCGAAGGCGTATGCGTGGACTGGGCGCCGGTGTCCTTGATAATAGTGCGACAAAAATTCGGCCTTGTAGGTCGCCATGTCGACGTTGGTGGGGCATTCCGTTTTGCAGGCCTTGCAGGAGAGACACAGATCGAGCGATTTCTTTACGTGCTCGTCATTCCAACCGTCGCGCGTGACTTCTCCCTGTAGCATTTCGAAAAGCATGTGGGCGCGACCGCGGGTGGAATGTTCCTCCTCGAGGGTGACCATGTAGCTCGGGCACATCGTGCCGGTATCCTGCTTGCGGCAGGCGCCTAGGCCGAGGCATCGAAGCGAGGCCTTCGAGAAGGAGCCGTCGTCTTCGGGAAATTTGAAATGCGTGTGCGGCTCCTGGGGATTGTAGTCCGCGCCCAGGCGCAGGTTCTCCGTGGGCAAATACGCGTTGACCACTTTGCGGGGATTCATCCGATTTTCGGGATCCCACGCGGCTTTGAATTCGCCAAAGGCTTTTACGAGTTCCGGTCCAAACATTTTAGGCAGCAACGCACCGCGAGATTGCCCGTCGCCATGTTCGCCTGAAAGCGAACCGCCGTAGCTGACGACCAGATCGGCGGCTCGTTCGACGAATTCGCCGTAATTGCGAATGCCCTTCCCGCTTTCGAGGTCAAAGCTGACGCGCATGTGAATGCAGCCATGCCCGAAATGGCCGTAGAATGCGCCCCTGTAGTCGTATGCGATCATCAGCTTGCGAATATCGCGCAGGTAGCCGCCGAGTTTTTCGGGCGCTACGGCGGCGTCGTCCCAGCCTTCCCATTCGGCTGGCGCGCCGGGAGCAAATGCGGCTGCGCGCGGGCCCGATTCACGAATGTGCCAGACGGCGCCGGCTTCACTCGCTGTGTAAATGCGGGAGCTGGGAGGATGGGGAACGCGCTTCAGGCGCTCGACAAGCTGCTGGGCAAGACTCTGGGCTTCTTGGTGTTCGTCCGCGCCGAATTCAACCAGAAGAAAACCGCCGCCTTCGGGAACTAAGTCGATGTTGGGCGCGCGCCTTTGCTTGAGGGCGTCGATGATGCTGCCTTCCATTCCTTCCAGACCGATCGGATGGAATTCGAGGATTTCCATTACGTGGTCGGCGGCTTCGAAAGCGTCTTTGTAGCAGATCCCTACCAAGCTTCGGTGCTGCGGGCTATGAATCAGCTTCACTTTTGCCTCGAGGACGACGGCGCAGGTACCTTCGGTGCCGACGAGCGCCCGGGCGACGTGAAAGCCGCGTTCCGGGAGAAGTTCGTCGAGGTTGTAGCCCGAGACGCGACGAGGAATTTGAGGGAACTTGGTGCGGATGAGAGGTTCATATTGATCGCGGATGGCGCGGAGCGTCGTGTAGATTTGGGCGCGGCGTCCGCCTTCGTGGATGATTTGGACGAATTCGGCATCTGTTGTCGAGCCGACCGTCATTTGTGTGCCGTCGGCTAGCACGATTTGGAGTTCCTCGACATTGTCGACTGTTTTGCCGCCGAGAAGTGAATGGGTGCCGCAGGAATTGTTGCCGACCATGCCGCCGATGGTGCAGCGGTTGTGGGTTGAGGGATCGGGCGCAAAGGTGAGCTGGTGCCTTTCGGTTCGGTTGCGAAGGGTATCGAGAACCACGCCCGGCTGAACACGGGCAAATCGGTGCTCGGGATCGATTTCAAGGATCTGATTCATGTACTTGCTGAAATCGAGGACGACGGCAACATTGCAGGATTGTCCCGCGAGGCTCGTGCCGGCACCTCGAGGCAGGATCGGAGCGGCGAACTTCTTGCAGGCGGCGACTGCGGCGAGTACGTCGTCGGCATCGCGAGGGATCACCAGACCGATGGGGATCTGGCGGTAGTTCGATCCGTCAGTGGCGTAGAGGGCGCGGCTACCGCGGTCGAATCGCACCTCGCCGCGGACTGTGCGCTGGAGTTCGTTTTCGAGGTCGCGTGGCTGTGCGAACGAATCGACAGGTTTTGCGTGGGAGCTGAGCGGCAATGGAGAGTGTGAATGCAACGGGGCTCTAGGACCTGTTTTTTCCCGAAAAGTGTGCACTGCGAGCGGCTTCCGCTACGTGCGGCGGAACTCAGGACTCTGTGTGAAAACTACGCGACAGCGCTCCTCACGGGCTAAGCCTATATTGACCGCGCACAGATGTCGCGCCGGAGCCGAGGCATCAGCAGAGCCGCCGGCGCACCAAAAGGAGCGGCTTGTAAGCCGAGGTAAGCCTGTCCCGGCGAACGTTCTCAAGGAAGATTGGCAATGGAGCGTGCCTCACCGGACAATTCGAGAATGTCCAGTCCCGTATTGGCGCGGTCGACGGCGTAGATGTAGCCGCGATCGTCCACTTCCACGTTGTTTGTCTGTATGGCAACCTTGCAGTGCTGATCCGCGCCCGTTCCGACGCAGCGCTTGTCCGTCTTGTCGGTGATCGGAGGGATAAAATATGCGATTTCCTTGGGACTGAAAGGATCTCGAACGTCGATCGCGCGCACACCCGCATTGAAATGGGCGATGAAAAGCACTCGCTTGTAGTAGATGGGCGTCATATTTTCGTTGGAGGAGTGAGTGCCAAATCGGCCGCCGTGGCTGCAAAAATCTTCGGCACCTTCGTGCACGGTCCAGGTGGCCACACCTACTGGAATCGCCTCGGTGGTGATGTCGAAGAAGCGCACCATTTGTCGCGGTTGCTGGCATTCATTGTCCGTGGTTTCCGCGGTGAGCGCGATGAAATCGCGCACTTTTCCAACTTTGAAGTTGGCGTATTCCGGGACTGTGACTCCGAGAATTGGAAACGCAGTGTGTGCGCCTACATCGGGAGGTAGGTCCACGCGTGAGATCTGGGGATACTTCAAATTCTCGTCGGTCGGTTCCTTGGGACCGTTTATGAGTTTGTCGCGATCCACAATTTGCAGTACTCCGTTTCGAGTGGTTCCGTAGGCGAGGTAGAGGCGATTCCCTTTGGGACCGGTCGATATGGCGCCGTGGAGGTCACTCGGGGTGGCGCCTGTCGCACCGGGCTGCTGGCCGGGCAGTCCAAAATTTCGGATGAATACGGGATGAGCGGGGTCGCTCAAGTCATAGACCTGCATCATGCGCACGGCGCGCCAATCGGGCACACCGGAAACGAGGTAGGCGATGCCAGTGTCGCACTCCCACCAGCTCTTGTGGGTGTCGCGGAGGTTGCCACCGATCACTGTGATGCGGGTCGGATTGGAAGGATCGGTGACGTCCCAAATTTCGTGGGCCGAATTGCCATAGCTGCGGAGCAGAAAGAATTTGCTTTTGTCCGCATGAGGCAGGCCTGTGCAAACGCGGGCCATTTGCGCGCCGCCGGATTCACCCCTTGACTGTGGATTGGCTGGTTCGCCTGGAAGATGGGCGAGATATTTTGGGTGGCCGGGATCGGTTACGTCAAGGATCGACGTCCCGTTCACTTCCTCCTTGCCAGTGAGTGGGTTCACGACGGTTCCGGCGTGGTGGCCAATGTAGGCGATGTAGCGATCGCCCTGCTTTTCAATCGTGGGCTGATAGGCGCTTCTTCCTTGCAGGTCGCTGTATCCGACCAACTTCATATCTTTTTGTTCCGCTTGCTTCTGGCCCTGCGCTTGGCTGCCTGAAGGCATGGCTGCAACCAAAAGAGTGCCAACGGCGATCGCGAGCGAGCAAAAGGCTCGCAATCCAGTAGCAGGAATCAATCCGGAAATCGTCCGGAATTCTGAATTCATATAACCTCCACTCAATATAAACTCCTATCAGTGCGCGGCAACCAAGAGGCTCCTTCTATATCACAAGCTTGACGGCCACTTCTAGCTATCTTCCCCGAATCGCACCGACACTTGCTTCAAACAACTGACGCAGAAAAAAGTGTCGAGCATGTATGGCGCTCCGTGCTAGCTAAAACCGCCGGGTCCGCTGAGTTCTGCTCACGTAATCCAGCTTGTTCCATACCGCCGCGTACAGTAGAGTTTTTGTCACAAAGGGCGGCTCGATGAAAGTTGCTATTCTTGATCTGAAGTCCGAATATACGGAGCTGCGGGACGAAATACTCGCGGCGCTCGATAGCGTTTGCCGGAAATCAGCATTTGTTCTCGGAGAGGAAGTCGAGGCTTTCGAACGCGAGTTTGCCGATTTTTGCGGCACAAAGCATTGCGTGGCGCTGGCCAGCGGGACGGCCGCTCTGCACGTGGGACTTCTGGCGCTGGGAGTGCAAGCCGACCACGAAGTTATCACGACTCCGAATACGTTTCTTGCTACGGCCGAGGCGATCAGCTATTGCGGCGCTCGTCCCATTCTTGTGGATATCGACCCGGCCACCGGGAATATCGATCCGAAGCTGCTGGAACGCGCGATCACGCCGCGCACGCGGGCCATACTGCCTGTTCACCTTTACGGCCGCCCGGCGGACATGGACGCTATCCGGGCCGTTGCGGATCGTCACAAATTGCGCATTCTGGAAGATGCCGCGCAGGCGCACGGCGCGCGTTATCGTGGCCGGCGGGCCGGGGGCATTGGACACGCCGGAGCGTTCAGTTTTTATCCCACGAAAAACCTGGGGGCGTACGGAGAAGGCGGGGCACTGACCACGAACGACGACCAGATCGCGAAGTTCGCACGTGGCGCCCGCTCTCACGGGCAAACGGCACGGTATGAGCATGAATTCGTCGGCTACAATTATCGCATGCAGGGTTTTCAAGGTGCGATCCTGCGCATCAAGCTGCGGCGGTTGTACGCGTGGACGGCGAAACGGCAGGAGATCGCGCGAGAGTACCGGAACCGGCTCATCGGAGTTCGGGCGGAAATTCCCGTCGACGATCCGCGAGATGAGTGCGTTTACCATCAATTCGTCATCTACGCGAGCAATAGGAACGCCGTAGTCTCGCAGCTCAACGCGCGCGAGATCGAGACGGTTGTTCACTATCCGCGTCCTGTCCACCTGCAGCCGGCGTATTCATCGATCGGCTATCCACCCGGGACGTTTCCTCACGCGGAACGTGCCTGCGAGCGCGTATTGAGCTTGCCGGTGTTCCCGGGGCTTACCACCGAGCAGATTGCTTACGTGGCGAATGCGGTGCGCGAAGTGGTAGGAGAAAAGTAAAAGGCGGTTAGGGAATGTGAGTGTATGTTACTGGGCAGCCGAGTTTTCCGCTGGGTCCCGCCCTGGCATGGGAACGAACGCCGATGCTCCGGCGGAACTTGAGTTATGTTCCCGGTCTCGCATCATTTCCGCAAGATTTTCAAAAACTTTGGAGCAGGAATCGCGCAGAGCCTGATCGGTCAGGCGCATGAGCGATTCGATCGTGTTTTGCCCATGCTCGTTAAGACGCCGCACAGAAGAAACGATCCAGGAATCGCAGGCCGTCTCCAACCGGTCCTGATGCCTCCCCGTCGCATCGTGGCTCAATTGTTCGAGCCCCTGGGACCACTCATACTGGCGCGCGTCGCGTTCGGTTCCGAAGCGATCGAGCAACGATGCGAATTCCGCGGAGAGCGCGCTGCGACCTTGGGAAACGCCGGCTTCGACCTCCGACGCCATTCGCAATCGGAACTGGCCGAGGGATTCGTCAACCCCTGCCGACAAATTCCCGAGGGCCTGTTGCGCGGACCACTCCAATTCCCGGGCTCGCTCCTGAACAGTGTTATGGGCGGCTGACGTAAATTGCTGCATCTCCTGGTCCGAAATACTCCGCAGAACCTGTCCGAACGAATTTGCGGCGAACTGTGCCGCTTCATCGATCTGAGAACGATTTCGCGCGGCGATCTCGAAAGCAGCACGATCGAACCGATCTTGCGCTGTGGCGAGATGGTTCGATGATTGCCGATCGAGATCTTCGGCGAACTTCTGTGCCGATTGCGAGGCCAGACCCTCAAAATCGTTACCTGCCGTGGCCAAGGACTGCTCGACGATGACCTGCAACCTCGCCCGCGCTTCCTGCTGGAACCATTCCGACGCTTGACCGATCGTCTCCGACGCAGTCTGTGAGGCGCGAACGCCACTTGCGTTTAATTCCTCACTCCACTTTGCGAGAAAATCTCGCTTCGCCGATTCGAAATCAGCGTGGAGGCCCGTTAGCGCCGCGGCCATCTGTGCCGCCACGTCGCGCTGATTATTTTCAGAGACTTGGCGCAGGCGCTCGCGATGCAGCCGCAAGCTTTCTTCGGCATGAATCTCGCGGGAAGACAGATCCCGGATCAATTCCGGCACGCGTTCCATGCGCGGCGCGAGCTTCGCTTCCACTTCGGCAATCGTCCGCTCAACCAAATGATGGCCCAGGGTTTCGATGGTGGGGTTCAGGCGTTGCGAAATCCCGTTTACGAGATGTTCCGCGCGCCGATTCAACTCGTCCGTTTGGGATTCCAGAATGTTTTCAAGGCGCCGGTGAAGTTCGTTCAGAGTGTCGTGACTGGAAGAGTCGAGTTGCGCGGAATAATCCTTGATCCTCCCGGCGACATGCTCGATATCACTCAAGGACGCACGGGCGCGCGACATTTCTTCTTCGAGTTCCGCACGCGTGCCGTGCAGCACTTCGCGAGCTTCCGCCGCTGTTTCCGCCAAGGGCTGGCGCAGCTCGTCAAAGCGTTCCGAGAGTTTTTGCTCGGCGCTGCGAAGCACCTCGTTGGAATGCTCGGATAGCTGGGTGGCCAGGCGCTTGATACCATTATCCAGGGACGATTGTAGAAGTTCATTCCACTGAGATTGCGCGAGAGCCATTTCCAGATCGACCCGTTCATTCCATCGCGCGCTTGGAGAAGGGGGCTGATCGACCGCGGGCGATGACGGCGAATGGAAGGATTCCTCATTAGGGCGTGCCTGCTCGGCACGAGCAGCTTCCTGGAGGGCTGCGGTTTCTTGCTGAGCAGCTTGGGCTTCGGAGCGAATGGTTTGCGCCTTCTCGTCGAGTTGTTCAAGCAATTGGCGCGCGTCGAGGAAGCCTTCTTCAAATTTCAGCTTTAAAGCGTTGAGGAAACTCTCCTGCCTCGCGGTCAAATGCTCGGAAAAATCCTCGCGTGCCCCGTGCTGCGCGCGTTCGAATTCTTCCTTCCAGGTACGGAAGAACTCTTCGGCGGTTGCGAGCCGCCTCTGATGCGTCTGTTCGACTGTCCCGCGAATCTGTTCGGCTACCGAAGCCGCCGCTGCTTCCACGGCTTCTCTCGCTTGGCGGCGGAGCTCGGAGTTTAAATCGCGCAACAGCGGGTTTTGATCATGCGGGCTCTGCCCTTCGGAAGAAAGCTGCTGGTTCGAAGAAACCACCGCATCGTTTGATGAGAATCCTTCTTGAGGTCCCAAGGCAGAATTGAGAGGCGAATCGAAAGATCGGTTTGACACACTATCCTCGATGTTGCCAATGATTGGCGGGGTGTCGCTTACTCCGACGCGTCCATCGAACGTTTGCAGAGGTTGCTCTTCCGAAGCAGAAGGGGCAAAAGGGACTTCCGATCCCCAGTCCGCAGGAGGGAAATCGAGCCCCCAAACATTGGCGGGCCTTTCAAGTTCCACGGCGACCTGAAAGAACTCCCGCACCGATTGCGGCCGCTGGCTCCAGACCACGCGAGCGCGGACGTTGCGGAACTCGCCGTCTCGCTGAATCTCCAGAGTTACCCAGGCATTTTGCGGGAGATGATGCTTCGATGAGTAACGGCACCCGTGGAGATTGCAATTAAGCGCGACGGCACGCTCTTCAAACGGCTGTCCCAGAAGATCGATTCCTCGGATAACGAGAGGAAGAGTCTGCGAAACTCGCTCGCTTCGTCTGCGCTGGCTCTTGAAACGGTCTTGCTCTGCTTCGTGCACTGCGTTCCTCGGCTTCCGTGCGAGAGAATAACATTCTCATGCGTTTAGGTCGAGAGTGAAACGCTGCACCGGGAAAAAAATCTGAGGAAAAAACTGCCGTTTCCCGATGCAGCGTTCGCTGCGCCTCAGATGGAGGCGGCGATCTACTTTTTATTTTTCTTGTTAGCGCTGGGATCCGAACCCAGTTGCGTTTTCACGCCGCCGCTCAGCTGCGCGATGTTGTCGAGCGCAGCCTTCGCTTGGGGCGCATAGGGGCCGTTCGGGTCGGCGTCGATACACTTCTGATAGGCTTCGGCCGTTCCCGGAGGAATGATGTAGACGACCTTATCGCCTTCCTGCTTGGTGTCGATCATTCCGGTGTACGCGCTGCCGAGAAGAAACCAAGACTGCGCATCCTTGGGGTTCGCTTGCGTGGCCTTTTGGAAGGGCATAACGGCATCTTTCAAGTCGCCTTTGTTGTTGAGGACAATTCCGATGTTCTTCCAGCAAGTGCCCGTGGTTGTGGGGTCGAGAGCGGTAGCTTTATCACACGCGGCCCCTGCATCGGCGACCTTTTGAGAAGTTGCCGCAGGATCCTTCTCCGCCGCTCCCGCCTTCGTCAAGGCCGTGCTCAAGCTGACGTAATAGGTTGGCTGTGGCTGAAGATCCACCGCCTTCTGGTACGAGCTAGCGGCATTGGGGAAATCTCCGGCGAGATCATACGCCTGGCCGAGGTTGGCGAGTATTAACGCGTGATTCTTAGCATCCTTAGGACTCGCTCCTTGCTCAGCCTGCTGGAATTCGGTGACAGCGGTTTGACCGTCAGCCTTGAGCTTGTCCTGAAGAGCGGACTTCTGATCGGCCGAGGCGGACGCAAGCTGCTGGCGGACCTGGTTCGAGTCGTTCATCGCTGCGATGCCGGCATCGAAATGGCCCTTCATATTCTTGAAGGCATTTGCCTGATCTTCGGCCTTCTTCTGCTCTTCCGGGTTGCCCTTCTGCGATTCCAGGATCTCTTTAAAGTTGATCGTGATCGTGTTCGTCTGGCCGTCGGTGATTGAATGCTTCTCGCTAAATTTGTTCAAATTTGCTTTTTCGTTGGTGAGGACGATTGTGTAAATGCCCCCGCGCGGCAAAAGTTGGCTAAAGTGGCCTGCCTTGTCCGTCTTCAGCGTAAACGTCTGACCGTTGTCTGGATTCTGGATATCGACAGTCACATCGGCCCAGGGATTGCCCTGGATATCCAAAACTTGGCCATCCACTCTGGTGGAACCCTGCGCGGCCACAATTTGGGCCAGCAGAAGAGTGAGGGCAAGCGCTGCCCAAATGGGAATCAATCGTCTCATGTGGTTATCTCCTCCAACTATAAGATGCGGTGAGTTCATTATCGCGCAACTGCTACCCGATAGGCGATAGGGTCGTGCAATCCAGCCTCGGCGAATGCGCGGAGGCGCAGCCTGCAACTATCGCACGTCCCGCACGCTTCGTCATCAAATTGGTAATACGACCAAGTGCGGGAAAGCGGCGCCCCGGTTCGGCCCCACGGCGCTCAATTTCACTTTTTCGCATTCCGATGACGGGCGTCAAAATATGGATATCCGTTTCCGGGCTCCCTTCTTTGATTACTTCTTCGAAAGCCCTGTAAATAAAATAGGATGGCCTGCAATCCGGGTATCCCGAGCTATCCTCCGCGACACCCCCGATGAAGATGGCTTTCGCGCCAATGACTTCCGCCCAGCTCACGGGCTGCCGAAAGAAAATGGGCGCGTCCGAAAGGGAACGTAGGTTACAGGTATTTGAGCTTCGGCAGCAAGTGCATTTCCTGCTTCCGCAACGACGATCCTCTGATCGGTAAGCGCCGAACCGCCTGATTTGGCGGAACGCATCGACGCGGACGACCAACCGATCCTTCACGCCGTAGAAATCGGCAATCTCCCCAAACGCTCTGCGCTCACGCGCTCCGGTCCGCTGGCCCTAGCTCGCATGCAGAAGCGCCAGCCCGTGCGTTTGGTGGGCATACCCGCAGTAACGCGGAGGAAAATCCATGCCGCCACTCAGCAACATCCACACCGAACGGCCTGTTAGGCGTCAGAGGACTCAAACTCCTCTTGTCGCCGGATCCCACACAAATTTATGAAGTTGCAGGGCTAAACAGACTGGCAAACCGTCCGCCAGGATCCATTCGACCTTGCTCCGGTGCCTCCAGGCCTTGCCAACGCCCGGCAGGATCCGCAAAAAGCGGCGAGAACAGGACCTGATTCACGCGTTCCGCCAGATGATGCCCCATCCTGAAATCGTGCGCAAAATCATAATCGCGACGCGTCGAGATTACAAACTTGATTTCATCCTTCCGGTCGAGGGCTTCACGGTTTGCCATGCGAATGGCGTCGGGCTCGCCTGAGTCTGGACATTTTACGTCCACGACCTTGATCACTTCGCAGGGCAGCTTGCCGACAATGCGCTCGCCACTGGTCTCGAGCATTACGGTGTAGCCATCTTCAACAAGGTCCTGGGACAGCACAGGGGCTTCCGGTCCCAGCACAGGCTCCCGGCCGATGATCTCCACGAGCGGGGCGCGTGCTGCGCCAGCGCCTGCCAAGGTGTTTACCTTTTCATGGATTTCTTCTACTGGGTGTTTCGTTCCGCCGTAAAACGCATATTCGGTGTCACACCACGCGCAGCGCAGGTTGTCGCCCCTAAGGCGCACGAAAATACAGGGCAATCCGGCGCGCGTGCCCTCGCTTTGAATCGATTTTAAAATTGCCGTGATGGCCATGGTACCGGGGCGTATTCGCTCAGGGGCCTTCCCGACCGCCTACCGAGCTCCTGGGTGATCTGACGTAACGAAATGAGCGAAAGTTACGTGGCCGCAAGAGCGATCGCCTAGGGCCTGTAGGTAGCCGCCGTCATGTCCGATTCCCAAACCGTGATGCTGGCGATTCGGGCGCCATTGGGCGCCTTAGGTAGCTGTTTCGCCGTCTCGTCGTAAATATATCGGGCGATATTTTCGGCCGACGGGTTCAGCACGTCGAAGGGCGGAAACTCGTTCAGGTAAATATGGTCGAGCGAGCCGATGACGCCTTGAATCGCCTGCTTTAAGTGTACGAAGTCATAAAGCAGCCCGGTCGAGTCGAGTGCCTCGCCGGAAAGGGTCACGCGCACTTTGTAATTGTGGCCGTGCAAATTCTCGCATTTCCCCCTGTAGTTGCGGAGGTTGTGCGCGGCGGCGAATGTTTGGTCGACACTGACTTCGTACATGCGTAATCCTTCGAGTCCGGTTATGGCAATCGTAGCGTGCAGATTTCTCGGGCGGCTACTTTGGGTGATTTTCCATGAAGCGCGCCACTTCGGCGAGGTCCTGCGTGGTTGAGTATTCGGGCAGGGACTCAAGAAAAATTCTACCATATTGCATGCGCTGGATACGGTTATCGAGGATGGAGAGGATGCCGCGGTCTGTCTTGGTGCGGATCAGCCGGCCGAAGCCTTGCTTCAGGGCGAGGACAGCCTCGGGTATTTGATATTCGGCGAAGGCGTTGCGGCCGTCTTCCTGGAGTGCGCGGACTCGAGCGGCGACGATCGGATCGCTCGGGACGGCAAAGGGCAGTTTGTCGATGATCACGCAGGAAAGCTGCGCACCGGGCACGTCGACGCCTTGCCAGAAGCTCGAAGTTGCGAAAAGGACGGCGTTGGGAGTCGAGCGGAACCGGTCGAGGAGGATCGAGCGCGGGGCGGTCCCTTGCAAGAGCAGGGGAAAGGTTACTTTCGACGATACGCGCTCATATACATCGCGCATCTGCGCGTAGCTGGTGAACAGGCAGAACGCGCGGCCTTGCGAGATTTCAAGTAACTTTGCGATTTCCTCGGCGGCGCTCGCGGAGAAGGACGCGTGGCGCACATCGGGCATTGACCTCGGCATGTAGAGCAGCGCTTGCTCGCGAAAATCGAATTCGTGGGGCAGCACTACTTCCTTTGCGGGCAGCACTCCCAGGCGTTGCTTCACATAATCGAAACCCCCAGCGACGGCCACCGTGGCTGAGGTGAGTACCACCGTGTCGAAGCGCTCAAAAAGCTGCTCGCGGAGAATTTCGCTCACATCAATGGGAGTCGCCGCGAGAAAGACGCCGCGCCCGCGGCGCTCGTACCAGTAAACATAATTTTTTTCTTCGCTTTCAAGAAGGAAAGCCAGTTCGCGGCGCGACTCAGACGCGCGGCGCGCAAGCGTGATCACTTCTTCCGGCTTGGGCGATAGCGCTGAAAGTTCCGCTTCGACGCGCTTGACTGCTGCGCTGAGATCGTCGTAGGCCTCGCGGTTGCGCTCGAGAAAAGACTGCCGCTCGGCGGGGCCGAAAGAGAAGCGGCCTTCGCGCTCGGGAAAGGTTTCGAAAAAGCTGCGGGCTCGCTCGCGTACGCGGGCGAGGTGGCGTTTTAGGGGGGCGGCCTCGATCCGCAGGACGCGCAGCACACTTTCGGTATCGCGCGCAAGTTCTTCGAAGCGATAGCTTGAGATCTGGCGGCCGAAATAGCCGCTCGCGACGTCCTCGATTTCGTGGGCTTCGTCGAAGACGACGGCGGAATATTCGGGAAGGATCGAGCCGAAGTCGTCCTGCCGGATGGCCAGGTCGGCAAAGAAGAGATGATGATTCACGATGATCAGATCGGCTTGCTGCGCGCGTTGGTGCATGGCTGTAATGAAGCAGCGCTGAAATTCGTGGCACTTCTGGCCGCTGCAGAGGTCGCTGCGGGCGTCGATGCGATTCCACAGCTCCGCATCGTCGGGTAGAAACGTCAACTCGCTGCGATCGCCCGTTTCGGTGAGCCTTGACCAGTCGCGAATTTGGGCGAACCAGTCGATTTCGTCCATTCCCTTCAGGACCGGCTGGCCTTCCATCTGCTGAACCTTTTGACGGCAGAGGAAATTGGCGCGACCTTTCATTAGCGCGGCTTTCAGATTCGGTGCGAAGTGCTTTTGGAGGAAAGGGACATCCTTTTGGAAAAGCTGTTCCTGGAGGGATTTCGTCGCGGTTGAAACGACTACGCGGCGGCCGCTGCGGATTGCCGGGATCAGATATGCGAGAGTCTTCCCGGTCCCGGTGCCTGCTTCGATTACGGCGTGCTGATGGCGCTGGAAGGCCTCTTCCACAATGCGCGCCATTTCGAGTTGGGAGGGGCGGAACTCATATCCGGCATGGCTCGATTCGAGCAGGCCGCCGGGACCAAAGATTCCGTCGACGGTGATTTCCTCGGATTTTGCCGTGGCTGCTTTTTTAGGCATGAATGATGACGTCTTAGTCCAGTTAGAGCGAAAAACTAAAGTATCACACGGCCCGTGCGCTGCGGGGCTTCTCATCGAGGGCTGGGACTTCGGCCGACCAATGACGAGAGGTCCCTCGTTGCTTGGCTCGGCTAGCGATGACAGCGAAGAACAAAAGCCGGCGAGAGGCCGACGCTAGGAAGACAGAGTCGTATCAACGGTTAGACACTTCTTCGAGAGCTTTCGCCCAGTGCGAGAGGTGGTTCAACGAAGCGGTATGGGTGTGATCGAGCACAAGTGGGGTGATCGAGATGGCGCCGTCGCGGATAGCGGCGTGATCGGTACCCGGCTCGATGCCTTCAGTGAGCTGTTGTTCGTGCAGCCAGTAGTAACGGCGGCCGCGAGGATCGGTTCCCGGCTGGAGAAGGTTGCGGGTGATCTTCGAGGACTGCCGCGTGAAACGCACTTCGCCGTTCCAGGGTTGGGGCACGTTTACATTCAGGAGGACACCTTTCGGCAATCCTTCCTTCAAGACTACCGGTATGAGCGTGCGGGTAAAGCGTGCGGCAGGCCCGAAATCGAAACCCTTTCCGCGAAATGCGACTGAAACCGCCAGCGACGGTGTGCGATTGATCGCTCCTTCCATCGCGGCTCCAATCGTTCCCGAATAATAGACGTTCTCGCCCAGGTTTCCGCCGGGGTTGATGCCCGACACGACGATATCGGGCTTCTCCTTCAGCAGCGTGTTAAA
>Ga0182024_10012350_pt1 | contig 16920 bp, 14 predicted proteins | sample P32metaG_FD_120480 | JGI IMG/M metagenome (GOLD analysis project Ga0182024, IMG submission 120480) | Permafrost microbial communities from Stordalen Mire, Sweden - P3-2 metaG (Illumina Assembly) | ecosystem: Environmental > Terrestrial > Soil > Wetlands > Permafrost | place: Sweden: Stordalen...
ATTCCCTGGCCCTGCGCGAGGTTCCAGCTCCCGTTGCCGAATCCTTGGAGGTACTTGTTCGCGGTGGCGCGGTACGAAAGCTCTACGCCGGCGGCGCGTCCTCTTTTGTAGTTGTAGTCTTCGATGAGGTCGGTCGAGCCGACCGTCTGTACGTCGAGCGTGTCTTGCGAGTAGCGCCCGAAGGCGGTCAGGGTGGTCTCGAGTCGCTGCGGGATGCGATACGTGAGGCCGATCTCGGCGGACTCGTCCGCCTCCGCCTTGACGTCGGCGCGGATGGGTACGCCGGGAACGGCCGGCACGAGGACACGCGCCGCCACCGAGGCGTCGACGGCGCTGGGAGGCTGCCACAGGTACCCCGCGAAGCCGTGCAGCATGAAGGCTTCGGAAAACTCGTAGGAGAAGCCGAGCCGCGCGCTCGGCCCCGCCAAGAGGAGGTTCGGTTGGGCGGTGCCCGTGAAGATGGCGTTTTGAACGTCGGCGCGCACACCCGGGAAGAGCTTGAACCGCCCGAGCGTGATCTCGTCCTGAAGGAATGCGCCGCCGCTGACGATGTTGGTGTTGTCCGTGCCGGACACTGTGAGACGTGGGTTCGGGCCTCCCGCCGACAACGCGTCGTCGCGCGTGAATTGCGTGTAGTCGACCCCCGACTGCGCATCGTCGATCAGGAAGCCGGCTTTCCAGTTCTGTGTGGTGCCCACTCCCCACGCGTACGTCACGTTCTGTCCCTCGTGGAGAAGTCTACGGACGACGTTCGCGCAGATAGACCCCGGGTCTGCGGCCTTTCCGAGCGCGTCCGTAGGGTCGCAGTTCAAGTCACCATACGAAGAACGAACGTAAGGGGCCACCAGCACGCCCCCATTGGAAAAGGTGCGCGCGTACGCCACAGTCACGAACAGATCGCGCTCGACCTCCGTAGGATTGGCGTTGTACGGGACGAAAGGGGGCGGAGAGTTGCCGTAAATGTCCGGCCCTCGCATGGCCCCTGGCGGTGCGTCGGACAGCGGAAGAAGCGTCGGGTCGATCGGGATCTGAAAGTGTTGCTCTGCGTACCTTGCCAGTAGCTCGAACCGTTCATGGTCGCTGGGCCGGTAGTCGGCGCGAGCAAACGCATTGCCTCCTTGCTCCGCGTCGTGGAAGACGGGGCTTGCCGCGGGAGTGTCCAGTCCACGCTGGGTACTCAGAAACGCACCCGCGACGAAGACATCGACCTTGCCGAGGGCTTGGGAATACCACGCCGAGGGCTGGGCACGTTGGTAGGTCCCGTAGACCATCTGGACTTCCCCCTCCGGCTTTCCGGTGCCGTGGCGGGTGGTCACATCGATGACGCCCCCCGCGTTGGGGCCGTACTCTACCGGCTGGCCACCGCTGATGATGCGGAGTTTCTGGACGAGGCCGGTGGGGAGGACGTCGGTGAATTGGCCCGCGAGTCCTCCAGGGATCGGGACCCCGTCCACCAGGTGGAGGACCCCCTTTTCGGCGCTGCGGATGTGGAGGACTCCGTCCGGCCCGAACGAGTCGGGAGTAAATCCGGGCTGCGTGAGAGCGATCTGCGTGAGCGTTTGTGCGTCCCCCCCGGGGAGAGCTTGAAAGTCTTTGCGTGAGAGGACCGTGACGCTGCTGCCGGTCTGTCCCCGAGTCGCCATGCGGTCCCCCGACACGTGCACCTCCACCACGTCGGGGTCTGGCGCGACGTCGGACGGGCTGGGCGTAGGCGCTGGGCCGGGTGTCGTGTTGGGCGGTGCCGGCGGGGCCTTGTCGTCGGCTCTCCCGCTGCGGACGATCATCCACGTCGCGGCGAGTACGAGCGCGGCGAGAGCGCGTGTCTTCGGCCCTCGGGACTGCACGCCCTCCTTGTGTTATTATTGATAATGATTGTCAACTCCTTACTCCAAGGGAGGCGAAAGGGAGCGCTCTCCGTACGCGCCGGGCTCCTCCGGCGCCGCGCCGCGCGTCGGGCCGTGACGGCCGCGCATGAGGAGCGCGTACACGAGCGCCGCGCCGAATCCCCCTGAGAACCACGCCGCGTCGTAGAGAATGTGGAGCGCGGGGACGAAGAGCCCGCACCACGCGATGCCGCATCCCGCGGCGGTCGCGAGGATAGCCGATCCGTTCCACCCGCTCCCCGCGTAGGCGTAGACCCCGTCTCGTCGGTAAAGGTCCGCGAGATCGAGCTTCGTCTTCTTCACGAACCAGTAGTCGTAGATGAGAACGCCTGCGATCGATCCGAGGCCGCCGGAATAGCCTAGGAGCCACCCGTTGATGTAGCGGTCCGAATCGGCGAGCAGCCTCCACGGCATCATCAAGGTCGCCACGATGCCCGTGACGAGTCCGCCCGTGCGAAACGAGATTTTGCCGGGGGACACGTTCGCCAAATCGTTGGCGGGAGACACCACGTTCGCGGCAATGTTCATCGCGAGCGTCGCGATGACGACCGTGAACTCGGCGAGCCCGACGAGCCAGCGCGACTCGAACTTGGCGCCGAGATCGACGGGGTTCCAGATGGCCTCGCCGAAGATTTGCGCCGAAGCGCTCGTGACGAGGACGCCCATGGCCGCAAAGAGCGTCATCGTGGTGGGGAGCGCCACGACTTGCCCGAGCATCTGCTCTTTCTGCGAGCGGCCGTAGCGCGCGAAGTCCGGCATGTTGAGCGAGAGGGTGGCCCAGAAGCCGACCATGGCCGTCACGCTCGGCACGAAGACCGCGAAGAACGAGCCGAACGTCGTGAAACGGCCGGGCGCGGACAGCACGTCTCCAAGACCGTGGCCGACTTCGCTCGCGCGCCGTACGGCCCACACGACGAGCGCGAGCGTCATGACGAGCACGTACGGCGCGGCCCAGTTTTCGACCCGGCGGAGGACATCCATCCCGCGATAAATAATGAGAATGTGCAGCCCCCAAAAGGCGAGAAAGCACAGCCATTCGGTCGGCAAGAAGCCTTGAAGCGTCGCGCGTCCGAGCGCCGTGGGCCACGAGGGCGAGAGCGCTTCGCCGAGCCGGAAGAGGGCGTGCCCCCCGATCCAACACTGGATGCCGAACCAGCCGCACGCGACGAGCGCGCGCATCAGGGCGGGCACGTTCGCGCCGAACACGCCGTACGCGGCGCGCGCGAAGACCGGGAACGGGATGCCGTACTTGGTGCCCGGATGCGAGTTGGCGAGGATCGGGACGAGCACGATCGTGTTGCCGAGCAGGATCGTGAGGAGGGCCTGCCACCAGTTCATCCCCGCCTTGATGAGGCCGGACGCCAGCATGTAGGTCGGGATGCAGTGCGCCATCGAGATCCACAGCGCGGCGAACGTGTAGGTCGTCCATGTCCGCTTCGCGAGCGGGGTAGGGGCGAGGTCGAGGTTGAAGAGGGCGGGGTCGTCGAGCACCACGTTCGGGGCGAGTTCGACGCGTCCGTCGGGGTGCTCGAGTTGGCTCATGGCGTCGGTACCCGCGGATAGCCCACGCAGCTCCGTGAAGAAAGCCTCGTCCCCCGTAAGCGCGGTCGGGTTTTGGCGTGCTATGCCCCGACGCACCATGATGCCCTTCCGCGCGCTTCGCCTTCGTCGCACGATGGATTTTGCGCCGCATCGCACCTGGGTGCGGAGATTCACGTGGAGCGCGATCGCAGGGGGCGCCGTCACGCTCGTCGGCGCGGGTCTGTCGTCCGCGCCGATGCTCGCGACGACGTCGTGCGACGGCCAGGAGTGCAACCCGAGCCCGGCGATCGACTGGGGTTGCCCGCCGGGGGTGCCTGCTGCGACGTGCTGCTCCCACGGCTACATGAACGGAAATACCTGGCTATCGTCGCCACCCTCCGAGCTCGCATCGTCGCCCGACGCCGCAGATTGGCTCCCGTACAACGCCAACAGCCGAATACGGCTCTATCTCGCGGCGTGGACCCCAAACGGGATTCCGGAGCCCACTTCTTCAAGTATCTCTATCTCTCTTAATCCAGGTCCCCAGAATCCCGACCCCAAGGACGATCCTCCGGATGCCCCCGTCGGCATCTGGACGACCGGCTCGGGCAATGAGGCGGAATGGGACAACATGGCGCCGGGATACGCCGAAGTCGTGAACGGCACCTGCTCTCCCTGGTACGTGCGCATCTCGGTCGTGTTCGACGTGCCGGACGGGGGGCTTATTAAGGGGCCTTGCTGGAAGTAGGGGCAGCGAGCCGAATGTTCCAACCAGTCCGTAACCTGCAAGGGGCGGTGAGGCCTGATGCGAGAGTGGAAGATGGAGCGTCTCGAGTCTCATCGACGGCGTTCCAAGGTGCGCGCGACGCGTCGCCTTGCGTGGGGAGGGCTGCTCCTCGCGCCTGCATCGCCGCTTCCGAGATCGCGCGGGCCAGGGGAGAACTGCGCGAGGATCGCGTGACTCTTCGCGAATCCCGTCCTCGCCTTCGCACGGCGTCCTCGCGAATCGCGAGAGCGTCCCGAGGTTCGCGTAGGGCGTCGCCTTCTGCGGATGGAGCTGCCCGTGCTTCTTCTAGGGCGTCCCTTCGATCTCGGAGAGCAGCCGTCGGTGCTGACAAAGAGGCCCCTCCGAAGGAGTAGGGCATCGGTCGGATTGGATGGAGCGTCCGTCCCCGCGTGGACAGACGCTCCCCGAAGACCGCGGGCGTCGACACAAAGACGCACAGCATCTCTACGAGCTCCGAGAGCGGCAGTCCCAAGACCGAATGCATCGCTGCGCGTGACGGCGGCCTCTCTCCTTGCGTCTCCGGCTTCCCGACGAGCTCCGACAGCTTCCGTCGCCGCTCGGCGAGCATCCCGACGTGTTCGTAGGGACGCCCTACGCACGCGGAGCGATGCCGCGGCCCCTCACGACGGATGCTCCACGAAGAGCGAGAGCTCCTGTGCGAGCACGTCGGGGCGCCTCCGAAGATCGTCGAGCATTCCTCGCAGCACCTCGGGTGACTCTGCGCACGCGGGAGGGTGCGACGCTCACTTCCAGCGATGCTCCGGCCACTTGGGGGGATGCCCTGCCCATTCCGGAGGATGCTCTGCGTGTTCGTCCGGCATCCCCGCGCACACTCGGGGATGCCCTCCTCGTTCTCCGAGGTTCGCGACGCCCTTGCAGCCGTCCACTCGGGACTCCGCGGGGCGCGTCACGTGCTCGGAGCGGCGTGGTCGCCTCCGGTTGGAGTCCGCCAGCGAGACGCTCCGGTCCTGGACAAGACATCGCTGACACTTTGCTTCGACTTGGCTGTCAGACGATAGCCTGTTTCGCCTCAGCAACAGACCGCACTTGTCGGGCCGACCCACGCGCCCACGATTGTAGCGAGGAGCGCGATGCGTGAGGCAATCGCCGTTTTCTTCCGAGCCTTGGGTCTGCACATGGGGGCAGTATGCGAGAGCGCCCGCGTAGGTGCATCTCATCCCCTTTGCCTCCCTCGTCGCCCGGCGCATACTGCGCCCGTGCCTGCCCGGCTCGCTGCTTGTTCCTCGTGTGCTCGCCACATTCGCGTCGACGAAGAGCGCTGCCCCTTCTGCGGCGTGACGTGCCCGGGCGCCTTCGCGTCCAGCCGCACGCCCGAGCCTCCGCCCCGCGGGCTGAGCCGTGCTGAACTCTCTGGCTACGCTCGAACCGCGGCTCGCGTTGCCGCGACAGTCGGGAGCGGTGCAGCCATCGCGATCGCGCTGAGCTGCTGCGACCACCCCAGGAGCGACGACAACGAAGTCGCGGTTTACGGCGGACCTCCGCCAGACGCCGCGCCCCGTGACGCTGGCGGCGGGGGATAGGCGAGGGAGCGGGCTCACCATCGCGCGCGGCTCCTCGCAGAGGGCACGGCGCCTGCTCACGAGCTCCCGGATCACGTCGTCGCTTGCCGTCGTGAGAGCAAGAAACGTCAGTCGGTCGATCGTGGCTCGGAGCACGGCCTCATCAGGGGGGGAGCAAACGGAGGTGGAAACAGTGGCGGTTCCGCCAGAGGTAGAATCGCTCGACGCATCCAACGATCTGCTTTGATTTACGGTAAGTGGCCCCTTCGGGGGTCGAACCCGAACGCCCTTTCGAGCCGCGGATTTTAAATCCGCTGCGTATGCCATTCCGCCAAGGGGCCCGAAGGCACTCTATCCTAGGCGCTCCCCTCACGGCGCGTTGCGACTCCCACGCGCGCCATCTTCCGACAGCGGAAGCGAGCTCCGACCGCTACACTGCATGCGGGGACCGGATGGGTCGGGCGCCGAAGGAGAGGCCGTGGAAGAGAAGAAACCGCGACCGGAAGCCGGGCAGCCCGTCGAAGAACCCACGCCGAAGCGAGGAGGCTTGGAGTTCGAGTTCGATGCGGCCGCATCTGTCGTGCGCGCGAGACTGTGGGGCTTCTGGGACTTGGACGTGGCCGGGCGCTTTCGCGCGGACCTTCTCGCGGTAGGCCGTCGGGTCGGCGGCAAGCCGTGGTCGGTGCTCGTCGATTCACGGACGTTCCTCCCCCAGGGCCCCGAGGTTACGGCGCATCGAGGAGAGACCATGGGGATGATGGTGAACATGGGGTGCCGGCGCATCGCCGTGATCGTGGCTGAAAAGGGTACCTACGCGATGCAGTTTTCGCGGATCGCGACCGAAGCCGGCGTGAAGAACGCGGTCTTTTTCGATCTCGCCCTCGCAGAGAAGTGGATTCGCGAGACCTGAGCGCCCCCCCTGAGCGTGACCCGAGCGCTCCGTGAGCACGTCGGAGGAGCCGACGACGAAGACGCACATGCTAGGCTCGGCGCTTCCCGCATGGTGGCCGCGAGTCCGACGATCGACAGCCTCCCGCGACGACTCGGTCTTCTCGCGAAGGATCTCGAGCGTCGGTTCCTCGGCAAAGACGAAGCGATCCGCCTTCTCGTCATCGCGACGATCGCGGGGGAGCACGCGGTCCTCATCGGGCCGCCCGGCACGGCGAAGAGCGCGCTCATCCGCACGTTCGCGCGCCTCTTGTCGGCGCAGTATTTTGAGTACTTGCTCACGCGCTTCACCGAGCCGAACGAGATCTTCGGCCCGGTCGACATCGCGGCGTTTCGGGATGGGCGCTACCAAAGAAGGACCGAGGGGATGCTCCCCGAGGCGGAGATTGTCTTTCTCGACGAGGTCTTCAAGAGCAACTCGGCCATCTTGAACGCGCTTCTCACGCTCTTGAACGAGCGGCGCTACACGAGCGGGGGGCAGGTCCGGAAGACCCCGCTGCTCAGCGCGTTCGGCGCGTCGAACGAGGTGCCGACCGATGAGACGCTGACGGCGGTGTTCGACCGCTTCATCCTCCGCATTCGCTCGGACAACCTCGACGCGTACCACTTTCAGGGGCTGCTCGAGAAAGGCATCGAGCACGAGGTGATGGGGCTCACCGGGCAGGAGCTCACGCCGTTCGTGAGCGCCAAAGAGCTTGCCCAGCTGCACAAGGGCTTCGGCGAGCACATGCGCTTCAGCGAGGAGTTCTTCTCGGCCTACAAAGGGCTCCTCTTCCAGATTCGCGCCGAAGGGGTGAGCGTGTCCGACCGGCGGGTCGTGAAGCTGCTCAAGCTCTTCGCGGCGAGCGCGTTTCTCGACGGACGGCACGAGCCGGACGCGGGGGACTTCTTCGTCCTGAAGCACATTTGGAACACCGAGGACCAGGCGGCCATCCTCGAAGCGATCGTCTCGCCGGTGCTCGAAGCGCATTACCGCGACCATCCGCAACACCGGCGCGTCGGGGCCGTAGGCGTTGGAATCGAGGCGCTCGCGGGGGAGATCGACCGGGTGCGGCAGATCCTGACGGGCGGGGGAGGGCTGAGCGACGTGCAGCTCTTCAGTCAGCTGAAGGCGCTCAACGAGATCAAGACGGCCCTCGGCGCTTCCCAAGACCCGCTGGCGTCCGAGCTCCTCACGCGCGTCGACCAGCTCCTCGAGGCCACCTTCCGCAGCGGCCGCTTCGCGCAACTCTGACGCACAACTCTGGCGCGCAACTCTGGCGCGTAGCGCCCACGAGCGAGAGGCCTTACGATCCCGTTTGGAAGGAATGAACCAATGGCGGATGCATTCATCGTCGAAGCCGTGCGGAGCGCTGTGGGCGTTGGCAAGCCTGGAAAGGGAGCGCTCTCCGAGACGCGGGGCGACGTGCTCCTCTCGTACGTGCTGAAAGAGCTCGCGAAGCGCGCGCGGATCGATCCGAAGGCCATCGAGGACGTCGTGGCGGGGGTGGTCACGCCGATCGGAGAGCAGGGTTTCAACGTCGCGCGCATGGCCGTGCTCGAGGCGGGTTGGCCGGTCGAAGTAACGGGAGTGAGCGTCAACCGCATGTGCGGCTCGAGCCAGCAGGCGGTCCACCAAGCCGCGCACGCGATCATGGCCGGTCAGGCCGACGTGATGGTCGCCTGCGGGGTCGAAGTGATGAGCCGCGAGCCGATGGGGTCGGACGGTCTCGTGGGGCCGCACGTATGGCCTCCGCAGCCGCCGGAGTATCCGTACGAGTACGTCTCGCAGGGGACGAGCGCCGAGTTGATCGCGGAGCGGTGGAAGCTCTCGCGGACCGAGCTCGACGAGCTCTCGCTCGAGAGCCACCGGCGCGCCGTCTCGGCTCAGGAGAAGGGGGACTTCACGCGTGAAATCGTGACGCTCGAGGTCAAGGGACCGGACGGCCAGAAGCGCGCGTTCGGAAAAGACGAAGGCCCGCGCGCCAGCACGTCGCTCGAGAGGCTCGCCTCTCTGCCGACCGTGTTCAAGGCGGGAGGCGTCATCCACGCCGGCAACAGCTCGCAGATCTCGGACGGCGCGGCCGCGATCCTCCTCGCCAGCGAGGCCGCGTGCAAGAAGTACGGCCTCAAGAAGCGGGCGCGCATCGCGGCCACGGCGACCGCGGGCGTCGAGCCGGTCATCATGCTCACGGGGGTGATTCCGGCAACTCGAAGCGTGCTCAAGCGCGCAGGGCTCACCATGAAGGACATGGGGCTGCTCGAGGTGAACGAAGCTTTCGCGAGCGTCGCGGCGGCATGGCGGCGAGACGTCGAGGCGGACTGGTCGAAGACCAACGTGCGCGGTGGCGCGATCGCGCTCGGGCACCCGCTCGGGGCGTCGGGGGCGCGCATCCTGACGACCCTGCTTCACGCTTTGGAAGACAAGGATCTTCGGTACGGTCTGCAGACGATGTGCATCGGCTTCGGGCAGGCGACGGCGACCATCCTCGACCGCCAGGTGTGAAGCTCGCTGCACTCGATACCTCTACGGCGCTCGGCTCCGTCGCCCTGTTCGACGACGGAGACCTCGTCGCCGAGGAGACGAAGCGCGTCTCGAACGCGCACGGCGAGTCTCTCTTGCCGATGATGGACGCGCTCTTCACGCGCGTCGGCTGGAAGCCGCGCGACGTCGGGCGGTGGGCCGTCGGGATCGGGCCCGGTTCGTTCACGGGAGTGCGCATCGGGGTGGGCACGGTGAAAGGGATCGTGATCGCGACCGGGGCCGAGGTGGTGGGGGTCACGTCGCTCGACGCCTTGGCGTTTGGGCTCGCGCCCGACGAGGGGGTGGCTTGCGTCAGTGTGCTCTTCGCGATGAAGGGGGAGCTGTTCGTGCAGGCGACGCTGCGGGGGGAGGTTCTTCTCGCTCCTATCAATGTCCGAATCGAAGAGGCGCCGGCGCTGCTCGCCACGCTTCGATGCGATCGCATGGTTCTGGCCGGGGAAGGTGCGCTCTTGCTCGACGCGAGCGCGATCGGGGCGCGTTGTGAAATCCACGCCGAGGCGCCCCACGACGTCCCGCGGGCGTCGAGCATCGGGCGGATCGCGAAGGGGCGCGCCGCGGACGACGCGCTCCTTCTCGAGCCGATGTACGTGCGAGCGCCGGACATCACGAGCCCGCGCCCGCGCGGTGCCGCCGGTCCGGTCAAATCACCGATCGCGTAGGCGAAGGTCGGCGACGACGCAAAAGTGGTCCGAGGTCTTCGTGTGCCCGACTTCGAACCGGACGAACCGAAGCGAATTGTTCGCCAGGATCCTATCGATGCGCATCCACGGGAGCCACTTGTTCGTGGGGAATGTGTATCCGAACCCCCAGCCTGTCTGCGTGAAGCCGTCCACAAACGGGGACAGATAGCGGTGCAAGATGGGGCTCAGGCTCGGCAGGTTGGTATCGCCCGCGAGAATCACGGGATCCGTCTCCTTGGCCGCAGCCTCGGACAACGTCTGCACCTGAAGAGACCGAAGCCCTGAGTTGTCCTGGAGGAGCGCCGAGCCGTCGCCGCGGAAGAGGGCGCCCGAGAGAATCTCGTGGCCAAGCCCCTGACGCCCTCTCACGCCATAGAGGGCGACGCGGGGCGAGAGTGGGTGGGCGTTGTAGACCACGATGGGTCCGAGGCTCGTCTCGAGGACGTGCCGTAGAAATCGAGGCGTTCGTAGACGCCCATTGAACGGCAATTTATCGGGCGTGAGCGTTGACGAGAGCGGGAAACGAGTGGCCAAGATGAACTGATCGGTCGCGTCGACGGTGGGGTAGTGCGCGCGCAAGAGACGGCCGAGCGCCTCGTTCCCACCTGTCTCCTGGAGCAGCACGATATCGGGCGCATAACCGTCGATTTCGTCGACGAGCGCTTCCGCCCCGCCAAAGCCGGAGTTCACGTTGAAGCTGAGGACGCGCAGCGTGCCGCTTCCCCGTGCCGCCGAGGCCGGCCATCGCGGGACGAAGCCCATCAGCGCAAACAGGAGGACGACGAGGCTCGCGGACTGAGTCCACAAGAGCCTACGCATCCGAAGGACGTAAAGAGAGGCGGCCAGGAAGGGGAGAGGCAGGGCGAAACCCAGGGGCGGCAGGTAGAGTCCCACGTTGCTGACCCACCATGCCTCGCCCACGTACCGAAGGGTCGCCGCGACGGCCAGGATCGCGAGCGGGTACGCGACCGCGGCCGCTTCGACGAAACGGCGAAACCACTTCACGTAGAGGACTCCAGGGAACCTACCGCTGGGCTGAAGAGGAAGACGACCGGGCTCCGAGCAAGAACTTCACGAGGGGTTCGGCGTCCAGTTTTGCGGTCGAGAGAAGGGCGTCGAGGAGCGCTTTGCCCAACTTGGCGAGATCCAGCAAGTGGGTGATGCGCTCGTGCTGCAGGTCCGCCCGAGCGCGCACCTTCGGATCGGAGTCTCCGCGCAATCGTTCGAGGTCGACGAGTGCCTCTTGAAAGGCGTCGATGGCGCCGAGGATCTCGATCCTCTCGCGCTCGTTGAATACCCGAGAGATCATTCGCCAAAGCTGAACCTCGGCTAAAAAGAAGTCTTTTCGCTCTCCTTGAATCCAGACCTTGCGCACGACCCCCCAGCGCGACAGTTCGCTCAAGGTCATGCTGACGGCGCCGCTCGACAGCTGAAGCAGCTCCCGCAGATCCTCCGCGCTGAGCGGTTGGGGCGAAAGGTAGAGGACGGACCAGACGCGGCCCATGTTCCGCTTGAAGCCCCAGAACTCGATGAGCTTGCCGATGACGTCGCTGACGACGAGCTCACTTTGCCAGAGAAGCTGCCTGTCCCGGTTCACGTCATGCCCCGCTTCCGCTCCATTCTGCGATAGCGACCTCCAGATCAAGAGGGGCAGCTTTTCTGCTACGCGGTGCGCGACGTGAGCTCGCCGGCGATGGCCGCGAGGAGGTCTCTCGCACTCGAGGCCGGCAGGGTCGCGAGCGCCTCGAGGGCTCGGTCGGTCTCGGTCTGCGCGAGCGTTCGTACTTCCTCGCACGTCCCCTGCGCGTGAACGGCTGCGACGAGGCGTGCCGATGCCTCCGGATCGAGGGTTCTCGCGGCTTCGAGGTCGCGCGCGAGCGACGGCTGGCGTTCGATCGCCAGCACGAGCGGCAACGTCAGCTTGCCTTCCTTGAGGTCGGCATGGATGGCTTTGCCGGTGTCGAGGGCCTCTCCGTCATAGTCGAGCAGATCGTCGACGAGCTGGAAGGCGACCCCCATGTGCTGTCCAAATGAGCCAAGGGCGTCGATCTCGTTGCGCGGCGCGCCGGCGATGGATCCGCCCGTGCGCGTGGCCCAGACGAACAGAGAGGCCGTCTTGTCCTCCACGATGGCGAAGTACGTGGCTCGGCGTACGTCGACCTCGGTGCGCCCGCGAAGTTGAACCACTTCGCCATCGACCAAGCGTCGCAACGTCAGAAAGAGCTCATCCAGAACGGACTTAGGGGCCACGGCACTCGTTCGCTCGAGAGCGTGCGTGAGCAAGAGATCGCCTGCGAGGACGCTGACGGCATTTCCCCACACGGTCCGCGACGTCGGCTTTCCACGACGCTCGGGCGCGTCATCGATGACGTCGTCATGGAGGAGGGTCGCGAGGTGGACGAGCTCCGCCACGGTCGCCAGGTGCCACGCCGCCTCGGGTATGGCGCCGAAGCAAGCCGCCGACAGAAGCAGCGCCAAGGGCCGAACCCGCTTGCCTCCTGCGTTGAGAAGGTGGCGCGCCGAATCCGTCGCCGGCGCGAGCCCCCTGGCCGCGATGGTGCGCAACTCGCGGTCGACCCACGCCATCTCTTCCGTCAGAATGGCGTGCACATCGGCGAGCCGTCGGGCCGCGAGGTTGCCGACACGCTCGGCCGGCGCAGTCTGTCGGAGCTGGGCTACAGCGACGGCTGGTTCCATGGCAGTCAAAAAGTCCTTGAGTTACAGGGAGCAAGACCGCTAGCCCTGATCTTCAAAACTATTTGAACTGTGTGGCCAAACGTCCAAAGGGTCAAGATGCACCGTGCCGCTTGCGCGCCCCTCGGATCGCCCTTACGAGCATGGGACGGAGCGTCCGCCAGGGCTCAGTCCAGGTAGTCTTCGACAAGCATTCTATGGAGACCGACCTGGAACGAGGCCGACGACTGGGTCGGAAATACGTGCTTGGCGTATTCGTCGCCCTGGCGTCGCTCTTCGTCGTGGTCACGACGCTCGAGATTACTCTCGAAGTGTTCGGGCGGGGTCTCCACGGGTCTCTCGCGGCGCCCATCCCGGGGCAGGGGGCGTGTTCCGAGGATCTTCGCAGACTTGCCGGAGCGGTCGAGCGCGCGATCGCAGCTTCGGGGCGCACCTTGGACGAGGGGCGCGCGACCACTCGGTACCGTGAAGCGCTTAAGCCCGAGTGGGACAAGGAGGGCGCGATCGAGGGCGTATGCGCGGGCGAGGCCGGAGGTTCGGATGCCGTCGCCGCAGTCGTACGGCTGCGTCTCGCCGGAGAAGAGGTGGCGCGGAGGCAGGCCGGGGAACTCGGGCCCATTCGCCAGGACCTGGAGGCATACTTGGGCCACTGAGGTCGAGGAAATGAGCTAGTACGCCCTACCCGAGGAATTCATGAACGAGATGCAGCACCCCACGCCCAACGAGAGCCCCCCCAGTCCGGACCCCTCCGAGCTGGCCTCCGAGCTGAGCAGCGTGCCCGCACGCCCCACCTTCGATGCGATGGCCCTCAGCGCGGACGTGCGGCAGGCGCTCGATTCTCTCGGCTATGTGCACCCCACGCCGGTTCAGCTTGCGGTGTTCGAGCCCGCCACGCGGGGAAAGAATCTCGTCGTCCAAGCGCGCACAGGGACGGGGAAGACCGCGGCCTTCGGTCTCCCGATCGTCGATCAGATCGTTCGACGCGGCGTGCCGAAGGTTCAGGCGCTCATTCTGACCCCCACGCGAGAGCTGGCGCTGCAAGTCGCCCGGGAGCTCGAGAGCCTCGGAAAGAACCGCGGAGTCCGCGTCGTGGCCATCTATGGCGGCGCTCCGATGGCGAAGCAGATCGAAGAGCTCGCGAGCGGGGTCCAAATTGTCGCCGGGACTCCCGGGCGCGTCCTCGATCACTTGCGCCGCAAGACGCTCGATCCGTCCGCGCTCCGCGTGTTCGTCCTCGACGAAGCCGACGAGATGTTGTCGATGGGGTTCGCGAAGGAGCTCCACGCGATCATGGACGCGCTGCCCAAAGAGCGACAGGGGCTCTTCTTCAGCGCCACGATCCCGCCGGACATCGAGCGCCTCGCCCGATCGCATCTTCGGGACCCGGAGTTCGTCACACTGTCGAGCGACCAAGTGGGCGCGCTCGAAGTGGCGCACTTCGTCTACATGCTGCACGGCAGCGACAAGCGGCAAGAGCTCATCCGCATCTTGGAGATCGAGGACCCCGAGAGCGCGCTCGTCTTCTGCAACACGAAGGACGAAACCCAGCGCGTCACGGAAGCTTTGCAGAACAAGGGCTACGACGCGGACTGGCTCAACGGCGACCTCGAGCAACGCGAGCGCGAGCGCGTCATGTCCAAGGCGCGCGAAGGCAAGCTGCGCTTCCTCGTCGCGACCGACGTAGCCGCTCGAGGGATTGACGTGTCGCACCTCACGCATGTCATCAACGCGGACTTTCCCGAGACCGCGGAAGCTTACGTTCACCGGACCGGACGAACGGGGCGCGCAGGGCGGACGGGCACGGCCATCTCGATCGTCGGCCCCAAGGACATCGGCAACCTCTACATTCTACGGCTCACGTACAAGATCCGGCCGATCGAGCGTCAGCTGCCCACGGCGGGCGAGCTCAAGACACGCGTAGAGGCAGACCTCGTCACGATGTTCGCGGAGGCCTTTCTCGGGCAGAAGACGCATCCCGATGACCTAGCGCTCGCGCGACGCCTGCTCACGCATCCGGAGGGCGAAAGGATCGTCGCGGGCCTTCTCCGCGACCACCTCGGCGCCCGGCTCGCGAGCGGGCGAGACTCGGCGACCGAGGCCGCGGAAGCGCGACGCGCGAAGAACCCGCCGCCCGCTCGCGCAACCGAGGCGGAGCCTTTGGCGCCGAAGGCGGTGCCGGTTCGGGAGCCCGTGGCTGCGAAAGCGCGCGCCGTCGAACCCAAGCGCGCCCCGCGCCGGCTGGAGGCTGCCGAGGAACCTCGGGAGCCTGCGGGGGCTCCTCGTGGGGCTCGCCGAGGGCGCGTTCCGCACGCGTCGTTTGCCACCTGGGAGCCTCCGGTCGAGAAAGACGACGATCAGCCGATCTTCACCGAGCCGAGCGCCCCCGCGCGCGTCGATCGACCTGCGCCGCCCCCCCTGCCGGGTGCGACCATCCAAGACGGGTCCGGTCTCGCGAGCGTCGCCAGTGACGAGGTCGGTTTCGCGCAGGTGTTCGTGAACGTCGGGCGGCGTGACGGCGCGCGGGCGGGAGACTTCGAGCGACTGCTCGAGGGGGGAGGGCTGGCGCTGGGCGATCGCGGACGTATCCGCGTGCGTGAGCGCAACACGTTCGTCAGCGTGAGGAAGGAATCGATCGGCCTCGCGGTGGCCGCCTTCGAAGGCAAGGTCATCGGCGGTCGCCAGGTCATCGCAGAACCTGCGAGGCAGAAAGAGACCGAATGAGGGGTGCGTGGGCTGCTCGGTCGCAGGCCGCGATGCTCGCCTTCCTGGCTGCGGCGGCGTGCTCGAAGTCCGACCGGCCCAAGCAGGCCCTTTCGACGGGGGCGCGAATGATGCCGGGGGCAGGGCTGCCTAGTCCCGCGCCCGACCCTGCCGACCCGGAGCCGACCGCCCCGACGACTCCGCAGCACGACCCGATCGAGTACGACGGGGCGCCGCTGTCGTACATCGTCACGGAGAGCACCGAGGCGTCGGTCCTCGTAATAGACCCGGATCGAGCCGTCGTGCAGGCGGCGAGGGTCTCGGCGAGCGGATGCCTCATCGGCCTACAGGGTGGCCCGGATGTCTTGTCCGCCGTCCTCATGGTCTCTGCGGTCCCCGGCGGCCAGGTGAGTCGTACGGAGGTGAGCTCGGATATTGCTTCTCGAGAGGCAATCGACTGCCTCGTTCGTGTAGGAAACGGGCTGCACTTTAGTTCGAAGGAGGACAGTAAGACTGAAGGTATCCGCTCCTTCTCGATCGACGTCACGGTCGCGCGCACCCATTGAGACAAGGTGGCGCCCGCGCGTATACTGGACGGCCATGGTTGCTTCGTCTGCGCAACGATACGACGACGCGCAATTGGGTTCGTCCCCCGGCTCTGTGCCGACGGTGACCCTGCGCGCCTTGCTTGACTCCCGTCGAGCGGAACGACGGACCCTCAGCCTGGAGGAGGCCATCGCCACGGTTGTCCCTCTTTGCATGGACCTGCAAGAGCTGCACGCGAAAGGCGCGCGAGTCTATGTGCATGCGTCCTGCGTGGCGCCTGGGCCCGATGGGCTGGCTCGCCTCGCGCGGGATCGCTCGGTCTTGTCCTCCGATCCGCGCGATCAAGTCTGCCTTGCCCCCGAACTCGTCCAGACGCGCGAGCCCGGAAACGCACGCGCGAGTGTGTTCGCGGTCGGGGCTCTTCTGTACGAGTGCGTGACCGGCGCGGCGATCGGTCCCGCGATGCGTCGCCCGCGGGACTACAACCCCGACTTGCCGGAGGCGCTCGAAGCGCTCATTTCCAAGGCGCTCGTGGGCGATCCGGCGCACCGGCCGGACGATTTGGGTGCATTGGCGAGCGCGCTTCACCATATCGCCCCGCTGAAGAACGTCCCGCCCCCCGAAGTGGACGAAGGGCGTCTCGACCACGGGGCCGACTTCGAGGTCGACGTTCGCCTATCGATGCTCCCCCCGAGCGAGCTCTCGCGGGACCCCGTGTACCCCCCGACGGCGCCCGTGGGACCCGCATCGTCGCCGGGCGCGCCGGACGGAGTCGCCCAGAACGTGGGCCGCGGCGGTCCGGCGGTCGCAAGAGTGGCTCCTCAGCCCAACGTTACAGAGCTCTTGGGAGCACTAAAGGCGCGCCTAGAGAGCGACCCGCGCCCCCGCTACGTCGTCAACAAAGACAAGACGGACCACGGTCCTTTCTCGGCCGTCGAGCTCCTCCAGCAGATTACGACCAACTCGTTCACGGGCGATCACATCCTTCGCGACGAGCTGTCTGGTCAGTCTCACGCCATCAGCGAGTGGCCCGAGTTCGCGCCGTTCGCCGAACAAGTGGCGCTCAAGCGAGAGGTCATCGCAGAAAAGAAGGCCGTCGCGCGCGTCGAGCAGGCGG
>Ga0182024_10012351_pt1 | contig 16919 bp, 13 predicted proteins | sample P32metaG_FD_120480 | JGI IMG/M metagenome (GOLD analysis project Ga0182024, IMG submission 120480) | Permafrost microbial communities from Stordalen Mire, Sweden - P3-2 metaG (Illumina Assembly) | ecosystem: Environmental > Terrestrial > Soil > Wetlands > Permafrost | place: Sweden: Stordalen...
TCATTCTGAGCGAAGCGAAGAATCTCTCTTCGATTGTAAGTACAACAAAATAAAAGAAGGAGAGATTCTTCGCTTCGCTCAGAATGACAGAACGTCGAGTTTTTCCGCAGCCTGTTCAGCCTGCGGGGGATTAGGACTTGCTAGGACTCAAATCTCGAGGGGTTTACTTCGCGCTCGCACTAAACCCCACAGGCTGAAGCCTGTGCTACTTAAAGGCCTGCTTTTTGAGCAGGACTCATGATACAGTCTGCGAAGGAGACCTTCCTGTGAGACATTTCCGATGGGCGCTCTTGTTTTGCCTGGGCATTTTTCCGCTTGCTGCGGGCGCGCAACAAACGAGCGCGGATAAACCGCTGACCGATGTTCAGAAATTGGGACACCGTGTTTTCGAGCAGCGCTGCGGCATCTGTCATGAGCAGGCGCGAGCCGGATTTCAAATGTATGGACCGCCGCTATACAAAGATTTGGTTAATGGAAGCGAAGACGCCATCAAGGAAATCATTCGCAACGGCTCGGCCAAAATGCCGGGATTCAAACTTGGTTTGCAACCGTCGGAGATCGACGCGATTGTTGAATATTTGAAAACAGTTCCGAAGCCGCAGAAGAGCGCGCAGCCGGCCACCGGCGGCAACATGGGCCCGCTCGACTAAGTAAAAGGAGTGCCTGCAATGAAACTTTTCCAAACTCGATCGATCGCAAAATTCTTGGGACTTGGCCTCGCATTCCTCGTGCTGGGCACTGCGCTTGCTTCCTTGGCGCATTCGGCTCCAGACGGCGCACTGCTGACTGGATCGGTAAAATCCGCGGATGGCGCGCGGATGAGCGGCGTGACGGTCTCCGCCAAAATGGAAAGCACGACGATCACGACGTCCGTGTTTACGGATGAAGAAGGCTCGTACTATTTTCCGTCGATGGGTACCGGCCGCTATCAAGTGTGGGCGCAGGCCGATGGTTTCGACACAGCGCGCAGCAGCGTGGACCTCACCTCGACCAAGCATGAAGATTTTGTTTTGAACCCTGCGAAAGACTTCGCGAAACAGCTGACCGGCGATCAAATGCTCGCTTCGCTGCCGGATCAAACGCCGGACGACCGCCGCTTGAAGCGCGTGTTCCGCAACGATTGCACCAGTTGCCACCAGCCGAATTACATTTTGCAAAACCAGTTCGATGAAAAGGGCTGGACCGCGATTCTGGAAGTCATGAAGCGCGTGAACGTCGCCGGAGGTTATTCAGGACCCAACAGCCCCATTGCGCCGCAAATCGATAACCATGAAAAGGAGCTTGCAGCGTATCTCGCGCGGGCTCGCGGACCGGAACCCAGCGCGATCACGAATTATAAATTGCGGCCGCGTCCTACAGGAGACGCTGCGCGAGCGGTTTTTACGGAATATGACGTAGCCAAGTTTGCGCCGAACGATGCTCCGAAAACCTATGCGCTGAACAACGGCAGCGACTGGTCGCTGGGCACGCCATCGTCTTTCTTCGGCAATCACGGCGTGCATGACGCGCAAGCGGATCTGGATGGAAATATCTGGTTTTCCATTAATGTTCCGAATCCTTACGCAAGCATCGGGCGCGTCGATGCAAAAACAGGCGAGACGAAATTCTTCCGCGTGGAAGGTTTACATGGCCTCGCCGCGAACGGGCATGGCGCAACACGGGACGGACAGGGCCATCTCTGGTTCAACATTTCCGCGGGTGAGGACAAAGGCCCGGGGCGCATGATCGAAGTCGATCCTACCGCGCAAACATTGCAGGTTTACACTCCGCCGAGCACGATGGAAGGGCCGACATTCGTCGCCGGAACCGTGGACGTCGACGGCAAAGGAAAAATCTGGGCCTCCACATTTCATGGGGCTTCGCGCTTCGACCCCGTGACCAAGCAATTTACGGAATACAAATCGCCCACGTTTAAAAACGCCGATGGAATTGGAAATACATACGGATTGACTGCCGACGGCGAGGGCAATGGCTGGTGGGCGGAAATGAATATCGATATGGTTGCGAAGACCGATCTCGAAACCGGGAAAGTCACGGAAATCAAAATTCCACCCGTGCCTGGAATTCGGGAAATGTTTTCGTCGGAAGAAGCTAAAGCGTACGATGCAGGCGGATCGACTTGGAATTCAGCCACGCCATGGGCCGAAGGTCCGCGCCGCATGGGAGCCGACAAGCAGGGCCATGTGGTGTGGGTCTGCGACTGGTGGGGCGGTAGCCTTGCGAAGATCGACACGCAGACTTTGAAGGTGACGATGATCCCTCTCCCACGGCCGGATGTGCAGCAACCATATCAGGCAGCTGTGGACAAGGAACACAATGTTTGGATCAACCTGATGAACTCGGATGAAGTGATCAAGTTCGATCCCAAGTCTTCCAAGTGGACCGAGTATCCGCTCCCGACTTTGGGCGCGGAAGCCCGCTACATTTCTTTGCTCGAGCGCGACGGCAAAATGGAAATTATTTTGCCGTATTCGCGCGCGCGGAGAGTGGCGCGGATGACGGTGCGCAGCAAGGAACAAATTCAGGCGCTAAAACAGCAAGTGCAGGAGCAGGAGCAGGCGCGCGCGCAGTAAAATAAGATTTGAAATTTCAAATTTGAGATTTGAAATCCGGAGCGGAAATCTGACCCTATCGAGGTCACTCTATTTCTGCCCAAACGCTAATTTTAGTTTGGGTACAATTCCTCGTCCCCTTCGCACATTCATACATATTGACACCGCCTAAGAGGTGGTGTACGGTCCAGCGCAAGTGCAGTTCTTTTTCAAAACGAACATTCTTGTGCGAGGTGTGCGATGGCTACTTTTTCCGCTGTAAGGCTCGTGTTCGGCAAGGTTCCTGTTAGCCCTAATGTTAAAGGCGAAAAAATCACCGGTGGAAAAATTCGTTTATCGAAATGGATATTTCTGGCTGGAATCGTTTTATTTTCGTCGCTGGCTGTAGCGCAGAATTCACCTCAAGTGACCGGAGTCGATCCGGCATTGGGCAAGGTGAACGATACCGTCACCATCACGGGAAGCAATATGGGAAAGGCGGCTGTTTCGGCCGTTTATCTTTCGGACGATAAGAACGATTACAAGAGCACCATCGTCGATCAAAGCGACGACAAAATTACCGTGAAGGTTCCCCAGGTCAAGGCCGGCAGTTACAACGTCTCCCTACAAGTGGGCGACAAGCTGTTCATCAAGCCCGTAAAATTCACAGTGCAAGAATAGAAAAAGAGCCGCACGCATTTGCCCGAACGCAATCTGTTATCCGCCATTATAAGCCGCGCATCGAGATCAAAGAGGAACCGAAAGAGCCTTGCGCGCCTCTTCGAATGTGGACTCGTGAATCTGCCCGATGGCATCCACCTTCATATGTTTGGTCTGCATGGGTTTTCCATCCAGGCGATCCTTCAGCCAATCCGCCATGTACGTTGTTTGGCTTGGGCCTAACGCCGCAGCGGATGAACCGACCAGACCGTGCTCGGCTCCCTCATAGACCAGCAATTGTTTTGGGGCTGAAATCGTATCGAACAAATCGTACGTGAATTCAATGGGGCTCAGCTGGTCGTCCTCTCCCGCCATAACGAGATAAGGAATTTTAATTTTTTCCCCCGTTCCCTTCAGAGAATACGTTTGCGCGTACTTGTCAAATTCCGCTTCGTCATTAAAGCCGGCCATGTACATGAACCGCAGCTTGAACGTAGGGGAGGCCACATTGAATAGAGTATTTAGTCCAGGTTCGTGACATACGGAGCGCACAATGCAGCCCTTCAGCCGTTCATCAACGGAAGCTACTTGCGTCCCCCAGTACGAACCCATGCTCACGCCAGATAAGGCGATGCGGTCCGGATCAATTTCGGGCTGTGAACGCAGCCACGAAAGAACGAGCGGTCCAGCCTGCAACCAATTCGTTCCCGTCGGATGGATTTCTCGCACGCAGCATTCGCCTTGACCAGGCCCTTCAAGCGCCAGCACGGCAATTCCCCGCTCGAGCAGCTTGTCGCCGTAGAGAGCGACCCCAATTTCCTTAATGCTATCCATGCCGCCGATCGCCCAGACGGCAGAAAGTTTCCCCGTTCCACGGCGCAGCGGCAAGTGCAGATAGCCGGGCAGAGACTTCCCTCCGAATGGGACCTCCACTTTGCGGATTTCGTGGTCGGCATGTTCGATGTATTTTGCGTAGGCTGCGGTCTTTTTCTCATTCAGGGCCAGGTTTTCGCGCGTTACGGCGAAAATCGGCCACTGCGCGCTCCCGTAAAGCAGCGCCGCGATGAAGTAGCTTTCCCGGGCGGCTATCGAATGGTCATCCGTTTCAAACTGGCGGGCCATTTTTTCGCGGCGCACGGCAGCTCGGGTATATTCGCGGGCGATGTCGTTGTATTTGTGAACGCGCGAGCGAATGGTGTTGAAGTCGCCCGTGGCGTCCGGGCCGCAAGGCCCCAGGGTGTATGCAATGCGTGCCTGATCCCATTCCAGGCCCAGCGTTTGAACCGTGGCGTCCAGCAGCCAGCGCTGCTCCTGCCAGCGCTTCATCTTGCGCTGCGTAGCGGCGTTCATTTCCGGCGCTGGCTCCGGCTCGGGAGGCGTGGCGGCCGAGATTGCTGGCCACGCAGCGCTCGCACGGCCTCCAAGGAACGTTGCGCCCGCTATTGTCGCCGCTCCGCCAAGAAACTCCCGGCGCTGGACTAATTTATTGGTAGCTTCCGGCTTATTCGATTTAGACATGTCTTCCTCCGAGGCAAGGCCACAGCCGACAAAGACTTGCAGCTGGATTCGTGGGCCAAGTTGCTATGGCATTCTGAGCTGACGTTTCAATATCACGCCTGTCGGTCGAAGTAAAGATTGGTTGTCATTCGGAAGGAGTTTCAGGCGGATTTAGTGAGAAAAACCAAAGTTTGCCAAGGGTTAGGGGATGGATTTCCTGCTTTATCCCTTGGGGCTATGTTCGTAAATACATGTGAATACAATACTTGCATGAGCAGATCCTAGTTTACGGGGAAACAGGACGCTAGTCCTGGACCCAGTTCCGGTACTCCCAAACCCTTTGTCTTTATGAATTGGCACCGATGCCTCATTGGTGTCTCCCTTTCCTTTTGGCAAAGTTGTCTTGCGAAAAGGAACACAGCACCCATCAACCAGGAGGCAATCGATGAATCACAACAAACCAATGCTGGCCGTCATATTCACCCTAGTCGCTCTTTTTGGAGCACGGTACACCCCCTCGCAGGCACCCGAGTGGAGCAAGGCCAATTCAGCCGCCAAGGCTGCCCGCGAGCACGGCGAATATGCCAAGGCCCAGGCACTGTACAACCAGGTCATCGAAATGCAGACGAGCACGCTGGGCCCGGACAGCCCGGCAATCGCCATCACCCTGAACAATCTGGCTGCCTCCTACCAAGAGCAATCCATGAACCTCCAGGCGGAACAAGCGTACCAGCAAGCATTGGCAATTTTGAGCAAGGACCCTCAGCAGGAAGTATCGCTCGCACGGACGATGAATAATCTCGCCGCCCTCTACATGGATATGGGCGCGGATGCGAACGCCGAACCACTCTATACGCGAGCATTGGGAATTTGGGGACAACTGACAAAGAAAGACAATGCCAACGAAGCGACCAGCGCCATCGGCTTGGCCGGAATCTATCACTCCAGGAACGACGAGGCAGCGGCGGAACCACTCTACCTGCATGCTTTGACGCTCTTGGATGAAGAAGGTAAAGCGGATACGACGGACGCGGCCGGCGCCATGGTCCACTTGGCGGAAATCTATCGCTTCCGAAGCAATCATACGGACGCCGCCGCCCTGTATGCGCGCGTACTCGGGATTTGGGGACAGTCCGGGCAGATCGATAGCCCGCAAGGAATTGCAGCACAGGCCGCTCTCGGAGAGATTTACCGCACCGAAGGGAAATACGAACAAGCCGAACCGCTGGTCAAAGAAGTCTTGAAGGTCACGGAAGAAAAGTTGGGCGCCAACGATCTTCAAGTTGCTGCCAACCTGAACAACCTGGCGGTTATTTATTATTGCGAAGGAAAGTATGAAGCGGCGGACCCGCTTTACAAGGAAGCCCTGAATATTCGCGAAAGCAATCTGGGCGCGAATGACCCAGCCGTCCTGCAGACCGCTGAAATTTATGCGGCCTTGCTTCGCCAGGAAGGCAAAACAGCGGATGCAGCAAAACTCGAAGCTCAGTCCGCACGCGCTGGAGTTGCGCACCTATAAACCGTTAACCCTCCGACCGCGGCCCGTCCTTCGCAACGGGCCGCGGTTTTCTTTCCCGCTTCCATCGGTTGCGTAAGATTTGGAAAGCAAATCAGCACTGAAATCCACTTTTGATCGACCCAGCCTTTTTCATCTTCCCTTCCAGTCCGAAATCAATCTCACTCTGTAGAAAATCGGGGCAGAAAAAAATTGGTTCTTCCAGCGATGTCAAGGGTGTATAAGTGTGCCCATTCGAGATTTCGCGAACGAAGCCAATTAATTATTTTTCCATTGAACTTTTGAGAGTGAGGAAATCGCATGGTGCGGAAACTTTGCATGCTCATGGCACTCATCCTACTGGCCGCTGGCAGTGCTTCGGCGCAGGCTGTGGATGCGAGAAAAGCATTGGAAGCCTCCGCAAAGGCGATGGGCGCGACCAACCTGAAAACGATTCAATATTCGGGTGACGGCTGGTCCTCGATGATTGGCCAAACCTACGGGCTGGCCGAAGACTGGCCGCACTACGAAGTGAGCGGCTATACGCGTGTGATTGATTACGATGCAAAATGGTCGCGCGAGGATTACACGCGCAAGCAGGGAAAGTATCCGCTTCTCGGCAGGGTGCCAATGCCGGAGCAGCACATGACTTCCATTTTAAGCGGCAACTATGCCTGGGATATGCAGGGCGATGTGCCAGTGCCGCTCACGCGAATGTATCTCGACGGCGTAACGTATTCGGATTTGCGGCAACTTGAGATCGTGCTCACTCCCCACGGTTTTCTGAAAGCGGCGCTCGCGGCAAAAGATGCGACGGCGATTTCCCTGCCGATCATTGGCGCTTCCGACTTTGGCCTTTCTCAGTTTGGCAGGAGGGTGACGGTTGTTTCGTTCACCATGGGAAAGTACAAGGTGAACGGGACCATCAATGACAAAAATCTCGTGGAACTGGTGGACACCTGGTATCCGAACCCTGTGTACGGCGACATGGATTATGAAATGCGCTACACGAAATACCGGGATTTTGGCGGCATCATGTTTCCGGGACTCGTTCATGTGCATCAAGGCGATCCGCGGCTGAATCCTGCACACAATTATTATGAATTCAATATCACGGACGTGAAGGCCAACGTGGCGGTCACCCCAATGCAGGTTCCTGAATCCGTGCGAGCCGCAACGCTTGCGCCTGTAAAAGTGGAAAGCCAGAAACTTGCGGATGGCGTGTGGCTGATTGGGGGAGGAACGCACAACAGCGTTCTCGTCGAATTCAAAGATTTTGTTGCCGTGGTGGAAGCTCCGCAAAATGAAGCGCGCTCTCTTGCCGTGATCGCGGAAGTAAATAAATTGGTTCCGAACAAACCGATTCGTTACCTGGTGAATACGCACCATCACATGGATCATGCCGGCGGCCTGCGCACGTATTTTTCTCAAGGCACCACGATCGTGACTCACGAATCGAACAGGCAATATTATCTCGACATTATTTTTTATCCGGCGCCGCGCGAACTCGATCCCGATCGGATGGCAATCTTCAGCCCGATGTACATGATCAGCAGGCGTCCCGCTCCGATCGATACCGTTGGCGGCGACACGCGCGGCGAAGGGAAATATGTGGTGACCGACGGCGAGCACATGATGGAAGTTTTCCACGTGCAGGACATGGCCTACGAACTTGGCGATCCTTCCTACAACCAGGGAAATCACAGTGCCGATATGTTGATGGTTTACCTGCCGAAAGAAAAAATTCTGATAAATGCAGACCTGTATTCGCCTGCGGAACCCGGCGCGCAGCCGCCCGCTGCGACTGCGGCGATGAAAACTTTGTATCAGAATATGTTGAAGCTGAAACTCGACGTGGCGCAGCATGTTCCGATTCACGGACACGTCGGGACAAACGATGATTTTGTGAAGATAGTCGGCAAAGGGCAGTAGGTTTTAGCGGCGTAGGCTTCCGCCTGCGGGAGTTAGTCCATGCCAGGACGAAATTCCGGAGGCGGAAGCCTATGCCGCTGCAATCACAGATCGTATTCCCGCGATGAGTGTTTGACACAAGTTAGTGCCGTGAATATAGTCTGCGTGCAGGTCGCGCATACATCGGCAAATCTGCCTGGCAACTGCAAATTATTTCAAAACGATTTAACTGCGATTAAAGACGCAACGCTCGGGAGGCGAAAAAAGAAATGAGTGAATCCACCAAGACTGTGGAAGTTAAATCTCCCGAACTGCTTAACCTGATCGATAAAGATGCGGTGGTCGAGCAAATTTGCACGGGCTTCTGGTTCACGGAAGGGCCCATCTGGAATCCGAAAGAACAGTGCCTATACTTCAGCGACATGCCGGGCGATGTGCGGCGCCGCTGGAGCGCGGCGGACGGCGTAAAAGAAGTCCGCAAGCCCAGCAACAAATGCAACGGGATGACGTATGACGGCGCGGGCAATTTATATGTTTGCGAGCACGTGACGAGTTCGCTGGTGATGGAAACTTCCGCAGGCGAGCGCAAAGTGCTTGCCTCTCACTGGCAGGGCAAAGAACTGAACAGCCCCAATGACGTTGTGGTTCGCTCCGATAATTCCATTTATTTTAGCGACCCGACGTATGGGCGAATGCCGGTCTTTGGACTGGAACGCAAACAGGAGCTTGGGTTTCAAGGCCTTTACAGAATTTCGCCCGATGGAACGCTTCATCTGGAAGCAGACGATTTTGAGCAGACCAATGGAGTATGTTTTTCGCCCAATGAAAAACTTCTGTACGTGAACGATTCTCCGCGCGCGCACATTCGCATGTTCGACGTCGCCGCGGACGGTTCGCTCAGCAACAGCCGTATCTTCGTGGAGAATATTGGCGATGGGGTTTTGGAAAATGGCATCGTAGATGGCATGAAATGCGATGAGCGAGGCAATATTTACGTCACGGGACCCCGCGGCATATGGGTTCTGAGCCCGTCTGGCGAACAGCTGGGGATCCTTCGAATGCCGGAACATGCCGGAAATCTTACGTTCGGAGGGCCTAGCTGGGATGAGCTTTATTGTGCGTGTTCGAAATCGATTTATCGCGTGAAGATGAAAGTTCGGGGAAATCCTGTCGCATACATGAAGATGCGCTAAGGGGAAAAATGGCCGACCGAAAACTGAATGCAAAAAAGACGGCGCTGATCGTTCAGGATTTACAAAATGATGTGATCACCGAGGGCGGCGCGTTCGCTTCCTCCGGCGCGCCAGCGCATGCCAAGAAACAGAACGTGGTGGAGAATGTAAAATTTTTGGCCGCGGCCATGCGTAAAGCCGGCGTGGTTGTAATTCACATTCACTACATCGTCGAAGAAGGCGCGCCTGGATTAAAACTGAACGCGCCGCTCTTCCGCGGATTGGCCGAGGGCAAGGCCGTGGTGCGCGGGACCTGGGGAGCGGCGCCCGCCGAAGGACTTGAGCCACAGAAGGGCGATGTGGTGGTCGAAAAAATGCGCATGAATGGTTTTCATGGCACGAAGCTCGAAACGATCTTGCAGGGCTACGGAATCGATTCCCTTGTGATTACTGGCGCCTGGACAAACTTTTCCATCGAACATACGGCGCGTCACGGCGCGGATGCCGGTTATGACGTAGTCGTCGCAACCGACGGAACATCCACTATTAATGACGAATGGCAAAACGCGGGAATTAACTATGCCCTTCAGAATATTGCCGACCGCCTGAGCTGCCAGGAAATTATTCAGGCTTTGAGTTAATCTAAGTAAGAAAAAAATAATCCCGATCATCGACATTGAGAGTGCATGACTATTTCTCTGGATACATCCATCGTCGTTTCTTCAGAAGACATACAGGCGACAATCATCCAAGTGCTTTCAAAACTTGGCGCGAGTGAACGTGAATCCTCCATCCAGGCGGACGTTCTGACAGAAGCGGATCTCCGCGGCCATCATTCGCATGGCTTGCAGCGACTTCCAGTGCTGGCGGCTCGGATTAAAAAACAGCTTATCCACTTGAATGTAGAACCTGATTACATCTGGACAGCGGATTCGGTCTTGAGTGTTGATGGGAAGGACGGACTGGGGCCCTTTGTCGCGGAGACCGCGCACGAGCAGGCGAAATCCCGGCTCCAAGAAAAAGGAATTGTCGCGGTGGCGATTCGAAACAGCAGCCACATTGGGATGATCGGATACTATTGCGAGAAGCGGGCGCGCGAAGGTTTTGTCTGTATCGCGATAACCGAAAGTGAAGCGCTCGTTCATCCGCACGGCGGGACCAAAGCACTTGTCGGCACGAATCCAATCGCCATTGGCATTCCGAGTAAACCCTCTCCATTCGTGTTTGATATGGCCACATCCACGAGCGCTATCGGAAAGATTTACGCGAGCAAGCATCGCGGCGAACCCATTCCGCGCGGCTGGGCCATCGATGCGGAAGGCAACCCCACTACAAATCCAGAAGCAGCGCTAAAAGGCTCGCTGACGCCCTTGGCAGGGCCGAAAGGCTACGGCCTGGGAATTTCCATAGGAATACTTGCAGGGCTTTTGCCCGGCGCGGAGATCGGTCGCGCGGTACTCGGCACACTGGACACCGAATTTCGCTGCACAAAGGGAGACCTTTTCCTGTTGCTGAATCCTGCGGCTTTTCCTGGCGGTCCAATGCTTGCTGCGCATGTCGCTTCGTATCTCGACGAACTTCGCAGTTCGCCGCCACAGAAAAATTGTGAACATGTTATCGTGCCCGGCGACCGTGCAAGAAAAGTTCGCGAAGAGCGAATGCGCTCCGGAATACCGCTTCCAAAAGAAGTTTGGCTCGCGGCGGAAAGGCTTAAAAATGAGTTCTGAAATTGGCAATCACGTTCTGGGATTTTCGACCGCGGGCAGAATTTTCTTTGGCTGGGGCGCAGCGAGCGTCCTGCGTGATGTCGCGCGCGAATTTGGGCCTCGCGTATTTATATGCACCGACCGGAACATGGTCAAAGCGGGCGTGTGTGAAACCGTCGTGGCGCATCTTGCGGAAGGTAAGGCCGAAATTAAAATTTTCGATGGCGGGCAACCGGAAGTCGATCGCCAAACCATTGAAAGCGCCGCAACAGCAGCGCAAGCCTTTGCACCCGATGTGGTGCTTGGTTTGGGTGGCGGGAGCAATCTCGATCTTTCGAAAGCCGTGGCGCTTCTGGTGAAGTATCCAGGCTCGCTTCCCTCCTACTATGGCGAAAATAATGTTCCCGGGCCGATTGCGCCTGTCGTTGCGGTTCCAACCACCGCGGGCACCGGATCGGAAGTCAGTCCCGTCGCCGTTGTGGCCGACCCGGAACGTGCGATGAAAATGGGAATCGCATCGCGCGCACTGATTCCGAGGTGGGCGATTGTCGATCCAGCGTTAACGGTTTCATGTCCTGCAAGCGTAACGGCTCATTCCGGAATGGACGCGCTTGTTCATGCGATTGAATCTTTCTGCGCGCGCGTTCGGACCGATTGCTCTCCTCACGCGATCTTCGTCGGCAAGAATCCCGTGTCTGACGTTTTGGCGACTAAGGCGATCGCTGCGATCACACAATTTCTTCCGGTTGCAGTGGCGCAACCGAATAATCGCGAAGCGCGCGAGCAAATGGCTCTCGCGAGCCTCCTTGCCGGGATGGCATTTTCAGCTGCGGGAACGGCGGCCGTGCATGCGCTGCAATATCCCGTGGGAGAAGCAACGCATACGCCTCACGGCTTGGGAAATGCAGTGCTGCTGTCTACCGTAATGAGGCGTATTACGGCTTCGCGAGTGGAAGAAATGGCATTCATCGCGCGCAGTTTGGATGCGAGCCTCAAATTGCAAACGGACGCTGAGGCCGCGGCGCAGGCTGCCACACTTGTCGATGAGTTCGCTTCAAAAGTGGGAATTCCAAAAGGTCTGCGCGCGTTGGGCTTGCGGGAAGCGCAGCTTCCTGAGCTTGCAAAAATGGCAACCACTGTGAAAAGGCTTTTGGACAACAGTCCCGTTTCGTTTGATGAAAGCGATCTTCTCCATCTTCTTCAGGAAGCTTTTTAGAAATTTAGTTTACGCATTCCCTGCCTAGTCCTTCCCCGGACTTTTCAGCGAATTGCCAGGTTTACTGCAAAGAGACTCCGGTGTATAAGTTTTCTCACCGAGATGGTCAGCCTGGAAAATACGACTGAGTCACGAGGGGGAAATTCAATGGGTAAGAAAAAAGTCATTCTGGCATTTGGCTTGGCGGCAGGTCTATGCCTGTTGGTTTTATTTAGCGCGCGAAGTGCGCGAACGCAGAACGGACCGAAATACAAAGTGGATGCGGAATGGCCAAAACCGCTGCCGAATAAATGGAAGATGGGCGGAGTTACGGGACTCGCCGTCGACAAGGACGACAATGTTTGGGTGCACGATCGTCCGAATGATTTGACCGATATTGAGTTGGAAGCGGAACTTACTCCTCCCATTGCAGATTGCTGCACGCGACCTCCTTCCATGATTCATATCGATAAGGAAGGAAACGTGATCGGCTCGATCGATCCTCCGCAAGGGCACGGGATGACGGTCGACAGCAAGGGTTTTATTTATCTAGGCAACGTGGTGAACGGAATTGGCAATGTTCGCAAATACGATCCTAAAACCGGAGCACTCCTTGCGGAACTGCCCCACACTCCCGAAATGCCGCCCGCAGGCGCTGGCGTCGATGCTGCTGTCGATAGTCCGCGGCCGGGCCACGGCAGCATGGGACCCGTCTTTGGGTTTTTGCCAGGCGGGCGTCCGAAGCCAGACCCCGCTGCGCGAGCGGCTCGCGACGTTGCAACCGCCGCGTTTCGCACAAAATATCCTCCAACGACTCCGATGATCGTGGGCGGAATTGAAGAAGTTCGCCTCGATGAACCGGCGCACGAACTTTACGCGGCGGACAATTATCTTGGCGGGCGCGTGATGGTGTTTGACATGGATACGTTCCAATTTAAGCGCGGCTGGGGTGCCTACGGCCACAAACTATCGGAAATCACGACCGATGACAAAGACCGCGCCTACGTCCCGAATGGGCCAATGCCAAAGGAGTTTCGCGGTCACCTTACTCTGAATGTTTCGCATGACGGGCTCGTGTACGCAGCCGATCGCATGGCGAATCGGATTGACGTGACCTCCAAGGATGGAAAATTCGTGAAGGAATTCATCATGGCGCCGTGGACCGGCGTTGGCGGCTCGACGGGCGGCGTGATGTTTTCGCCGGATAAAGAACAGCGATTCTTGTTCATTTCCGATCTCACGAACAATCACATCTGGTTCCTCAATCGCGAGGACGGCAAAGTCATAAGCACACTTGGCAGCATGGGCCAGAATGCGGGCCAGTTTTACGGACTGCATATGATTTCCGTGGACACCAAAGGGAATATTTATACGGGCGAAGTATTCGGCGGGGAGCGCGTTCAGAGGTTCGTCCCCGTTAAATAATATTTAAAATCAATCGGGCTGAAATTCGATTTCCCGATCGTTTCTGTTTTCTGTGCCCTGCATGGCGGCTCGTGCCGCTGTGCGGGGCACAGCTTTTCTCTGCCCATGCAGCACCCGTCAGGAAGTCTCCGACGCTGCCGATCGTTCCCCCAGGTCTAAATATCGCTTAGTAATCAATAGCTTTCGCGTATCTAAAAAGTACACTTTCGCGTGTTTTGTACAATGAATTTGAGAGTATAAGTATTATTCCCGATGTGCAGATTGGAAAAGTAATGGTAAAAAAAGACAATCAGAGAAAAGCAGTCGAGAAAGGTTTTTTGGCTGCCTAATTACAAAACCAGCGTGAGACTATGGCTAAAAAAGACAGACGCGCAATTCAGAGATTTCTGGCCAAGCCGGACGATTGCATTTTGTACGACGAAAGGTCCGCGCCGGTTCGGGACGTGAGCCTCGAAGGGGTCTTTGTGCTGGACCCGGATCCGCTCCCTGCCGGATCTGAAATCGCTTTCATTTTTCGCGCCGGACATCAGGATATTACTCTGGAAGGGATTGTCCGGCATTCGATCGACCAGCAGGGCATGGGAATTCACTTCACCAAAATACCACCGGTATCGAAGCGGCGATTGATCATCCACATCGCCACGCTTGCGCCCGCCCCATTCGAGTTGGAATTTACCTCTTAAGAACCGCGATTTTCTCCCCACTTCCTTCCCTGCACGCCTCGCTTACTTTACAAAAATTGTATAGACACGTAGAGTTTACGGGCAGCATCCTGAAGTTTCGCGCGTTTCAATCGCCGGCAAAGCTTGCACAGGTCACCTAACGGAATGTCATCTCTCTTTCAAAAATCCACAGCGATCTCCATCCTGGTCGCCACCGCATTCTTCATGGAAAATTTGGACGGCACCGTGATTGCCACGGCGCTGCCGCAAATGGGCAAGACATTCCATGTGAATCCTGTCGATCTGAATATTGGAATGACGGCCTATTTGCTGATGCTTGCCGTATTCATTCCGATCAGCGGATGGGTTGCGGACAAAGTGGGAGCGCGTTCGGTTTTCGTTACGGCCATTTTTATTTTCACGATCTCATCCGTTCTGTGCGGACTTAGCAATGGAATTATGGCGTTTACCGCCGCGCGCATTATTCAAGGGATTGGCGGCGCGATGATGGTTCCCGTCGGGCGGCTGGTTGTGCTGCGCACAACGGAAAAACATAAATTGATGGAGGCGATTGCCTACATTACGTGGCCTGCACTGGTCGCGCCCGTTGTGGGACCTCCCGTCGGCGGCTACATCACCACGTATTTTTCCTGGCACTGGATTTTCTTTCTCAACGTGCCGCTGGGAATTATTGGAATCGTGCTCTCTCTTCTGTGGATTCCGAATCTGAAAGAAGACAGGGTGAAGCGCTTCGATTGGATCGGATTTATTTTGAGCAGCACTGCTTGCGTGACTTTCATGTACGGAATGGAACTCGTGGGCCGCGAAGATGCGACGTGGAAGCCGACTTCATTTTACCTGGTCTGTGGATGCGTTCTTGGAATCACGGCCGTAATGCATTTCCGGCGCGCCGCAACGCCGCTGTTAAATCTCGACCTGCTAAAGATCAAAACATTCGCCGTCACAATCGAAGGGGGATCGATCTTCCGCGTTGCGATCAGCGTGTCGCCCTTCTTGCTTCCGCTGATGTTTCAAGTGGGTTTCGGTTTAAACGCGTTTCGATCTGGGATGCTTATGCTGGGCCTGTTTGCTGGGAATTTGAGTATGAAACCTGCAACAACTTTTATGCTTCGGCGCTTTGGTTTCCGCGCGGTGCTCATCTGGAACGGAATTTTGACGGCGATCCTGATGCTGGGTTGCTCCGCGCTGTTTCCCTCCACTTCAAGGACCATCATTCTGGTTGTGCTTTTTGCAAATGGACTGTGCCGCTCCATGCAGTTCACTTGCTTATCAACGCTCTCCTTCGCGGATATTCCGAAACCGGATCTCAGTTCGGCCACCAGTTTTTTTAGCATGATTACGCAGATGTCGATGGGAATGGGCGTGGCGGTTGGCGCGATTTTCTTGCGCGTGGCGGGATTGCTGGACGGCAATGCGCACGGAGCTCCTACGACTAAAGAATTTCACATTGCGTTTTTTCTTGTTGCTGGATTGACTTTACTTGGAACGATCGATTGCTTTTCACTCGATCGGGAAGCAGGGGCCTTGGTCAGCGGGCATCTCTTGACTCCGATGACTGAGAAGAGTCCTGCCACGACGTAAATCAAAAACCCCACCCTTACGAAAACCGCAAGAGTGGGGCACCCAACTACACATTCCAAAACTGAGAATTATCAGTGGTTGCTGCCGCCGGAAAGTTCGCGGACGATGGAGCCCACGAAGCTCTTGGCGTCGCCGAAGAGCATCAGGGTTTTGTCCATGTAATAGAGCGGGTTGTCGATTCCGGCGAAACCGGCGGCCATGCTGCGCTTGATGACCATCACGGTGTGCGCCTTGTCCACGTCAAGGATTGGCATGCCAAAAATGGGGCTCGTGGAATCGGTGCGGGCGGCGGGATTCGTGACGTCATTCGCGCCGATAATCAAAGCGACATCAGTTTGCGGAAATTCGCCGTTGATCTCATCCATGTCGAGAAGCTTGTCATACGGAATATCGGCTTCGGCAAGCAGCACATTCATGTGTCCGGGCATGCGGCCCGCGACAGGATGAATCGCAAATTTCACGTCGATGCCGCGTTTGGTCAAGATGTCATAAAGTTCGCGAACTTTGTGCTGCGCCTGCGCCACGGCCATGCCGTAACCGGGGACGATAACCACTTTGCTGGCGACGGCAAGGATTTCCGCTGCTTCTTCGGGCGAAGCGCTGCGAACTGGACGCGCTTCCTTCCCGCCCTTCGCGGCAATTTGTTCCTGCCCGAACCCGCCAAACAGCACGTTTGAAAACGAGCGGTTCATGGCCTTGGACATGTTGACGGAGAGAACCAGGCCGGATGCCCCATCCAAAGCGCCCGCAACGATCAGCAGTTTACTATCGAGGACAAATCCCATGGCCGCGGCGGAAAGTCCCGCGTAGGCATTGAGCAGCGAAATGACTGTGGGCATATCCGCGCCGCCAATCGGGATGATCATGGCCACGCCGAACAGCAACGGTATGGCAAGCATGACCGGAAACAAATAGGTGTGCTCCGGATGCATCACCAGAAAAACAGCCAAGCCAACCGCAACGACAAGCATACCGAGGTTGAAGAAATTCTGTCCCTTAAACGTGATGGGGCGCTGCGGCAGAATTTCCTGTAATTTTCCGGCAGCCATCAAGCTTCCGGTAA
>Ga0182024_10012352_pt1 | contig 16918 bp, 18 predicted proteins | sample P32metaG_FD_120480 | JGI IMG/M metagenome (GOLD analysis project Ga0182024, IMG submission 120480) | Permafrost microbial communities from Stordalen Mire, Sweden - P3-2 metaG (Illumina Assembly) | ecosystem: Environmental > Terrestrial > Soil > Wetlands > Permafrost | place: Sweden: Stordalen...
CACATGGCCACGTCGATCCTCCCCGGCATCTACCACGAAGCCGAACTCGACGACAAAATCCAGGTCAGCACCGAGGACGCATACGATATGGTCTATGCACTCGGCGAGTTCGAAGGCATTCTCGTCGGCCAGTCGTCGGGGGCCGCGATGGTCGCGGCGCTCAAGCTCGCTCGCTCTCTGCGCGAAGGCACGGTCGTCACGGTTTTCGCTGATTTCGGCGAAAAATATCTCTCCACCAACCTCTGGATCGGATGGCAGGAATGGCGCCGCGAACATCTCCAGCGCCTCGTTAGTAAATGGAACGTATCCGCGAACGTTACTACCTGAGCTACCCAAAAGCCCTCATCCGGGAGCCGATTCTTTACCAACTGGTCAAGAAGTTCGACCTCGTTTTCAATATCCGTGGCGCCAGCGTCTCAGAGGATATGGGCCTGGTAGCGGTCGAATTCGAAGGCACCAACGACCAGATCGAGCGCGGCCTCGCTTGGCTGCGGGCGACCGGCGTCACGGTCGAGCCCATCGAGAAGAACGTCATCGAGTAGCGCGCGCGGCGCCGCCTCGCCCGATTTTAATCCCTATGGCGCTGACCAATCGCCAAATCGAACGCTATAGCCGCCAACTCATCGTCCCGGATTTCGGCGGCGTCGCCCAGGAACGACTCCTCGCCGCACGCCTCCTTCTGATCGCGAATCATGCGGATGCCGATTCCGTGCTCGCTTACCTGGTTGGCGCCGGCGTCGGACAAATCGATCTGCGTACCGATCTCGACGCGCCCGCGAGCGCCGCGTTAATCGCGCGAATGCGCGATCTAAATTCCGACCCCTCCGTACGCATCGGCCCCCGCATCTCCTCTGAATTTGGCGAACTCGGCGAATCGGGCCAATTCGATGAATTGGATTTAGCGCTGGTGCTCGCCAGTGACGCTGCTTCACTCGGCCAGATTCGCGTGCTCTGTGAACGACTGGATAATGTTGCGGACAAATTCAGGCCCAATCTCGCAATCATCCTCGCGCGTCTCGATCATCCAGCGAGAATCGCGGTGATCCCGCGACGCCCACCGTGTCCGCAATGCGCACGCGTCGGCGAACTGCTCGCCCCCATCGGTGCGCGTGCCGGCAACGCTGGACTCATCGCGATGCTGGCGGCGCTCGAAGCGATCAAACTTCTCGCCCAGCTCGGCTCCACTGCGCAGCCCAGATTGATCGAGTTTCGCGGTTACGAGTCGTCAGCACAAATCATCGATTCGGTCTCGGCAGCCGCCTGTGGTTGCGCCGCCTCCTCTGCTGCAAAAAATGCACAAATGAACCAACTGACTTGACCCCGATGACCCCGCCCAATCCTCACGCGAAGCTGTGGCTGTTCGATTTCGACAACACCCTCGCCGCGCTCGAACGCGAGGTCGATTGGTCCGGCAGCCGCCGCACACTGGAAGCCTATTTGCACGCCGAGGGCGTCGATCAGGAAATCTTCGCCGAGATCCCCAAGGGCAATCTCCCTCTTTATTCGGCACTGCATTCCCGATGGTTGCGTGCTCCGCTCCGCACGCCGCGCATCGCGATGCCCCCGCTCGCCACTGCTGAATCGCTCCTGAGACACTCCTCGGAGATTATCGAGCGCTACGAACTCATCGGCGCCGAACGGGCCGCACCGACTCCGGGCGCAATCGGTTTGCTCAAGGCGATCGCCACGTGCGGCGCCTGCACAATCATCGTAACCTCGAACTCGTCGCGCACCGTCGCACGATGGCTCGAGCTCCACCGCATCGGAAATCTCGTCCGCGCGATCGTCGGCCGCGACAGCCTGCTCGCACTCAAGCCTTCCCCCGAAATGATCGTGCGCGCACTCGCTTTGATGACGCCTTTCACCGCCAATGCCCGCTCGACCGTGCCTGCTGGCGAATCGCCCACGGCTGCTACCATCCCGCTTTCGACGGTTACTGCTGCCCCGGGTATCGCAAAAGTATCCGACATTGTTGCGACGGTTGCCGCGGCCGGCGGTCTCGCAGCAGCCCCCGCGGCAGACGCGGTCTTCGTCGGCGATAGCGATGCTGACATTGGAGCGGCACGCGCGGCAGGACTCGGCTTTTACGGCATCGCCACCACCGAGTTCGCCCGCAACCGCCTCATCGCCGCTGGCGCCATTGAAGTTTTCACCTCACCCGCCACCCTTCGGATTCATCTGAACCTCGCCACTCTCAAGCGCACTCCGGAAACCAAACCGCATTAAGCCTGAAAGATAACTAAGGCCGTTGTCACACCACTGCGCCAAAGGCTCGATATACCAACCCTCTCAACTCATCGTCACAGGCTCCATACTCATCGACGATCTCTACTAGGCGATCAATCTGCTGTCTGGAACGATGCGGCAGAGCGCGGATTTCCTCTAACTCCTTCGGGGTCAGATATTCTGGCAGATGACTGTATAGGTCGGTTTCCAGTGTCACCAGTTGCGTGAAAAGTATCTGATACCAAGATCTTGTCAAACGAGCCCGGCGCTCCCGAATGCATTCTCGGTAGTCTTGTACTTCAATGGGAAGTTGGGCCTGTATTTCCGGCAACAGCCACGCATAGAACCTTTCTATACTCTTGCGGTATGAGTCGAACAGGTTCCGTACGTCGATTGGCTCCCGCTGGTCTTGGAGATACGCTTTTGCATGAGTTTTGAAATCACCATCCCGTAGAAGTTCGGCCGCCCTAAATTCAAAATGACTGGTCTGCGCGGGTCCCATGTTCTTGATCGACCAGTCCGCCTCCAGAAACGTTACGTGATTGAGATTATTCCGAAGCTGCTTGATAAATTCGTGCTGTCCTCCGTCAAAATCATTTCCGAGCCTCTCCGCAAATTGGAGAATGGATATGTTTGTCCTCACATGGCGAGCCATTTTTTCAAGAGCCGCCGCCGCGCTCGAAAGTGCGAAAATCTCTTTTCGACAAGCGGCCACATGTTCGCGAAGTTCGGCCGTTCGCGGTCGACCAAACAAAGTTCCGTCCTTCGCGGCAACGTCGAACTCATCAAGCCTTGTTACCAGGTCTGCGTGGCACGTCTGATAAGTCTCCAATGCCTTCAAAAGAGAGTTTATCTTCCCATCAAGATCATGGCCGGGATGACAGGTCATAATTTCGTGCGCTTCCCACGCGCCTATCCCGCTTAGCACTTTTAGAACATCGTCCTTTATCGGGACATCCTTAACCGCCGCTTTGAGGAATTCTTTTCTTTTCCTATTTTGTTCGTCCATGATCTTCACGATCAGCCGTAACGATTCCATCGAAGATGCGGGGGTTTGTGGCATTTGCTGCTAGTCCTCTTCTACAAGGGTACGGGAGCCTATAGCATTTTATATAGAGGACGGCTGAGGTCCGAGGTTACCTTGGCGTTCTCGGTCCGAAAACAGGCTTCGGTTGTCTTGAACGCCGAAAATAGATAACTTATGAGACTTACCAAGTAATCTATCTGGAGCATCGCGATAAATGAGCGAAGGTTTTACTCTGTGGTTCACCGGCCTTTCGGGCGCCGGCAAGTCAACGCTGGCCAATCTTGCGGCCGAGGAACTGCGTCGCCGAGGCCAGCGCGTCGAAATCCTCGACGGCGACGAAGTGCGCACCAACCTGTCGAAGGGGCTCGGCTTCTCCAAAGAGGATCGCGACACCAACATCCGCCGCATCGGATGGGTCTGCCGGCTGCTCGCGCGCAACGGCGTCATCGCGATCTCGGCGGCGATCTCACCCTATCGCGAAATTCGTGATGAGGTCCGTGGGATTCACGACCGCTTTTTCGAGGCCTTCGTCTATTGCCCGATTCCCACGCTCGCCGAGCGCGACGTCAAGGGACTCTACAAGAAGGCGCTCGCGGGTGAGATCAAGAATTTTACCGGCGTCTCGGATCCCTATGAGGAGCCACTGAAAGCTGAAATTACGCTTAATTCCGAGACCGAAACCAAAGAGCAAAGCCTCGCGCGCCTGCTCGCCACCCTCGAAGCGAAGAAGTTTATTTTCCCCGATGGAGCCGCGCGATGAGCAATGTCGCTAATGAAACGAGTAGTGTCGCTAATGATCCGATTTCCGCTCATGGCGGCGGTGACCTAGTTAACTTGAAGGCGCCTGCCGCCGAACAAGCTCCCCTCCGCACACATGCCGAGAAGCTCCCGGTGGTAACGCTGGGAGCGCGTGAAATCGCCGATCTCGAGATGCTCTCGTCGGGCGCCTTCTCGCCGCTCACCGGCTTCATGGGCGAGGCCGATTACATTCGTAGCCGCGACGATCTGCGCCTGGCCTCCGGCGCTCCCTGGTCAATTCCGATCACGCTCGGAGTCGACGAGGCGACTGCGCGTTCGCTGACGCCGGGCCAGGATGTCGCCCTGGCGACCGAATCCGGCCTTCGCCTCGCCATCCTGAAGCTCACCGAGATCTACAAGGTCGATCGTACTCAAGAGGCGCAGGCGGTCTTCGGCACGGCCGAGGACGCGCATCCCGGTGCCAGGAACGTCACCTCGACGCCCGGTTTCTGTCTCGCCGGGAAGGTCATCCTGTTTGCCGACATCCCGAATCGTACCTTCCTCGATTACCGGCTCGACCCCCGCGAGACCCGGGCAAAGTTCCGCGAGCTCGGATGGCGCAAGATCGTCGCCTTCCAGACCCGCAATCCGACCCATCGCGCCCACGAATATATCCAGAAGGCCGCCCTCGAGATTTGCGATGGGCTCCTGCTCCATCCGCTGGTCGGCGAGACCAAGGGCGATGACGTTCCCGCCGCGGTCCGAATGGAAACATACAAAGTATTACTCGAACTCTACTATCCGAAGAATCGCGCTCTGCTTACGGTGATGCCGGCGCATATGCGCTATGGCGGTCCGCGCGAGGCGATTCTCCACGCCATCATCCGGCGTAACTATGGATGCACGCACTTCATTGTCGGACGCGATCACGCGGGCGTTGGCACCTACTACGGCACCTACGATGCGCAAAAGATCTTCGACCGCTACGCGCCCGGCGAGATCGGCATCACCACGCTCAACTTCGAGAATACCTTCTACTGCAGCAAGTGCGGCGGAATGGCGTCGTTCAAGACCTGCCCGCACACCGACGCCGATCGCCTGCTGCTTTCCGGCACCAAGGTGCGCGAGATGTTGCGCGCGGGTCAGGCGCCACCGCCCGAGTACACTCGCCCCGAAATTGCAGCGATCCTGGCGCGCGCGATGCAAGGTCAGAACTAGGCACTATTCCGATTGGCTGGCGCTAGAGCTTGACTCGGCGTCCCTTCCTATTTGCAGGCGCTGGACCGGCTGAAGCTGAGTCTGTCCAGCGCCTGCGCCGTTGGCCACTTTCCCAAAATGCTATTGCAGCGGCGGTTCGTCGTCCGGCGGCGCCATTATCGGCGAGCCATGATGGAGGATCATCAGCCATTCGCCGTCCGCGCGTTCGAACACATTGGTCGCGAGCACCTGCGACCTTGAGCCGCCATCGTAGCCGCGTTGCGTCAAAACCTCTTCCACCAGCACCACGGCCAGGTCGCCGTTGACTGTCACCGCCTCCTCGCGCAGATCGAACTTCATCTCGAAGGCGCCCTGAAAGATCCGCTCCCAGCTCGTCATGACGGGGCCCCATCCCGTCAGCCGGCGCCATCCCGGATGAACGCACGCGATGCGCTGATCGCGCAGCCATACGCGCTCCATCTGCGCGAGGTCGAGACTTTCGAAAGCTCGATAGAAGGTACGGTTGGCGTTCAGCACTGCGTCGCGGTCTGACATCTGGTTCCTCTCCAATGAACAATTTCACCCTACTGTCAGATTCGCACTGGTGCCAGTACCACTGGCGGCCGATCGGTATGGGCGAGGGGTGAGCACAAGCCTCAGGCTCAGGTTGAATCAAGATATATATTGTTATATCAAGATAAACAGCCCCAACTAAGGAGGCCGAAAGATCGTGGAGCCAACCAATTCAGCGAAGCGGGAGCCAGCGAACGTGACAGCCGCGAACACCGATCCGGCGTACGAACTAAGTCATCGGGCGGCGGTGGCTCAAGAGCGAATTACTGTGGCGGATCAGAATAGCGTGGATGCAGCGAATCAGGAGCCGGCAGCGAATCGGGAGCCGGCAGATGTAGGGCAGCAGAAGGCGGCAGAGTTAGGAAGTTGGAGGCCGGAGAATGTGGTGAATCAGGAGGAAATCGCGTGGACGAAGGCGGCGCAGGGCAAGTTTCGCTACCGGCGCAAATCGTTTACCGCCGCGGCCCGGATGGATCGGCTGGGCGCGAGCCTTTACGAAATCGAACCGGGCGCGTCGGCCTTCCCACGCCATTACCATTGCGCGAACGAGGAGGCGATCTACGTGCTGGAGGGCGAAGGCATGCTCAGCCTGGGAGCGGCGGAGGTGCGGGTGCGGGCGGGGGATTTCGCGGCGATCCCGCGCGGAAGCGAGTATGCGCATCGGCTGCGCAATTGCTCAGACCAGCCGCTCAGATATCTCTGCTTCTCGACCATGATTGAACCCGATGTGGGGGTTTATCCTGACTCGAACAAGGTAGGTTTCTTCGAGGGCTCCGCGCCGGGCGGGCCCAAGGAACGGCGGCGGCTGACCGGAATGTTTCGGCGCGACACCGAGGTTGGTTATTTCGAGGGTGAGGATGACGCGTGATGCGATCCCCCGAAGTTAATGCGGGCGGGGCGTCGGCCTGGCCGGTCGCGGGATCGACAATAGGTCCGTATCAACTGGAAGTGACGGAGGGCACAGGGCGAATGGTGGATAGCCGTGGCGACCCGCACGCGAGTAGATATGTGGCAAGGTGATTTGATCGAGCGACACGCGAAAATGAGTTACCCTGTGACGCGCGAGGTGCGGGCGTGCGCGAAGGGCAATGGGGCGCGAGCGAGATCATCGAGAATCTTTACGTGGGCGATCTGCAGGACGCGCAGAAGTTCGACGGGATGATCATTTCGGTGCTGCCGGACCGGCTGGAAGCCGAGCCAGCGCATGCGGTGTGGATGCCGTTTCTGAAGAACGGACTGGCGACGCTCGAAAGTACCGCAGCGCTGATCGACCATGCACTGCGCCTCGGACTGCGCGTGCTGGTGCATTGCGAAGAGGGGTGCGAGCGGGCGCCGCTGACGGTCGCCTGGTTTCTCCATCGGCGGCGTGCGATGACGCTCGAGGAAGCGTACTCGCTGATGAAGCGGCAGCGGCCGATAGTGGAGGACCGGCGCCGCTGGCTCGGCATCTACAACCGATAGTCAATCGCGTGCGGCTGCGAGTGGTAGGGGAGTTGGCGGAGTGCCGAGGATGGCTCGAACGATACGCGCGCGCGCCAATTTTGCGGAACATGTGCCGCTTGCGCGGATCCTGATTGGTTTGCCGAGATGGCGGGTATTCGACTGGATAATCCATGTGCCTGGTCGAGCGCTGGTCCTCGCGCGCATACTCAGTGCGTTAGGAATGAATCGCCTAAGTGGATCGACGCCGCGGCAGGCGGGCGCAGGAATTACTACTATGCGTCACGGCCTCAGCATCGATCGCAGTCCTAGGTGGTATGATGAGTATGCGCTGAGCGGCTACTTAATCGTCACTTGGTCCATTATTGATTACCCCGATTTCCACCAGCGCTGTCAGAGCCAGCCTGATTAAACTGCGAATGAAATTCGGAGCGGGAAGAAATTCTGCTATATTGGGTAGCGGGAATTTCCATTTTCGTCCACAAATTTCTCGCTAATTGTCTCACCATCAAGTGTAACCTGAACAAAGCCGTTAAGGGCGCGGCGCGATTCCTTCGGATCGTTGGCCTTTAGACTTTCGGCCCAGATAACCCCAACCCCAACCTTTGGATCGCCTAAGCCTTCGGCAGGTCCAAAAGGGGCGTAGGGCACGCCCCCATGTCCGACGCAGCGCGCTTTGATGGCTCCCCCGTTGACTGCAATAGGCGAATATATGATACCAGCATGGACGTGCCCCCAATACCAATAGTCCGGCACCGTACCATTCGCCGACTGCGTGACTTGACACCAGAGCGGCTTCTGAAAAGTAGCGGTTTTGCCATCGTTACCGATGTCGATACCGTCGTGATGGGTGAGCAGTAAAATATGCTTGTTATCTGATCGAGCTTGCGCCATTTGCTGGTTCATCCAGCTTAACTGAAGGGCTCCGAGGTCGCCCTTTTTATAAAAATAGCTCTCGGCATAGTAGGACGTATCCAAACCCAGTATTAGCCAATGTTTGTTCGATAGTGCGAAATAGCTGAGTCCTTGTTGTGCACTGAACTGAGCAGTCATGGCGAGCACATCATTAAAGTATGGCGTTCCGCCGGAATACATCTCATGGTTACCATTCAGTGCAAAGCTCGGCGCTGCCGCGTAGGAACCTGCGGGCCATTTCGCGTTGCCCGTGAGAAAGTTATTTCGCTGCTCCTGCGCTGAACCAGCATAATAGACATCGCCGAGATGAATCGTGCAGTCGGGATTCACGCGCTGCATTTGCGTCTTGATGTTTATTGACGAGACATTACCGGTCCCCCAGTCACCAGCAAGGGCGATCTTAAATTTGTCCGGAATTTCAACGACAGGATTGATTTTGCGATCGATATGGTTCGGGAAGGGGGTGAACTTTTTGGTAATGATCCTGTCGCCCAGGCTCTCAAGCCACCCCAGATCGATCGCTTCATAACCGCCGACACCGACCAGATCCATCGCACGGGTCATGTTTGGCGTTGGTGCGGGATTGGACAACGCGCTCAACACCAGCGAAATCTCTTTTTCGTCCGGGACGTCTCCTGTGAGGTGCTGAAGTTTGCCTACTTTTTGGATCTGAGCGAGCGCTGCGTCCACCACATTGTTGAGATCACTTCCGGTGGAGACCGATCGGCTGGCGATCGCGCTGCGCGCCTTCAGGAGCTCATCGATCGGGGATTTGATGCCTCCCGTTGAATCGATCAGCGCCAATTCGGCGCCATTATTCACAAGCCTCAGGCCAAAATCATGCCCTGAAGCTGGTGGTTGAACTTTACGCAAACTATGGAGCCAATTCCCATGGCCGCGTCGCCGCTGCCGGCGCGTAGCTTCAATGGCGAATAGTGAGCTCCGGCTTGGCGTTGATGCCTCGCCAGCAGGAACGAGCGGATCTATCTGCCGCCATTGAGCGTTAGGCGTGAGCGCCATCGATGTTAGATAACCACCGCGCAGACACTGAAATGGGGCAGTAATTTTCCCACACTGGTCGAACTGCCGGATGCGGGGCTGGTGCGCGGCTTCGAACCAAGATGGAAACACAAAGTCGGACACCAAGACTTCGCCAACCTTGTACGCAAATTCATCCGCTTCACACGGATCGCATATTTCGTAAGCGACAAAGCTTTGCGTTCGGTCGTCATCGCTATGTAGAACAGAGAGATTGATATTCGGATCCGCGAGCATCTCGATAAGCTCGTGGCTCGCGCTGACCGTCCAGCTAAGCTTTTGGTCTTGGCAGATTTTTGCAAAAACCTTGGCGAGCGGAAGACCTTCGTCTGTAAGTTCATGATAGCCAAGTACAGTTGCCTGGGCGGCATCGTCCAATATCACCAACCACCAAGTGCCCGGCGGCGGCGTGCCCGGCGCAAACTGGAGGTCGCAGCCGATGCCCCAAATGGGCTCGAAGTCACGCTGAATCTGTAGCTTCAGTGCATCTACCATCTGTTGAACGTCGCTCTGTTTAACGATCTTGCTTTCGTTCAGCACCGAAACCCGATTCATAGAAACAGTCCCCCTTATCTGAAAGTGCGAATTTCACAGCCGTTGACTTATGTTCATAAAGCACAAAGTGACGCTTGGCGTACAGGCGCGAGCGCATTTAGACAATGCTGATCGATCGCCATTGCTAGTGCCTTCCGGGCTGGCGGCGAACTAAAGTTCGCCGCCAGCCGGCCGCTCCCTGCGGTAGAGAGATGTTTAAAGCGGGGAGGCCCGCTTGCGATGCGGGGAGCGGCCGCGCGGGGCGTTCCGTTTTGGGAAGGACCCGTCCGCCCGGGAAAATGGGACGGCGGGCCGCGCGTGTAGGCCTGCCCCGCGAGAGGGAGCGGGGCTTCCCGCGTGGGTAGGGGTGGGTGCAAGAGGGGCGAAGCGGGTGAGACTCCATCATGATGGAGTCTCACCCGCACAAACCCGGCTATTGATAAGTGGTTCGAACAAGCCAGCTAACTCCCGGGAGGGGCTATTGGTAGGCGGCTTCCAGCAGGGCGATTAGCTCCTCGCGATTGACCGGGCGATCGACTACCTTCGCGTGTTCGATTTCGGAGTACACCGGTCCGGCGATCTCGGGAATTTCGTTGCGCTTCACACCCGCATCCTTGAGCGTGTGCGGAACGTCGAACTGGGCGATGAACTGCTGCACTCGATCGGCACATTCGAGCGCCGCGGGACGCGGGTTGCCAAGGTCGAACTTGACGCCGAGTCCCTCAGCGATCGGGCCGAAACGCTGCGGTGCAATGTCGGCCATGAAGCGCATCACGTGAGGCATCGTGATGCACGAGGTGACGCCGTGCGGAACGTCCCACCTGGGGCCAATCTGATGGCCAAGCGCGTGCGAGACGCCGAAGCGCGTGTTCATCCCTCCGAAAATCGAGAACCATGCGGCCATCTGGCAATTGCCGCGATGGCCGAGCGACTGCTCGCCCTTGGTCTTGATCGACGCGGGCAGATGCTCAAGCAAAAGCGCGATCGATTTGGTGGCGAGCGTATCGGTGAGCATCTGATGGCGGAGCGAGTAGATGGCCTCGACCGCGTGGTCGAGCGCGCGCATCCCGGTGGCGACCCAGAGCCAATCCGGAGTCTCGACGCTAAGCGCGGGGTCGTTGATGATGGTGCGCGGCTGCAGGCGCGGGTCGGCGACACCGCCCTTGATGAGGGTCGATTCATCGGTGACGCCGCCGACGGGCGTATACTCACCGGCCGAGAGCGTGGTGGGCACGGCGATGTGGATGAGGTCGCGGCCGCCGATGCCGGACACTGCGCCGGCGAAATCGATGCCGTGGGCGGCATTGGTAGCGTCGTGATTCGACAGGATCGAAGCGGCGGCTACTTTGGCGGTGTCGATGGGGCTGCCACCGCCGAAGCTGACGACGGAATCGGCATCGACACGTTTCATCTCGTCGGTGAGCTCGCGTACGGTGGCGGCGGGGACGTGCTGGGCGGCGCCTTTGTAGACGGCGGCGCATCGGGAGCCCATCGCAGCGGTTACGCGGTCAAGGAGTTTGGACTTGCCGAGCGTCTTGCCGGTTACGATGACGGCGCGCTTGAGGTCGCGGCGCTCGAGTTCCTTGCCAAGGGCGTCGACCTTGCCGGGACCGAAGATAACCTTTTCGAGTTTGGTGAAGAAGAATTCGCCGACTGGTGCGCTCATATGAAATCCTCCGTTGCAGCGGGCGCAATTCGAATGCGCTTTTTTCAATGATTGACGAGCAGCCATCTTGATCCGACTTTTCGGACTGCTCGCGATGCTCGAGCAGGCGCTAAGACCTGCGAGACCGAGAGCGCGAACAATTTAATAAGCCTCTCCCGCGCCGTTCCCTGAACAGAGAGGGTTGGAAACTGGTTACGGTTTGATTACCACGAGAGTGCCGATTGGCAGAAGCCGCGCGAGCTCGCTGATATCTTCATTATCGATTGAAATGCATCCGGTGGTCCAGTCGATGTCGCCGACGTTGAGAATCGGCAGGTCGGTGCCATGGATGCCGACGCTGCCGCCCTCGCCGATGCCGCGAGGAATATCCCCGTCGGCGCGCATATGGTGGAAATTGGCCTGGTCGGCGGCGTTGGGATAGTTGAGCTTGAGGAACCATCGGAAGCGCGCGCTGGGGTGCTTCGAGATAATGAAGTAGTTGCCCTCAGGCGTGCGGCGATCTCCCTCCCATTGCTTGGGCCCGGCGAAACGGCTGCGGCCGAAGACCGCGTGAAAGGCCTGGTAGGGGCGGCCCCTGTAGAACACCTCCATTTGATGGTGCGACTTGATCGCGGTGACCGACCAATTGAAGGGATTCAAACGCGCGGAAATCGAATCGTCGAGGTACAAATCCAAGCCATCCGCTGAATGGTGCGCGCGCATTGCGGCCGGGGACGGTGCAGATGCAGCCTTGGGCGGCATCGGCGGGATGAGCGCGGCGAGGGCAGTGGGCGCGGCGGCAGGAGTTGCGCCGCCGGAGGGAGCCGGCAGCGCATTCGGGCTAGCCGCCACTGCCGCGACCCCAGTCGCGGCAGTGGCGGCCGCCTGAACCGGGACGGCGACGCGGGCTGCGCCCGGCAGGCGACCGTAGAAGAAGTGATCGGCCGAGTGCGGTCCGAGCGAGTTGTTCGCTTGCGAACGAACGCTCGGTGTGGGCTTCGCGAGCGCGTTGGAGGGATTCGGCGCACTCGCTACGATCGGTGGCCGCACCGGCGCTAGCTCGTGCGGCGGCACCACGGCCGGCGATTTCGTCGCCGGCCGTGGTGCCGCCGTCGCGACCGCCGGAGCAGGAACCGCGATGCCGCGGGTGGCGCCGGGAACGGGCGCCGGCGGCGGGGTAGCTGCGACTGCCGCGACTGGGGTCGCGGCAGTCGCAGTCGGCGTCGCGTCGCGCGCCGGCATCGGAGGGCGGCCGTAAAAGTAATGATCGATTGAGTGCTTGGGTGATGCGACCGAAGGGGCCACCGCCGCTTGCGGACTGAGAGCGGGCGCGTTCGGCGGAGCCTTCGCGCTCTGAGATGCGAGCGTGGGGCGAGCAGCAGCCGCGGGTGTTGCGATCGCTACAGCGGGCGCGGCGGTCGGAGCAGACGACACGCTCGCCGCAGTAGGAGCAGAAACGCCGGCGGGAGTTGCGATCGCCGCAGGCGTTGGCGAAATCGACGGAGCTGCGGCAGCGACAGGAGTGGTCGCTACGGCAGCGATAGGAGTGGTCGCCGCGGCAGCGATAGGAGTGGTCGCCGCGGCAGCGACAGAGATGACGACAGCCGCCGCCCGGGCCGTGGCGTCGGATTGAACGATGGTGGGTCGGGCGGCGACGCGGACCGGCGCGGCAAGGAGCGCGATCGTCAGGAGCACGATCGCCAATCGAGAAAGCTTGCCCATAACCGCATCCACCTGTCTTAGCCGCGAGAATCATTTTGAGAAGGCTTGGCCGTTCGGTCAATTGCTATTACGCTTTTGCCTGAGTTTATTTTTCGACTTCTACGAGGCGCGAAGAAATGGAGAACGACTTGGCGCAGGCGTTGGCGGCTTTGACTACCGGAATCTACGTGCTGACGGTGACCGAGGGTGGACATCATCATGGGATGTCGTCTTCATGGGTGACGCAGGTCTCGGGAGTGCCAGCATTGTTCAGCGCAGCGGTCGATAATGATCATTTCTCACGCGGGATAATCGCACGGACGGGTGTGTTTGGGATAAATGTCGTGGGCGGCCGCGGGCAGGAGTTGGAGGACTATTTCTACTCGGCGCGAGCGCGACGCGCAGACAACCTGGCGGAGCTCGATTACGAATTATCGCCGGCGTTGAAGGTCCCCTGGCTGAAGCTTGCGATGGTCTCGATCGAGGCGCAAGTCACCTCCAGCTATGTCGCCGGGGACCATACGATTTTCATTGCCGAGCCGCTTGGCGTACGAATCGGGGCGGGAGATCGGGCGTTGACGTCTCTCGATTTGGACTACGTGTACCTTGGCGGTAGAGAAGTGATCGCACGCGATCGTACGGGGTGGCCGCGTTAGTGGTGCCTTGAGCGCGCTGGAGGGATCTCACAAGCCTGCAAACGCAGGGATGAAAAGCGTCGGAGGGCGATCGCGGCGGTTGACTTCCCCAAGGCCAAGCCAGGGCGAATTTGACGCCCGCCAAAAGCATTTGATAGCATCCGCGCGCGGGAGAGAAAGATGCCGATCGAAAAAAACGAGCTGCGCCAGGTGATGGGACACTTCGCGACGGGCGTAACGATTATCACGACGCTCAACAAGGACGGACAGCTCCATGGGCTCACGGCAAACGCATTCACCTCGGTCTCACTGGAGCCGGCGCTGCTTTTGATTTCGGTGGACAAGAAGGCCGAGAGTTGGCCGGCGTTCGAGGAGAGCCGGGTCTTTACGGTAAATATTCTAGGGGAGGGCCAGGAAGCGCTGTCGCGCAAATTTGCGGTCAGCGGGGGTAACAAGTTCGAAGGGGTGGCCTATCGGATCGGAGCCAATGGAGCACCGATTCTGGAGGGCGTGCTGTCGTATATCGAATGTACGCTGTACGCGGCTTACGAAGGCGGCGATCATTCGCTGTATTTGGGTGCAATCCAGCAAGCCGAAATTCGCGAAGGGAAACCGTTGTTGTTCTTTCGCGGCGGTTATCGCGCGATCGGCGACTGAGATTTCAACTTTCCGAATCGAATCCCGATAGTTCAGCCGTGGCGATTTCCGCAAGCGGGTCTTCCGAGCGCCATCTTGAGACGCATCAGGTTCACGGTGCCGCATTTACTAGATTGGAGATAGCTCACAGCCACGAGGTCAATCGGCCGGATGTCGGGAGGCAGGTGATGACGTCGCTGACGCGCCTTCCGGGGCTGACGGTCTTTCTGCCTTCACACAACGAAGAAGGCAACGTCGAGCGCGTGGTGGCGGGTTTTCTGGCCGAACTGCCGCGGGTCGCGGAACATTGTGAAGTAGTGGTGGTGGACGATGGAAGCCGCGATCGCACAGGCGAAATCGCTGATCGGCTGGCAGCGGAGAACCCGCAAGTGACGGTGGTACATCACGCGAAGAACCTGGGTTACGGTGGGGCGGTGAGCACCGGATTGCGCAGCGGCACTCAACCCTATCTGCTGCTGTCGGACGGTGACGGACAATTCGATCCGGCGGAGATGTGGAAGCTGACTTCGCGGATAGAAAACTACGACGTGGTAATTGGCCGGCGCGCGCGGCGTGCCGACAACATCGTGCGCAGAATCAATGGGAAGGCTTGGACGACGCTGTCGCGGCTGCTGTTCGGCTTGCAGATTACCGACATGGATTGCGGTTTCAAACTGTTCCGGCGTGAAGCGGTGGCGCGACTTCCGCTCCATTCGAACAGCGGGATGATCACGACTGAGCTGATGGCGCGGCTGGCTGGACGTAATGCGCGAATCTGTGAGGTCGACGTGACGCATTTACCGCGCGTAGCGGGCGAACAGACCGGTAACAGCCCGATCGTGGTACTGCGGGCGTTCAAGGAGATGTTCGTATTGTACCGGGATTTGAAAGCGGCGCGGCGGGGCGAATCGCGCTAAAGTCAGGACGCAGGGCGGCCGGCCGATAGGCTACTCGGGGCTGGTGGTCCAATGCGATTTGAATGCACAACGCAAAGCGTATACGGAACACACCAAAATGGTCTATCGATGCGCTGGCATGGCGCACCAATTCACCATATTCTTATTAAGTTTTAGTCCGTGCCCCGGATGGCACGTCGTTAGCATTGACGTAAATGAGGAATGGTCCAAGGACGGGCCGTTGAGGAACTGAAAAGGAGAAGAGTATGAAACGCACTGGGACAATATTGACTGCGACGCTGTTCGTGAGCGCTCTCGCTTTGGTGGCGATGCCGGCGTTCGCGCAAGACAGCAGCGCAGCACCGGAAACATCGGCGGCTGCGCCTGAGGCGTCGCCTGCGATGGCGTCACCTACACATCATCACAGGGTACATCACAGGGTACATCATCATCATAAGGCCGCGACTGGGGACACTGGCGCGACTGGTGCGACCGGTGATACCGGAGCGAGCGGCGCGACCGGAGCGACTGGTGATACCGGAGCGAGCGGATCGACCGGAGCGACCGGTGATACCGGAGCGACTGGCGCCACTGGAGCACCGGGAGCACCGGCGCCTGCAGCGTCCTGATAGACTAACAGGATTAGAGAGCAGGGCGCTCGATCAGGATGCGGCTTGGCTGCGAGAGCGGCAAGGTCACAGCTTGGCGAGCATCTTAAGCATTTAATACGAGCACGCGGCGCGCCGGGGCGTCGCGTGCTTTTCATATTGCAACGATACTGATAGCCTCCTTGGTGTCCCGCGCGCCTGCATGCGTGGGCGGGAACTATAATCAATTGTTTCCCAGCCACGGGTCCCGACTGCTTATCGCATTGGCTTTAATCCTTGTTATGCAAGGAGTACCGCCTACGTGCGCCGAAGCAAGCAACTATGCAGAGTCCGATCAGATATGCGATCCGCTGGCCGACTACTATCTTGGGATGGAAGACTATCGTCAGGCGATCAGACGCCATGAGATAGTCGTCAAGGCGCATCCCGACAACGCCCTTGCCTATTACCATCTAGGTTTTGCATATGGCGTTACCGGTGACCATCGGGCGGAACTTGCGGATTACCAAAAAGCGGTCGAGCTCGGTCTGAGCGACTGGCAGCTTTTTCTGAACATGGGCCTGCTCTATCTTGACGGTGCGCGGTTTGACGACGCGACCGCGGTCTTGCGCATCGCGACACTACTGGGCCCTTATCATCCCGAGACTCATTTCAATCTCGGGCTCGCATACGAGCGGATCAGAATCTATCCGCAGGCGGAGCAGGAAATTCTGCTATCGTTGCGGCTCGATCCGAACCAGTTGGACGCTCGGAACCAGCTCGGCGTAATCTATGCCGAAGAGGGTAATTATCAGCGCGCCCATGAGGAGTGGACCGATCTCGCGGAGTCGAATCCGGACTACTCGCCAGCGCGGGCCAACCTGGTAATACTCGAGCAGGTCGAGCGCGGCGAGATCAAAGGGCCGCAGCGGATGTCGGGTTTTGCGCACGCCCCATGAGGCTATGCGGCGCGGCCGAAGAGGCGCGCGGTGAGGGGAGGAAGCGGATGTTGGAGGTTGAGGGAATGCCCAGGTGGTACCAGCTGATCCAGATACTCATGGTGGTCGCGGCGATAGCCCTGATCCCTGCAACTCCCGCGCAGGCGACCGCCGGTAGATCGCATCCCCGCC
>Ga0182024_10012353_pt1 | contig 16918 bp, 14 predicted proteins | sample P32metaG_FD_120480 | JGI IMG/M metagenome (GOLD analysis project Ga0182024, IMG submission 120480) | Permafrost microbial communities from Stordalen Mire, Sweden - P3-2 metaG (Illumina Assembly) | ecosystem: Environmental > Terrestrial > Soil > Wetlands > Permafrost | place: Sweden: Stordalen...
AACCGCATCAAGATCGTAGACTCGGCCTTGCGGAGAATGCAGGCGCTTGCGTCCGCGCATCTGCCGCACCAGGTGCGCCTTGCGCACAACTTCATGGCTGCCCACATATTTTCGGTAGCGTGCCGCCTGGCTGCGGTCGATGGGCTTGCGGTACATCTTGGCCAGCAGGATGTGCGCGATGGCTCGCACCACTGCCTCAGGCGCGCCTTCAAGCAGATCGGAAAGCCGCACCAGCAGCCTGCCTTCACGCAATCGAATGGTGTTGTTGACGTTGGCGAAGGCAAAAAACTCGATCTTCAGTTCAGGCGGCGCAGCCCCGGGACGCAACTGCCGGTGTTCCTCATGAAAAAGTTCAAGCAATCCCTCGCGCACGATGAGGCCAGAGTAACACGGCTTCCGCCTTCCGGCTCTCGGCGTCCGGACCAGACTTGAGACTGACTCAACGCAGCGACGACTGAAGGTATCAAACCCGGAAGCCGGGCGCCGGAAGCTGTGTTACTCCGACGAGTTCCCATAAGGCTTCGTGTCCGACTTCTTCCGATGCTTCGCAGCCTCCTCCTGCTCAACCAGCAGCTTGCGGTGATCTTGCAGCGAAGTGGTGACTGTATCGAGGGTGTTAGTCAGACTGAATTCGTACTGGCTCACTTCCTCCGCAGGCACGTCAGCCGATTCCTTCAACGTGCGCAGCCGGCCTTTGAAGTCCACGTCAGCTTCAATGATCGTCTTCAGGGGCTTGCGAATATCGTCTTTGCGATCGACGTAGGTTTCGATGTTTTCACTCAGTTCGTCATAAATCAGCAGAAATTCGTCGAGCTTGTCATGAGTTTGCCGAGGCCGGTCTTTCGTCTTCGGATCGCTGCGCATCTGCTCCATCGCAATCAGACGCGCCCGCGCAAACTTCACATAAAGGCCCAGCCGCAGCTGAGGCTGCCAACTGGTGTCGCGGATCTCATCCACCTCAGATTGAGTGAAAGGATCGCGGTGATGCTGCGCCGGCGCCGCCGCAGTCGCGAGCAGCAGCATCCCGAGAAGAACATATACGCGAAACGAGAAAGCCGTCATTTCTTAGCGCCTTTCGGAAACATCGCCGCCAGCAGATCGTCGCGAATGCGCTCGAGGCGGTCAATCGTAGTCTGAATCTGATCCTGATCTTCGTGCGAGACCGCGTGTTTCATGGCGGCCAGCTTGCGGGTCATCTTACGGATCGCAATCTCGCTTGGTTTTTCATGCTTATGCGATTGAATGGCATAATCGCGGGCCAGTTCAGAAAATGCGACAACATCCACCAGCGCAGCCTTGCCTTGCTCGCTGTCGCCCGCAACGTAGAACTTGTCGGCGGCATCCAGTTGCCGCTCCGATATATGAATGCACAGAACCGGGCGCTCGCCGATAGAAGAATTGGCGACTCGCCCCTTAAGTTCTTCAACGCTAGGCTGCTCGCCCCCGACAGGCATTGCAGGAGCGGCCAACGCCGATAACAAAAGGCCCAGCGCCGCAACCCACCTGACTCGTAAGTGCTTTCTCGCGAACCCCATGAAATTCCATCGCGGCTACTTCTTCGGCTCGATGGCGATGAGCCGATGCGTTGCCTGCCACTCCTGTTCAGGATACTTCCCGTTGGCCATCTTAAGGAAGAGGTGATAGTTTGCGGACGCATTCTTGAAGTCGCGCAGATGATCGTAGGCCGACGCCCGCATGAAATATGTGATGGGATTTTCGGGCAAAAGTTTGGCTCGTGCGTCGAGCGCATGGATCACGAGAGGATATTCCTTGTTTTCGCCGGCAGAAAATGCCAGATCACCGTAAGCCTCTCCAAGGTCAGGCTTGAGCTTCAACGCCGTAATGAATTCCTGCTGCGCTTCTTGCACTTTTTTCTGACGCACCAGCGCCTGGCCCAGGCGGCGATGCAGTTCCGCCTCGCTGGGATGAGCCGCCACCAACTTTCGATAGGCGCCCTCAGCCAAATCATTTTTTCCGGCAGTCGAGTACAGTTCCGCCAGATCGCGCTGCGCTAAATCGTCATTGGGAGAAAGTTTGATTCCCGCCTGCAACTCGGCGATGGCAGCGTCATTCTTACCTTCGGCAGCAAGCACGCGTCCTAATTGAATATGTGCTGCGGCAAAGTCCGCAGATCCCGAAAGCAATTTCCGTAGATAATCTTCCGCCTCGGGAAAACGTCCTCCGCGCATATAAATGTTCGCCAGCCCAATAACGGCATCAATCGATTGCGGGTCGGCCGCCAGCGCCTTCCTGTATTCCTGTTCCGCGTCGGCAAATTTATTTTCTCCTTCGAGAAGCAGCCCGGCAGAAAGATGTGGCTCAGCTTGCTTCGGTTGAAGACCGGCTGCGTGCGCATAAGCAGCCAGCGCCTCCTCCGGCTTAGATTTCTCAATGGCCTGCGCCAGCGAAAGCCAGGCCCGGTACTGTCCCTCATCAGCGTGACTCGTGGGCTTCAGCAGGGTTGCGGCACGCAGATACTGCTCTGCATCAGGCTGCCCGGTCTTCGCGAGTTGCAGTCCAAGATTCAGATTTGATTCGAAAACATCAGGCTTCGCCGCGACCGATTTGCGATACGCCGCGATCGAATCCTCCGTCTTGCCCAGAGCGTTCTCCACGAAGCCAAGATCGAACCACCCCACATAACTCGTGGAATCATGCTCGACAAACTTGCGCAGCAGAGGCTCCGCGGCAGCGTAATCATTTTTTTCGATCGCGGCCTCCGCCGCAGTGAGTTCGGCCGGCTGCATCGGAGAATCGTCATCCGGCACCTGAATGTGATGCGCGGACCGGTGAGTTTGGCTATAAGATGATGATGAAGTCTGCGGAGAAGGCGCAGCCGCCGCAGGCGCGGCTTCCTGCGCGATTAAATAAACGCTCCCCGCCAGGGCCAGCATCGCGCTCGCGAGAAGTTTACTTGCTCCCATTGGAACGCGACGCTCCATTCGCATTTCCGCTGATGTTTCCGTGCAGCACTCGCGCCAGATATTTTCCAGTGTAAGAGCCTGGAATATTTGCAATCGCTTCCGGCGGCCCCACTCCCACAATCTTTCCGCCGCGCGATCCGCCTTCCGGCCCCAGATCGATCACCCAGTCCGCGGTCTTGATCACTTCCAGATTGTGCTCGATCACCAGGATCGAGCCCCCTGCTTCAATAAGACGGCAAAACGCCGCCAGGAGTTTGCTGACGTCATCAAAATGCAGCCCTGTCGTCGGCTCGTCGAAAATATAAAGCATTCTCGGCCGGCGACGGCTTTCCTCCTGCCGCGCCGCGCGCGGCCGCCCTAACTCGCGCGCCGCAGGCTGCAGGTGCGCCGCCAGTTTCATGCGTTGCGCTTCTCCTCCCGATAGTGTCGTCGCCGACTGCCCCAGCCGCAAATATCCCAGCCCAACTTCTTCCAGAACGCGAAGCTTGTCGGTAATCTTCGGTGCCTCGGCAAAAAATCGCAGCGCCTCTTTCACCGTCAAGTTCAACACTTCGTGAATATTCTTACCGTGGTAGCGAACGTCGAGCACCTGCGCCTTGTAGCGTGTGCCTTTGCACTCTTCGCAAATCAGTTCAACGTCGGCGAGGAACTGCATCTCCACCGTAACCGTGCCGTCGCCCAGGCAAGTCTCGCAACGCCCTCCAGGAATATTAAAAGAAAAGTGCCCCGAGCCGAACCCTCGCTTCTTCGCCTCAGGCAGCGACGCAAACAGATCTCGAATCGCATCAAACGCCTTGATGTAAGTCACTGGATTCGACCGCGGCGTCCGCCCAATCGGAGATTGATCGACCAGCACAACTTCGTCAATAAACTGATCCCCCTCAAGACTCGCCCAAGTAGCCGCGCCCTGCGCCGGACCGCTAATCTGCTGCCTCTTCGCTTCCACCAACGCCTGAAAAAGAACCTGATGCAGCAGAGTAGATTTCCCGGAGCCCGAAACTCCCGTGATCGCAACCAGCATCCCCAGCGGAACAGAAAAGTCGACGCCCTTCAGATTATTCGCACGCACTCCCCTGATTCTGATCTGCTGCGCTCCCGGCTGCCGACGCACCGCTGGAACCTGAATGCGCAAATCTTCGGCGAGATAGCGCCCCGTGAGCGAAGCCGGATTCCGCAAGATCTCTTCATAAGTTCCCGCAGCCACAAGCTTCCCACCGTTCTCTCCAGCCCCCGGACCGAGATCGAGAATCCGATCCGCCGTGCGCATGATGTCAGGGTCGTGCTCGACCACCAGAATCGTATTTCCCAAATCGCGCAGGTCCTGCAGAATCTTGATCAGCCGGTGCGTATCGCGGCTGTGCAATCCAATCGAAGGCTCATCGAGCACATAGAGTGTGCCCACCAGCCGCGACCCGAGCGACGTAGCGAGTTGAATACGCTGCGCTTCACCACCCGAAAGCGTGGACGACAATCGATCCAGCGTCAAATATTCCAAGCCAACATCATTAAGAAACCGCAACCGCTCGCGAATCTCCTGCAACAGCCGGTCCGCGATCTCAGATTCCTCCGGACTCAATTGAACTCCGGCGAAAAACTTAGCCGCGTCTTCCACCGTCATCGCGCAGACATCACAAATGTTTTTGCCGTTGATCTTCACCTGCCGCGCTTCCAATCGCAGGCGAGTCCCGCGACAGTCAGGACAAGTCGAATACCCGCGATAGCGGCTCAAAAACACTCGAATGTGCAACTTATATTTCTTTCGCTCCAGATACTGAAAGAATCCGCGCACGCCCAGAAACTTTCCATCCCCATCCTGAATGAGTTCCTGTTGCGCGGCATCGAGTTCCGCCCAAGGCACATCCAGTGGGATGTCCTCTTGCTTAGCAAAGCGCTTCATCTCCGCGAAAACCGGCCGGTATTTCGGCTTGTTCCACGGATCAATCGCGCCCTCACCCAGAGATTTCATGGGATCCGGAATAACGCGCCCCAGGTCGAAGTCGATCGTATTGCCAAATCCCTGGCACCGCGCACACGCGCCGTATGGATTGTTAAACGAAAATAGTCGCGGCTCGGGTTCTTCATATCGCAGGTTGCAGTTCTTGCATTCGAAGCGCTGCGCAAACCGCAACTGCCGCGCCGGCTGATCCCCTTGAGGAGGCAAATCAAAAATAACTTCTCCCGACTCCCGGTACGCCGTCTCCACCGCATCCACAATGCGTGTGCGCGCGTCCGCAGAAATCGCAAGCCGGTCCACCAGCATAAACACCGGCTGATCGAAGTGAATATCCAGCAGCGATTCCGGCGTAGAAAACTCAAACACCTGCCCCGCCTGATAGAGCCGGTTGAAGCCCGCCTTGCGCAAATCAAACAGGCGAGCCTTAATCTGATCGGTCAACCCAAAGTCGGGCGCAGAAGCTTTCTTCGATTTACGCCCGCGCGCAGCCTTCTTCTCCGGTTCCTTCGGCGTGTCAGCCGCCTGCAAGGAAAAAACAATTTGCACGCGCGTACCCGGATCCAAGGCCAGCACGGCGTCCGCGATTTCGTCCACGGTATCTTTCTTCACTTCGCAACCGCAGTTCGCGCAATAAGTGCGGCCAACGCGGGCGAACAGCAACCGCAAATAATCGTAAATCTCAGTCGCCGTCGCCACCGTCGACCGAGGATTGCGGGTAGTATTCTTCTGCCGGATCGCCACCGCCGGGGCGATGCCCTCAATCGAATCCACATCAGGCTTCTCGATGCGCTCCAGGAACTGCCGCGCATAAGCCGAGAGTGACTCCACGTATCTCCGCTGACCCTCCGCATAAATAGTGTCGAAGGCAAGGGAAGACTTGCCCGACCCAGAGACTCCGGTCACCACGGTCAAAGTATTGTGCAGAATCTCAAAGTCAATGTTCTTCAGGTTATGAACGCGAGCGCCGCGCACCACAATCCCATCCTCGGCCGTCGCGGCGAAGGCCGGGCCGAGTGTCGAACTAGTCGTCGGATGAGAGATGAGGTCGGACATGAAAATAAGCCGTCAGCAAAGCCGTCACCCGCCGGGAGCATTCCCAACGGCCTCCGAGAGCGCTGTCGAATCCTTTATTATAACCGCCCTGTTTGCAAAGTATCAGGTGCATAAAATGACGCTGATTTGGTGAGTTTTTGTCAGTAGCCGGGCGTGCTCATAACTTCCTCGGGCAGTTGCTTCGGTGGTCCTTCACCGAGATAACGGACGTGCTTGGCCGACCGCCGAAACGAATGCCCACATCTTTGAACCTTTTTTCACCACCAAAGCCGTCTCGGAGTTCGGCGCCGACTCGGCGTTGCCACTCGCGCCGTCAAGCAATCTCAGGTGAGAGGTATCAGTCACAACAACCGCTTAAGCCGCCGCGATCATGTGCCGCTTCGCCAGCGCCTCAATCTCCGGCTCAGTCACCGCCGAGAGATCTGCGTTTTCAGTAGCAATGACCCGTTGAAAGATTTCGGGATGATGCCTCTTTAAATATTCTTTCAAGAAATCGGCGGCGTTGCTCTTTCCAGTGGCGTGACCGATGAGCACAATCTCACTCGCCGGAGTGATGTCTTTCGCGATCTCCTCATAAAACGAATCCTCTTCCGGCACGCGCTCGCCACGGTAGTGAGCTTCCTTTCGATGAATCAAATGATGATGAAAATGATAAGGATCGTAAGGCTGCATCTTGCGTTCGTCCGCCGGACGGCTTCCGCCGACATCCTGGTAAACATGGGCGGCGTGGTGGTCGATGACGACAATCATCCGGCTGGGTTGGGCCGGTTGCTCTGCCTGCGCAGCTGATTTATGCGCATCCGGTCCCGCTTCCTTCAAGAATTTACGCAACCGCGAAACTTCCTCCACGCCAAGATCATGAGTGTGCGGCTTCTTGAAAAAGACTCGTTGCCCGCCGACGCGAAACACAAACTCGTCGTTGCCGTTCGGTTGGACCTCACCCAAATGTTCGACGAGGTCGACCGCTTCGCTCCAGCTCAAATTGTAGGGCAGTTTACCGTTGACAAGATTCTGGTACAGCGAATCGAGGTGCTTGCTCATAGTGTGTGTTCTCCTTAACAAACAATTCTAAACTCGAATAACATGCATCTCGAAACGGACACCACTCGAAGGACCACCATTAAGCCACGCGCGACGAGACTAGACAATTAGACCTTGGTATCGACGAAATATTCGCATCCACAGTCCGGCGCCTCAGTCATCAACAAACTGCAGTCGATACGAAAGTATGGGCAATACCATCGTCCAATTGCGCAGCCCATTTTGTTGTGGCCGAATGTGTCCAATACCCGTGAGGCCCAATGCCAAAAACGACAAGCTTTCAAACCGACATTCGCCCGCTCTTTACCGACCGAGATATTCAAGGCATGAGCAAGGCGTTCAACCTGGCAAGTTACGATGACGTCAAAAAGAACGCTGCCGCCATCTACGATCGCATTCGTGGAATCGGCGGCGGCGTAATGCCACCACCGCCGCCAAGAGGAGAAGGTCCTTGGCCGCAATCTCGCATTGAACTATTCGCCAAGTGGATAGCGGATGGGTTCCAACTTTAGTCGGCCTCGAGCGCCCAGCGCCCGCTTCTCACCCGCAGACGAGAACTGGATGTTATTTGCCCACTTCGATCACTTTTCGAATGGAGGTTTTCATGAAAGCAAACGTTAGATTCGCCTCCTTGGTAGCGGTCTTAGCGCTGGCAATAGCTACACTTGGCGTGCGAATTTCCGCCGCTCCTAATCCGCAAGTCAAGTCCGGAGTAGACCGTCTCTATGTGATCGATTGCGGCGACGGCACCGGCTCCGACGAATCGCATTGGACACCAGGAGTCAACGTCGGAACTTCCATCGGCTTTCCCGGACACTGTTACCTCATCCACCACACCCAGGGCTGGGTTCTGTGGGACACGGGCATCGATGATGCTGTTGCGCAGCTGCCAAATCATGAGGAGGTGTTTCACGAATGGGGTCCTGGCACCGGCCCGATCTGGCGCAAGCCAATCACGCTCGCGGCCCAACTCGAGCAGATACACGTCAAGCCCTCAGACATCAAGCTGATGGCCGTTTCCCACAGCCACCCCGACCACGCGGGGAACGTCGAAATGTTTCCCAACACGCTGATGCTAGTGCAGAAAGTCGAGTATGAATGGGCTGGAAGCCGGCAAGACACCGTGGGCTTCAATAAAAAGCATCCGGTAAAGCTCGTCGACGGCGACCTCGACATCTTCGGCGATGGCAGTCTCGTACTGCTCTCCACTCCCGGACACACGCCCGGCCATCAATCTTTGCTCGTGCGGCTCCCGAAAACTGGACCGGTGATTCTCACCGGCGATGCCGTTCATTTCCAGACGAGCTTCGAACATCGCTATGTCCCAGACAATAACTGGAGCAAGCAGGCCTCGCTCCAGTCCATGGACAAGTTAGCGGGAGTCATCGCAAAAGAACACGCGCAGCTCTGGATCAACCACGATCAGGCGCAAAGTGACTCGCAAAAGAAGTTGCCGGCGTATTACGAGTGAGAAGGGAACAACTCCCGTTAGAGCCTGCCCTGAGCGAAGCCGAAGGGGACGGCACGGTGTCTTCGCCAGAAACTCTAATCCGGATCCTGATCGCGCCGCTTTCCATACCGGACAGCCAGAACGGCGCCCACCACCATAATCCCCACAGGCGGCAGCAACAACACCAGCACCGCGCGGTTCAGCGCCTGCTGACCCTCCTTGGGAGTGGCCCTCGCATTCGCATTGCACATCGCGCAACCCTGCCCAAACGCAGGAAGAGCGAAAACACAAAGCACCGCGATCAACGCAAGCGCACGAATTCTGCCGCGAATAAATTCCATACGTTATTTCACGCCCAGCCGGATAATCCGCTCCGCATCCGGAAAAAAGAAGAAGAACATAATCACAAAGCATCCCGTCACGGAGATCACCAGCATCCAGCGCATGATCGCCTTCTCAAATTTCAAGTGCATGAAGTAGCCAATGATCAATGCCGATTTGATCACCGACAGCAGCAGCAGCACCTGCAGCATCCGCACCGGCTCGAATATCTGCCGATAGCCAAGCCACACTTCAACCGCGGTCAGAACCAGCAGCGCTGCCCACACCCAGAAATACTGCCCCTTGCTATCGTCATGCTTCGCCACATCATGCATCGTAGTTTTCTCCGCAATACCCGTAAGCCTTGTCATCCTGAGGCGGACGCTTTTTGTCCGCCGAAGGACCCGAGCGAGCCGCGCGATCTCCCCGGAGCCTGCCCTGAGAGAGCGCAAGCGACCGAAGGGCGCGTTTGGCTCGCTTCCTTATTAAATCTTCGTCGACATCAAATAAACCAGCGGGAAGATAAACATCCAAACCAAATCCACAAAGTGCCAATACAATCCCGACACTTCAACATCATGCGCGTCGTAATCTTTCGGCTTCAGAAAAAGAATGACCGCCGAGACAATCAGCCCGATCAGCAGCGCGTGGACAGCGTAGTGAAAAACATTGTCCGCCGGAATCGCAAAATAAGCTCCAATGTAGATCACGCCGAGAATCGGCAGGAACCATTTCCGTAGCGCAACCACGCCCAGGTAGATCACGCCGATGGTCACGTGCAGCATGTGCATCGCGGTCAACCCAAAGAACGTCGCCGCAAACTGGGGCACGCCGGTCGAAATCTTCGCATACTCCGTATCCAGTTGCCCCGCGGGTTTCGGGAATGCCGGCAGACTCAGACCGTCATGAATTAGGTGCGTCCACTCCATTCCGTGCAGCACGATAAACCCAGTGCCGAACGCCATCGTCGCCAGCAGCCAAAGCCGCGTCTTCGAACTGTCGTGCCGCTGCGCCGCAAACACCGCCATCACCATCGTGAGCGAACTCGAAAGCAGGCACGCCGTCATAATCGTCGCGTTGATAATGCTTTCCTTGCCAAACGGCGTAGGCCACGCGGTATAAATGCGGTTGTAGCTGAAAGCAAAAAGCAAAGCCCCGAACGTCAACGAGTCCGAGGCGAGAAACAGCCACATGCCAACTTTTTTCGAATAAGCCCCAAACAGCGGAGCCTCGTACTCGCCCGCCACTCCATGTGCGGCAGCGGCGTTATGTTGCAGCGTGGCGTCAGCCATTCCCTAGTTTCCCCTTTCCCTTTGTCATCCTGAGGAAGGCGTTCTTTGCCTGCCGAAGGACCTAGGCGAGCCGCGTGAAGCGTCGCGTCCTTTGCGACGCAATAATCACGCGTTTGGCTCGCTACCTTGCAAACGCTAATAGAGCAAAAACATAAATCCACAGCACTGCCATAAAATGCCAGTACCAGGCCGCGACATCCACCACAATCCGCCGCCCCTCGACAGGCCGGTGCAGCAGGGAAGTGATGCCCGCCCACAGCAACGCAATGATGCCGCCCGCCAGGTGCACCGCATGCGCCGCCGTCAACAAATAAACGAACGAACTGTCAGGATTCGTGCTGACTAAAAATCCCCGCGCCTTCAGTTCTCCCCAGGCCATCCACTGCCCAATCAGGAATCCAAATCCAAGAACCGCCGTCACGCCCAGCCACGGAAAACTTCGCTCGTCTCCGAGTGAAACTCCGGGAATCGACTGCACCGGAGCCAGCGCCGCGCGCCGCGCAATCTGGCGGCGTGCGCCCTCCATGGTCAGGCTGCTAACCAAAAGAATTGCCGTATTGATGAAGAGCAGTACCCAGGGCAACTGCACCGAGCCCCAGTCGCGAAAGTAAGTGCGCGTGGAGTCGTCAAAGGTCGGCAAACCACGCCGCACAATGTAGGCGCTGGTCAGCGACACAAACACCATGCTGACGGTCACGATGGCGCAAATCATCCCCAGCCGCGCCCGCCGCAGCCGAGCCGCATAGTTAGGCAACCCCGAATCCGAAAAGCCGCCGTCGTCCCCGCCGCCACTCGGAGGCACCGGCACACCTCCGCCTCGGCCCAACTGATTCATCGGAGTGCTTGGTGTATAAGTCGCCATAAATAATTCAGATACTCACAAAGCTCATCGCTTCGCATCCGGTTCGTATCAGGGTATGCCTTTAGGCATACCGCCAAACCGTTAAGAACGCGCCTTTAGGCGCTGCCTTAGCTCAGTGCCCCGACGACGCAACCGGCGGATCCGTCTGCATCACGAAATCCCGAGCCGCCCCCGGAACCCCATACTCATAAGGACCGTTATGCACCACCGGCGTGACCCCGCCAAAATTGTCATGCGGCGGAGGCGTCGCCGTAATCCATTCCAAAGTGGTCGATTCCCACGGATTGTCGCTAGCCTTCGGCCCCTTAAACATGCTCCAGAACAAATTAATCACAAAAATAAACTGCGCCGCGATCGTGATAATCGCCGCGTAAGTCATGAACTGATGAATCGGCATCAGCTTCTGCAAGTACGCCACTTCCGTGTATTGCGAGTATCGCCGCGTTCCCCCGGCCATCCCCAGATAATGCATCGGCATAAAGATGGCATAGGTTCCGATCAGCGTGATGAAGAAGTGTATTCGTCCCCAAGTCTCATTCATCATTCGCCCAAACATTTTCGGGAACCAATAATAAGTAGCCGCAAACATTCCAAAGATCGCCGCCACGCCCATGATCAAGTGAAAGTGACCTACCACAAAATAAGTGTCGTGCAATTGAATGTCGAGCACCGGCTGCGCCAGAAATGGCCCGCTCAGTCCGCCGGAGACAAACAAAGAAACGAATCCGATCGCATAAAGCATCGGCGTCTGGAAACGAATGCGCGCCTTATACATCGTCCCCAGCCAGTTAAACGTCTTGATCGCCGAAGGCACTCCGATGCACATGGTGAGCAGCGAGAAAGCAAAAGCCGAATAAGGGCTCATGCCGCTCATAAACATGTGATGGCCCCACACCATGAACCCAAAGAAGCCAATGGCAAGCATGGCGTAAACCATCGCCTTGTAGCCAAAGATTGGCTTGCGCGAGAACGTCGAGAGAATCTGCGACGTCACACCCATGCCCGGCAGAATCGCGATGTAAACCTCAGGATGCCCGAAGAACCAGAACAGATGTTGCCACAACAAGGGCGAGCCGCCCTTGTGCAGCATGATTTGCCCGTTAACAATAATCTGCGGCACGTAAAAACTCGTGCCGAGATTGCGATCCATCAACAACAAAATCCCCGCCGTAAGCAGCACGCCAAACGCCAGCAGCCCAAGAATTGCCGTGATAAACCACGACCACACCGTCAGCGGCATGCGCATCATCGTCATGCCCTTGGCCCGCATATCGAGCGTGGTAGTCAAAAAATTCAGCGCGCCCATCAGCGACGCTAAACAAAAAATCGCGATGCTGGTAATCCACAAATCCGCCCCAAGCCCTTCACCCGGACCCGCCGATTGCACCGCGCTCAGCGGTGGATATCCCGTCCACCCATGCAACGGCGCCCCACCCTGCACAAAGAACGCCGCGATGATCACCACAAATCCCACAAACGTAGTCCAAAACGACATCATGTTCAGCACCGGAAACGCCATATCCGGCGCTCCAATCTGAATCGGCAAAAAGTAATTTCCAAATCCCCCCTGCGGAGCCGTAGTCAGCACAAAGAACACCATGATCGTGCCGTGCATGGTCAGCAGGCTGAGATAAGTCTCCGGCTTGATCTCGCCCACCAGCGGCAAATTAGCCAGGGGATAAATCAGGTGAATGCGCATCAGCAGCGACAGAAACATCCCCACAAATACTGCCGTAAGCGCCAGAAAGAAATATTGAATGCCAATAACTTTGTGATCGAGGCTGAAAATATATTTTCGAATGAACCCCTGAGGGCCCGCATGCGCATGCGCGGTAGCCGACGTAGCCATTATTGTTTCTCCGCCTCCCGTGCCGCCAGCCACTTATCAAAATCTTCCTGGCTGACGACGTGTACCATGCCGTGCATCTTGTAATGACCCAGGCCGCAAAGTTCGGCGCAGGCAATTTCATACTCGCCAATCGCAGTCGGCTTGAAGTGCATGTGAATATTCAGTCCCGGAACTGCGTCCTGCTTGAAGCGCAGGTTCGGCACAAAGAAGCTGTGGATCACATCCACTGACCGCAGACTCACATCCACTTCGCGATCCACCGGCAAATACATCGTGCCCGTCACCACATCATCTTTCGCCGCAGGATCCGAAGTATCCAGCCCCACCGCCGCTTCACCACCAGCTGAAGGATCCATCAACTTAATACTCGTCCCGCCAAACCTCCCGTCCGGCCCCGGATAGCGGAAGTACCACGCAAACTGCATGCCCGTGACTTCAACCTGCACCGCGCCCGGCCCTGCCGGCTCAAAACGCTGCGCCGCCCACACGCTGCTCCCCATCAAATTCAATCCCACGAAAAGAATCGTAGTCAGCGCCGTCCATATCACTTCAAGCTTCACATTGCCGTGCGAATAAGCCACCGGCGGCGAGGAAGGCTGCTCCCGGTATCTCCACGCAAAGTAGCCAAGCGAAAGCTGTGCCGCCAGAAAAACAACTCCCATGATGATCAGTGTGAGGTGGAATTGTCCGTCCATGAATCCCGCGGCCGCCGACGCTCCAACCGGCAGCCACGACTTGGCGAAAAAAAAATAGGTGCTGGCCAGAGTGATCAGCCAGATCACAACCAATAACGCGAGGCCCATTCCCCAGTCCTCCCGAACAAAACAACGATGAGACGATTTCCCGAAGACGATTGCCGCATCCCACAACGCAAGTCAACAGTCGGCGGCGAGTTTACCACAGCCCCTTGAGGATAACGCAATCAACTTTCACGAAAGAACAAAATCAGCCACGGGACAAAACGATTTACCCCGTGTTACCCCGTGCCCTCCGTGGTAAAGATTTTGGGTCTTGCACTTCAGCACTCTCATCAAAATCCAAATCCGCAAACACGAACGAATCCCGAACCACAGTAGCTCCCACCGAAACCGGAATCGCTCCCTCAAGCATAGGCCCCGCATAAACAAAAGAATGAAACTCCCCACGTTCCCCGCAAGGGTCCACATCAGAAGGCAAATCCGCAAGCAGCCCTTCATCGAACTCTCGCCCCGCGAACGACCCATCAAGCTTCCCACTATCCACGCAAGTCAACTTAGCCCGCATTCCCGATGCAATCATCTCCCGCGCCAAAGCCCCGGTAGGCAGCCCCCACACCGGAAATATCGGCTCCAGCCCAGTATCTTTCATCTGCTTCTCCCGGTAAGCCCGCACATCCTCAAGAAACAAATCCCCAAACGCCACGCCGGAGATCCCCTCCGCAACTGCCCGCGCACAAGTGCGAGCCATCAGCAATTCATACTGCTCATTCGAGCAAGGCCAAGGCAGCGGCACAGCCCACAGCGGCAATCCAGCAACCGCAGCCTGCCGCTCCACCAACTCCCGCCGCACCGCATGCATTGCGACGCGATCAGCCTCGCCATTAAAAGTAGTAAGCAGCCCAACCACCTCATACTCACCCCGCTGCCGCAGCACCTGTAGACTCCAAGCGCTATCCTTCCCGCTGCTCCAAGACAAAAGAATCCGCCTCATAAAAGATGTTGACCCTACCCCGTGAAACCCCGTGACCCCCGTGGTAAAGATTTTGCTTTTAATCCGTGAAAATCTGTGGCCAAGCATTTATTTATCCGTCCACAAAGGCACCCTCCCAGGAGTCCAAGGCGCCCCAGCAGCCTCCATATCCTTCTCCAGCGCAGCCAAATCAACCTCAACCAAAGCATGAAGCGCGCTCAACGACCCAGCAAACTCCCCAGCAGCAATGGCGTAATCGTCAACATGACTCTGCGTAGGCTTAGTCAGTGCAAATCGTTCCCCCTCCAAAACAGCATTCACCCGATCGTTAATCGAACTAGGAGTTGCCTCATTCCGCTTCTGCATCTCCACATCGCCGCGCAAAGCCCGCAAAATTTCGCGATTGCGTTTCTCAATCGAATCCGCCGTCTCACCCAACTTCTCCGCCGCCGGAGTCTCCCGCAAAGCCCCGCGAATCGCCTTAAGCCGAGCCTCCACATCTTCCGCAGTATGCAGCGCCCCAGACACAGCCCGGTAAAGCCGCGCCACCTTGCGCAAAAATTCTTCTTGCGCCGCGCGATCCCCGGCGCTCATCGAAGCCGCACTCTCCGAAACCACTTTAAAGCTCTGCGCGCCAGCTAATTCCGTAACCACTCCATCCAATTTCTGAAACATACGCACCGAGTAAGCCCCAGAAATCACTAGCGGCCCCTGAGACGCCGCAGGCGCAAAATCCTCGCCCTCCTCAGCATGTTCACGCAACGAAACCGCCGGATACCGCAAATCCCAAGCCGCCCGCTGAAAGCCGCCCTCGATGCTGCCCTCCACTCGCCGCACCGGCGCGCCCGCTTCGTCATAAATCAAAAAGTAAACCTCAGGCTTACCCTCTTCCGCCTCAGCCCGCAACTCATCGTGCGAGGGATAAGGCAAAGTCTGATTTTTCTTAGCCGCGTCCTTCTCCGCCTCCTGCCGCTTCTCCTTCTTAGTCTTCCGCTTCTCCTTCAAATAAGCCGTAAACACTGCTCCATAAGGAGGATTGTCCGCCGTAAAAAACGCATCTCCCTGATAACCTTTCTTCGGACCGCCCAGCGGATGCCGCTCGATATAAAGCAGCGAATCCTTCACAGGAAACAACGCAGCAGCCTGCTCCACCGACTCAGCCTTCATCTGCCGCAACGCCGAAATATCATCGAGCACATAAAACCCGCGCCCGAAAGTAGCAATCACCAGATCGCCTTCCCGTGCCTGCAAAACCATATCGCGCACCGCAATCGTCGGCAGCCCGCCCTTCAGCTGCACCCAATGTGCCCCGCCATCGACGGTAAAGAACGCACCGAACTCCGTCCCCGCAAACAGCAGGTTGGCATTCACCGTATCTTCCGCAAACGCCAGCACCGCACCGTTCTCCGGCAAATTCCCCGCAATCGATGTCCAGCTCTTGCCCGCGTCCGTAGATTTCAACAGGTAAGGTTTGAAGTCCTCATTCTTATGATTGTCAAACGCGGCATAAACCGTATTGGCATCAAAGTGCGAAGCCGCCAACCGGCTCACATAAGTAATATCCGGAACGCCGATAAACTTCTCGTACTTACTCCAACTCTGCCCGCCATCGCCAGTAACCTGAATCAGCCCATCATCGGTGCCCACATAAATCAGCCCTTCTTTTTTCGGAGACTCCGCCAGCGCCACAATATTTCCATAGAACGACGTCGAAACATTCTTAGCCACGGCATCCGGATCCCAAACCTTCCCCATCACCGGCAACTTATTTCGATCGATCTGCCGCGTAAGGTCGCCGCTGACAGCCTTCCACGTATCGCCCCGATCATCGCTACGAAACAATTTATTCGCCGCAAAATAAAGCCGCGTATGCGAGTGCGGACTGATCATCACCGGCGAATCCCAATTCCACCTCAGCGGAGGCTCACCCTTACCCTCCTGCGGCTGCAACACAAGCTCCTGTCCCGAAGGCTTGTCGTAACGAACCAGCACTCCATACTGCGACTCCGAATAAATCGTATTCGCGTCCACCGGATCCACCACCGAACGAAAACCATCTCCGCCGGTAGTGACGAACCAATCAGCATTCATAATTCCGTTGATGTCGCGCGTGCGCGACGGACCGCACCACGAAAAATAATCCTGCGTTCCGCCGCAAACGTTATAGAAGGGAAGCGCATTATCGACCGCAACGTCATAAAACTGCAGAGTAGGCAGGTTCGCCTTGAACTGCCAACTCTTGGCATCGTCGAAAGTTTCATACATCCCGCCGTCCGACCCGAAAAGCCAGTGCCTGGTATTGTCGGGATCAATCCACATCGCGTGATTGTCCCCGTGATGATTCGTCTCGTTCACCTTGTGCAAAGTCTTCCCGCCGTCGAGCGACTCGCGCAGGCTCACACCCATCACAAAGATGCGGTCCACATTTTTCGGATCGGTAAAAATCCGCGCGTAATACTGCGCTTGCGCATCGAATTCATTCTGCCGATCCCACGTCGCGCCCC
>Ga0182024_10012354_pt1 | contig 16917 bp, 15 predicted proteins | sample P32metaG_FD_120480 | JGI IMG/M metagenome (GOLD analysis project Ga0182024, IMG submission 120480) | Permafrost microbial communities from Stordalen Mire, Sweden - P3-2 metaG (Illumina Assembly) | ecosystem: Environmental > Terrestrial > Soil > Wetlands > Permafrost | place: Sweden: Stordalen...
CGGCGGTGGCGAGCTGGTTGAGAGGGTGAAGGCCGCCCAGAGTGATCCCCGGGTCATCTATCTGGGAAGGCTACTCTCACTCCAGGAGCGGGTCGACTTTTGGCGGGGGGTCGACGTCTTCTGCCTTCCCTCCAACGCCGAGGGGCTGTCGCTGGCCCTGCTCGAGGCGATGGCCTCCGAATGCGCGGTCGCGGCGACCCCGGAGGGAGGGGCAACTCTGGTCGGCGGAGTTGCGGCAGCCCTGGACCCGAAGGCCCTGAGCGAGTCGGTCTCGCAGCAGCTGCAGCTCCTCATGCAGGAGCCCGGCGAGCTCCGACGCCGAGGGGTCCTGGCACGTGAGGAGGCGGAGCGTCATCATGGGATGTCGGCCATGCTGGACCGGCTTTTGGGAATCTACGCGGAGTGCCTGGGTCGAGCAGCAGGCGACGTCAGTTCAGCTGGATAGCCGTAGAACATGGGATCGCGGTGGCCGCCACGACCCGGGCCGTCGGCGGCTGATCCACGACACTGATGTGGAGGGCGGTTGCGTGGGCGAGGCGGCAGCGGGGCGGTTTCCGGTGAGCTCCTGGCCACGAGGTGAGCAGCCGGCGCTCACTCCCAAGTCAAGGTTGCCGGCAGGCCACACTCTTGTCCGGGGCGGGCTGGCGCGGGGTCGATGGTGACCACGCCCCAGACGACGGTAGTGGTCGACAGCGGGGCCTGTCTGCCTCCCTCGCTGGGGGAATCGCCGTGGGTCAACGTTGTCCCGATGTCGATCGAGATCGACGGCAGGACGTTACGAGATGGACTAGACATATCGAGCCGCGAGCTTTACGCCCGGCTGGTTGGGCCCGGGTCCCTGCCTACCAGCAGCTCGCCTTCGCCCGGCGACTACCTCAAGGCATTTCTCGCGACCTCGATACCCGAGATCGTTTGTCTCACCATCCCCGAGCGCTACTCGACGATGGGCCGCTCCGCCCGTGTGGCGGCGGAGATGCTCCGCAGTGAGGCCCCGGAGAAGCACGTCGAGATCATCGACATCGGCACCGCCGCCGGCGGATACACCCTGGTTGCCGAGGCGGCCGCGGCAGCCTGCGCAGCCGGCCTCGATCGCGACAAGGTCGCCGCTCACACCCGGGAAGTCGCCGAGAGCGCTCGTGTGATCGCAACGCTGGCGACCATGCGCTACTTGATCCGCAGCGGCCGAGTGCCTGCCCTGGCGGGCTTGGGCGGTGACCTGCTCCACGTACGCCCTCTCTTCGCCTTCACCGCCGGGGACGTGCGCCGCCTGGCACTGGTCCGGGGGACCAAGCGAGCGCTCCGCGCCGTGGCTCAGCAGCTTCGAGAGCAGATCCCGGCCGAGGCCAAGGTCCGGTTGGCCGTCTTCTGTGGAGACGCCCCGGACAGCGTTCCCGAGCTGATCAACCAGCTCCGCGAACTCTTCGGCGACCAGCCGGTGGAGCGGCTCAATCTCACTCCAGTGATCGCCCTCCACACGGGCCCCGGGCTGATCGGCGCTGCCGCCGTCGCTGACCTCCCACTGGCGGAGTGATCGCACTGGCCTCCGTCGCCCCAGTGGCGACCCCGCTCGGGGTGGTGCTGGTCTGTGTCGGCGCCTATCTCGTCGGCGCCATCCCGGTGGGATGGATTGTGGGAAGGTTGGCCGGAGTCGATCTGCGCCAGGTGGGGACCGGAAAGATCGGCACCAGCAACCTCTTCCGCAGCGTCGGTCTCCTGCCGGCCGCCGTGGTCGGTCCTCTCCAGTTCTGCCAGGGCCTGGTTCCGGTTCTGGTCGCCCTACTGCTCCGAGCACCGGCCTGGGTTGCAGCAGCCGCCGGGCTCTGCGCCGTGCTTGGCAACGGCTGGCCCATCTTTCTCCAGTACAACGGCGGCCGGGGGGTGGCCAGCGCCACCGGGGCGGTCGCGCTCTGGTCCTGGTGGGGAATCGGCTTCGTCCTCCTCCTGGTGATCCTCGGCGGCGCAGCTCGCAAGAGCGCGCTCAGTGTGCTGATCGCCTTCGCCGGCCTACCGGTGGTGCTCTGGCTCACCCACGACTCTTCCGCCTATGCAATCACAGCGGTGGGCGTCCTCATCTGTCTGGTGCTGCGCCGCTTCGAGGGGTACCAGCGCGGTCCGGCCCAGCCCGGCCTAGCTCGCGACAGTCTGCTTACCCGTGTGCTGTTTGACCGCCCGCCCGGGCAGCCTCCTCTCAGTACTCAGCCGATAGACTCGAAGTCATGAGCGAGGGCTCGGTCCGCCTGGAGCGGGACTCCATGGGCGAGATGGAGGTCCCGGCCAGCTCCTACTACGGAGCCAGCACCCAGCGAGCGGTCGCCAACTTCCCCATCAGCCAACTCCGGCTGCCCCGGCGGATGATCGCCGCCCTGGGCGACATCAAGCGGGAGGCCGCCCGGGTCAACGCAGAACTGGGCCTGCTCCCCGCCGACCTCAGCGCCGCCATCGCCGACGCGGCCGACCAGGTGAGCCGGGGTGACTTTGACGCCCAGTTCGTGGTCGACATCTTCCAGACCGGCAGTGGCACCTCTTCGAACATGAACGCCAACGAGGTGATCGCCAACCGGGCGCTGGAACTGCTGGGGCAGGAGCGCGGGTCTCGCAACCGGGTCCATCCCAACGATCACGTCAACCTGGGCCAGTCCAGCAACGACGTCTTCCCGTCGGCCATCCACCTGGCGGCGCTGGCAGCCATGCGCGACGAGCTGGTGCCCGGTCTGGAGCAGCTCGCGGCCAGTCTGGATGGGCAGCGCGATCGCTTGTGGGCGGTGATCAAGACCGGTCGGACCCACCTCCAGGACGCGACGCCGATCCGGATCGGTCAGGAGTTCGAGGGCTACCGGGGCCAGGTGGAGAGCGCCCTGACCCGGCTCGATCTGGCTCGGCGTCAGCTGGTGGAACTGGCACTGGGGGGAACGGCGGTCGGGACCGGGATCGGTACCCACCCCGAGTTCGCCAAGCGAGTTATCGCCCGTCTGGCTCCGTCGTACGACCCCGACCTGCAGGAGTCAAACGACCACTTCCAGGCCCAGAGCAGCCTGGACGCGGTGGTGTTCGCGTCCGGGGCGGTCCGGGGGTCCGCCATCGCCATCCACAAGATCGCCAGCGATCTTCGCCTGCTCAGCTTCGGCCCCCGCGCCGGCGTGGCGGAACTGCGCCTGCCCGAGGTCCAGCCGGGCTCATCGATCATGCCGGGCAAGGTCAACCCGGTCATCTTGGAGTCAGCGCTGATGGTGGTCGCTCAGGTGCTGGGCGACGATGCCACGGTGGCCTTCTGCGGGGCCACCGGTTCGCTGCTGGAGTTGAACGTGATGCTGCCGGTGGCCGCCTACAACCTGCTTGAGGAGATTGAGCTCCTGGCCCGGGCGGCCAAGAACCTGGCGGGGCGGGCGGTGGACGGGATCACAGCCACCGAGCGGGGGCCAGCGCTCCTGGAGCAGGGACTGGCCATCTGCACCGCCCTGGTGCCGGCAATTGGCTACGACGCCGCGGCGGCGATCGCCCATGAGGCGTACCGGAGTGGCAGAACCGTCCGGGAGGTGGCCCTGGAGCGATCCCAGATAGCACCGGAGGAAGTGGAGCGGCTGCTTGACCCCGAGCGCCTGGTCGTGCCCGGCCTGGAGGTGCCCGGCGCCGGTTAGCGGTCAGCTGGGTCTGAGCACGGTGGTGGCGTACCACTTACCACCCAGCTCGACGCAGGAGATCACGCTGGTAAGCCCCAGCGGAGCTTGAGAGATTGGAGAGCACTGGTACTGCTTGCCGTGCCCGGGCTCGTAGCAGACCTGGGCGGAGATGGTGACCGTTGCGGTGCCTCTGTCCCCCAGTACCGTCCCCAGGGTGGGAGCTGTGATCGTGGCCCGTTGCTGGGCCAGAGCCCTGAGCAGGTCGGCGGCCTGGGATCTCTGCTTGGGTGCCAGGTAGCTACTGACGTGGCTCAAGTCCTTGTGCTCGATGCCGGTGATGTAGCCGGCCACGGCGGCGGCTGGGTTTACGTGGGAAGGCGTCGGAAAGGGGTGGTTACCGATCACCCGGATCAGGATGAGCAGGCCTACCAGGGCTGCCAGCAAGAGGGTCCACTGGCGCTGGTTGCGCCTGGGGGTCGGCCGCATCACCGGAGCCGGCGGGGCTGCCTGCGGCGCGTCGGGAGAGTCCAAGTCGCACATCAGACGCTCACCCGCACCGGGATCGCGTTAGCCCCGACGAACCCAGGGTGCGCACGATCAGAGGCTCAGGTTCAAGGTGCCAGAAACCAAATCTCGACCCGGGCGTTCTATTGACGGGCACGGCGCGGGCACGGTGCCTCCCCACCAGGCCGGGTCACGACCCTCATCGGATGACCCTGGACCGCGCGCCGTGCCCAAACGTTGACTATGGCTGAATTCAATCCGCGGCGGGAATCCGGCCGCGGTTCGCCGACCCCACGCACCCGACGTCGCAGCCCGAGCAGCAGGACCGACTGGCGCCGGATGGTGGCGGCCGTGGCTCTGGCCGCGGTGGCGGCGGTCGTGATCCTGGCCGTTCCCCTGACCGCCCTGGCTCGGGCCTACGGAGCCCTGCCTCAGGCGAGCAATCTTGGTGGAGACACCCTGGTCTACGGCCAGGGCGGGGCGGTGATTGCAGACCTCCATCCCAACGGCAGCAGCCGGATCCCCGTCGCCTTCGACCGGATCGCGCCGGTGATGCGCCAGGCCGTCGTCGCGATCGAGGACCACTCCTTCTGGACCTCGCCCAGCTTCGATCTGGGCCGGATCGTCCAGGCCGCTTTCTACGACGTGGTCCACCACAGCGCCTCCCAGGGGGCCAGCACCATTCCTGAGCAGCTGGCCAAGATCCTCTACCTCCACGACAACAGGTCGCTCACCTACAAGGTCAAGGAGATTCTCTACGGCCAGGAGCTGACCGCCAAGCTCTCACGATCGGCGCTCCTCGACGAGTACCTGAACGACGTCTACTTCGGCGAGGGAGCGACCGGAATCGAGGCGGCCTCGCGCACCTACTTCGGTCTGCACGCCTCCCAGCTCGACGCCAACCAAGCGACTCTCCTGGCGGGGCTCCTCCCCGAACCCAGCTACCTCGATCCCTTTCTGAACTTGAGTGCTGCGCGCCAGCGCCAGCAGCTGGTGGTGGCGGCCATGCGTCGTCAGGGCGAGCTCAGCCCCGTCGAGGCGACCGCGATCGAGGCCCAGGCACCGGCATTGGCGGTGCCTGGGGGTAGCTCGCTTGACCAAGCGCCGTACTTCATCGATGAAGTGGAGTCCTGGTTGCAGAGCCGCTACGGATCCGGCTACCAGACCATGGGCCTACGGGTGCGGACCAGCCTCAACCTCACCCTCAACAACCAGGCCCAGCAGCTGGTCGACCAGACCGTGGCCCAGGGCGCCCATCAGCACATGACCGATGGCGCCCTTATGGCGGAGGACCCCAAGACGGGAGACGTCCTGGCCTGGGTTGGAGGAGCGGGAGCCAGCGCTCCCGGAGGACAGATCGACATGGTGTCGCAGCCCCGGCAACCCGGATCCGAGTTCAAGATATTCAACTATCCGACAGCGCTGGAGGACCACGTGATCACCATGACCTCGCCGGTGCTGGACGCGCCCCTGACGCTGCCGACCGGCGGCCCGGGCGGCGGGCCCTACACGGTGGTCGACTACGAGGGTCACTACGCCGGGGTGGTTCAGGCTCAGGTGGCGCTGGGCAACTCACTCAACGTGCCCGCGGTCAAGATCGAGCTCAAGACCGGCGTCCCCAACATCCTCGCCACCGCGCGGAACATGGGCGTCACCACTCTCACCCAGCCCGACTCCTACTACGGGCCCAGCCTCACCCTGGGCGCCTACCCGGTGCCACTCTGGCAGATGGGCCAGGCGGGCGCGGTGTATGCGACCCAGGGCGTGCTCCATCCCACCACCTTCGTCCTCCAGGTCGCAAACGACCAGAACACCGTCATCTACCGAGCCAACCCCGTGGCGCGCCGGGTGCTCTCCACCCAGGTCAGCTTCGTCATGAACACGATCCTCTCCCGCAACAGCAACCGCCTGATCGCCTTCGGCTCCGACACCCCGCTGGTAGTCCCGGGCCACACCGTGGCGATCAAGACCGGGACGTCCTCGGACTTCCTGGACAACACGGCAGTGGGCTGGACACCGAACCTGGTCGTCGCGGACTGGGTCGGGAATGCCAACGACTCACCGATGTACGGGGGCGGCGTGAATGGGATCAGTGGCTGCGCCACCCTCTGGCACGACTTCATCGTCGACGGGCTGGCCGGCCAACCCGACTCCTGGTACCCGGTGCCCGGCGGGCTGACCACCAAGGTGATCGACGGCGAGGTCGACTACTACCTGGATGGCACCAGTTCCAGCACCAACGCTCTCGGCACCCCCAGCCCGTCTCCGAGCCCCAGCGCCAGTCCCTCAACCTTCCCTTCACCAAGCCCGCCACCCTCGGGGCCTCCGACGCCGACGCCGACACCGACCCCGAGCCAGACCCCCTAGGTCAGGCCGAGCCGGCGGCCGCCTCGGCTCGAGCCAGTACCAGTTCGCGATTGGGCTTGACCTGGAGCATCGGGCCCTGGCTGGCCAGGGCGTCGCCGACAACGGCCATCAGGTGGTCGGCACGGAAGGGCTTGGGCAGATAGGCAAACCCACCCGCTTGCATGCTTACCCGGAGATCGACCCGCGCTTGGCGGGCGGTGGTGAAGATCACCGGGGTCCAGCTCCACTTGCTGCTGGCCAGGAGCCGGCGACAGAGCTCGAAGGCGCTCATCTCGGCCAGATTGAGATCGAGGATGGCACAGGAGTACCTGCCCAGTCGCGCCTGGGTCAGTGCTGAACGAGCGGAATCCGCCTCGATCACCTCAAACCCTAGGCGGCGGAGGATCGAGGACGTGGCGGTGCGGGTGACCTCATCGCGATCTGCCACCAGAATCGCTCGCTCCGACAGCTGCTTGGAAGAAGCCCCCTTCGAGGCTGCCGGGCTTGGCATCTCGGCCAGTCTAGGTGGGGCTCACCCGCCCCTGGCTGAGTTTCCTGCACCGTTCCAGCAATGGCCTGTAACGCTTGGGGAACCGCCCGCGACAAGGCTGTCGCAAGCCGGGGTCCGCCCCCGGCTCCGGTCTAGGCGGACAGCACGTGCGTATGGCCAGCAGAACCGACCCGGGCTTGGACTCGATTGCTACTCCCGCGGCATTGTTGGGCCTAGCGCTTCTGGCCATGGCTATCCACCTTAGCCAGGACCGGCCTTCGGCCGGAACCGCCCGGGTCATCCTCGCCGGGAGTGGCAGCGACCGCCTCTCGCTGCTGGGTGGCTGGCTGCCCTTGCCTGCGGTCGCAGCCGCTAGCGCACTTGCTCTGCTCTGCCTCAGCGTATTGATCAGGCTGCACCGACAGGAACTGGTGGGGGCGGGAGCGCTGGGTCGGGCCCGCCGGGCTCGGGGCCGGGACCTGCGTGGCCTGCGCGGTTCCTTCGACCCCACCAGATTGCTCAGGTGGCACCGATCAGCCGATCAGCCGCGGGCACGAGTCCGCCTCGGAGAGCACCGCCGGCGCGCCCTCTGGTTGCCACCCGACGAGCACCTGTTGGTGCTGGGGCCGACAGGATCGGGCAAGTCCTCCGCTCTGGCGATTCCGGCTCTGTTGGAGTGGCCAGGCACCTTGGTCGTCACCGATCCCAAGGGTGAACTGGTCCGATCTACGCTCGCCTACCGGCTGGGACTCGGCGCGGCGGCGGTCTTCGCCCCGCTGATGGAACCAAGTGCCCGCTGGAACCCTGTCGCTTCAATCAGAAGCTCCGAGGATGCCCTTCGGGTGGCGACTTTCCTCATGGGTCGGGCCCCAGAACGGGAGCCGTTCTGGCACGACCTCGCGCGCCAACTCCTCCACGGACTACTCGCCGAAGCCTCGGAGGAGCGACTCTCACCTGCAAGCATCCTGGAGATGCTCCAGACCGTCCCCGCCGAGGAGCTTCCCGAGGTGGTGCGGCATCCCGTGGCCCGGCGTCTGGTCCAGGGCTCTTTGAGCGGCGGCGATCGCACGGCGATGGGCGTGGTCGCCACCCTGGTCGCTCAGTTGGGGGCATATGCCTCGGAACAGGTGGCTGCCGCCACCGCAGCCAGTGACTTCGACCCGGCCGGGATCGCCTCGGGCGAACTCCGGACCTTGTACTGCGTCGTGGCGCCCCATGACGCCCCAGTCCTGCGCGGGCTGGTCTCGGCTCTGATCTCCTGCTGCTGGAGAAGCCTGTTCGCGCGCCCGCCTGAGGTCCCGGCGCTATTCGTCCTGGACGAGTTCACGCAGCTGACCAACCTCCCCGAACTGCCCGCCTTGGTGCAGCTGGGCCGGTCCCAGGGAGTGCGGATGATCCTGATGGCCCAGGACCTGGGCTCGATCTCGGCCGCCTACGGCGCCGATGCTGCAGGTGCCCTGTGGTCGAACTGCCGGACCAAACTGCTGCTTCCCGGTATCACCGAGCTGGAACTGCTGGACCGAGCCAGTCGACTGGCCGGGACTTCGACGCTGCATCGCCGCTCCGACGGCTGGGAGCGCGAGCCGGTCTCATCCCAACCCCTGCTCCACCCGGACGATGTCCGCCGGCTAAAGCCTAGGCAGGCGCTCCTGCTCCGGGGCGGGGAACAGCCGGCCGTAATCGACCAGCACCGCTGGTTCGCAGACAGCACTCTGAGACGCCGGGCGGCCGCCGGACCCGCGGCCGAGGGGCCGACTCCGGCATTGGGACGGCCGCTGGGTGACTGGGTCGACCCAGACCCGTCATGGTCGCCGGGGACCTCCCCTCTTCGGTGGAAGCAAGCGGACGTAGAGCCCTAAGAGCCGCAGGGAGCTCGAGTCCGAGGCGGGGGGAGCGGGTGGAAGTTCTGGCGACCTTCAGCACCGGTCTGGACAACGTGATCCACACCGTGACCGGCCTGGCCTTGGGCGGGGTCGCGGTCCTCTGCCTCAGCTTCGCCGCAATCCGATACATGACGGCGCTCGACAACAGCCAGCGCCGCGCGGCCGCAGTGCAGGGTCTGGTCACCGTCCTCCTCGGGGTGCTCTTGCTGGTCAACGAGGGCGCCGTCCTCAGCTTCGTCGAAGGACTCTCTGGAAGCGACACCGCTTGCGCCACTAGCAGCTGCTCCAACACCACCCACTGAGACCTGGCCACTGTTCCCCGGCTACTTCTGCTGGCCGGCGCCTCAATGGGGCTGGCGACTCCGCTCTCGATCGTGGTGCCGCTGGCGCCAGCGGCACCTGCCGCGGTCACGGCCCGGCCTGTGGCCGCCACAGCCACGCCCTCGCCCGGAGAACCCTCGACCGCCGCGTCATCCGAGGCCGGTAGCACCGGTCAGCAATGCGGCGGAATTACCGATCCGCTCTGCTACGTGATCGACGCGTTCATCAGCGGACCGGTGGCGATCATGGGCAGCCTCGACGGGAGCCCTGACCCAGCTCACATCGACCCGGCGACCGGGGCGATAACCTCTGGCCCCTGGCGGATTGTCACCACCCTGGTTGGCAGCAACCCGGCCGTCGACGACTACGACGGAGCCTGGGGAGAACCGGCCCACAAGTGCGGTCCAGCCGGCTGCATCCCTTGGGCCGAGCAGCTCAACGCCATCCTGGTGCCGCTTTCCCTCGGCCTTCTGGTGCTGGCCTTCGCGGTGCAGGTCTGTCTCTTCATGATCGGTCAGCAGCTCAGTCTGAGGGCGGGGATCGTTCCCTGCCTGATCGCCGCAGGCGTGATCGGGTCCGGCCTGCCCCTGCATCTGGCAGGCCGGGTCATAGACGCTGGCACCTGGGCGTCCCAGGCCCTGCTTCAGGCCACCTTTGAGCATCTGGGGGACCAGCGTGGGCGGCCTCTCGACCTCATGACGGTGTTGGCAGTCACCGCCTATTGCCCCGAAGACAGCCCGATCATCCACCCCGGCATCCACCTTTCCCAACCAGGCCCGACCCCGGCGGACGAGGTGCTGGTTCAGCCCTGGATGGACCCTGGTTTCACTCAGTCCCACTGCATCGGCTCGGACGATCCCGACTTCACCAAGGAGGCCCTGGACCGGAGCGAGAACTTCTTCGGGCCTCCGCTTCACGACGCCAACTGCGATCGGGGGGACGCCGCTCCGGACCAGTCGCTGTGCACCGACACCGACAACCAAGTGAACAACAACGCGGGCCAGGAGTGTCTGGAGGGGAGCGGTGGCTCGGATTTGGCGAGCCAACAACTAAGCCTGTTGCCCGTTTCTGGTGAACCTCGCGCCGGCAACGGTCAGAGCCCATCCGATTGCCGTTACGCCGACATCTACTGGGGGACAGCTCCGACCTTCACCGACGTGTGGGCGGGCGTCGGTCCTCACGGCCGCAATGGGTACGACGTACCGGACGGCATCCAAGGAATGCTGGCGTTCACGGTCCTGACCGGGCTAGCGCTGTGGTTGGCACTGACCTACGTGGCCCGCTACATCGCCCTAGCGCTGCTGGCGGCCTGTGCCAGCCTGGCGTTTCTACTACTGGCCCTGCCCGGCGGGAGAGCGGGCTTCAGCAGGTACTGGAGGACGGTAGGGGCGCTCTCCTCAGTGGTGGTGCTGCAGACGCTGGTCTTTCTGGTTTTCGTCGCCGTTGTCTCGACCGCTTCGGGGCTAGCGCCCAACCCGGCCGCAGCTCATCTCGGCGGCTGTCCATTGATCTCGCCGTCGGCGTCTGCGCACTGCGGCGCCGCCAGCTCGGGTTTGCTGTCAGAGGACGGCAGCGGGGACCCGGGAGACCAGTTCGCCCAGTGCCTTCTGGCGATCGTTGCGGTGTGGCTGATGCTTGAGGTACCCAAGCGGATCAGCCGGGGCGAACTGGCCACCACCAGCGGGCTGCGGACTCTGGCTGCGGCCGCCGGAGGAGTCATCCTGGGCGGGGCAACGGTGGCCCGGGGGCAGCTCCAACCCAGGGTCTCACGGTTTGGGTCCGAGCTGGTTCCAGGCGGTCGGTCGATCCTCCGTCTCCCAGGGGTCCGAGACCACCGAATCGCCGGTCACCTTGAGCAGGGAGAGCTGGCCGTTCCTTCCAGCTGGCCCCATGCACCTGGTCGCGAAACTCGCGAGCAGTTCATCGGCCGGTCGCTGCTCGAAGGCAAGGCGAGCCCGCGCGAGCTTAGGCGGCTTCTCGGCCTCGGACACAGCGAGCTCAGCGCCCTCCGGGGCCGGGCCACGCTCGATCCGGAGTCGACAATTGAGCTCGGCCGCAGCTACGTGGCCGCGGGAGGGGGGCAGGTCCACGAGCTCGATGCCGCGTACCTGAATTCGCTCCGCCATGGCCGTTTGCGCCAGGTCCGCTCCTCGGCCGAGCGAGGCACACCTGATGCAGGCTGAGATCCCCCAGGCGATCTCAGGAACCCCGATGCGCTGGGGCGGATTCACCGCGCCCCAGCTGGGCTGGATCGCAGTGGGAGCCACCCTACCCTACCTGCTGCTGCGCTGCCACCTCGGGGCACCGGTGATTCTGCTGTCCTCGACACCCTGGCTGGGGGCGGCCCTCGCCTACGCCTTCGGTCGATGCGAGGGCCGACGCCTGGACGCCTGGACCGTGGACTGGTTGGCATTTCTGGTCCAGCCCCACCGTCTCTGTCACCCCCAGGCCGCGGCCACGAACAACCGCTCCAGCTTCTACGTGGAAGTCGATCCCGAGGGGTCGAGAACGGAGAGCGGCCCTAGGGCGAAGGCCAGTTCTCTGCCGTGGGTGACGGATTGACTGGGGGCTGGGGCCGACTAGAGCGATCCTCGACCCTGCGCCTTGTCGATATCGATTACCTGGAAGGCCAGGTGGCCCATCTCCCCCATGGCCACCAGCGGGCCGCTCTCGGTGTCGAGCCGATCAACCTGGCGCTCCAGGGTGAGCCCGAGCAAGACCAGGTCTGGCGGCACTACCGGCAGCTGTTGGCTTCCCTCGGCGGCCCGATCTCGATCTACTCGTGGTCCCGACCCGAGCGCGCGTCGGGGGATTGGTCTGCACCAGCAAGCGACGCGGGGGCGCTGGGGCGATTGGCGAGCCTGGACAGCGACTTCCGCCGGCAGCTGATTCTTGGCCAGTTGGTCCAGCGGCAGCGGCACCTGCTGGTGGTCTGGGCCGGAGAGGTCGCCAGTCCGCTGTCTGGGCTCGCCTCTCAATTTCGGCGGCTGAGACCGGTCCCGACCCGGGAAACCGCTGTGACGGGCGGAACCTCGGTAGGGCTAGAACAGCGCTGCCAAGCTGTGGCTTCCGGTCTCGGCCAGCTGGGGGCCAAGGCTAGGCGAATCAGCGATGGGGCGTGGCTCCAGCAGCTCCAGGAGCACGGGGAGGGCCGCAGCGAGCGCAGCCCGGCAACCTTTGCCGGCTGGCTGGCGCCCGAGGCCGCCGAGGTGCACCCGCGGGTATTCCGCGTGGGGGACAGATGGACCCGGAGCCTGTTTCTGGCCTCCTATCCCCGCAAGGTCGGGATTGGATGGCTGGGGCCATTGCTGCGCGGATTCGAGTGCGAGGTCAGAGTGGCGCAGCACATAGTGCCGTTGCCCAAGCTGCTCAGTCTCAGCCGACTGCGGCGAAAGATTCGCGGCTTCGAGACCAGTCTGGTGGTCGATAACCTCCGAGGACAGCGGCCTGATCGGGGGACGGAGACCGCGTTGGGAGACGCCCTAGCCCTCGAGGACCAGGTGCTGGTGGAGACGGAACGGCTCCTCCAGGTTGAGGTCTTCGTCACGCTGGTGGCCGCCAGCACAGAGGAACTCGACCGCGGCTGGCAGCAGCTGCTCACGACGATGGCCGAGCTCGGTTGCGGCGTCGCGCCTCTGACCCATCGGCACGTTGACGGTTGGCGGGCGACCATACCGACTGGAGTCAGCCCCTTCGGGTGGGGGCGGGAGATCACCGCCAGCGGCCTGGCAACCGCCTTTCCCTTCTTACGCAGCAACCTGTCCGCTTCTACCGGTGTGCTGCTGGGTCCCAGCACCATCTCCCGAGAACTGGTCCTCATAGATCCTTTTGACCGGGCCAACTCGAATTTCAACGTCGTGGTGCTGGGCACCTCTGGTGCTGGCAAGTCGTACACCGCCAAACTCTTGGCGGCCCGGCTCGCGCTCCGCGGCTGCCACCTTCGCTGCATCGATCCAGTTGGCGAGTACCGGGCTCTGGTCGAGCTCCTCGGCGGCGCCTGCCGCGAAATCGCTCCTGGGCGCAGCTCTGGCCTTAGTGCTCTGGGGCTCGCGGGGGCACCGGGGCGCGGCGCAGGGGACGTCTACGAGCGAGCTGCCAGGTCGCTCGCGGTGATCGAATTGTTGGCTTCCGGGCGCAACGGGCAATGGGACCTGCCTGAGGACGATCTCCAAACGCTCGAGGAGGTCCTGACCCAACTCCTAACCACCGAGGCGGAGCCCCGGCTCGCTGACCTGGTGCGGGCATTGGAAAAAGCCCAGCGCCCGGCCCTGTCGCGGAGGTTGGCGCGATTCACGCAGGGCCTGCTCGCTGGGGTGTTCGACGGCCGGCAGGAACCGGAGTTGGAGGGACTGGCCACCGTGTTCTCACTGGCGGGCTGGAGCGGGGACCGAGACCAGCTGCTGGCGCCCGCGATGCAGATGATCCTGCTCCAGCTGGAGTCGGAGCTGGGGCGGCACCAGAGCGGCCCACGGCTGGTACTGGTTGACGAGGCTGAAGTGCTGTTGTCGCGGCCCAGGAGCGCTCTGGCCCTGGAGGCGCTTAGCCGGCGGGTACGCAAGTTAGGTGCGGGCTTGATGGTGATCTCCCAGGTAGTAGAGGATTTCCTCAATTCCCCGGTTGGCAACGTGATCGTTCGCAACTGCCACACCAAGCTGCTCCTCCGTCAAGAGGAGGCGGCTATCCCGGCTCTCCGGCAGACCTTCGGGCTCTCACCGGCAGAGTGCGACTTGCTGCGCGACGCCGATCCCGGGTCGGGGATCGTGATTGTGGGCCGGGAAAGAGCTGCTTTCCAAGGCGCCGCCCCACCTGAGATGCACCAGGTGCTCTGCACCGATGCGCGCCAACCCGTGGCTTGACCTCGGCCTGAAGGTAATGCGAGTCCCAACGCGGATCGCCCTCTTGGCTAGCCTTGGCTGCGGCTTGACGATGCTGATGGCGATGAGCCTGCTGGGCCTGCTCGCCGCCAGCGCGGTCGCGACGGGCTGGAGCTCAGGCAGCGGGCTGCTGCCAGAGCCAGGCGGCTTCATGCTGCCCGAGGGCGCGGACATTCCCGCCGGAACCGCAGATTTTCCGGACTGGGCCCTCCCCTGCGGCCCCGAGCCCGGAGCCCTCGCAGTCGACCCGTCGGCCTGCACGGGCTCGCCCAGCCCATTCCCGGCCAATTACGACGGGTTCTCGACCGGACAATGCACCTGGTACGTCGCGACCCGCAGGCGCGTGGTCTGGCACACCGCCTCAGGCCAGCTGGGCGGCAACGCCGGTCAGTGGTTGCAGCTTGCCCATGCCGACGGCTACCAGGTAGGCCCGGCGCCGGAGGTAGGCGCCATCGCCGTCTACACCGATTCGGGCGCCGGACACGTCGCCTTGGTGGTAGGAGTGGACGCGGGCGGCGCGTACACCGTAGCCGAGGCGAACTGGGTCTTCTTGGGACCGCGGGCACCCTATGTGGACCTCCGGGGGGTAGCGGCGGGTGCCACCGGCGACACAGCGGAGCGTCTTGACGGTTTCATCTACGGGCCAATCGCGAGCGGTCCCGTCTAGGCGGACATCTATCCTGAGCCGATGGGTTCAGTGGGCGCGCCTGCGGCCACGGCCGCACAACCCACCGCGGCTCGCCGAATTCTCTTCCTGGTGTCGGCGTCGCACGCCACTCAGCACATGTACACCGGGCTGCTGCCGCTGACTTATCCGTCGGTGGTGATCGCCTTCCACATCTCCGTGGGAACGCTGGGTCTGGCCGTTGGAGTGGTCGGCGTGGTCGGGGGTCTCAGCCAGATTTCGGCGGGAGCGGTTTCCCGGCGCCTCGAGGCCCGATGGATCCTCGGCGGGCAGAACATCCTGTTAGGGCTCTGCGCTGCGATCGGTGCGTGGTCCCCCGTGTATCCCATCTTCGCCTCGGGCCAAGGGCTTGCTCAGCTTGGGTCGAGTCAACAGCACCCTGTCGGCAGCTCGATAGTTGCCAGAGCGTATCCGGGACGACGTGGCATGGCCCTCAGCACCCACAACATCGGCGGCAGCATCGGTTCACTTTTGATTCCGCTGCCGGCGGCGGTGCTGATTTCGCGCCTGGGATGGCGTCCTACTCTTCTGCTGCTGGCGCTGCCGCTTATGCTGGTGGGACTGGTATTCCTGCTTACCTTTCCCGCGCTGGGCAAAGAACGCCGGCCCGCCCCGGGGCGTCCCCACGCCGTGTTTCGTATCCCCCGGCTCAGTCGCTCCCAATTCCTTGATCCCAAGGTTGCCGCATTCACAATTATCGCGGCGACGGTGGGCGCCGGCGGCCGAGGTATCAGTACGCTCAGCACGTACATCCCTCTCTTCCTTCGAGACCGAGTGCACCTCTCTGAGATTGCGGTAGGGGCGATTTTCAACCTCGTCCTCTTGGGGGCTGTGGCGGGGCCACTGCTCGCTGGTCGGCTCTCGGACCGAGTCGGACGTCTACCGGTGCTCTGGGCGGCCTATGGACTCTCCATTCCAGCGGTTGTCATATTCGGCCTCTCCGCCAAATTCCCTTTGTGGACAACTGTCGTGCTGGCACTGGCGGTAGGGCTAGTCGCCTACATCGAGAACCCGCTCTTGCAGGCGCTCCTTAGCGACGCGGTCAAGGAGTCTGCGCAATCATCGATATTCGGTGTATATTTCGCGGCGGCCTACGGCGTTGGCTCACTGTGGCTGATATTGCTTGGTTGGGTCATTCAACATTTGGGCTACAGCGTGGCCTTTGGTGTGATGTCTGGCTGCTACCTTGGCGCCGCTCTACTGCTCATTCCCTGCCGCAGCGCTCTGCGAAGGCAAGTCCGTGCCTGATTTCAGCGCCCCTGGTGCAGACCGGCTTAAAGCATTGGACGCGCTCGCTTCCGATGTGCGCTCCCTGCTCCGTCGTGCGGCGCGGGTGCAGCGGCAGGCGGCAGATTTATCCGATCCGGAGTTGACCGAGTCGAGCGGGGAATTGTTAGAAGCAACCGAGCGGCTGCTGGCGGGTGTTGAGGAACGCCGCCAGCAGGAACGGCAGCAGGCAAGGCGTCAAATGCGAGGAATCGCTAGCGACCAAGAATCGATCTAGCCCGACCTCAATCCCTGTTCCCGGATCCATCATGGTTCGCCGTCCCCGCGGTCTCAGCGGACGGGCGGCTTGCTTGTGGCCATTCCGCCAAGCCAGCGAGGTCTGGTCGCCGGCGAGAGACCTCTTCGACCAATGCGTCAGCGGATCCTCTGTCCAGGCGAAACTCAAATCCCTCCGGCGGATGACGCACAAGTGCCTCGGCGCTATTTGAGTGCCACGTGGTGAGGCGTTCAACGTTGAGACCTGTTGTGTCGAGGCGGAAGGCAACGATTCGATGCCCCGGTACGTTAACCACGAGGCGGCGCAGGGACGGCCAACTCGCGGTCAGGTCACAGTTGCGGGCGCGGCGCCGGATTCCCCTGGGACCTATGAAAAGTTCGTTGCGGCCCTGGCCAAGATAGGAAGCGACGGTGACTAAGAGCGCGGTGAAAATCGCCAGCGCCAAAGGGCTCCAGGTACCAATCAGAACGCCGGCGATCAGACCCAGAGGGACCAGTACCGCCGCCATCAACCCGCCGGCGCTGGTCGCGGCTCGCAGGCGGTGGGAACTCGGGGGGCGTATGCGCACCTCGCCGTCGCGTGGGCCGTCCCTTTGATCAGGCATCTGTCTGCGTGGTCAGGCGCCTGCAAGTCATGTCGAGGCTCCGCGCGCGCGCCCCAGCAACCAAGCGCCGGCGACCGCGCCGCCCGCCA
>Ga0182024_10012355_pt1 | contig 16914 bp, 14 predicted proteins | sample P32metaG_FD_120480 | JGI IMG/M metagenome (GOLD analysis project Ga0182024, IMG submission 120480) | Permafrost microbial communities from Stordalen Mire, Sweden - P3-2 metaG (Illumina Assembly) | ecosystem: Environmental > Terrestrial > Soil > Wetlands > Permafrost | place: Sweden: Stordalen...
GACGATCACCGTCGGGGAGGGCCGGGCCTATGTCTTCGTCGCCGTGGAACACGCCAACTCGGAAATCGTCGGCATTCACGCGGCGCGTTCGGCCAATCGTTTCGAGGCGCTGGAGCCGGTCCGGCAAGGGGTGCATCGCTGCTTCGGAGCCATCGCGCCCGGCGTGGCGCATGGCTTGAAACTGCGTCACGACCACGGCTCCAACTATATGTCTGGCGATTTCCAGGACGAGATCGAATGTCTGGGCATCGAAGCCTCGCCCTCCTTTGTGCGCGAACCCGAGGGCAATGGCGTCGCCGAACGCTTCATACGAACCTTGAAGGAGAACCTGCTGTGGGTGGAGACCTTCGACACAATCGAAGAGCTGCGCACCGCGCTCATCGCGTTCGCCAAACGCTACAACGAAAATTGGCTCGTCGCGCGGCATGGATACAAAACACCGGCGAAAGTGAGAGAGGAGCAAACCATGCCACAACTCGCGATTGACCCACGGGCCGCCGCCGCCTTACTCTTGGCCGCCACGGTTCGAGCCCGATCGCGATCCGTTCACTTGTCCGCGCTGCCCGCACTTTTTTATCTGCGCCGTCACACCGCACGGCCCCTTGAGCCTCTCGTAAATTCTCGACCGCGCCGGTTTCGGCAACGCCCCTTCGCCGGATTACCCCTGCAGGAGAAGGCGGCGGCTATCGTGTCGGCCCTCTGTTCTCCGGAATAGCGATCGGTCATGAAAACCGTTGACGTCTTTTATCAGGGCGACGGCATTACCGCGCTTGAGCATATCGAGATCGGCGAACACGAGACGTTCGGGACGCTGCGGGCGATGATCTGCCAGCGCCACGGCGCAACGATCGACTCCTTCCTCTTCCTCGAGGATGAGACCGAAGCCATTGAAGATTATGTCGCGATCGGCACCAAGGCGGGCCGGGCCGGCATCAAGGCGCATCTCCACCGCTGCCACTCAGAGAGCTCCGTTCGAATGGGGCTGCCAGCCGTTATTGAGTGCGAATTCGACTAACTGCCCCTGAAGAACGATGGAATCGGCAAGTCCTTCATCGTTCGATAGCCGGGGGCAGCGGCCAAGATTTTTGGGATGGAGTTGACGACGATCGAGGCTGTCGCAATATCGCCGTGGGTACCACCTATAACTCTAACGTTCAGGGGCGGAGAGCCATCAATCACAATGGCGTCGTAGGTTTCAGGTGCGCCAAGATAAGCCTCCATATGCAGAGTGATGAGAGGCTTGCCGTCGACGTAGCCTACGCCATCCTGAATAAGTCCGCTGACGTATCCAGGCTCGACGGTGATCCATTCACTATCCACACGCGCCTGCGCGGTCTTCGGCTCGATTTTATCGGTGATATTGCTGAGCCGCCAGCCAAGCGCATCGGCGATCATCTGGATCGACTCAGTCAATCCCACATGACGCACGCTGCCGTCCACTACCCTTCGCTTGAACTGCTTTACGGTTAGGCCTGCGCCAATCTTCTGCTGGAACGGCAAACGTCGGGAGCGCGCATCCTGGATGCGATAGACGTGGATAGCGTCCACCCGTTCGCATGCACCCGTCAACGCTATGGGGAGCGTATCCATTACGAACCCAGGGTTTACTCCAGTGCCGAGCACCGCTGCCCCGACACTCTTGGCAAGTGTATCAATTTTTTTCACGAGAGAACGACTGCTTGGCGTTGGATATGCAAGCTCCTCGGTCGTCGACACTATCGGAATCCTCGCCTTGAGAATGACTTCAATCTGCGGAAGCACCGATCTAAGAGAGGAGCTGGTGCAGAGAACGACAACATCCGGTTTGGTTTTCTTGAGGGCCATCATCGCGTCGGACCAGACGCGGGCATGAAGCCTTTTCCCAATACCGATGACATCACCAATATCGCGATCGACTTTGGCGATATCAATATCGATACCTCCGACAATCCTGAGTCCCTTACGCGTCGCGACTTGTCGCGCCACTGCTGCTCCGATCGGACCTAGCCCGAAGTGCATCACTTTGATAGTCATCAGGTTGCCTCTCCAAACACCGCAATCGCGCTCATGCCGACAAAAGTCACGCCATCTCTCGGCTACTCGCATGTTGGAGGACGCCGACTTCGATTTGCATGCTCTCGCCTCCGGTGCGTGTTCGATATCCGCTCGGCGCGTCCAACGAGGCATGACCGTTTTAGCGCGCCGTTGCAGATTCCAGGAAGTGCTGAACGATCTCTCTGCCGGTGGCGCACCAGACATTCGGATGTGCGCAAATGTAGTCGAGTGCCGAATCCAGTGCGCCGATTCGATGGGGCTGCCCGGTCACGAAGGGGTGGACGGCAATCGCCATGACGCGCCCCGACTCTTGCCCTTCGCGATAAAGAACGTCAAATTGTCGACGCAACATCATCTCGAACTCTGGTACTGATACTTTCATGTCAAAGTAGGCTGGAACGTCATTGGTCTGTACAGAGTAGGGCAACGCAACCAGCCGCCGACCTGGCGTATTCATCAAGTACGGTTGGTCGTCGTTGACCCAATCGCATATATATTCGACACCTGCGGCGATTAGGAAATCGAGCGTATTGAAGGTCTCGGCCAGTCCGGCGCTGAGCCAACCGATTGGTCTTGAACCGGAAGCTTTCTCAATCTTCTCCAATGCTGCGGCTACAGCATCGCGTTCTTGTTCAGCCGCCATCTCGTTGAGCCGCAGCGCATTGGTTTGATTGTGTCCGATGAATTCCCAACCGAGACGAACCGCCTCTTGGATAATCTCGGGATGGTGGTCACATACCTCACTGTTCAAAGCAGCCGTCGCGCGAATCCCGTGACGTTTCAAAACGTCCATGATTCGCCAGATGCCGACCCTGTTCCCATAGTCTCGGACCGACCAGTTGCGCACGTTCGGAACCTTGGCGTGCTCGCGGGAGACACGCTCGTTGGAGTTGCCCGGCATGACATCGTCAAGCCCAAAGAATTCGATGTTGGGATTTATCCAAAGGGCGACCCGTGCACCGTTCGGCCATTCCAGCTTCGGTCGCCTACCGATCGGGACATAATCGAAAGGACCATATCGAGTCGGTTGCATGGATTTTGACCTCGACAGAAATTCAATGAATTACGTAGTTAGTATCGCCCTTCTGGTATTTTGTCTCAATTTGCTCCTCGAGCAGAAACTCAGCCTCGAGCTCGGAAACGTGCGCGTACCCCATCAACGTCGTAATTTCCTCCATCCCGACAAGGAGGTCCGGGCGATCCATAATCTTGCCGGTTTCCACGCCTTGCTTCATGACCTGCAATGCTGTCCTCATTCCGGCGATGGCGGCGGCGGTCAGCATTCTGGGCGCAGTGATCCTTGCCACACCTATTTCGGCAAGGCGCTTGAACGAGACCAGCGGGGTGGTCGGCCGCGATCGAATGCCGAACCCCATATTAATGCTAATTGGAATATCGGGCAGCGCTTCTACCACGCGAAGGATGTCGTCCTCATTGCGAACGGCGTCCGGATACACCATGTCGGCGCCGGCAGCCGCGTATAGTTTAAGCCGCGCGATCGCGCCCTCTATGCCCTCGGTGGCGATCGCGTCGGTGCGGGCGTTGACGATGAATTCGGGGTCTTTCTTCGCTTTCACCGCCGCTTCAATTTTCTTCGCCATTTCGCGCGGATCAATAAGCTCCTTGCCGCGCATGTGACCACAGCGCTTCGGCATCACTTGATCTTCGAGGTTGACACCGACGACTCCGGCCTCCTCGAAGTATTGCACGACATGGTAGACGGTGACGGCATTCCCGTAGCCAGTGTCCGCATCAGCCATCACAGGTATCGTCACGCTGCGAACAAGCTCGCGACAGGCGGTAACATTCTCCGAGAGTGACATAATCCCTATGTCGGGTACGCTTAATCGAGAATTTGCTAGACCTGCCCCGGTAGTCGATGCCGTCTTGTACCCCATCGCTTCGACAAGACGAAGACTGTACCCGTCGAAGATGCCAGGAGACAACAGAGGGCGCGACTGTTTGAGCAGTGCACGCATCTCTCTCATTTTCGTCATTTTTGTCACCATCTTAACGCGGGGATTCGTATGTCGTCAGTCGACTTCCCATAATGCGCTGGCGCCAGGGGTGTTTGCCAATGCGATTGATTGATCCAACGCTTCAGTGGTTGAAAGCAACCGAATCGAAAGAGGCGCCCCTTCCTTGCATTGAAGAATATTGGCCATATCCGTCGATATGCTGATTAGACCATTCGGTAGACCCTCGTCGCTAATCCAGACAATGCCCCGCGGCGGAGCGCCTACACGCTCCGAGAGCTCGATCATCGACCGATCCTCTAGCCCCAACAATTCAGCCGTCTCGCTGGACATTTCGACCCGTTCCAATTCCGGCCCGGCGTTCGTGCGCCGAATCTTGCAGTGAGCGGCGGACGGACGCCCCATCTGGGGCCCTTGGCCATCTTCTTTGAGGATAGCCGCTTTACCGCGATCCCCGCCGAACACCCCGTAGACGTTCCTCGCTGCCGCCTCGCTGACATAGCCACATGCCAAATCCCGCAGCACCGCTTCCACATCACGCTCGCAGGGATCTCCGAAACCGCCTCCACCTGAGCTGAGCGAAATCACCCGATCGTTTTTTCGCAACAGAAAGCCGGAGACCTTTCCCGGCAATGGCGAGGGTGCGATGAACTTACCGTCCCGGAACACCTTGAATTCGTTTGGTTGTCCGGCACGCCCCCCATTGACGCCAAAAGGGGGAATCACGTTCCGATCGGATAGCACAGAGAACCGCCCTTGCTCTCCCAGAACTCTTATAACCCGCCGCAGACCCAGTCCGCCCCGCCACTTGCCGGCGCCACCGGAATCGACCCGAAGCGAACACTCCTCGATCAGACAAGGATGTTCGAGCTCGACAATTTCAGCCGAATGGATGGCGCTGAAATCGCCCGTGTCCCATTCTCGAACGGCGTTCGACCCATCTCCACCGTCAAAGGCTCCGGTGCCGCCGGAAGGATATTCGTAGTGTATCGAGCGGACCGCATTTCCCGAGAGGTGGCTGATATAAACGTGGTTGGCGCAACCCTTAGTATCGCCAGCGACCCGGTCGGGTACGCACCGACTCATCGCCCCCATCAAGGCAGATTCCACCCGCCTCAGGACCTCGACAAATCCTCCCATTGGCGCCGGATGCGACGCATTAAGAAGGCTCCCCGCCGGGACCTTGACGTCGAACGGGCGGAATGCACCCGCGTTAATATGTCCCTCCGGGTCGAGCAATGCTTTCATCGCGACAAAGACCGCGGTGGACGTAACCGCCAAACTCGCGTTGGTTGGTCCAGGCCGTTGCGGGGCCGAGCCGGTGAAATCGACTTCGACGGATCGCCCCTTTACGACGACTTTGACGCAAATCGGAACGGGCGCGTTGCTGTGACCATCGGAATCCAGATAATCCTTGAAATAATACGTCCCCTTTTTTAGCTGAGATATCTGCCGTCGCATGCGACTTTCGGAGCTGTCTAAGATCTGCTCAATGCAGCTGGACACCTGCCGATATCCATATCGGTCGACCAGCTCCAATATTCTGTCGGAACCGCGCATCGCTGCCGAAATCTGCGACATCAAGTCACCACGCTGATCGCGAGGGCGGCGCACATTGGCGAATAGTAGATCATACACTTCTTCGTTCGGTCGCCCCCGATCGTGCAGCTTAAGGATGGGTATTCTTACGCCCTCCTGAAAGATATCGGTCGTTTGCCCCGAGACGCTGCCGGGAGTCATTCCGCCCACGTCGCCCCAATGCGCTCGGCTGCATGCGAACATGATCAGCTTTTCTTGCCAGAAGATGGGGCTGATCAACGCGACATCGTTGAGGTGCGTGCCTGACGTGAATGGGTCGTTCGTGACAATAAGATCGCCCGGATAAATCTGATTGCCATACTTAGCTATGACCCGAGGCACTTGCATGTTCAGGGGCCCGACGTGCGCGGGGAAATCCTCTCTGGACTGGCATGTAAGCCGACCAAGTCGGTCTGCGAGCGCGCAGGAAAAGTCCTGTCCCTCGTATATGATCGACGAGAACGACGTCCTGAGCAGCGTGACACGCATCTCGGCAACCACCGAGATCATCGCCTCGTGAATGACCTCCAAGGTGAAAGGATCGATTTTCATTAGCAGACTCGCATTGTTGGTCAGAGCCTAGCGTGACAGAAACAGGCAACCGCTAAGGCCGGCTCGTACTTTCCAGCCGGGCGGAACCACGGTGGTCGCGCCGTACTCCTCGATGATGGCGGGACCGTTAAGCCCTCCCTGCCCGACAACGCGTCCGCGGCGGATCACCTTGGACTTAAGCCAACGTCCGCCGAAAAATACACGGCGGTCGCACGTTGGACATTCGTCGCTATCGGCTCCCGGATCGAGATCAATTTTGACCCGCCTACGGACTGTGCTCACCGTCCTCAAGGCGGTGAACTCGATCGCCTCCTCGTGCTGGTGCCCGTAACGCTTCTGGTAGAGCGCGACGAAGTCCGCTTTCACACGGGAAATCGCAAACGGCCGGGCGATCGGCACAGTGATTTCATAGGACTGACCGACATACCGCAAGTCCGCGAAATATCTCGTCTTAATGGCCGAATCTGAAATGCCCTCGTTTTCGAACCTCCTTCGCGTCTCTTCGGCTAAGTCTTCGAGACAGCCACGTCCATTCTCCTTATGAAAGTCATCGAGAATCGCGCAAAAGCTCTTCATCGCATCGTATCGCAGTTCACCGACGAGATGGCCGAAGGCGCTGATATTGCCCGGGAGAGGCGGGACGATCACCTCGCGAATCCCAAGCTCTTCTGCAACCATAGCTGCGTGCATCGGCCCGGCGCCACCAATAGCGAATATGGAAAAGTCACGCGGATCGTAACCGCGCTCTATCGATATTTTCCGGACGCTACCCGACATGGATGTGACGGCAAGGCGAAGCAATCCTTCCGCCAGATCTTCCCGGCTGCCGGGATATTTTATCTTCTTGGTCAGCTTGTCGAACGCCCTTTCTACACGTTCGGTGACGAGGCTCATCTGGCCATCCAAAATACTTTTTGGAAGCCGCCCGAGAAGAAGATTGGCATCCGTGACCGTGATTTCGGCGCCACCCTTTGCATAGGCGATGGGTCCTGGTTCGGAACCGGCGCTGCGTGGCCCAACCCGCGGGCGTCCGTCCAGATCGATCCAGGCAATGCTGCCGCCGCCGGTCCCCACGGAATGGATATCGATTTGCGGAATGCTTATGGGCATGCCGGCGACGACGGTGTTGGTGACGATCAGCGGTTCGCCTTTGTCGATGAGACAGACATCGGTGCTCGTTCCACCCATGTCATAAGCGATCAATCGGTCCCGCCCCGCCAATCTGCCGAAATAGATTGCGCCGTTCACCGCGGCCGCCGGACCGGACATGACCGTTCGCACCGGTTGCGCCACGACAGCTTCCGCCGACAAAAGTCCTCCGGTGGAGGCCATTGTGAGCACATCGCGGCGGTAGCCTCGCGAACGGAGCTGAATCCCGAGCGATTTCATGTATCGCGACATCACCGGAGCGACGAAGCAATTCACCGTCGTCGTCGAAAATCGTTCGTATTCGCGAATGCGCGGCACGATTTCGGATGAGCAACAGAGAAACAGCTCCGGCAGCGCGCGCTGTAACACCTCCTTGGCTTGGAGTTCATGGGCCGGATTCTTGTAGGAGTTGAGAAAGCATATGGCGACGGCCTCGATCTTCGCATCCTTGAGCGCGCCGGCCAGCCTCTTCAACCCCTCGACGTCGAGCGGCGCCAGAATCCTGCCGTCCGCGCCGATCCGTTCGTCGATTTCGAAGCGATGCTGCCGGGCGACCAGGGGAGTGGGGCGCACGAATTTGTTATTGAAAAGGCCCCCCGGCGCCAGCCGCTGGCACCTGCCGATTTCAATTGTGTCGCGGAAGCCACGCGTGGTTATCAAACCGGTTTGAGCGCCGGTTCCCTCCAGCAAGATGTTGGTGGCGACGGTCGTTCCATGCGAAATATCGATAAACACCCCGAGGTCGTCCGGGTCGAGGGTAAGTCCTATGCAGATCCCGTCCGCCTGGTTCTTTGTAGACGGGGTCTTCCGAATTTTTAGATTTCGCCCCGTGACATCCACCGTGACGATATCGGTGAATGTACCGCCGACATCGACCCCAGCGCGGAGCATATGGACCTTCCTTCCGATCGACGGTTGATTTTCAGATCTCGGCATTTAGTGAACGACTCGAGAGCATCGAGGCCTGGGCGACAAAGTCGATGCCGATCTCTTTGCTCCATGCCGCGATCAAGCGCGCGGTGACCGGCCCCGGTACCGTACCGAGCAGCTTGCCGTTAAAGCGACTGATCGGGAGAATCGAAAAGCTCGTGGTCGTGAGAAAGATCTCGTCTGCCAACAAAAAATCATAGGGATAGAAATCGCCCTCCACGATCTCGATGTTTGCTTCGGGTGCCATGTCGATGACATTTTGCCGCATTATGCCGAGGAGAATGTTCTTGGATCGCGGCGTAAAGACTCGACCGCCCTTTACGAAGAACACGTTAGACGCGCTTGCTTCGGCGACAGACCCGTCCGTAGCCAACATGAGCGGGAACGCGTCGCGATCGACGGACCTGACCTCGAATTCAGCTTGAATGTGATTGAGCTTATTCGTGATCTTGGCTCGTGGATCAAGGCACTCCGGGGGTGTTCGACGGGTGACGGCCGTGATCAAGTGAGCTCCCGAATGATAGAACTTAGCAAACCGATGATAGTGAACGGGTAGGGTATAGATCATAACGGTGGGGGCGGTCGCATCCATGGGGTTGCGCGTGGGAGGATCGATGCCCCGCGTCGCGATCAACCACACTATTCGGTCATCCATTCGATCGACCGAGGCAAGATTTTTCGTCAACACCTGCCGGCTGATGTCTTCCAACTGTCGCGCGGTGTAGGGCACGGCGATCCGCGTATAGGTCGCGGAGCGACAGAATCGTTCGCAATGCTCATACAGCTTGTTGGCCCTGTGGCCGAAGGATCTGGCCACGTCGTAAATTCCATCTCCGGCCGAGAATGCTCGATCGAAGATCGAGACATTCGCCGTCGATGCGGAGACATAACTTCCGTTGAAGAAGACGATCCCGTCGCTCATTGAGTCTATCCGTTGAGCATCAAGGCGGCTGAAACCATTATCGGCGGCCCGTGACGACGACGACCACAGCGTCATTGAACCAAGAAAAATGCCATTGAGCGCCGTGACGATATGCAATATACTATCAGATGGCAATAGCTTTCTATCGATATACGATAACTCGACCGATGACATGAGCGGAGCTCTTTGGATGCATCCGCGTCCTCGCTAACGTTCTCAGCGGACGGTGGAATAATCTGGCGACCTACAGACACGGCGCAGAGAGAGGCTCTTATGAGCGGACCGACAAGCGAAGAGCTCGCGCGTTTTGTGAGCGCTCTGCGATATGACGCTCTGCCTGCCGATATCGTGCAGTGTACCAAGCGAATTCTGCTCGACGACCTCGGATCCATAATCGGTGGTTTTAGTGAGCCGGAGGTCCGCGCTCTGGGCAATCGCTTGGCCGCCAGTCGTGGCGGGGAAACGTCGACCATCCTGGGAATTGGCTTCCCTCGCGTCGATCCGGCCGGGGCCGCGTTAGCGAACGGCACCTCCGCAGTTGGACTGGAGACCGATGGCGGTTACCGGTTCGCGTCCTGTCACGCGAGCAGCTATGTGATTCCCACCGCCTTGGCGCTGGCGGAGGCAACGGGAGCCAGCGGCCGTCGTATGATCGAGGCTATCGTCGCTGGCTATGAAGTGGCGGCACGGCTCGCCGCCGCGACCTCACTTGCGCGTCCGCTCATGCCGCACGGTGTATGGTCTGCGCCGGCCTCCGCGGCAGCTGCCGCCCGTCTCCACGACCTGGACTCCGCGGCAACTGCCGCCGCGCTCGATCTGGGCGTAATGCTCACCACCAACGCGGCCTTCACCGGGCGATTCGAGGGCGCGACGGTTCGCAACACCTACAACGGGCTCGGTGGACAATCAGGCATTTTGGCGGCCGCGCTGGCATGTGACGGTATGGCCGTCGACATCGACTCAGTGAACGCGGTCTTTGCTTCCTTGTCGGGATATTCGTTCGACCGTGGTCGCGCCGTGGACGGCCTCGGTCAATCTTACGCCATCGGGTTTCACTACCATAAGCGCTGGTCCTGCTGCGGCTTCGTCCATCCATCGCTCGACGCCGTAGCCGAAATGATGACCGAGGAGCCTATCGATCCGACCGAAATAGCCTCCATCGATGTCGGGACATTCCCGGAAGGCGCCGCGCTGTTCGATCAGGTCCCGACCCGCCCTCTCGCGGCGCGTCACTCTGTGCCTTGGGCGGTGGCGGCTTTGATCAAGCTCGGTTCATTGTCGCCCGACGCCTTTTCCGTCCAGGCACTCGGTCAACCCGAGATTCGAAACCTTGCCTCGAAAATTAATGTGTTCCACGACGAAGGACTCCCATCCGGTTTCTCTAAACATCGATCCGCCCGCGTCCTCATTCGGTACCGTGATGGACGTCAACGTGTTCACGGGTGCCAGAACGTCCAAGGAGACTTTTCGACGCCGTTCTCGGACGCGACGCACCTCAAAAAATTTACAATGTTGGTCGAACCCATCTTGGGACCAGAAAACACACGTCGATTGGCGGAAACGATTCTCGCAATTGAGCGCTCGGACGATGTCCGTTCGTTGACCGCCCCATTTGCCCAGGGCGTCCGCACGAGGACAACGACCGGGGGTGCCGGTATGGCGGATACAGCACCCTCCGTCCCTGTTCCACAAACAGATTCCAGCTACCTCGACGCTGTCTGCGCGAGCATCGTCGAGAGTCGTTCCGATAGAGAGCTCAAGGCTGCGGCCGAAATGCTCGACGCCGATTACGCCACCATTCAGGAAGGCCAGAAAATTGCGGCGAACCACGGTTACGCGGAAGGCGAGAACTTTGTGGTTGCGCAGGGCATTGGCGCCGAAGGTCACGCTTTGCGTCTCGGTCTGGCGGCGGCGCTAGGGAATGCGACACGCACGCGCTTACGGTCGCGGCTGGTCGTTTCGGCGGCCGCTCTGGCTCTTGCGCACTACGCCTCCGTTCCGCGAGACAGGCTTCTGCAAGCGGTCTCCGCTGGGTACGACGTAGCACTACGATTCGAACGGTCCGTCGATTTGCGGGGGGAATATGCCGGCGCCGGACTCTGGGGGATTTTGGGAGCAGCGGTCGCTTGCGGGCTGCTGAAGGGTTTCGGATCGGAGAAAATCATGCAGACCATGAACGTCGCAGCGTCGCTAACATTGGCGGCGCCTATTGGGACGAGCGTGGACCCCGCGATCGCCGCAATTGTCGGGGAAGCAAGCTTTCGTGGCGTTCTCGCGACGACTCTCGTTGAAGCCGGCTACAACGGGCTCCGCGATGGCGTGGGATTTACGTTCGGAGAGCTGGTCGGACATCGGATCGATCGAGCAGGCTTGTTGGCCCCGCGCCAAGTGAACACCAGCGTCTAGATCGTTCCGAGAATGTCACTATCCGTCCCGAGACGGAACTTTGAACGACCGTATGTTGTGAAGGAGGAGAGCATGAACCGAAATTCTAGCGGCCTAACCCGGCCAGGGCAGAAGTGCGGAGAGGGGCCGTGGGCCCTCCGGAAGACTGGCGCTCTCCTGTCTGTGCTGGCCTCGATGGTATTTTCCAACCCGGGAAACGCGGCCGATCCGCCACCAATCGGAAAAATAGTGCTTGGCGCCGGAATCGATGCCACCTACGGCGAAATCTTCGTGGCGGTCGACAAAGGCTTCTTCGCCAAACAAGGAATCAACGCGCAATATAAGACCTTCGAGGCAGGCGGCATGTCGATCTCCGCGGCGGCCGCGAATACCGTGCAGGTTGGCGCCGGCGGCGAGTTGCCGGGCATGAAGCCGGTCTCCGACGGAGCCAGGATTGTCTACGTGGCGACCGGGGTCTACACGGGCAAAGCTGGCGGGACAGGCGTGGCGGCCGGCATCAGCAAGCCGGAAGATCTGATCGGCAAGAAGGTCGCGGTGTTGAAAGGATCCACGAGCGAGCTCTACCAGACGCTTTTCTTTCGCAAATACGGCTTGGACGGCAAAGTCGAGGCGATAAACGTAGCGGTGCCCGAGATGATCCCGGCGATCGCGCGCGGCGACGTTCAGGCGATGTTCGTGTGGGAACCGTGGCTCACGCGCCTGCTTGAGACAGTGCCGAATTCCTCCGTCCCTTGGCGCTACAACACCGATGGTGTCTACGAATTGCACTGGGGCTACTGGTTCAACAAGGACTTCGTCGAACAGAACCCCGAACTTGCTGAGAAGACCCTTGCCGCTCTGGTGGAGGCTACTGATTGGATCAATGCCAACAAGGAGGAGGCCGCCGAAATCATCTCGAAGCCCACGCGCACGCCAAAGGCGGAAATCTTGAAGCAGATGGCGGATTTACGCTATGCTACCGATTTACGCCAGGAGAACGTCCAGCACTACGAGAACAACATCGTGCCGTTCGCGATCAAGCAGGGCCTGATCAAGACGACTGATGCCCACGCATTCGTGGAGTCATTCTTCTATCCTCAACTGATGAAGAAGGTGGCGCCCAATCGTACGGACTTCTGACTCGATGTCGTTCATCTCGCTGCGAGACATCGAGTTTCGTTACCCGGGCAATGAGGACCGTCCCGCCGTATTGCGCGATTTCACTCTTGAGATTGCGCAAGGCGAATTCATTGTCATGATTGGGCCCAGCGGGTGCGGCAAGACCACTGTGCTTAACTTGGTGGCCGGGTTCGAGCATCCGAGCCGCGGCATGGTCATCGTCGACGGCGAGCAGATCCGAAAGCCTGGAGCGGATCGCACCGTTATATTCCAGGGCGATGATTCCTTGCTCCCTTGGCTCACGGCGCTCGAGAACATCGAGTTTGGTCCTCGCGTCGCGGGAATGTCGCGACGGACACGCCGCGATCTCGCCCTTCGACACCTAGAACTCGTCGGTCTTGGTGGTCAGGGTCACAAGCGCCCGAGCGAGCTCTCCGGGGGCATGAAGCAACGGATTCAATTGGCGCGCGCAATGGTCTGCTCCAGTCGAATATTATTGATGGACGAACCATTTGGCGCAATCGACGCCTTGACCCGCGCATCTCTGCAGGATGAGCTGGCGATTCTATGGGGTAGAACGCGCTCGACCGTCGTGTTCATCACCCACGACATCTCCGAAGCGGTCCTCCTGGCTGATCGCATTTGCGTGATGACCGCGGGTCCTGACGCAACCCTCGCCAAGGTCATCCCCGTTACGCTGCCGCGTCCGCGCGATCGGTCACTGCCGGAGTTCGGAACGATGTACGGTCAAGTCCATGCGGCGCTTTCCAGTACCCGGAACGGGGGTGCGCCCACGACGGACGCTGGGGAATGAACGCGAGGCGCGAGGGAGCACCACAGCACGCACGCGCAAGCCGGCGCCGTAGGCTCAGATACACGCTGAACGTTGTCATCTATGTCATCTCGATATCGATCTTTCTCATTGCCTGGTATCTAGCGAGCGATTTCTTTGCGATTCCGCGCCTGTTTCCGAGTCCGCAACGGACCTTTTTGACACTTCTAGAGCTCGTCGAGGATGGTTCCCTCGAGGGCGACATAGCGGCGAGTCTCGCGCGCATCCTTGCTGGATTCGCACTGGGCAGCGCAATCGGCATCGCCCTTGGCTTGCTGATGGGTTCATCGCGTTTGATGCGTTACGCGCTCGACCCTTATGTGAACTTCCTGCGATTCATTTCGGGCATCGCATGGATTCCGCTCACGACCATGTGGCTCGGATTGGGCGAGAGTTCCAAGATCGCCGTGGTGGCCTATGTGACGGTCTTCGCCGTGGCCATCAACACGCTGGCCGGTTTCCAGGCGATCCCGCGCATTCGCCTCAGGGCCGCGCGCAGTCTGGGGGCAACGCGCTTGCAGTTGTTTTTCTTGGTCGAGTTTCCCTCCTGTATCGATTTTGCGCTTCGGGGGATGCGGCTGGCCATGGCCGGAGCATTTCTCACCGTAGTCGCCGCCGAGATGATCGCCGCCGAATCCGGACTCGGCTTTTTGATCAACAGTTCGCGGCAGTTCATGGCCACCGACGCCATGTTCGTCGGCATCCTGGCGCTTGGCGCACTGGGGTTCCTAGTCGACAAGGTGTTTCTGGTCGTCGGCACTCTCACTCTCGGGAAATACCGCCTTGGCCGCTGAGCGACAGGAAACGCCGACCTCGCTCAAGGTTCGCCGACCGGCGGCTGGCGCAGAACGCTCTACCAAATTCGGATCGCGACTAGCGAGGGTATCGCCCTTCGCCATCTGGTTTTTGTCCCTCGCCCTCTTCGTCGCTTTCTGGCAGTTCGCCAGCGGTTTCTATCCTCCCGCGCTCTTACCCTCACCAATGAGAACCTTCCATACATTTGTGGATGCAATCGCGTCGGGACAGTTGCTCAAAAATGCTCGAGCGACGTTCGGTCGCGTTGTCATCGGATTCATAATTGGCTCGGCGATCGGCGTCGCGTTGGGTCTGCTTGCGGGCTGCGTCCGACTAGCTCGGCTCGCTCTCGATCCCTATGTGAATTTCTTCCGCTTTGTCCCGGCCATCGCGCTTCTTACGCCCTTCGTCGTATGGTTCGGCATCGGCGAAACGTCGAAGATCCTTTTGATTGCCTTCGCAACCTTTTTCATCGCGATGCTCAACACGATTGCCGGCGTGGACGATGTCCCGATCAATCGCCTGCGCGCCGCAAGAATGCTCGGTGCCGATCCTTGGCAGGTATTCACACTGATCGTCGTGCCGTCGGCGCTCCCGTATGTCCTCACCGGGATGCGGATCGCGATGGGGATCTCGTTCGCGTCAATTATTGTCGCCGAGATGGTCTCCGCCGATCTCGGCCTCGGGTTTCTTCTCAGCTACGCGCAAGTGATCTCGGCGACGGACCTCCAGTTCGTCGCAATCGCGTGCCTGGGTGTAATGGGCTGGGGAACGGACAAGATATTTCAGATATTGACCCGGGCGGCCCTCGGGCGGGTTTCCGGATGAGGACGCCGTCCCGATAGCATCATTCGGGCCCACGGATTTCGCGCGCGATTTCGAGCAACAAATTCGCAAAACGCCGTTCCGCTTCGGCCGCGGTGAAACGCGAGGCCGGCACGGCAACGTTCAACGATGCCAAGGGCGCTTCCTCTCGATTGAGGATCGGAACCGCGACCGAAATTCCGCCGAGAAACATTTCCTGATCTTCCACGGCGTAACCAAGCTTTCGGATCTTCTGCAGCTTTCTTTGCAGAGTCCCGAGATCGGTGATGGTGTATTTTGTCAGGCGCGTCCGTTTGATTCCGTTGAGCCTGTTGATCGCGTCGGCGGGTGGCAGGAACGCGAGCATCGCCTGCCCGATGCCCGTAGCAAATGCTGGCAGCCTGGTTCCGATGAACACATTGACGCCGATCGAGTGGAAGCCTCGGTGTCTCGCTATGTAGACGACCTCGGCTCCGTCGAGCACCGTCAGGTTCACCGTTTCCTCAGTCCGTCGGCTGAGCTCCGCGAGGTAGGGGCTGGCGCGGTCGAGAATAGGGCTCGTCTGGAGATAACGATATCCTATATCGAGCGCCCGGGTCGTCAGCGAGTATCTCTTTGTTGCTTCGTCTCGAGAGATCAGCCCAAGCACCGAAAGAGTATGCGTAAGGCGTTGAACATTGGGAAGCGTCAACAACGTTATCTGAGCGAGTTGAGTCAGGGACAGCTTCGACGCATTGCGTTCGAACGCGTTCAGGAGCCGAAACGCCTTTTCCACCGATGATATATAAAGACTGCTATCTTTTGGCGAGGCCATTTTCGCGTAATCCCGAATGGCGAGATATTGGTCAGGGAACTGAGCGCCATTCCAGCCTGCGCAGCCAATTTGGCCTCTACCATGTGCTGGAGGTCTGCTAAAGCGGCCGCCAAGAAGAAATGCGATTTTGAGTAGCTTCGCGTGATCTCTGTGACTCGCTCAAGCCAGTCGGTCGCCCCAGTGTCGTCTCCAACGGCAATTGTTGCCATTCCGACCAGGGTGTTCCAAGCGTACGAAAGACTATCGCGATGGCTGAGTTTGAGCGCCTGCCGTATGTAGCCTTGTGCCTCCTAGCTGCGTCCCTCAAAATATTTCCCGAGAGCCATGAACGCGTGAGCATTCACATAATTGTTGTCCAATTCCAATGCGCGCTCAAGTGTGAATCGGCACGGCGTTTGACCCCCTTATACCAAGTCCCGGAGGGCGTGACTCTCGGCTTTCCAAATCATCAGCGAACTGATTCAACGTTGCGAACCAAGGAGGTTCGCGATGCCCCTTTCGCTTCGGGTTGATTTTGACGCCCAGATGGTCCGGTTGGCCGCCAAACGCTCGAAGGACGGGCCACAAGCGCGGCGGCTTTTGGCTTTGGCGGCGATTTACGAAGGCGCCTCGCGCTCCGAAGCGGCCAAGATCGGCGGCGTGACGCTTCAGATCATTCGCGATTGGGTTCTCAAGTTCAACGCTCGCGGACCGGACGGCTTGGTCGATCGAAAGCCGCCTGGGCAGGCTCCCCGACTGAATGATACGCATCGGGGGCACCGCCAACTTAACCAGGCATGGACGATTTGCTGGCAGTGGAGGGGCATGAAACAGGTTCGTGATCCTCTCTATCGCCGGTATCGCTTTCCCGCCGAGGTGATTTCTTACGCGGTTTGGCTCTATTTCCGATTTCCGCTCAGCCTGCGGATGGTCGAGGAAATGCTCGCTGCCCGCGGCATTGATGTCAGCCACGAGAGCGTTCGCCACTGGGCGGAGAAGTTCGGCCGGGAATATTCCAATCGCATTCGTCGGCGCGCACCGGCGC
>Ga0182024_10012356_pt1 | contig 16914 bp, 11 predicted proteins | sample P32metaG_FD_120480 | JGI IMG/M metagenome (GOLD analysis project Ga0182024, IMG submission 120480) | Permafrost microbial communities from Stordalen Mire, Sweden - P3-2 metaG (Illumina Assembly) | ecosystem: Environmental > Terrestrial > Soil > Wetlands > Permafrost | place: Sweden: Stordalen...
CGGCGTAGCGCAGCGTGGAGTGGGCCTGTAACGCGGGCACCCGCAGGATCAGCTCCAGCCGCCGCCGGTGCCAGCCCTCCTGGCCGGGCGGGATCTGGTTGAACGTGATCAGGCCCAGCCGGAGGGCCTCGGTCATCGGGGTCTGCGGCGGGCAGACCGCCAGGCGCCCGCGCATCTGCTCGAGCCGTTCCTCGAACCCGCCCCACGGCACATCGTTCTTCGAGGCGAAGTAGCGGAAGAACGTGCGCCGCCCGATCCCCGCGGCCCGCGCGATGTCCCCGACCGTGGTCCCTTCGAAGCCCTGCCGGTCGAACAGCTCGAACGCCACCTGCTCAAGCTCAGCGCGGGTGGTCATCCGCCGGCGGCCGACGGGCGCGGGAGAATCTTCCCCCGGCATCTGCCATCACCCCATTTCGTGGCGCAGCGATCAGCCGCCCGCTCACGACTTCCCCGTTGCTCTCGTTCCCCAAGGCGCGGGCCGCACCCCCAAGCACACGTTTGCAGCCCGCGTGATGAGCATCCCACGGCCCGTCGCGGGATGCGGCAAATCAGGCCCAGTGACGGCGACACGCGGACGGGACCGGGATCACCGAGGATGTCGCAACGGTCCGGCATCATGGCGAGCGTCACGATCTCACCGATGCGCCGGCCCGGCCGGCGCAGGCAGCCAGCACGGCCATTCAGCACGGCTATCCACCAGGGCCATTCAGCAGGGACATTCAGCAGGGCCAGTGAGCACGGGGAGTCCACGGCGGTGCGATGCGACTGATCCACACCTCGGACTGGCATCTGGGGCGCACGCTGCACGGCGAGAACCTGCTGCCCTATCAGGACCATTTCCTGCGCTGGCTGCTCGACGAGGCGGTCCGGCACCAGGCCGGGGCCGTGGTGGTGGCGGGAGACATCTACGACCGGGCGGTGCCCCCGCTCGACGCCGTCCGGCTCCTCGACCAGGCCCTGCTCCGCTTCGCGCAGGCCGACATCCCGGTCATCCTGACCAGCGGCAACCATGATTCCGCCGTCCGGCTGGGCTTCGGCGCCGGGCTCAGCGAGGCGGCCGGGATCCACCTGCGCACCTCGGTCGCGGACCTGGCCCGGCCGGTGCTGCTGGCCGACGAGCACGGCCCGGTGGCCGTGTACGGCGTGCCCTACCTGCTGCCCGACGCGGTCATGGCCGACCTCGGGGTCGAGTCGCGGACGCACGAGGCGGTCCTGGCCGAGGCGGCCCGCCGGGTCAGGGCGGACGCCGCCGCCCGCGGCATCGGCCGCACCGTGGTCGCCGCGCACGCCTTCGTCACCGGCGGCCAGCCCGCCGAATCCGAGCGCGATATCCGGGTCGGCGGCGTCGCCGACGTGCCGGCCGCCGTGTTCACCGGGTTCAGCTACGTGGCCCTCGGCCACCTGCATGGCGCGCAGCGGGCCGGGCCGCCCCCGGCGGCCGGGGGTGCGGGCTCCTTGACGCCAGGCACCGTGATCCGGTACTCGGGCTCGCCGCTGGCCTTCTCGTTCGGCGAGAAGAAGCAGGTCAAGTCGGTCACGCTGGCCGAGATCGACGCCGCCGGCCAGGTGCACACCACCGCGCTGCCCACGCCCGTGCCCCGGCCGCTGCGCGAGGCCCGCGGCAGGCTAGATGACCTCCTCGCCCGTGCTGGGGAACGCCGTGCTGGGGAACACCGTGCTGGGGAACACCGTGCTGGGGAACACCGTGCTGGCGAAGACCGTGCTGGCGGACAGCAGGCGGAATCGGACCTCGCGGACCTGGCCGGCGCCTGGGTCAAGGTGACGCTGACCGACACCGTCCGGCCCTCCGCCCCGATGGAGCGGCTGCGCGAGAAGTGGCCGCACACGCTGGTCCTGGACTTCGCGCCGGAAGGCCAGCTGACGGGCTCCGACGCCGACCTCCAGCGGCTGGCCGCGGCGACCGACCCGGTCGAGATCTGTGGCCTGTTCGTGGAGTTCACCAGCGGCGGACCGGCCGACGACACGCACCGCGCGGTGCTCCGCTCCGCCGTCGAGGCGGCGCAGCACGCCGAGTCGGCCGCCTGATGCGCCTGCACACCCTGGAACTGGCCGCATTCGGCCCGTACGCCCGCCCGCAGCGGATCGACTTCAGCCGGCTGTCCAGCAGCGGCCTGTTCCTGCTGGAGGGGCCGACCGGATCGGGCAAGACCACGATCCTGGACGCCATCACGTTCGCCCTGTACGGCGGGCTGGCCGGGGACGAGTCCGCCGAGGACCGGCTGCGCTCGCACTTCGCCGCGCCGGACGCCGAGCCGTCGGTCACGCTGGAGTTCTCGGTGCGCGGCGTCCGGCACCGCGTCACCCGGGTGCCCGAGCACCGGCGGCCGAAGCGGCGCGGGGACGGCTTCACCACCGAGCCGGCCCACGTGCACCTGGAGCGCCGCGAGGGCGACGGGTGGATCAGCCTGTCCGCTAACAAGGCCGAGGCCGGGGACATGGTCACCGAGCTCATCGGCCTCAACCGGGCCCAGTTCACCCAGGTCATGCTGCTGCCTCAGGGCCAGTTCGCAAAGTTCCTGCAGGCGGCGGACGACGACCGGCGGGTCCTGCTCAGCAGGCTCTTCGGAACGCAGCTGTACGACCGCATCACCGCCGAGCTGGACCGGCGCCGCGCGGCCGCGGTCAAGCGGTGCGGCGAGGCCGGGGAAGCGATCCGCGCCGCGGTGTCGGCCGCGGTCGAGGCCGCGGGCCTGGACGCCGCGGCGCGCGGCGGCCTGCTCGAGCTGCCCGGCCCGGAGCGGGCCACCCGCCTGAAGCAGGTGGCCGCGGATCTCGCCGAGGACCTGGCGGTCAGGGCCGCTGGCCTCGACGTCGCCGTGACCGAGACCGCCGCGCGCCGCGACGCCTGCGAGCGGCAGCAGCAGCAGGCCCGGCTGATGAGCAGGCTGACCGAGGCGCTGCGGCGGCTGGGCGAGCACGAGGCGTCCGGGCCCGGGCATGACCAGCGGGCCGCGCGGCTGGCCGCGGCCCGGCGCGCGGAGCCGGTGCGGCCCCTGCTGGCCGCCCGGCAGGAGGCCCAGCAGGCGGTCCTGCAGACCCGCGCCAGCCTGCTCCGGCTGGTCCCGCACCCCGACGACACCATGCTCGCGGGCGGCGGCGCCGCCCAGGCCTTCGTCCGGGCCGAGGCGGCCGACCGGGATGCCGCGTCCCTGCAGCATCTCACCGACGCCGAAGCGGGCCTGCCCGGCCGGGTCGCCGCCCTGCGCGCGGCGCAGCAGGCGGTGGCCAGTGCGGCCAGCCTGGTCGCCGCCCTGGAAGCGGCCCGCACGGACCTGCCAGGACAGATCGACGCCGTGGAGGACCAGCTGGCGGCGGCCCGCCTGCTGGCCGCCGGCCTGGGAGCCACCCGCGAGCAGCAGGCCGCCCTGGGGCACCGCGCTGCGGCGGCTGCGGACCTGGCCGGCCTGGAGCCCCTGCTCGCGGAGAAGAACGCGGAACTGCTCGACGCCGTCGACACCCACCAGGCGCTGACCGAAGCCCACCTGCAGCTGATGGCGGCCCGGCTGGACGGCATGGCCGCGGAGCTGGCCGCGCAGCTCACCGACGGGGCCGCGTGCCCCGTCTGCGGCTCCGCCGCCCACCCCGCCCCGGCCCAGGCGGCCGGCCGCCTGGTGTCCGACCAGGACCTCACCACGGCCGCGGCGCGGCGGGACGCCGCGGAAGCCGCGCGCGCCCGGCTGACCGGCAAACGCGACGAGCTGGCCGCCGCGGTCGCCGCCCGCGCCGCGGTGGCGCGCGGCGGCACCGTGGAGGACCTGGCCGCCGAGGCCGCCGCCGTGGACGGGCTGGTCGCCACCGCGGAACACGCCGTGGCCGACGCGGGCCGCCTCGAAGCCGGGCTGGCCGGCCACCGCGCGCAGCAGCAGCGGGTCGCGGCGGAACTGCAGGACGCGGCGGCCGCGCTGGCTGCCGCCGAGACCCGGGCCGCCGCGGCCGGGACCGAGCTGGGCCAGCTGCAGGAGGAACTAGCCGGTGCCGCGCAAGGGCACCCGTCGGTGGCCCAGCGGCAGGCGGCCCTGCTCCGCGCCGCGGACACCAATCGCAGCCTGGCCGCGGCGCTGGATCAGCTGGCGGCCGCGCTCGCCGACGAGCGGCGGGCCGGGGAGCGCGCCGGGCGTGAGGCCTCGGCCCGGGACTTCGCCACCGCGGACCAGGCCAGCTCGGCGCTGCTCCCCCCGGAGGACCAGGCCGCCCTCGACGATCAGGTGACCGGGTGGGCCGCCCGCCTCGCCGCGCTGCGGGCCGCGGTGGCCGCCGACGAGCTGGCCGGACTGGATCCCGGGCAGGCCGGGGCGGTCCACGCGGCGGCGCAGGCGGCGGCGGGCGCCCTGGCCCGCGCCCAGGAGGCCGAGCTGGAGGTCCGCGCCGCGCGCGACGCGGCGCAGGCCCGGGTCGGGCGGCTGGACCAGCGGCTCGCCGAGGTGCAGGACGCCCAGGACGCCTTCGACCTGCTGCAGGAGGACACCTCGGCCGTGATCCGGCTGGCCGGCCTGGCCAAGGGCATGGAGGGGCACCGCCGGATGGCGCTGACCACCTACGTGCTCCGGCAGTGGTTCGGCCAGGTCGTGGTGGCGGCCAACATCCGGCTCGGCGCGATGTCGGCCGGCCGGTACGAGCTCCGGCGCACCGACGAGGGCGGGGCGAGGCGGGAGCGGACCGGCCTGACCCTCGCCGTCATCGACCGGCACACCGGCGCGGAACGCAGCCCCCGGTCCCTGTCCGGAGGCGAGACGTTCTACACCTCCCTGGCCCTGGCCCTGGGCCTGGCCGACGTGGTCAAGGCCGAGGCCGGCGGGGTGGATCTGGACACCCTGTTCATCGACGAGGGCTTCGGCACGCTCGACACCGACACCCTGGACCAGGTGATGGCGGTCATCGACGAGCTGCGTGACCGCGGCCGCGTGGTCGGCATCGTGAGCCATGTGGCCGACCTGAAGGACCGGGTCGCCGAGCGGCTCGAAGTCCGGCGCCTGGCGGACGGTTCCTCGACAGCCCGGGTTGTCGCCTGACCAGGCTTGCGGCCAGGCATTATGCTGGTCCGCACCGGCCGGGGGGCCGGTACCGTCACGGGGCCTGCCCAGCGCCGGGAAGCACGGCGTCGTCAGGCAGCGGTGTCGTGAACCACGGATCGTCACGCACAGGGTCGGAGCACAGGGGGACGTTGCTTGTGAAGAAGGTCGGCATCGCGGCGCTGGCGGCGGTCGTGCTCGCGTTCCTGGCGGCCGGGGCGGCCGCGGCGCTCACCACGCGGGACGCCGGGAGCCCGGCCGCGGCCGCGAGCCGGCTCCCGGTGGCCTACAACGGCCAGGACGGATGGGGTCACGGGGTCGTGCGGCTGTCCACCATCTACGTGGGCGGCCCGGACACGTTCGTGCGCGTCCAGCACTGGTCGCATTGGACGGGCAGCTCCGCGTTCGCCTGGGGCACCCTGTGGGCGGACAACTGCCAGCCGAACTGCGCGGCCGGCCATTACGTTAAGTACCCGGCCGAGGTGAGCCTGTCGCGGGTGGCGGGGCACGGGGGAGCGAGTTACTTCTCCCGCATGACGCTGCGCTACTTCCACAACAGCGCCCGCGACTACGGGTTCCGCTGGGGCACCTACCAGGGCGCGACCACCCCGCTGTGGATCGGCGGCCCGGCCTGACCGGGCCGTTCTCCCTGCCGGGCTGACCGGCTCCTTGACTGGCGGGCTGGCCGGCCCGGACCCTCGCGGCTGAGCGGCACCTGAGGGCTGTCTCTCGGCCAGACCATGGGATGGTCAACCCCTGTCCGATTTATGCCGTCCCGGTCAAGCCCGCCGGTATGCTCCGGTCGCACCACCGGGCCGCCGCCGCCCCGGGGGGGCCCGGGGATCGTCCCCGAGGGGGGCCAGCACGGACGTGAAGGCTTCAGGACGGGAGTCACCATGCGGAGCACGGGCCGGCCGCTCAGCCGCCTGGCCAGGGCCGGTTACACCGCCGGTACCGTAGCGGTCGTGCTGGTCGTCGTGGCCAGCCTGGGCGCCTACGCGGTCTACCGGAAGTACGTGGGCAACATCAGCGTGGTCAAGGTCAGCGGCCTGAGCCACCGCTCGGTATACGGCGCGCAGAACATCCTGGTGCTCGGATCGCAGACCAGGCAAGGCCAGCGGGCCGGCGACCTGGGCAGCAACCCCGCCCTGAACACCAGCAACTCGGACAACCTCCTGCTGGTCCACCTCGACCCGGCGCACACCCACGCGACCGTCTTGTCCATCCCGCGCGACACCATGGTCTACGAGCCCGGCTGCAAGGCCCGGCGCAGCGTCGGCACCGGCATCCTCGGGCCCTACCAGTCCGCGATCATCGACGGGGCGATGAACATCGGCGGCCCGTCCTGCGCGGTCAGCACGGTCCGGGACCTGACCGGCATCACCCTCGACCACTTCGTCGAGTTCAACTTCAACTCCTTCCGCGCGATGGTGGACACCATCGGCGGGGTGGAGGTCTGCGTCCCGCGCAGCGGCTACCACGACCCGTACAGCGGGCTGAATCTCAGCGGCGGTAAGCATCTGCTCACCTACAACCAGGCCCTGGCTTACGTGCGCACCCGGCACGGCGTCCAGGCGGAGGGGGATGTCGGCGGTGACCTGCCGCGGATCGAGCTGCAGCAGGCGTTCATGTCCTCGGTCATCCAGAAGGTCAACACCCAGGGCATCCTGAGTAACTCGGTGCAGCTGCTGAAGGTCGCGGATGTGGCCACCCGGGCGCTGACCGTGGACCAGGGCCTGGATTCGGTCAGCAAGCTGCTCGGCCTGGCCAAGAGCCTGACCGGGCTGCGCTCGAAGAACGTGACCCTGCTGACCATGCCGACCATCACCGACCCGGCCAACGTCAACCGGCTGCTGCCCGTGGAGCCGGCCGACGACGTCATCTTCCAGATGATCCTCGACGGCCAGACCTGGCATCACGCGCTGCCCACGCTGCCCTACGGCCAGGTGCAGGTGCGCGTGCTCAACGGCACCGGCACCCCCGGGCTGGCCGCCCAGACCGCCCGGCGGCTCACCCGGCTCGGCTTCCACGTGACCGGCACCGGTGATGCGGCCGCAACTGCCGCCACCACCGTGACCTACTCGGGCACGGCGCAGGCCGACAGCGCCTACACGCTCATGACCGGGCTCAAGTCGGCCCCGGCCGCGCAGAACCTGCTGGCCGAGCCGGCCCCGCAGGCCGGCCAGCCCGGAGCGGTCACCCTGGTCCTCGGCAGTGATTTCGCGGGCGTGAACGCGCCCGCGGCGACGCACCGGGCCAGCGGAACCGGGAAAGGCAAGGCGGCCAGCGGCGGGACGCCCAGCCCCGGCCCCAGCCCCGCCAGCCAGACCACCGTGCAGAGCCGCAACGCCGGCGCCAGCATCTGCTCCGGGCTGCCCCAGGCGAACCCGAACCCCGGCGTTCCCTAAGCCGCCCGGGCCCGGCGCTCCCTGAGCGTCCAGGCCGCTCACCGGTCCTGGTCACCGGGTTGCGCCGCCCCGCACCTGCCCGGACGGCCCGGTCAGCGGAACTGCCGGTGCGGGGCCGGAGGGGTCACGGTCAGCTGCGCGTCGGCCCGGCCCAGGGACCGGTGCGTGGCGCTGACCCTCACCAGGCCGGTCCGGCCGGGCCGGGAACGGATGAAACAGCTGCCGACCCCGCCGTACTCGCCGAACGGGAACGGGTTGTCGCCGATCAGCGTCGCGGGACCGGCGACCGCCAGCGTGACCCGGCCGGTCACGTGCGGGCGCTGGTTCCCGTAGGCGTCGACGGCCCGGAAGGTGATCCGGGTGGCGTCCGTCCCGTCGGCCTCGATCGCGCGGTCCTCGGCGGCCAGCCACAGGCGGTCGCGGGTGGTGTCGGCTGACATCCGGGCCGACGCCACCCGCTGGCCGCCGAGGAAGCCGTCGATGCGCAGCTCAGGCAGGCCGGAGCCGTCGACGGTCAGGTCAGCGAAGGCCGGGGGATAGGCCAGGCTGGCGAAGGCCTGCCGGTCCGGGAGGGCTGTCGCGATGTGCCTGGCGCCGGCGTAGATCTCCAGCCGGTCGCAGTTCGTGGCGATCATGGCCCCCGGGCCCGGGCCGCCGGGCGGCGAGCCGGTCCCGGAGTCCCAGAAGAAGACCGGCAGGATGACCGGGCGGATCCGGGGGTCGACCTGCGAGCGGTAGAAAGCGGCCCCGGGTTTGGGCACCCGGAAGACGTCGGTCACCCCGGGGGTCTTCAGCCCGGCCCAGATCCGCCGCCCGCCGTTCAGTGACGCGTAGTCGATGGCCGCCCAGCCCAGCAGCCCGGCGTACCGGGGATTGCCCCGGGCGATGTCGTGGACCTGGGCGTGCATGAGAGCCTGCACGGCGAGCACCTCCCCGGAGTCGGTCCAGCGGTAGCGCGGCGCGCCGTCCAGCGCGCCCACCGCCTCACTGACCAGGTAGGGCACCCCGGGCAGCGGCGGCCGCAGCTGAGCGCGGCCGTTGCGCGCGTGGTAGTCGTCGTAGCCGAACACGTCTTCGGCCCAGCCAGCGGCGGAATGGCTGACCATGGCCCCCGTGGTCTGCCGGGTGCCGTCGAGGTCGCGGGCCAGCCGGCGGGTCCGCGCGTACAGGCGCGGGTAGTCCGCGGTCTCGTTGAGCCGGGTGCCCCAGACGATCACCGACGGCCGGTTGCGGTCGCGGAGCACCAGGTCACGTGTGTTCGCCACCACCAGGTCCTGCCAGGCAGCATCCCCCACGTACTGCCAGCCCGGTGGCTCGGCCCAGACCATGAGGCCGATCTCGTCGCACGCGTCGAGGAAGTGCGGCGACTGCGGGTAGTGCGAGCAGCGCACCATCTCGCAGTTGAGCTCGTACCTGAGCAGCTCGGCGTCCCGGCGCTGCAGCCGCCCGCACGCCGCCATCCCGGTGTACGGGAACAGCTGGTGGCGGTTCAGGCCGAAGATCTTCCGCCGGTGCCCGTTCAGGTAGAAGCCGTCCGGGCGGAACACTGCCTCGCGGAATCCGATCCTGGTCACGACGCTGTGCGCGGCGGGGTGCCCCGGTGACACCGTCGTGCGGATCGTGTAGAGCTTGGGCGCGTCCGGCGACCAGAGCGTGACGTCACCCAGACCGGTGAGATGCAGCCTGGCCACCGCGCTGCCCGCCGGGGTCAGCGTGACCGACGTGCCGGCGGCGGCCAGCGTGCGGCTTCCGTCCAGCAGTTCCGCGGTGACCCGCACCGGCCCGGCCGCCAGCGCGGCCCCGCCGGCTGCCGCACCGTCGAGCACGGCCTGGACGTGCACGGCCCGGCGCGCGGTCAGCGTGCTGACCGGCTTGGCGAATACGTCGGACACGAACACGTCCGGCACCACCCGCAGCGTGGCGTCCCGGTAGATACCGCCGGGCTCCAGGTAGTCGACCGCCCGGGCGCCGCCCGGGGCGCCGTCGGGCGGTACCGGCAGCCACCGGGCGTCCACGATGACCGCCAGCACGTTCCGGCCCGTGACGAGGGCCCCGGTCAGCTCGGTGGACCAGGGCAGGTAGCCGCCCTGGTGGGAGCTGACCACCGTGCCGTTGAGCAGCACTGTCGCGTTGGCCATGACCCCGTCGAAGTCGATGAACACGCGGCCGCCCGGGGGCCCTGGCCGGTCGAAGTGCTTGCGGTAGATCCACACCTTCTCCCAGCGGGCCGGATCCCAGTGACCCCAGGACAGCTGGGTGACGGTGTGCGGCAGGGAGACCGGAGCGAAGCCGCTGTCGTCATACCCTGGCCCGGCGCACCCGGGGCGGTAGCCGCCGCCGAATAGCCAGCCCTGGTTGAAGTCGTAGGTCCAGGAGGCGGCCGGCCGGCGCAGGAGGCCAGGGCCGCTGCCGCGCCGCCGAGCAGCGCGGTACGCAGCACGGCCCGGCGTGGCGTGACGCCACGGCCGTCCGGGCTATCCCCGGGCCGCCCCGAGTTCGCCTCCATTAAGGCCAGAAATTACTACATCATCTGATCCGGCCGGAAGGCGAGAACGGCCGCGGCCGTGAAACGCCGGCGGCCCGGGACCGGCCTGCCCCGCCGTGGGGGGCCCCGGGCGGATTTGACACTTCCGCATATCCGCGTGATCATACGGACGTACGGAGGTGAGGACATGCCACCGCGAGATCATGATCATCCGGTGAGCCAGCCGGGCGTGGCCGCGGCCCGGGCCGCGGCCCTGTCGGAGGGCGACGCCGGGCGGCTGGCCGGGCTGCTCGGGCTGCTGGCCGACCCGGTGCGGTCGCGGATCCTGTTCGCCCTGGTCGCCGCCGGCGAGCTGTGCGTCGGGGACCTGGCCCTGGCCCTGGATGTCACCGAGGACCAGGTGTCCTACGCGGTGAAGATGCTCCGCCTGGCCGGGCTGGTCAGCTTCCGCAAGGACGGCCGGGTCGTCTACTACCGGCTGAGCGACGGCTTCCCCCACCCGCTGCTGGACCACTGCCTGCGCCAGCTGCTGACTATCGCCGCCCCGGAGGCCGATGATGCGCGCGCTTGACGCGATCGGCCACGCGCTGGCCCTGGCCGGGTCCATGACCTGGCAGATCACCTGGTCGCTGCTGCTGGGCTTCGGGCTGTCCGCCGTGGTCCAGGCCGTGGTGCGCCGGTCCACCGTGATCCGGCTGCTCGGCGACGACCGGCCCGCCACGCTGGCCCGGGCCACCGCGCTGGGGGCGGCTTCCTCGTCCTGCTCCTACGCGGCCGTGGCGCTGGCCCGGTCCCTGTTCCGCAAGGGCGCCAGCTTCACCGCCGCGATGGTGTTCGAGATCGCCAGCACCAACCTGGTCATCGAGCTGGGGATCATCCTGGCCCTGCTGATCTCGTGGCAGTTCACCCTGGCGGAGTTCGTCGGCGGACCGATCATGATCGTCCTGCTCGCGGTGGCCTTCCGCCTGTTCGTCCGGCAGCAGCTGATCGACGAGGCGCGGCGGCAGGCGGACCGGGGCCTGGCCGGGTCCATGGAAGGCCACGCGGCCATGGACATGAGCATCACCGCCACCGGCAGCTTCTGGCGGCGCCTGTTCAGCCGGGAGGGCTACACCTCGGTCAGCCACATCTTCGTGATGGAGTGGGCCGCGGTGCTGCGCGACGTGGTCATCGGGCTGCTGATCGCGGGGGCGGTGGGAGCCTGGGTCCCGGACACGTTCTGGCGGCACCTGTTCCTGACCGGGGATCCGCTGGCCGCCCGGCTCTGGGGGCCGCTCATCGGGCCGGTGATCTCGCTGCTCAGCTTCGTCTGCTCGATCGGCAACGTGCCGCTGGCCGCGGTGCTGTGGAACGGGGGGATCAGCTTCGGGGGCGTGATCTCGTTCATCTTCGCCGACCTGATCATCATCCCGATCCTGCTCATCTACCGGAAGTACTACGGCACCAGGATGATGCTGATGCTGACCGGGATCTTCTACGCCACCATGGTTCTGGCCGGCTACGTGGTCGAGTTCGTGTTCAGCGGGCTGGGACTGGTCCCGTCGGCGCGCACGGCGCGGGTCGGGGAGACCGGGGTGACGTGGAACTACACCACGTACCTGAACATCGTCTTCATCATCGTGGCCGCGGCCCTGGTGGTGCGCTTCTTCCGGTCCGGGGGCGGGCCCATGCTCAAGATGATGGGCGGCAGCCCGGAGGCGGCCGGCGACCAGCACGGCCCGCACGCCGGCCACGGCGGCCACGCCGCGCACCACGTCGTTACGGACTTGTGACCGCTGCGCCCCATCCCGCGCCCCGGTCAGGGCGTCTTTATCTCAGACACCAGGGACCCGCGGGTCATGGCCTGGTCTGACGGCGCGAGGGGGAGCTGATGCAGGGTACGAGGCAGGCCCGGTCACCGGGGACGGATACGGGAGGCCGCCGCCCGCGGCGGCGCGCCGCGGCGGCAGCCATCCTGACCGGCGTGCTGGGTGCGGCGGCCGTGCCGGGCGCCGCGGCGGCCGCGGCGGCCCGCCCCGCGGGCGCCCCGCCCGCGAGAACCAGCACCACGGGCGCGAGCACCACGGGTAATCACCTGGGGAGCAGGCGGTCCGCAGCGTCGTGGCGCATCGTCAAGACCACCCGCGGCCGGGACCTGCCCGGCATCACCGCTGTGACCGCCACGGGCCCTGGTCATGCCTGGGCGTTCGCCTCCACCCTGGCCAGGCCGGTCGCGTGGCGGCTCACTGGCCACCGCTGGGCGGCGGTCCCGTTCCCGGGGCAGGCCGGCGACCTGGTCACGGCGGCCGCGTCGGGCGCGCCGGATAACGTGTGGGCGTTCACCGCCCGGCCCGCCGGGGCCGGGCAGGCGCTCCGCTGGGACGGCCGCCGCTGGGTGACCGTCCGCCGGTTCTCCCAGGCCATCGGGGACGCGGTCGTCCTGGGACCGGCTGACGTCTGGGTCTTCGGCCAGCCGCAGTCACCCGGGCGCGTGGGCACCTGGCACTACAACGGCAGGACGTGGCGGCGGTACCCGGCGGCCGGCGGCCTGACCGGGGGCAGTGCGCTCGGCCCGGACAGCATCTGGGCGGTGGGCGGGAAGACCGCCGCGCACTGGAACGGGCACACCTGGACGGCCACCTCGCTGGCGCGGGTCCTGCCGCGGAACACCCAGTTCTGCCGCCCGTCCGCCGACCAGGTCCTGGCTCGTTCCGCCACCGACGTGTGGGCGGTGGGAGCCGGCCACTGCGAGGACGAGCGGGGCCCCTTCTACCTGCTGCACTTCAACGGGAGCCGGTGGCGGCTGGTGAGCCAGTCCGCCCGTTACGGCGAGCCGCTCCAGGTGGTGCCGGACGGCTCAGGCGGGCTGTGGATCCCGGCGGTGGCCGGTTTCCCCGGCACCTTCTCGATGCTGCACTACGTCGGCGGCCACCTGAGGAAGGCCGCGCTCCCGCTGCCCGCCAGCGAGCTGGCGGTCGGCGCAGTCGCCCACGTGGCGGGATCGGCCGTGACCTTCGGCGGCGGCGAGTCCCATCCCGCGGGCCAGGCCGGCACGAAGCAGTCGGCCGCGATCCTGCGCTACGGCGGCTGACCCGCGGCTCCCGCGGCGGCGGGTTGCGCTGCTGACCTGGTTAGCGCGGTGGCCCGGCGGGTGGCAGGCCGCGGCGCAGCACTTCCAGGAGATCGTCCAGGACGTCGTCGGGGACCTGCCCGCCCGCCGTCCAGTCCGCCCAGCGCATCCCGACGAAGTTGCCGATCCCGGTATAGATGAACGCGATGACCTCGGGATCGTAGTGGGCGTCCACCTCGCCGCTGAGCTGCGCCCGGCGGACCCCCCGGGCGTAGCCGCGGGCCAGGTGCTCGTAGTACTCGCGGAACAGGCCGGGCGCCACGAACTCGGACTCCCGCACGACGCGGTCCATCCAGGGGCGCTGGGACAGCATGTCGAAGAAGGCGCGGAACGAGGCCCGCTCGATATCCCGGTGCCCGGGGCCGGCCTGCTCGATGGCTTCCCTCATGGTGGTCCGCAGGTCCGCGTTGAGCTGCCGGACCACGGCCGCGAAGATCTCCGCCTTCGAGCTGAAGTGCGCGTAGAAGCTCCCGGTGGCCATGCCCGCCCGGGCGCAGATGTCGGCCACCGTGGTCCGCTGGTAGCTGCGTTCCCCGAAGAGCCGCTCCGCGGCCGCGAGCAGCCGCTGTGCCGGCGGCTGCCCGCGGTCATCGGGCAGCCGCCGGCTCGTCGCGACCCCCACTCCTCCTACCCCCGTCCGGGACCCATGGCCGGGCCCTGCCGTACCGGGGAGCCCGTGCGTATGTTAGGGCATCCCACTGGAGGGTGCCGGGGCCTGCGTCCCGCTGTAGGTGGTCACCGCCCCGGTAGCGGACGTGTCCGTGACCTGCACCGGGCCCTCCTTGACGATCACGCCGTTCTTGATGATCCCGATGAACGCCCCGGTCATCCCGGCGTGATCGGAGGCAGAGTAGGCGTAAGGCGCCACGGCTGGCCCTTGCGGCAGCCCGCCCTGGATCGCCTTGACCAGGTCGGCCCGGGTCGGGTTCTTGCCCGCCTTGAGCATGGCCTGGACGAAGGTGTACCCGACCGCCTCGCCGAAGGCCACGTTCCCGTCGAAGGGGAGCTTGGGCAGGTACTTGTCGTGGATCTTCTTGAACAGCGCGACCCAGCTGTTGCTCGTGTCGCCCAGGGTGGGCAGGTACCCGTCGGTGATGATGCCCTGGGTCAGCTGGTTGCCCTGCACCGTGGCGCCGCCCTGCTTGGCGTAGGCCTCCAGCAGCCCGGCCAGGGTGATCGGATCAGAGCCCACGTCGCTGACCACGAAGGTCGGGTTGAAGCCGAGCTTGAGGCTGTTCAGCTTGAGCAGTGCGGTGAAGGCCGGGACGGTGAACGACACGACTATCTTGGCCCCGGACGCCTTGAGCGCGGCCACCTGCGGCCCGACGTTGATGTTCGTGGGATCGTAGCTCTGCCTGCTGACCACGTCGGAGTGCGGGATCTCGTCGTCGAGGCCTTTGACGCCGTCCTTGCCGAACTCGTCGTCCTGGTAGAAGTAGCCGATTTTCTGCCCGGCGAAGTGCTGCTTGATGTAGGTGCCGAGGATCTTGCCCTCACGCACGTAGTCCAGCTGCCAGCCGAAGGTCTCCGGCCAGGTGGACGGGGCATTCCAGCATTCACAGCCGGAGGCCACGAACACGTCAGGCACCTTCGATGAATTGAGGTACGGGGCCACGGCCAGGTGCGTCGGGGTGCCCAGCCCGTCGAAGATGGCGTACACGTTGTCCTGCAGGACGAGCTGCTTCACCACCGACACCGTGTCGGTCGGGTCGTACTTGTCGTCGAGGTACTTGTAGACGATCTTCCGGCCGTTGATCCCGCCGTGGGCGTTGACGTACTGGAAGTAGGCGTTCGACGCGGGCGCGATCTCGTCGTAGCCCGGCGCGGCCACGCCGGTCAGCGGCTGGTGGCTGCCGATGGTGATGGTGGTGGCGGTGATGCCCGGGGCCGACGCGGTCAGCCCGCCGCCCGTGCTCCCCGACCCTGATCCGCTGCTGCCCGAACTGCAGGCACTGACCACCATCGCCAGGGCCGCCACGGCGGCGAGGGCGGGGAGGCCTGCCCGGTGGGATCTGTTCATATCGAGCCTTCTTCCTGGTGTTCGCTGGCTGGAGCATGAAGCTGGGGACCTGGAGCGCGCCGCCGGGGGAGGCCGCGCACGCCAGGCAGGCGGACGGCCAGGGGCCGGCCCAGCCGGCCCAGCCGGCGCAGGCCTCCCTGGATGCCGTCGGGGAAGGCGAGCATGACGGCGACGAGCACGACGCCGTAGGCCGCGACCGGGATGTTGGACCCGGCCGAGCTGGACAGGCCGTGGCTGCTGGCCGTGTCGGTGACGTAGGTCGGGACCAGGACCAGCACGAGGCTGCCCCACACCGCGCCGGGCAAGGTGCCCAGGCCGCCCAGCACCGCGCCGGTGAGCAGGGCGATGGACAGCGTCAGGGTGAATGCCTCCGGCGAGATGATCGACGTGGTCACCGCGAGCAGCGCACCCGCCAGGCCTGCGCAGGCCGCGCTGACCACGAAGGCCAGCACCCGGAGCCGGGCCACGTTCAGGCCGGCCAGGGCGGCCGCCACCTCGTCGTCCCCGGCGGCCCGCCAGGACCGCCCGACCCGGCTACGGGCCAGGTTGGCCAGCAGCACCAGGACGATCAGCGCGCAGCCGCAGGTCAGCCAGGCCTGCCAGCGGGTGACCGGGAATGCCGAGCCGAGGAAGCCGGGGCTGGTGATCACCACGGACAGGCCCTGGTCGCCGCCGAGCAGCCCGAACCGCAGGGCCAGCGACGGCAGGGCCACGGCGAGCATCAGCGTCGCGCCCGCCAGGTAGGGCCCGCGCAGCCGGGCCGCGGCCACGCCGACCACCGCGCCGCCGGCCGCTGCCGCGACCGCGCTCGCCACCAGCACCACGGCGAGCGGCCAGTGCAGGTGCAGGAGCAGCAGCGCGGCCGCATACGCGCCGATGGCCATGAAGGCCCCGTTGCCTAGCGAAATCTGCCCGCTCAGCCCGACCAGCGTGGTGAGCCCGGCGACCGCCACCACGTAGCACGCGACCTCCGCCATCTGGTAGTCGCGGAACGGGCTGATCGTGATGCTGATGATCACGAGGAGCGCGCCGAGGACGACCGCCACGGCCAGGTGCCGGACCAGGGTCATCTCACACCTGCCGGGTGGCGGCCGGGGAGAACAGGCCGGACGGGCGGAGCATGAGGACCAGGGCCAGTGCGGCCAGCCCGAACAGGTTAACCAGGTCCGAGCCCAGGTAGCCGCCAACGTAGCTCAGCGCGACCCCGAGGATGAGCCCGCCCGCCACCGCGCCGGCCGGGCTGTCCAGGCCGCCGATGACCGCGGCGGTGAAACCCAGCACGAAGATGGAGTCCATGCTGTTCGGGTACAGGAAGGTGGACGGCGAGACCAGCACGCCGGCCAGCGCGCCGATCAGCCCGGCGAGTGCCCAGCCCAGGGTCAGCATCCGGCCCACCCGGACCCCGAGCAACCGGGCCACCGGCGGGCTGAAAGCGGCCGCGCGCATCTGCAGCCCGGCGGGGGTGTACCGGAATCCGGCCCCCAGCAGCAGCGCGGCAGCCAGCACCGCGAGCGCCACGAACACGTCATTGGCCGAGATGCCGAGCGCGACCGACCCGATGTGCAGGCCGTCGATCGAGAACGCGGCGGGGAAGGACCGGAACTGCCCGCCGTAGATGATGCCCGCCAGCCCTTCCAGGAAGACGAGTACGCCGATCGTGATGATGATCGCGTTCAGCGGCGGCTTGCTCTCGGCCGGCCGGATGACCAGCCGCTCGATCACCGCGCCGAGCACCAGCCCGGCCGCCAGCGCCACCACGAACCCGGCCCAGTAGGACCCGGTGTGGTTGATGACCAGGAGCGCGACGTACGTGGTGAACATCGCCATGCCGCCCTGGGCGTAGTTGAGGATCCGGGTCGCCC